>Ga0182037_10000027_pt1 | contig 54148 bp, 51 predicted proteins | sample sta12Cox44000082_FD_125974 | JGI IMG/M metagenome (GOLD analysis project Ga0182037, IMG submission 125974) | Lab enrichment of tropical soil microbial communities from Luquillo Experimental Forest, Puerto Rico - statoxic.12C.oxic.44.000.082 | ecosystem: Environmental > Terrestrial > Soil >... | reverse complement strand
CTGGATTTCTGCCCCCCACCCACACTTTGGGACAACGCCCTCCGGTCACGTTTCCCCCCGCCTCGTGATATCGGAAACTGGATCGAGTGGCGTTATTACCAGGGTCCGGCGATTCGAAGCCGGCTCACGCATGGAGGGGGTCAGATGAAGTCCAAGGTGTTTGCTGCAGTGCTTTTGATGGCGTGTGTCGCATACGCGAGGGATCCGAAACCGCGCCAGTCGGGCAAGCTTTCGCAGATGGAGTCAGTCGCCTGCGGGGTTGACGAGAACAGCGGCAAGAGCTTCGTCGGCGAGTTGGTCGGCACCGATTCAGCGCACAAGAAGACACACGAATTGCTCTGCCAGGAATACGTTCTGGTTACTGATCGCGTGATCTACCGCATTCGCCCGCGCGATGAGAAGCACCCCGTGCTTCTCCCGGTCGGGGAACAAGCGCAGTTCCGCATGGAGAAAGACAAGATGGTCCTGCGTGTCGAGGACCTCGACGACAAAGATCGTCAGTACACCGTGGTCTCGATGACGCCACGCGACGACGCATCCGAGAAGGCTTCGGCTTCTGTCCGATAGCTCTGGTTAAGCAAGGGAGCGTCCCGGTTTCCCGGGACGCTCGGGAACGGGCAGTTCTCCCCCAGGGTTCCTGCCCGCGCGGCTCGGGCGATCACCGGCCGCACGGAAACAATAAACTTGCCTGCCATAATGGAAATGGCCCAGTCAGTGGTCTGTTCTGGCACGGAAGAGCCACCGTCGCACCCCATTTCTAGAGCGAGAACCATCAAAATCAAGCTCGAGGGGAACCCTCAAGAAAACAGAGGATGGGGCGTAAACTGCTGCGGCAGCGGCATTTGAAACCGCACCAGGTCCTCCGAGGAATAGGTCTGCTCGGAGCCGCACTCGTCGCATCGGACGGTGAAGACGCTCACATCAGGCGGCGGTGCAAGCTCGTCGGTCTCGCACAGCGGGATTTTGTGTCCGCTGTAGATATTCTGCTGGTTGTGGAACTTGCGGTTCTTGCATATCACGACCCAAAAGTACGGCTCAACTTCACCCCAAACACTCCATGCGCTCATGATCGTTCCTCAGAATCCATCACTTGGCTTGCTTCTTGATGCCGAAGCACCCGTCCCGGATTATTGCGAGAAAGCCGCCGCCATTCCCGTCGCTGGCGGCGCGCTGGTTGCCGGCCACACACGCCCCGGCAAAAGGCGGACCTTCCCCACCCCCACATGCAGGTTTCCCAAGGAATCCTGTACTGAGAGACGCAAGACTCCGGTCTTGAACTCTGCGGGGCTCGTCTCCCGCAACCGGAAGTGCAGCCATCCGTGTCTGGGCACACCGCACTGCAACGGTTGCGCAGTAGTCAACTCGGGCAGCACATCCTGGCGCGCGCGGACAACATCGGTATCGTACTCATCGCGCACCAGGCTGCCCAGTCGCCACTGATCAAGATCGGACGGGACGCGTTCCGCCCCCCTGCGTACGCCACTGGATGTCTCCAGGCTGAACTCCACGTCTCCGGCGAGTTGAACCACGAAATCAGATTCGTTCAGGAACCAGCAACTGACGAAGATCTCGAATTCCAACCCGGCCTCACTGGGCTGATCAATCACCTGGAATTTCCCCGCCTTCTGCGGGCGCGCGTGGATTTCTTTTAAGAGAACCAGGACGCGGGGCTGGGGCGAACCTTGGGGCGTGACCAAGCCCCTGGCTTCCGAGGCAAAGAAAATCGCCAACCCAACGACGAGAAAAACTGCCCCTACGATGAGCCCGCTCGGCCCCCGAATCGCGAAGCCCAAGACTCCGCCCACGCCTAGAGTGAGCAGTCCAACGATCTTCTGTCTTGACACGCGCGGCGCCCCGACGCAGAGGACTTGCACAACCAGACGTCAGCGAGGTCGCACGGACCGTTCACCGACACTTGGACTAAAGGGGCGCTTGCCTCTACTTGCCGAAATTTTGGCAGGTTCTTTGAAATGAATCAATGGACGGATTGTAAAAACTCGAACTTAGAAACAGCCGCCTGAACCGATTGGCAAATAAGGCGAAACCCCGGAAATGATGATCGAGTAATGGGGTCACACGGTACTGCATCGGTTCGATTCGCCGCCTCCATCGGGCCAGAAACGGAAGCGGTCGGTGTGCGAGGTGACCCCGAGTCAAACCGTCTCAAAACGCGTCATTGAAACGAATCAATGCAACGAAGTTGTTGCAAATCGTCGCATGACGGAAGTAATATGCCAGTGGACGCTTCACTCAACAGGTTCGCGTTCGTTCTCGACGTAACTGCCCTTTCTTCCAGATTTAGAGTCGGACCCTACTTTCGCGAATTACCAGGAAACGGGGCAACCCGTTTCTGCCTAGATTCGGAGAGAAACAATATGGCGTGGTACGCATACTGCCTGACTGAGCATCAGGCCCTCCCTAATGGTACCCGTGCCCGGCGTCCCTTCCTCTTGGAAGGCATCCAGGGTGTGAATGGAGCCCCCGTCCTGAGCTACCCGAGCGGAGAATTCGCCGTCATCGTGAGCGAATATGACCGCGCAACCCACAACGTGGACGAAAAAACAGTTTTGGAGCATGCGCGTGTGGTGAGCGTGTGCTTCCGGAACGGAACCGTTCTGCCCTTCCGCTTCGGGACGGTTTTCGACAGTGACGAAGCCCTGCGCCAGGCCGTGCGCGCCAATCGCCGCGCCTTCGGCGTGAGCGTCGAGAAGCTACGAGGCAAGTCTGAGATGCGTCTGAAGCTGGTCGTTCGCGACGGCTCGCTCAAGGACGCGATGATGAACGTCGAACTGCCTGACACGGTCGGCCGCGAGTACCTCGCCAAGCTGCGTGAGAAGGCCAGCAAAGAGCGCGAGCGCCAGACCAAGGCCCGCGCCCTTTCCGTGCAGGTACACAAGCTTTTCAATCCGCTGGAAGAAGAAGTCAGCTGCAAGAAGGTTGCCTCCGACGGCATGCTGATTGACATCGCCCACCTGATCGATTCCAAGTCGGTGGAGAAATATCAGAACCGCTACAACATGGCCGCCAAGCAGCTCAAAAACTGCGAACTGCTGATCAGCGGACCCTGGCCGCCCTATCATTTCCTGCCCGGCAAGCTGCGCACTGTCGCGGGAAATAGTTAACCAAGATCAATCCGCTTCTCCCTCGAACCGCCCGGAGGTCCTCCGGGCGGTTTCTCAGTTTGTTAACCTCTGGTGAAAGTATTGCCATGCAGTCAATGTGCAGCGTTCTGCACCTTGGCCAGGGGCATCGTGCTTCGCGGGCAGGCCGCCAGGAGTTCCCTCCCAACCCCTTAGTGTCGCATCTGCAAGGCTTTACCGTGATCTGCGTCACAGACCATGGTGACAAAATCCTTTGGCTTGGGAAGTGCATTAAAGGTCGACAACTAAAGAGGCCGCAAACTGAAACAATGACCTTCACCACCACAACTCACAGTTCTCGAATACTCCCGTTTGGTCGCTCTGCTCGACGGGGCGACACCTTGCAAAGTCTTCCCTGACTTCCCGCCTTTCTGCCTCTTTGAATAGTGGCCCCAGCAATGGGGCCGCTTTTTCTTGGTAGCGTTTTTGGGCCGATGTTTTACACGCCGGTCGCCCGCTTTCCTGTATGCTCGGGCCATCCCAGCCAGTTTCCTCGAGGAGCCCATGAGGGACGTCTACCAGGTCCTGCGCGAGAAAGAAGCCGAGATGACCCGTCTGCGAAACGAAGTCGATGCTCTGCGCGCCGTTATTCCTCTGTTGACGGACGACGAGGACGATCTGCTGTCCGAGCACCCGCCCTATGCGCCCATGCGGGCCGCGAACAGCGACTAGTCAGGGAGCCGCGCAAGCCGGGATGGCTTGCGATCCGTGTACCTAAAACGCTTCTCCTTGCACCCCCACTGTGGTTTCCCGATTTGCAGAAAGATGTTCCGCTGGCTGGGCTCCGGCTGGTTGACGCATCCCAATTTTGGCGCATATCATTTTTGTTTGGCCTCAGCGCGTTCTCGCGTGCTGAGGAGTTTGATTTGAGGCAGTAAATGAGTATGACCATGGACAAAAAGAGACTCGACTCGTTCAAAAAGCGTCTGGAACAACGGCAGCAGGAGCTGCGCCAGACCGTATCGCGGACGCAGCAAGATGGGCGTTCGGCGGACGAGGACGCCACGCAGGACGTCGCCGACAAGGCCGCCAACTCCTACAACAAGGAGTTCCTCTTCCACCAGAGCAACAACGAGCGCCAGTTGCTGCAGATGGTAGAAAACGCACTCAGCCGTATTCGCGAAGGCAGTTTCGGCGAGTGCATCCATTGCGGAAGAGAGATCAATGCCAAACGGCTGGAAGCGGTGCCGTGGACCCGCAACTGCATCGAGTGCCAGGAGAAATTCGAGCAGGGACAGTTGGAGGAGACTCCGAAGTAGATTCGCCACGATTGCAGACCAGAGCCGTCGGCGTGCAGCCGACGGCTTGTGCATTAGGGCACCTCCTGTCAGCCGAAGTGCATATTTTTGACGCTGCCGTTTTTTGCCTGTTAAACTGACCATTTGTCAGCCCCATCCCACGCATAGATAGGATCGAACGAGGAGTACGTGCGCGCAGAAACCCGCCATCAACTGAAAACCGACCGCTTCACGCAAGCCACGATTGGAGCCGCCGAGGCCACCGCCCACTGGACGGTCGAACACAAGTCGAAACTCATGATCGGCGGCGGAGCCGCCGTCATCCTCCTGATTGCCGTGTTCGGCACCTGGTACCACATGGGCCAGCAGGATGACAAAGCCAACTTGCAATTGAGCGACGCAGTCCGAACCCTGCAGACGACGGTCCGGCCTGCGGGCGCTCCGGAGAATGCGAATTTCCCGAGCTTTGCCTCAGCGCAGGACCGCGCCGCCGCGGCCCAGAAGCAGCTCCAGGCGCTGATCGATCAGTACCCGCACACCCATACGGCCGATATCGCCCGCTACCTGCTGGGGACGACGGCCGTGGAGATGGGCGACAAAGCAACCGCCGAGCGGGAACTCAAGGATGTTGCCTCGATCCACAATCGTGATCTGGCGAGCCTGGCCCGGATCGCCCTGGCCTCGTTCTATGGCAACCATGGCCGCACCCAAGAAGCTGTGGACCTGTACCAACAGCTCATCGCCAAGCCCAGCACGACGGTCAGCAAGGTGATGGCGCAGATGCAGCTCGCCTCGCTGTACGAAACGACCCAGCAGCCGGCCGAAGCCAAGAAGATCTACGAGCAGATCGTGAAGGACAATCCCCACAGCGAAGCGGAATCGGTGGCCCAGGCAAAACTGCAGGGGCTGAAGTAGTCCTCCAGACCCGAAGCGACCGTAGCGCCGGCGCTACCCTTCACCGCTCTCGCGCGGTGAACAGCTTTTGCCAGTCTTCATCACCGGCAGGCGGAAGCAGCGCGGGTTTGAGGTTTGCCGTGACGTGTCCGGGGTGTCCCATTCCAATCAGGCTGGTGGTGATTCCGGTCGCGGAACGCGAAAACTGAATTGCGTTTTCGGCGTCGTTTTTCATACCCAGCGCCTTTCCCACAAAAGAAGGAAGACCATGCGTGAGGCGTCCCTGGTAAAGGGTCGCGCTCCCGACCACGGCGACGCCGAGGTGTGCGGCCGCCTCGAACAGCGACATGTGTTTCTTGCCGACCAGCTGGTTTCGGAGAGCATGCGCCTCGGGCATGGCGAGGTTGAAAGGAAGCTGCACGAAGCGGAAATGATGGTCGTCGCCGGCCACATCGTGAGCGCTCGCGACGACCTCCGCCAGGCTGATGAAATCGCGCGCGCCCTCCGGCACCCGGAAGGCGTTCCATGTGGCAATGCCGTAGAAGCGCAACTTGTGGTGCTTCACACAGCTCTCGAGCACGCCGAAGGCGTGCTTCACGCGCTCGCGGAAAACTTCGCGCGAAACCTCCGCGAGCTGGGTTTCGGGATTGTGCAGATAAAACAGATCGATGCACTCAAGGCCAAGATTTGCGCGCGAGCGTTCGATCTGGTCGCGCAGATAGTCGCGGGCGATGCAGTGCATGCCTCCCACCAGTTCCTTCGGATCAATGACCCCGTTCTCGATATATTCGCCCGCGAAATATCCGCTGGGATCGGAGGGCAGGTTGGCGTCGAAGGACAGATAGCCGGCCTTGGTGCAAACCAGGATCTCGTCGCGCCGCACCACATTCTTCTGGATGGCCTGCTCGAGAGCCACCCGGATGTTGCGCTCGGACCGTTGATGCCGGTAGTTGATCGCCGAGTCCAGTACGTTGATGCCGGAGACAAGTGCCAGCGAAATCGCCTCGGTATAACCCGCGTCGGCAGCCTCGTCGGGTTCGCCCAGGTAGGTGCCCAGCCCGATGGAGGAAAGCCACAGGTCGGCGGCACCGGGGATGGGCCCAGGCTGGCGGTAGAAATCGGCCTCGCTGAGGGAGCGGAAGCGGTCCCGGTAACGGGCGGTGCCCTGCGCCGTGGCGTAGCCGGCAATCACCGGGCAAGTGTAGCAGCGCCAGAGAGTCGCGGGGAACTTTCCCTCGGCTGGCCCTCCCGAAAAGGGAACCTGCCCGCTGCTTGCTCCAACACAGGCTCCTTCTCCTGAAACAAAATCCTTGCCGGCTCCGTATCTATGGCTGACGGAGCCCGGGAGTCGCTTGATCACGTTCAAAACAAGGCCCCGTCCAAGAAGACGATGGTCATCCGGGATCTCATTGGCGACGTGTTCCGCACCTTGTGGGCGCACAAGCTGCGAACGTTTCTGACGATGTTTGGGATCGCGTGGGGCATCGTGTCGATCGTGCTGATGGTCGCGGCGGGCGAAGGACTGCGCGTCGGGCAGGCCAAGGTGGCCGAGACGCTGGGCAAGGACGTGATGATCGTCTTCCACGGGCGCACCAGCCTGCAGGCTGGCGGACAGCGCGCGGGCCGGCCCGTGCAATGGAGCGACGGCGACCTCGCGTACCTGCGAACCACCGCGACCGATTGCCAGTACATCCTCCCGGAACTGGAACAAGAAACCGTTCGCACGCACAGCGCCTACAACAATGCCGCGTTTCTGGTCAGCGGGTCGCTGCCGGAGTTCGGCTGGGTGCGCACGCTGAATCCGGGCGAAGGCCGTTTCTACAACGACAGCGATGTGAAAGAAGCGCGGCGGGTGGCGTTCCTGGGCACGGATGCTGCCAAACAGCTCTTTCCCGAAGGCGGCGCGGTGGGCCAGAACATCCATCTCAACGACTTCCCTTACACCGTGATCGGCGTCATGCAGAAGAAGAAGCAGGACTCGAGCTATGACGGGTGGGACGTCAACAAAGTATTCGTTCCCTTCACCACCATGCAGCGGGACTTCCCGGCGAAGCCCCCTGCGACCGCGCATGATATCGATCAATTCCTGGTCACGCCCCGCGCGGTCAACCTGCACGAGGAGTGCAAGTACCAGATCCGGCGCGGCCTCGGCCACCTGCATGGCTTCGATGCAAACGACAAAGAAGCCTGTCCGATCTGGGACACGGTGCAGGAGGCCAAGGCCTTCGAGACCATGACCAATGGCATGAAGTATTTTCTGGGCGCCGTGGGACTGATCACGTTGGTGTTGGGTGGACTCGGTGTGATGAACGTTATGCTGGTGGCGGTGCGCGAGCGCACGCGCGAGATCGGAGTGCGCAAGGCGCTGGGCGCCCGCGGCGGAGAAATTCTGCGTCAGTTCTTTATCGAAGCGCTGTTGATTGCGGGCTTGAGTGGCGCGGTCGGCATGGGCATCGCTTACGGATTGTGCGCGCTCGTAAACACTCTTCCCATGCCGGACTTTTTCGCCGGCCTGCTGCCCACGTGGGGAACGGGACTGCTGGCCTGCACTCTGCTGGGCATGATCGCGATCGTGTCTGCCCTATACCCGGCGCGGAAAGCGGCGTCGGTCGACCCGATCGAAGCGCTGCGGTATGAGGCGGGGGGATGAGGAAACCGGCGTCGGTCCGCGGCAAGGCGGGAGTCGATGGTCGATGGTCGTTGGCACGATCCGTTCAGCAGAGTGCTAGAAGCCAGTAGCCAGACACCGCCAGCCGCCAGCTGAATTCTAATGTTGACCGAAATCATTCACGAAGCCTGGATCGCGCTGAAGCGCAATCGCACGCGCAGTGCGCTCACCATGCTGGGCATTGTGTGGGGCATCGCGACCGTCACCTTGCTGATCGCCTATGGCAACAGCTTCCGCTCGATCCTGGTGAATGGCTTCAATGCATTCGGGAAAGGCGCAGTCATCTGCTGGCCTCAGCAAACCAGCGAGCAGCCCGGCGGTCAGCGGGCCGGGAAAAAAGTCGTGCTGGAAAAGGAAGATGTTGAGTTAGTCAAGGAAACTGCTCCGCTCGTGAAACATGTGTGCCTCGAGACGGTGCGGCGACCGGGCATCGCCTATGAAGACCGCATGGCCGGTACCGCTCCGGTGCGCGGCGTCTGCCCGGAGTATGGCGAAATGCGGAACGAGGTCCCCGCCGAAGGCCGCTGGATCAGTCCGCTCGACGAACTGGAGCGACGGCGGGTGATCTTCCTCGGGGCGCGCGTCAAAGAACAGTTGTTCAGCGGACGGCCCGCAGTGGGCGAGACTGTGCTGGTGCAAGGCGTGCCCTTCCAGGTGATTGGCGTGATGGCGCGCAAAATCCAGATGAGCAACTACTTCTCAAGCGATGACGATTCGACCTGGATTCCCTATTCGGCGGCGGGCGATCTGTGGAACACCCGCTACGCCGAGGTCATGATTTTCGAGCCCATCGCTCCACAATTTGAGAAACGCGCCGAAGCGCAAGTGCTGGCCGCGGTAGCGTCGCGGCAGCAGTTCTCGCCTACCGATCCGAAAGCCATCCAGATGTTCGGCCGCGAAGAGTTCCGCCCGATCATTGATGGCATCACCATCGGGCTGCAGGTGCTGCTGACGTTTATCGGCACGCTTACCCTCGGCATTGGCGGCGTGGGCGTGATGAACATCATGCTGGTGTCGGTGGACGAGCGCATTCGGGAGATCGGCCTGCGGCGCGCGCTGGGCGCGCGCAAGTGGCATATCAAGTCGCAATTCCTCGCGGAAACGCTCTTGATCATGCTGCTGGGAGGAATGCTCGGGATCCTGGTCTCTTATCTGATTGCAACCGCGGTGGGCACGCTACCGCTGTTGGGACCGCTCTTCGAAGACGATTCCGGCAAGGCCGACATCCACCTGAAGATTTCGCTCTTCACGGTGCTGCTCTCGACGGGCGTGTTGCTCGTGGTGGGAGTGGCCAGCGGAATGGTCCCGGCGCTGCGGGCTTCGAAGCTGGATCCGGTGGAAGCGTTGCGGTACGAGTGAAGAAATCGGGTCCTCTGGGATCGGGTCATCGGGCGAAGCAAAAGTCCTGGTTCCGCTCATCATCGTGGAGGGGTCGATCACCCGATGGCGGGATCGCCAGATCACCCGGTTCATTCGTTCCTCCCGCGATTGAAGGTACCAGCAGAATCTCGTCCCCATCCTGAAACGTATACCCCGGGCCGCCGAGGAAGCGGATGTCTTCTTCGTTCACGTAAACGTTCAAGAAGCGGCGCACCTGTCCCGCTTCGTCTCGCAGGTGCGGCTTGAGCGCGGGAAATTTGTCGTCCAGTACCGAGAACAGCTCTCCGAGGTTGGTTGCGGCGCAATCGAGTTTGCCAACCCCATCGGTGTGGCGGCGCAGCGCGGTTGGAATCTGGACTGTGATTGCCATCTCAAGCCTCCACCGTTTCCGGAATGTCGAGAGTGCGTTCCAGGTAGCGTTCGAATTCGGCGAGTTTCGGCGCGATGGCCGAATCGGCAGCGTATTCGCCGGCGAGCGCGTCGGTCGTCTTCAGGCCGTTGCCGGTGATGCAGAGAACGGTCGTTTCGTCGGGCGTGATGCGGCCTTCGCCATACAGCTTGCGAGCGCACCCAGCGGTCACGCCGCCGGCGGTCTCGGTGAAGATGCCTTCGGTCTCGGCCAGCAGGCGGATCGATTCGACCACCTCAGGATCCGACACATCTTCCGACCAGCCGCCGCTGTTGGTGATGGCCCTTATCGCGTAGTGACCGTCGGCAGGGTTCCCGATGGCGAGCGAGCGCGCGATCGTCGCTGGCTTCTGCGGCTCAATCTCCGCTCGGCCCGCTTTCACCGCCGTCGAAATGGGCGAGCAGCCAGTGGCTTGGGCGCCGAAAAACTTCACCGCTTTCGCCTCCACCAGCCCCAGCGCGATCAGCTCATCAAATGCCTTCTTGATCTTGGTGATCAGCGATCCGCCCGCCATCGGTACAACCACATTATCGGGCAGGCGCCAGCCGAGTTGCTCGGCAATCTCAAAACCCACCGTCTTCGAGCCTTCCGCGTAGTAGGGGCGAAGGTTGACGTTCACGAATCCCCAGCGATGCTCGTCGGCGATCTGCGAGCACAGGCGGTTCACCTGGTCGTAACTGCCGGCAATGCGAACCACCTTTGCGCCATACACCTGCGTGCCCAAAATCTTCGCGGGCTCAAGGTCGGCGGGGATGAAGATCCATGCTTTGAAGCCATTGCGCGCGGCCTGCGCTGCTACCGAGTTAGCGAGATTCCCGGTCGAGGAGCACGACACCGTGTCGAAGCCGAAAGCGCGCGCTTGCGAGAGCGCGACCGCCACCACGCGGTCTTTGAAGCTCAGCGTGGGCAGGCAGACGGCATCGTTCTTGATGAACAGCTTGTGCGTGCCGACTTCCTTGCCTAGGTTCGGGGCGCTCAGAAGCGGCGTGAAGCCGACCGGCAACTTTGACTGAAAATCTTGGGGGAGGGGGAGAAGTTCGGAGTAGCGCCACATGTTGGGCGGGCGCTGGGCAATCTTCTCGCGCGTGAACTCAGCGCGGATGCTTTCATAGTCGTAGCTGACTTCTAGGGGAGAAAAACATTCGTCGCAGATCGAGCGGGGCTGGTTTCCCCAGGTCTTCCCGCATTCCCGACATCGCAGTTCGTAGTGAGCCATTCTGCCACTCGCCTTCTTGCGAGTCGCCGGGAACGAGCGCCGGGGAATGACGGGGAATCGGGAGAAAAGGTCCTCAAAAACGAAGACCTCTTCTCCGGATAGGAAAAGAGGCTACGGGAAAACGGGTACAAAAGCCGCTTGCCCGAATCTCATGTTCCCCGTCTCCGGGAGAGAGTTGGCACCAAGCAATCGCGATATATGATCGCGACCCGGTTGCCGTGGCGTCTCAGGGCTCGTCCCTCAGCCACTCTGCATGAAATTCAAAGTCGGCCCGAAATCGGGCTAACTTGGAGGGAAATACTACTCGTCACCCTGGCATGTGTCAAGGACAGGCGACCCAGCGGTTTTTTCGATCCGGCAAATCACTTTTTGACGGTCGCGGATTCTTTTGACGCATCGCGGCGGACCGCGCATCCAAGATACGTCCCGCGAAGCACTCAGCAATCAGCAGTCCGCATTCCGCCCGAGAGGGTCGATTCACAGATCTTCCATGGCGGAGTGCAGAATGCTGAGTGCTGAATGCCAGGAGGGTTCCTCATGAACCGCCGCCGTTTTCTGCAGACCACCGCTGCTGTCACTCTCGCCACGACGTTCGCAAGAAACCGCGCGTCCGCAGAGCCCGCGACAGTCCCCATGCGCACCCTGGGTCGCTCGGGCGAAAAAGTCTCGATGGTCGGACTCGGCGGCTACCACATCGGCAGGCAGGGGGACGAGCAGGAAAGTATTCGCATCATCCGCACTGCGCTCGACAGCGGCATCAATTTTCTCGACAACTGCTGGGACTACAACGGCGGCCAGAGCGAAGTCCGCATGGGTAAGGCTCTGCGCGAAGGCTATCGCAACCAGGCATTCCTGATGACCAAGATTGACGGGCAGACGCGGAAAGCGGCGATCCAGCAGCTCGAGGAATCGTTGCGCCGCCTGCAGACGGACCACATCGACCTGCTGCAATTTCATGAAGTCATCCGCGACACCGATCCCGCGCGCATCTTCGCCGACGACGGCGGCATGAACGCGATCGTCGAAGCCCGCAAACAAGGCAAAGTGCGCTACATCGGATTTACCGGGCACAAGGGGCCCGACATCCACATGAAGATGCTCGAGACCGCTTTCGCCCACGGCTTCACCTTCGACGCCGTGCAGATGCCGCTGAACCTGATGGACGCGCATTTCGAGAGCTTCGAAAAAAAGGTGCTGCCCGTGCTGGTGAAGCACAGTATCGGTGTGCTTGGGATGAAGGCCATGGGCGACGGGCAGATCCTGCGCTCGGGGACCGCAAACCCAGTGGAATGCCTGCACTACGCCATGAACCTGCAGACGAGCGTAGTCATCACGGGATGCGACACCCTGAAAATCCTGCAGCAGGCGATCGATGCCGCACGCAGCTTCCAGCCGCTGGGGACCGCCGAAGTCGATTCATTACTGGCGAAAACCGCTGCCGCCGCCGGGAAAGGCGACTACGAACGCTACAAGACGGCGCACGATTTCGACGGTACGTATCACAACCCGCAGTGGCTGGGGTGAAAACCCATCGTCGGTCGTCGGCCTTCGGTCGTCGGCCCAGACCGTGTAGGGACTGGCGCCGGCGTCTGCGGCAAGCCCGCTTTTGGCTTGCTGGGGTGGAGGCGCCCTCGCCTGCCGGGCCGCTGCGGTCTGCGGGGGCTGTCCGCGGCGGAGATCACGTTCGCTTCCCTGAGTACGCGGCCGCATATTCCGGCACGGGAATCTCCGGACTGCACCGTTCGTCGCGAATGGGCGTGCGCGCCACGGTTTCCAGCGGGACCACCCCAGCCCAAGTCTTGAAGCTGTAGTCTTCTTCGTCGTCGATCGGCGGACCCTGGCGCACTTTCGCCGAGAACTCCTCGATCGCGACACGCAGGGCAAAGGTAGCTTGCAATTCCTTCTCGTTCGGTTGGCGGGAATCTGCCCAACGTCCACGGAGGATGTGCTCCGCCAGCGCGCGCAGGGCCGCGAGCTTCTCTTCCCGGTCGCGAACCACGCTCGCTGTCCCCAGCACCACCACCGAGCGGTAGTTCATCGAGTGATTGAAGATCGACCGCGCGAGCACCAGGCCGTCGAGCAAGGTCACCGTGATGCAAACGGGGATCCCTTTGTCGAGATTGCGCAGCATGCGGCTGGCGGCCGAACCGTGAATGTAGAGATTGCCGCCAGAACGCGCGTAGGAGGTAGGTATCACGAAAGGCTGACCGTCAACCACGAAGCCGATGTGGCAGATGAAGCCTTCATCCAGGATGCGATAGGCCGTTTCTCGATCGTAAGCGCCGCGCTCGGGCTCGCGAACCACACGCGTGCGCGGGGTTGGACTGGTGGCTTGGGACATGAGGAGGAAGCTCCGAGGCAAGCGCCAAGAATGGTGAAACAGAAGTGTAGCACTCGATCGAGAACCAAAATTCAGAGCCCACATTCAACGGATCGGCGATTCGGTCGTCCCGTCTGCTTGGGCCCGAAAACCCTTTCACCCCCGAGTCACGGAGTCACAAAGAACGATCGCTACCGGAAGTCGAAAAAAGATGACGGAAAGGGTTTCCTCCGGGTCTCCGTGACTCTGGGGTGAATGGAGACTACTGCGGTAGCACTTTCCCTTCGCCCTGGAACTCGACCTCTACCGTCTCGCCGACATGGATGAACGCTTTGGTCGGTCTTTTCATTCCCCAGGCGACGTAAGGGATTTTGAATCGAGCGTGCGCACTCCAGTGATCGCCCGCGAGCTTTGCGTCCACCGGAGTGCTGAGTTCGTGCTCGGCGCCGTGAAGGCGAAACATGCCATGCACGGTCAGGGTTGAAGACATACCCTCGGCCACTTTGCCTTCAACCCGGTCCGGGCGAAATGCGATTTCCGGATAGCGGTCGCTTTGCAAAACATCCTTGTGCATCGTTTGGTCACGCCCGTCGTTGCCGGTCTTGCCGCTGGTCGCCTCAAACACGACCTCCCCTGAGATCGCTCCGTTCGCAGGATCGAAGTGCAGTTCACATTGCTTGCTGCTGAAAGAACCGTGGACCGTGTGCAGGGTGGCGCTCAGCTCAATACTTGCAGTGGTTTGCGCAGGGTTGCAGCGCAAGACGAGCGGCTGCTGGGCCGCGGCTAACGTGGAAAGAATGAAGACGCAGGCCGGATAAAGAAAGCACGCTTGACGGCGGTTCATGTGCTCGATCGACCTCGCCACTGGGATGTTCGCGAACCAAGAAGGGTTTCCGCAGGAGCGGCCATGATTGCAATTCTTTTACCGAGCTCAATTCGTTCGCCATGGTGCGCCGGTCCATCGTTCGATTCATCCACTCGCGTCGACCGCAACCTAGTTCAACAGCAGCAGCTTCCCCGTCGTTTTCCGGCTCTCCAGATCGCGATGCGCTTGCGCAGCTTTTCCCAGCGGGTAGGTGTGTTCAGCCCGCAGTTTCAACTTGCCCGCCTGGATCATCCCCAGCACCGCGTTCGCCCGACGTTCCAGTTCCTCGCGGGTTGCAATGTAGTGCGCCAGCGTAGGACGCGTTACATACAGCGAACCCTTCTGTGCAAGCTGAATCAGGTCGAAAGGAGGAACTGCGCCGCTCGAGCCGCCGAATAGCACCATGTAGCCCCGCGGCTTCAGCAGGTTCAGTCCTTTTTCGAAGGTCGTCTTGCCGACCGAGTCATAGACCACGTCGACGCCCTTGCCATTGGTGAGGCGGCGCGCTTCTGCTTCAAAGTCCGCGGTCGTGTACTGGATGACCTCGTCGGCGCCCGCGTCCCGCGCAAGGCGAGCCTTCTCTTCCGTGGAAACCGTGCCCATCACCTTCGCGCCAATTTGGTGCGCCATCTGCACCAGCAGCAGGCCGACGCCTCCGGCAGCAGCATGAACGAGCGCGGTCTGTCCTTTCTCGAGAGGGTATGTCGAGTGACAGAGATAGTGCGCCGTCATGCCCTGCAGCATGGCAGCCGCGGCCTCGGGCAAGCTGACTCCTTCGGGAACACCCACGAGGCGGTCCGCTGCCACTGTGGCATACTCCGCGTAGCTGCCCATGACGCTGCAGTAAGCGACGCGGTCTCCCACCTTGACGCTGGTGACCTCGCGCCCCACCGCAACAACTTCGCCGGCGCCCTCCTGCCCCGGTATGAACGGGACCACGGCCTTGTACCGGCCTTCTCGGAAATAGACATCGATGAAGTTCACGCCGGAAGCGGCGATTTTGACGACTGCTTCGTTGCCCTTGGCTTCGGGGACGGGAAGGTTAACGACTTCGAGGACTTCGGGACCGCCCGTGTGGCTGACCTGGATGGCTTTCATGATGGATCGTCCTGCGAGCCATCATAGCGGATCCGTTGATCCGATCCCCCGATCGCAAATCGCCCGACCAAGGGAAGGAGCTACTTGGACTTCGCGAGCGGAGCCGGAGCGTCCCTCGGAGTGTCGTACGGCTTCCCCGCGAGACTCTCGTGCAGCTTCTTGAATTTCGGCAACTGCTCCGGGGTCAGCTCGGCAGCGATTTTCGGAGCAAACTTGTCGCGCACTTCGATCAACCTGGCACGCCTTCACGTCGGGCGGGACGTGTTCGTCGATCCGAACGTCGTGCAGCTGTTGGCCCTCCTCGTCGAGGATGGGGCGCAGCTTCTCGCGCTGCTCGGGCGTGAGATTCAGCTGCAGGCTGAGGTTGCCCAGCTCGCCGCCTCCCTCCATGGTACGACGCGGTACTCCGTTGGTCGGACAATCGTGCGCAGCCATAACGGCTTGACAAATTGCATCTGCGATCCTCGACATTGAGAAATTGCGCCAGGTCTAGAACCGCTCCTATGGTTTCGAAAAACAGCTCTCCCCAGGGGTTGAAGCCCATCTTGAAGCGGCAGCAGGCACACGACTGAAGTCGTGCCCTCCCTAAAATCATTGATGAGTGGTCCGCTAGTGCAGGGTCCAGTGAGGATGCGAGGTGAACAGGCCGTCGACAAAGCCGATCTGAAACATGATGAACAGCCCGAACGCAATGCTGATGACTCCCGAGGCGAAGCCCAGACTGCGATTCAGGCTCGCGAAGCGCTTGCCGGTGAGGGCAAAGGGCGCGCCCAGGATCATGGTGATCAGCATCATGCCCGCAATCGTGCCCAGGCCGAAGACCAGCAGGTAAGCGATGGCCCAGCGTGGGTCACGGATGGCGGTGAGCACCAGCAGCGCAACAGCGGCCGAACCCGCCAGCCCGTGCACGATTCCAACCGCCAAGGGTCGCAGCAATTGATAGAGCCCCACGCGCGCCAGCAACTGCTGAAACGGGCCCTGAGGTCTTTCCTCGAGTCCAAGATGCACGTCAGGTTCGTGGGCATGAACGTGAACGTGCGCCTCGCCGCCATGACGGTGCACATGGGAGTGCACAACGCCGGCCCCGTGCTCCGGTGTGAAGCGTTCGGTGATCCAGCGCGTGACCCCGGTCAGATTCATGACCCCCAGCACAATCAGCATCAGGCCCACGGCCAGTTCCATCGCCAGTCCGATGCGCGCCGGAATGGCCAGATGGAAGACGATGATGCCGGTGCCGACCAGCACGATGGTGATGGTGTGTCCGAGACCCCAGAGCGCGCCGATGACCCCGGCTTGCCGCACACTTTGCTGGCGGCTGACGATGGTGGTGACCGCAATGACGTGATCAGGGTCGGTTGCGTGCCGGATGCCGAGCAGGAAACCGACCCCGATGATGGCGAGGAAATCAATCATGCCCTCAAATTTCCACGCAGAAGACTACACTACTGCCCTTCATGCGGGCGAGAGGCCTTTCCCGACTCGCGCGGAGTGGGTTACCATGGCGGAATTGCGCGGGAATTCTTGTTCCGCGAATAAATTCTGACTGCCCGGGTGGTCCATGGCTTTAGAGCTGGTGCGGACGCGACTCAAGAACAATCCTTCGGCTCTCCAAACACTTGATCTTTTGCCCGTTTATCTCGTCGGTGTCCCGGTGCTGTTTGCATCGCTGGGTATGGGCGAGGCCGTGTATCGACTTCTGTTCCAGGATTTCGATGGCGCCAAGGACCGCCTTCCGATCGAACTGTTTTTTGGGACGGTCTTCGCCTACCTCGCGATTTCGTTCGTCCGCAATCTGTACCGCCACCGCCAGCAGACGATTGCCAAGCTGCATGTGATCTGGGACCGCAACCACCAGATTCGCGCCGCGTTGGAAGCGATCTCTCCGCACCCGCATACTTCCCGGAACCAGCAGTCGATCCGGGTGATCCGCGAAGAACTGGATCGCATTGAAGGCGCGCTGAAAGAGGTCTTGCCGCGCGAAGCATCGTAGGGTTGTAGCGCCGCGTCCGGCTGTCGCCAGGTCGTGCTCGCGCTCGCCAGACGCCGCCAGGCCCAAACACTCTCCAAAAATGCACTTGCGCCGGTGCATGCCCCGCGAGTAATATGCCCGCCCGGTTACCTAAGGCAATGGGAACATGGCCTTTAGCGAATTGACCCGACTTCCGGTGAGGGCTACCATTGAGCGAGAAATCTGCATCCAAGCTTGGGAAGCAGATCGCGCTAAGTCATAGAAGCTAATGAGAGTTTCGAAGTTCTTTCCGTTGGCGGCTTTACTAGGGATGTGCGCCTGCCAGTCGGCACGGCGTCCGGCCGCGTTGCTGTCTCCGCAGCAAGGCGCCCCGTCTGTTGTTTCCCCCGCGGGTCAAGCTGCTCCCCCAGAGCAAAAACCCGCGGTCCCGAAACAAGTTCCCGGGCCAGTTGTGGCCGCCCCGGCATCGGCGGACGCGGTGGCAGACCTGATCGCCAAGGTGGAAAAGCAATACCAGGCCGGCCAGCAAAACTACACAGCCGGGCACCTGGAGGCGGCGCGTCAGAATTTTGATCGCGCCTTTGATTTGCTCCTGGGCAGCAACCTGGAAATCCACTCCGATCCCCGCCTGGAAGCAGAATTTGACCGCATTCTCGATGGAGTCAACGGCTCCGAGATGCAGGCGTTGCAGCAGGGCGACGGCTTCACGGAGCAGAAGTCCGAGCCGGCCCCCATTGACGAAGCCAATGAAGTGAATGTTCCGGTAGATGCCCGGGTAAAGGCGCAGGCGGAAGCCGAAATCAAGTCAACTCCCTCCGACTTGCCGCTGATGATGACCGACCAGGTGGCGGGATACATCAGCTACTTCTCTGGCCGGGGGCGAGGCGTCCTCGAAAATGCGCTAATGCGTTCGGGCCGATACGAAGACATGATCCGGCGAGTCCTGAAAGAAGAGGGCGTGCCCCAGGATCTGATCTACCTGGCGCAAGCCGAGTCGGGATTCCATCCCCTGGCTTTGTCACGCGTGGGCGCGCGCGGGATCTGGCAGTTCATGGCGAGCCGGGCGCTCGGCTACGGATTGCGCCGCGACTGGTGGGTCGATGACCGGCAGGACCCGGAGAAATCGACCCGTGCCGCCGCCCGCCATCTCAAAGACCTCTACGCGCAGTTTGGCGACTGGTACCTGGCCATGGCGGCTTATAACTCCGGCCCCGGCACCGTGCAAAGCGCTGTGAAGCGTACCGGCTACGCGGATTTCTGGGAACTGTACCACCGCAACGTTCTGCCCCGCGAAACGCGGAACTACGTTCCCATCATCGTGGCCGTCACCATCATGGCCAAGAATCCGGCGCAGTATGGCCTTGACCATCTCGAGAAGGCCCACCCCGTCCCATTCGACACGGTAAGGATCGATTACCCCGTGGACCTGCGCCTGGCGGCGGAGTGTGTGGACGTGTCGGCGTCGGACCTGCAGGATCTCAATCCAAGCCTTCTGCGCATGACGACGCCGAAAGACAAGGAGTTTGACCTGCGTCTGCCGGCGGGGACAAAGGACAAGTTTCAGACCGCCATCGCGGCCATCCCGCCTGATATGCGTGTGTGGTGGCGTTATCACAAGGTCAAGTCCGGTGACACGCTGGCTTCGATTGCGCGCGAATACCGGACCACCGCCCGGGAAATCGCACAGGCCAATGATCTCGAAGACGGCCAGGCGCTGGCTCCCGACAGCAAGCTGACCATCCCCGTTGCCCCCGGCAAGCGCGTGCTGAGCGAAGAGGCGACCTACTCGCGCCGCGCGATCCGATACAAAGTCCACAAGGGCGACACGGTGCAAAGGGTGGCGGACAACTTCGGCGTGCCACCCGCCATGGTGCGCCGCTGGAACCACTTAAAAGGCGACAGCCTCCGGGGCCGCAGCGTCGTGTACGTGCACCTGCCGGTGACTCCCGACGCCGACCAGAAAGTCGCGAGCAGCCATCCGGCGCCCAAGCACAAAACAGCCTCGGCTCACACCCAGAGTGACTCTGTCCTCCACCATAAGGTGAAGCAGGGAGAGACCCTGAACTCCATCGCCTCGGCTTACAAGACGACTGTCGACGCTCTAAAGCGTGATAACCGGAACATCGCGGTGTTGCATCCCGGGATGGTTCTGGTGATTCGACCCTAGCTCAGGTGACAGGTCATGGGAAAACGTCTGGCTGCTGGCTTCTAGCCTTCAACTTTTTCTTCTCGCCGGAATCCTTGTCATCTTCTTTGTCCCACTTGATTGCCTTCCCGGGATTTTCTCAAGCGCTCTGTTTGCGCGATGCAATCCCCTGCTAACAAACCGTTAACCCGCGGTCCAGGTCAGAGTCTCACATCGATCTCGGCACCCACCTGAGCCCTGACACCTGTCCTTCAGGACACTCCAAAAACAGTGACTAATGCCCTAGCATTCGAGGCGGGGTTCTCTGCTATAATCGCGCCCCGTTCACGCGAACGAGCAGTTTTCCCGATGTCTTGTCATTCATTCGTGTGCGGTGCCAGCCTGGCAACGTGCCCGCGCTCAACGCGGTAACTTCAGGAGGAGCAATGACCTTTTACGACGAAACCCTCTACGGACTCGACGACGACGAGATGGACGAATACGGCGACACCGGCGCCTACGGTGAGACACCGGAGGAGATCCTGGAGGAAGAAGAGGAAGAGGAAGAAGAAGCAGCCGACATGCCGGTAACCAGCGTGGCGGTCGTCGAGGAGGAGGTCGTGGTCCCGGCTCCTCCCAAACCCGCGGGAGGTGGTGGCGGTGCCCGCAAACCGGCAGCGAAAAAGAAAGCCAAGAAGAAAGCTCCCAAGAAGGCCGCCAAGAAGAAGGCGAAAAAGAAACCAGCCAAGAAAGCAGCCAAGAAAAAGCCCGCCAAGAAAGCGGCCAAGAAGAAAGCTGCGAAAAAGAAGAAACGCCGCTAGCCCTTCACTGGGGCGGACTCTCCGGTCCGCCGGACCTTCTAAGAAAAGCCGCAGCGCGAGCTGCGGCTTTGTTGTCGTTGCCGAGAAGGTACCGAATGAGGACAGTGAAAATTTCGCGGGGGTGCCCGCGCCACAGCATCACGCCATCTGTTTGGCGAGGGCGCGCACCGCCAGCGACAACATGATGCGCGCCACCCCGCTCATGATCATGCTGACGCCCACCAGCGTCCCAATCGCCCACACCGAACTTGACGGCCAGTGCACGTAGATCATCCCGCCGAGGATCAGTGTCACGATCGAGTCGACAAGAATCCAGAATGCGCCCTGCACTGAGCGCGACTTCCACCACAGCATGAAGTCCAGCACGCCCTCAAACAGGAACAGGAACGCCAGCACCAGAGTGAGGGAAGCGACCGTCAACGAAGGCCGGAAGGTCAGATAGCCTCCGATGAACAGGTAGCTAATGCCGACCAGCAGCTTCCAGAGAAAAGCTTTGCCGGAATGCGCCTGAAACGCCACCGCGACATGCAGGATGCCCACAATCACCAGCAAGTAGGCGATGAAGGTGGCTACCGCGATCGCGGCGAGATAAGGCTCGCCAATGGCAAGTGCCCCCGCAATCACCAGCAACACTCCCCAGAGAATTCCCCACTTCGATCCCTGCTTTACCAACGCCACCGGATCCGGCATGGTCGACATAGACATTCCTTTCCCCAGAAAAATGTACGTTTGAGACTGGAAGCGATAAGACGCGCGCATTGTGTCAGGAGTAGGCGCGATGTGCAAGGTCATCGAAGCCTGGACGGCCAATTTCCTCCCTGCGAGCCCCTTTTCTTGACACCCCCTGCCCACCCCGCTATTCTTAACTATTGCTCCCTGGAGAACTTACGCCTCTGGGCGTGTTCCGCGGGCCTTCGCGGTATCGGCGGTGTCAAAAGGTGGGCGCGGAGGTTCCCGATGTTCATCGATCTGGCCGAACTTGAACTCCATCCTATTGATTTTCAAGAGGAGTTCCCCCCCGGCGCCGTCGACCTGGGCCCCGACGTGCGCCAGCTTTCGCCTCTGAAATCGAGCGGGCGGGCGCAGTTGGTGGAGGAACATCACGGGAAATACGACGTCATCCCGGACATCCGGCTGCAAGGTGGACTGACGACCAGCCTGGAACTGTCCTGCGCGCGCTGCCTGGATGCGGTCGTGCAGAACGTGGCGCGGGATTTTGAGCTGCTTTATCGCCCTCAGGGCACCGACGCCGGGCACGAGGAGCTCTCGATCACGGCCGCGGAAGCCGAGGTCGGCTACTACAAGGGCGAAGGCCTTCTGCTCGAAGACGTGCTGCGCGAGCAGGTGCTGCTGGCCGTCCCTATCAAAGTGATTTGCCGGGACGAGTGCAAGGGCCTGTGCCCGACTTGTGGCGTCAACCGCAATGTAGAATCGTGCTCCTGTGCGCCGCCCCTGGGCGATCCGCGCTGGTCAGCGCTGAAAGACATTCGCGAGAAGCTCGACCACTAGGCCGCAGCCCGCATCGCGGAAGTAAAGATCGCAGCAGCGAAATTCGGGGTATAAACGATCCGGCTGGGAAACCATTCAAGCCGGACCCGAACGAACCCGCCCAGGCAGAGCTTGGACGGGGTACCCAAGAGGAATTCTCATGCCGAATCCGAAACGGAGACACTCGCAGAAACGCACCTCCACCCGGCGCGCCCACGATGCGCTCGCCAAGCACTCGCTCTCCGAGTGCCCCAATTGCCACGAGAAGAAGATGCCGCATCGCGCCTGCGCCAAGTGCGGATACTACAAGGGACGCGAAGTAGTTGAAGTCGAAGAAGCCAGCTAACCGCTTTCCGCCACTTCCATGCCAAGCGCCATAGCCCTGGATGCCATGGGTTCGGATCGCGCGCCACGGCCCGAAATTGAGGGCGCGATCCAGGCTGCTCGTCAGCTGGGCGCACGGGTATTGCTGGTCGGCCCCGAGGACCGGATCAGAATGGAACTCGGCCGGCACCGCGGCATATCCGACCTCCCCATCGAGATCGTTCACGCCAGCGAAGTCATCACCATGGAGGACAAGGCGGCCCAGGCCGTCCGCTCCAAGCGCGACTCCTCCATGCGCGTCGGCGTGCGCCTGGTTCGCGAAGGGCGCGCGGCCGGATTCGTGACCGCGGGCAACACCGGCGCCGCCATGGCGACGGCCAAAATGGTGCTGGGCGCGCTACCCGGCGCCGACCGTCCCGCGCTCGCTGCCGTGTTTCCCACCGCGATCGGCACGGGTGCCATGCTGCTCGATGTCGGCGCGAACGTCGACTGCGATCCGCACAATCTCGAGCAATTCGCCCTGATGGGCGAGATCTACTTCCGCTCGATCTTCGGGACCAGGCGACCGACCGTCGGTATTCTTTCCATTGGCGAAGAAGAGACCAAGGGAAACCAGCTCACGCGCGAAGCCTTTCAGCTGATCAAGCAGCTTCCCATCAACTTCGTGGGAAACGTGGAGGGCCGAGATCTCTACAACGGCAACGTGGACGTGATTGTCGCCGACGGCTTCGTGGGCAATGTTGCCCTGAAGATTTCCGAGGGTGTGGTGAACCTGGTGCGTTCGGCCCTGAAAGACGCCCTGCGCGCCACGATTACCCGCCAAGTCGGCTACCTGCTCTCGCGCAGCGCCTTCAGCGATTTCAAAAAGCGCCTCGATCACACCGAATACGGCGGCGCTCCACTACTGGGACTGAAGGGCGTCTGCATCATCACCCACGGCTCGTCGAACGCAAACGCCATCAAGAACGCAATCCGCGTGGCCTCGGAGTTTGCCGAGAGCCGGGTGAATGACGAGATCGAGAAGGGCATTGCATCGATCCGGCCGGCAACGGTGGCAAGCCACTGAGCCGGCCACGAGTTCCGAGGCTTGATTCGAAGAACCGCGCTCAATTCAGCACGGAGTCACAGAGACACAGAGAAAACGCGAGAGAGGCAGAACCCAGGTTGGGACAGCCGCCTTCGGCCGTCCGGCGGCCCGTTTCCTGGGCCGCAGGGTCTTCTCCGCGACAGAGTCGCTGAGACGCACAGATACGGAGACACAAAGTTACAAAAGGATTGCGAGCTTTCTGGTAATTGCCTGCAAGCCACCAGCTGCGAGCCGCCCGCAAGAAGACTTAAGCTTGCTCGAAGCCGCGGCTCGGAGCTCGAAGCCTCGCGCACCTAGCCAACTATGACCGCCATCGCATTCCTCTTTCCCGGGCAAGGTTCGCAAGCCCCCGGCATGGGCAAGGAACTGGCCGAGCGCCATGCCGTCGCGCGGCAAACTTTCCAAGAAGCCGACCAAGCCCTCGGCTACAAGCTGTCCCAACTCTGCTTCGAGGGCCCCGAAGACCAACTGCGCCTGACCGAGATCACGCAGCCGGCAATCCTCACCACGTCGGTCGCGGCGTGGCGCGTGCTGCAGGAAAAAGGCGTCACTGCTGCTTTCGTAGCCGGGCATAGCCTGGGCGAATACTCGGCCCACGTCGCGGCCGGTACGCTGGCCTTCGCCGACGCTGTGCGCACCGTGCGCAATCGCGGCAGGTACATGCAGGAAGCCGTGCCCGTTGGCGTGGGCGCGATGGCGGCGGTCCTGGGGATGGAATTGGACAAAGTTTCGGCCGTCTGCGCCGACGCGGCGCAAGGGGAAGTCTGTGCTCCCGCGAACATCAACTCAGCTGAGCAGATCGTGATCTCCGGCAATACGGCCGCGGTGGAGCGCGCCGCCAAGCTGGCCGGCGAACGCGGCGCCAAGCGCGCCGTCATGCTTCCGGTGAGCGCTCCCTTCCATTGCTCTCTGATGAAGCCCGCGCAGGACCGGCTGGCCCCGGATTTGGCAGCGCTTAGGTTTTCGAATCCGTCCCTACCGGTCGCGTGCAACGTAGATGCGGCCCTGGTGCGAGAAGCCGGCGCCGGCCGCGACGCGCTGGTCCGGCAAGTGACTGGGGCGGTGAAGTGGGAGCAGTCCATGCACCTGCTTATTGCGAAGGGCGTGGAGCGCTTTGTCGAAGTGGGTCCGGGGAAGGTGTTGTGCGGCCTGATGCGGCAGATTGACCGCTCGAAAGCGTGTGCGAATGTGGGGGATGAGGCCTCGCTCGAGAAGATGCTGGAGCAGTTAGCGGCCAAGGCATAGCCCGTCCTGCGCCGACGCCATCACTCGGTTTTAGAATGCTCGATGAATTCTGCGTCAAGATGTTCAAGGCTGGCCTGATCCAACCATACTGCCCCACGCAGCAGCACACCCCGCACGTTCCTGCTGTTCTCGATCTTGCTCAGGGGATTCCCATCCAATAAAACCAAATCCGCAATTCGCCCCTCTTCGATCGTTCCCGCATTACGATTCAAAAAGCGCGCCGGAGCGCTGGTTGCCGCGACCAGCGCCTGGTAGCGGCTGAGGCCGGCCTTCACGAGTACTTCCAACTCATCGTGCATTGACAATCCTGGAATCTGTATCGGGTTCGTAGCGTCCGTCCCTGCCATCAACGGCACTCCGCTCTTGTTCAACTCCCCGGCGAGCTGAAAGAGAAATGGAACCATGATCTTGTTCTGCGCCAGCCACTGCTCGCCCCGCTTCGGGTAGGAATCGGCGTCGCTCTGGTAATCCTTCATGTAAGAGGCAGGCACATACCGCATCTCGGGGCGCGCCAGAAAGCTCTGTGGATCGGTGGCCTGGTCGAGGATGTTGGTCATTGCAGAAAGCGTCGAGACCACCCAGACGTGGTTGTCCAGCAGTTCCTCAGCTAATTCTGGAATGTTGCCCGGATCAGGTTTCTTGTCCCAAGGGTCTTTCGAGCGGTCCACGAAGAAGCGATAGAGTTCCTCGTAGTGGGCAATGGCGTCCTGTTTCGCGCGGATCACATTCAACACGCCGACCTTCTTCGGAACATGCCCTACCAGCCGGATGTGCTGCCGACGCGCCTCCTCCACGATGGCGTCGTAGGACTCGGGGCTGAGATTGCTGTATGGCTTCAGAAAATCGTATCCGGCTTGCGCCTGCTGCTTCACAATCGCCACTGCAGCTTCCCGGTCCTTCACGAAGACATGATCGGTGCGCTTGGGGTCTCCGTCTAGGATCGGTCCGGAAAGATAGAGAGTTGGCCCCAGCAACTCTCCGGTGGCGATCTGCTTTCTCCAGTTCAGGTCGCGATCGGAACCTCGCAGGTCTAAGACGGTGGTCACACCCTGGGTCACATACAACCTAAGTTGCTGCTCGTCCCCGAAATCGGTGTGGATATGCATGTCGCACAATCCGGGGATGAGAAACTTGCCGCGAGCTTCGATGACTTGGGTTCCGGAATCTGCTTTGAGGTGACGGCTCGAAATCGCCTTGATGACGCCATCCTCGATCAGAACATCCTGCCCTTGAAGGACGCGTTCCTCCGTCATGGGAATGACATTCGCCTGGCGAAATAGCACGCGACGGACCTGTTTCTGGCCGTAGCCGCAGACCGAAAACGAGCAGACCAGTAACAGCAAAGCGAGGCGGGAGCATCGGTACAAGGGATTCTCCGTGGCGTCGTTGAGCAATGACGGACGTGCCGGTGTCTTAGACGGGCATGAATGTGCGGGGAAAGCGTTCTTGGAACTCGCCGGGGCGAGGCTACCGGTTCGCCTGGCTGACCTGCAACGAATCAACCGCACGGCGACGGGCTGAACGTCTTCTCTTTCTTCTGCACGTAAATCTGCTCGTGCTCCCGGCGTTCGTTTACGATCACTTCCACGATCACGCCGCTGCCCCCATGGGGACACTCGCCGCTGGTGTAGATTTGGTAGCTCTTTACCAGTCCCCACTCGCCGCCCGGGCCCCAGTCGCGATAGAAGTCGCTGTAGGGATACAGCGAGTATTTCTGAGGATGCCGTCGCCAGTCGGGATCGGCCATGTAGAGGCCGTAAGCGGTTTCGTACTGCTGCTTCTGGAGCGCGCCGAAGAACTTGTCGACCAGATGTTCCTCCGGCCAGTAGCGAAAGGCGTAGGCAAGGGCGCCGATCACAAGGATCGTGCCAAGGATCGAGACGATCAGCTTCTTGCGCCGGCGCGCACCTGCCTCGTCGTACTCTTCGGCATCGAGCAGCGTCATACGCTTCTAGGATAACGGAAACCTGCGGGAGGCCAAAAGTTCCCGTCGCGCCGCGGGGGGAAACTACCTTGAGCGAGTCGCTGGCAAGACCCGATCGCGATGGCCCAGATGTAGCCGGGTGGAATTACGGGCCATCTGCGCTTCGATGTGTTGCCTTCAGATCAGTTGTGGGGGCGATGGAATCTCACCAAGACCTGCTCTTTGGATTCCTGGGCGGAGGGTGACCATCGGAATTTGCGCACAGCATCTTCTGCGGCCTTCGCCAAGAGCGGGTTCCCGCCAACCACCTGTACATTTTGCGCGGCGCCCGCGGGCGAAACCACCACCAGGAGCTTGACCGTCCCCTCGAGGTTCATCTTCCGCGCCAGTTCCGGATAGGCGGGCGAGGCCTGGCTGACGATGGAACGGCCACCATTTCCTTCCACGTCCTGGGCGGCTGTTTTTTGTCCGCCGATCGCACACAGGATCAGAACAGACAGCGATACTCGGATGAAGTACTTCATAAATGAAACTCGGCCCAGCCTGAAGGTTACAGGCTGAGCCCGAGGGATTGCAGATTACGCCCGTAACGCCGCAGCGGGCCTATGTCCTTGCGCGAGCGCTTAGAGCGTCCGCTTGAAGAGCGGCGTCGCAATCGCCAGCGCCACCGTCCCGAACATCGCCAGGTACATCATGTCCGGCACAATCGCCAGGAACCCCGACTCCTTCAACAGCAGAGCCTTGAATCCGGCCACCGCATACGTGAAGGGATCGATTTTCGCAATGAAGCGCAACCACGCCGGGAACGCCTGCACCGGATAAATCGATCCGCTGGGGAAGAACAGCAGAGTGTTCAGAATGCCGAAGATCGCGCGTGGTACCAGCGGATCGTCCACGCGAACCATGAGCAGAAACATCATGGTGTTGAAGGCGATCGAGGTCAGGCCAATCATGATCAGCAACCCAAGCATGGTCGCCGGATTGAAAATCGTGCTGACTCCGGCGAGCAGAGATCCGATGATCGTGATCACCAGCCCTGTCAGCACAGCCTTGATCGCCCCCGCGAGGTTAAGCCCGAAGACCATCTCGGCCTTGGTGATAGGCGTGACCAGGTAGCCTTCATGAATGCCGCGGGCCTTGTCGTCGATGTAGAGCATGCCTCCGCCGATCATCACCGACACAAACATGGCCAGCGTGATCGAGCCGGGCAGCAGGTACTTCATGTACTCGATGTAGGGATACAGCTCCACGATCTGCAGCACGGTCTGCTGCAACAGGCGCGGCTCAATGGTCGGCTGGTTCAGAGCGTTGGTGATGTCGGTCAACTCTTGCTCGAGCGTCGAGCTCATGAAGTTGTCGCTGTTGTCGACCACCAGCGCGATCTGCGGCCGGTCCTGCTCATAAACCCGCCGCGAGTACTGCGGGGGAATGATCACGGCGCCCTGGATCTTGCCGTTACGCACGTCTTCGCGCGCCGTCTTCTCGTCGTCGTAGTAAACAGGCTCAAACGTGCGCATGTTGGCGCGCACCGAGTCGAAGGCCTCGCGGATCTTCACTGCCTGCGTGCCGCCGTCCTGGTCGACCACGCCTACGCGCGCATCTTTGATTTTTCCGCCGAAAGCATTGCCGAGGACGATGAGCTGCACCAGCGGAAAGATCATCGACGCCAGCATCAGGGTGGGGGAACGGAAGAACTTGCGCATTTCGCGCTCGACAATGGCCATCATTCGATTCATGGCTGCAGTCCTGGACGCTGCGGCATGACGAATCCGTAAGCCTTCACCAGTTCGTCGCGCAATTGGCGGCCGGTGTAGTGCACGAAAACATCATCCAGCGTGGTGTTCTGCACCGAGAGAGATTTCACGGGGACATTCGCCCCGACGGCCATCTCAACCAGTGCCGTAGTGGTGGCGGAGCCGTTGCCAGTGAGCACACGGAACATTCCCGCCGATTCGTTTTGCACCGAAGTGACATCGGGCAGTGTCTTCAGCCGCTGGTCCCAGCCATCCGGCGGATGTTCAAACTGCACTTCGATCACGTTCGATCCGGGTACGCTGGCTTTGAGGGCCGAGGGCGTATCGAGCGCGACCAGCTTGCCGTGATCGACGATCGCGATGCGATCGCAGAGGCGGTCGGCTTCGTCCATGTAGTGGGTGGTGATGAGGATGGTGAGCTGGCGGTTCTTCTTGATGTTGGTGAGCATCTCCCAGACGGCGACGCGCGATACCGGGTCCAGTCCGGTGGTAGGTTCGTCGAGGAAGAAAATACGCGGGCTGTGGACGAGTCCGCGGGCAATTTCGAGGCGCCGCCGCATACCGCCGGAAAGCGTTTTGGTCTGCGCGTCGCGCCACTTGGTGAGGTCAACGAGCTCGAGCAGTTCGTCAATCGCTTCCTTGCGCCGTTTTGCCGGAACGTCGTAGAGCTTGGCGTAGATGTTCAGGTTTTCGTCGACGGTGAGGTCCAGGTCGCTGGTCAGCGCTTGCGGAATCACGCCGATGCAGCGGCGAGCCCCGTCGGGGTCCTTGACCACATCGTGTCCTGCGATCACTGCCCGCCCCGCCGTGATCGGCAACAGCGTCGTCATCATACGGATCAGTGTGGATTTGCCGGCGCCATTCGGACCGAGAAGACCAAAGATTTCACCATCCGTCACGTGGAAGGTGACGTCATCCACCGCCGTGAAATCGCCGTACTTCTTGACGATGTGCTCCACGTCAATGGCGTTGTTGCCGTTCTTCTCCGGGCCTTCGCAGTTCGGAGCCGACCTAACGCTCTTGCCGTTCGTACTTGTCATGACCGCTACTCCGCCGAAGCGTCCCGGCGCGGGGCGCCCTTGAGCTGATCGGGCGACACCAGCACTTCGGCCGTCATGCCGGGCACAAATGCGCCCTTGGGATTGTCGAGTCGCACCTTGAGCACGATGGTCTTGATGTCCCGCTTGCGGCGGTTCACATCACGCTGCGTGGCGAAGTCGGCTTCGGCCGCCTTGAAGAAAACCTTGCCCGAGGTCCCTGTTCCGCCCGGCAGCTGTATCTTCAGCGTGTCTCCCAGACCAATGTGGTCGGCCTGGGTCTCAGGGATGGCAGCGCGCACCCAGGTGTCGGTGAAATCGACGATGGTCACGATGGCCTGGCCGATGTTGAGCACTTCGCCCTCGCGGGCCGCGCGGACGGACACGGTCCCCGTTACCGGCGCATAAATGTTGGTATAGCCAAGGCGCACTTCCGCCTGGCGTTTTTGTTCTTCGGCATTCTTCAGGTCTGCCTGGGTCGAAGCGACCGTGCTCTGCGCCGCATTCGCTTGGCGTGTGCGCGCGACCGCCGAGTTCAAATCGGCCTGCGCGGCGGTGACCTGATCTTTCAGCGATTGAACGTTGGCCTTGGCCGCAGCCAGGTTCGTCTCGGCCTGCACGCGCTCCTGGTCCGAGGCGACGCCCTGCTTTGCTAGCTCGATCGTGCGCCGGCTGTCGCTGGCCGTGCGGTCGAGAGTGGCCTGCGCCTGAGCCAGCTGCGAAGTCATGGACCGCAACTTGGCCTGGGCATTGGCCACGTCACTCGTTGTCGAGCCCGTGGTCGACTGCTCCGTGTAGCGCATCCCCGAGACCTTGGAGCGCAAGCTGGAGATGTTCGCCGTCGCCGCGGCGGCCTGCGCCTGCAGTTCCGCGGGATCGATCACTGCAATCAAATCGCCTGCCTTCACTTGCGTGCCTTCATCGACCAGCAGCTTCTGCAGGCGCCCCTGGATTTGCGGGCTGACGATGACCTGGTTTGCATCAACCGTACCAATCAGCACCAAATCTTTGTTGTCGGGCGTCGAGAAGTAGTAGTACCCGATCGCAATCAGCAGAATGATGCCGAGAACAACAAAAAACTTGTTACGCGCGTTCACTTGGATGCTCCTTCGACCTTCAGGGCCGTCGGTTGGAACAGAGCTGCGGAAATGAAATCCAGCACGGCGGCGCGCCGAGCCGCCAGTTTCTCCGGAGTCAGGGGGTCCTCGTTCGTCATCAGCTTCAGGAACGCCGCGACCCCGAAGTAGTGCACCACCACCGCCGCCATAGAAGGAAGAAACTGCATCGGATCGACAGGACGGAACACGCCGCTGGCGACGCCTTCGCGTATCACCCGGACCAGCGCCTCGAAGAGCGGTTGCATATGCGTCTTCACCACGCGGAGTACTGAGGCCCGCTGCGGCAGCATGAAGACTTCCCGCTGCACCATCTGGCGCTGCTCGGGGTGGCCGGCCAGGAAATCGAAAAATGCTCCCACATAGCGCAGGATCTTTTCGCCCGGGGGCGAGTTCTCTTCGAGAATCGGCATCAAAACGGCATCCCGCTCGCGAAAAATGTGTTCGAGGGCGGCAACGTAAAGCGCATCTTTGTCGCGGAAGTAGTAGTAAAGCAGCGCCTTGTTGACCTTGGCGGCGCGAGCGATGGCTTCGGTGCGCGCGCCCGCTGCACCTTCGCGGGCAAACTCGCGGATGGCCGCCTGCAAGATGGCGGTCCGGCTCTCTTCCGGCTGACCTCGGGAGCCCAGGCGCATGCGAGTGGGTTTGGTGGACATGATGGTTTCCAGGCAGGAAGCACAGGCCTGCCCTTTCACATTAACTAACCAGTTAGTTAGATTATAGAAAGGGCGGCGCCGATTCGGCAAGCGGGAAATCACCGGATTTCCGTGCTCGCGCCTTCCCACCGGAAAACTTGAAACCCGCGCGGTTGCAACCCGTTCCCGCGCCCTGGCGTACAATCTCCGCCGAGGATCCGCCCTTGCCGAAATCCCCCATCGACGTGATCAGTACGGCATTCGCTCACACTGCCGACCAACTGGCGGAACCCTTTCGCTTCGGCCAGTGGGCCCGGCTGGCGTTGCTGGCGCTGGCGACCGGAGAACTCAGTTCAGGGGGCGGGTGCAACGGCATCAACAGCATCCCCAGCATACCGGGCCGGATTCCCCACACCTCGCAGAGCTTCGTCGATCCCGCCGACGTAATCCGCGGCATCGATCCCGCAGTCATCGCCAGCGTTCTGCTGGTGCTCATCGCGGGCGGGCTGGTTCTTGGACTGGTCTATCTCTACATCTCCAGCGTGACCCGCTTCATGCTCTTCGAAGCCGTCCTGCAGAAAAATTGCGGCCCACTCGGCGACAGCTGGCAACGATGGCAGAGCCGCGCGATGAGCTACTTCATCTGGCAACTTGTGCTGGGTGCGCTGGGCCTGACGCTCGCTGCCATCCTGTTCATTCCGTTGCTGATCCCCTTGCTAGCCGTGCTGAAAAGTCACCGGCAGCCGGGCCCCGAACTCCTACTGGCGTTCCTGCCGGTAGCCGCGCTGTTCCTGATGTTCAGCCTGGTCCTGCACCTGATTGCAGTGCTGACCAAGGACTTCGTCGTACCCATCATGGCCCTGGACGGAGTCGGGGTCCTCGAAGGCTGGCGCCGGTTCCTGGCGATTCTGACGCAGAGCATTGGAAGCTTCGCCGGCTACATCGGGATGAAGATTGTGCTCGCGATCGTGGCGTCGGTGATCTTCGGGATCGCCGCCGCCATCGTGGCAATTTTTGTGATGATTCCGATTGGCATCTTGGGCGTCATAGTCGTGATCGCGGCCAAGGGCGGCGGGATGTCTTGGAACGCCTCTACCATCACCGCCGTCATTGTCGCGGGCGCGATCGTATTGTGCGTCCTTGTGTACGCCGTTGCCCTGGCCTGCGTGCCAATTGCCGTATTCTTCCCCGCCTACGGTATGTATTTCCTCGCTGAGCGTTATCCGGTGCTGCATGCGCGGTTGTACCCCACGAATCCGCCGCCATCACCGCCCCTGGCGCCGGCTGCGGCGCCGGCCGGGTAAGGGCAGTCGCCTGGCTGCGGAAGCGCTGGGCTGAATTCGTGCGTGCCTCCACAGGTCACTGGTCAACGGGAAAGCTACATTGTGTAGGTCACAGGCGAGGGGCAACACTGGGGATCGCTACTCTCATTCGGTGACTGAGCGGGGCGATCGGGTCCTGTCACCTGTAAACCTCAGTTCTCCGGTAGTTTGATTCCCGACAGTTGCGAACAGGCTTCGAGCAGTTTCTCCTGGCGCTCGACATCGTAGGCAACACGATGGGGCGCAAGGAGCTTCATGTGGAAGAAGTATTGGCCGCTGAGCTTGGCTTCGGGGTCGTTGCTCGTGGCGAGCCAGACCTGTGTGCGGTGACCCTGGTCCAATTCGTCGGGGGCGCGCGGCCCTCCCATCTTGGTCGCGACCCATCCGGGCTCGAGCGCATTTGAGTACACATTGTTCCAGTGGCGCGCGATGGCGAAGGCCAGCATCGTGTCGTGTAGCTTGGTGTCGGAGTAGGCCTGGGTTCCGTTCCCGCGGCGCTTTTCCCATTTCAAGTCGTCGACGCTCGGGTCGCCCTGGCGGTGCAGGCCGGAGCTCAGGTAGATCAGGCGCTGCGGACGGCGGATGAGCGCGGTCAGGATGTAGGGCGCGAGCGTGTTGACCGCGAACACGTGTGGCAGGCCGTCTTCAGTGGCGATGCGACGGGCTTCCTGGTAGCCGACGGCGGCGTTATGGATGACAGCATCGACGGAGTCGAGCGCGTCGACCTCGTAGGCGACTTTGCGCGTCTCGGTGATGCTGGCGAGATCACCGAGGATGACGCTTACGGCGCCGGAAATGGCGGCGATCGCATCCTGTGCGCGTTTTTCGTTGCGGGCGTGGAGGATGGCCTGGTGCCCTTGCTCGATGAGAAGCTGGGCAGCCATGCGGCCGAGGCCATCGGAAGAGCCGGTGATGAAGACGCGGGCCATGGTTCGAGCATTTTATAATCCCGGCGGTTGCCAGTTGTCGGTCGCTAGTCGCCAGTCGTCAGCAAGGCAGCGGATAGCTGGCGGGCCAATGGCTTGTGTCTCGGAGGATTAAGTTCTCAGTTCCCGGTTCTCAGCTCCCGGTGAAAGCGTGATTCAACACGGAGACACAAAGTCACCGAGAAATCCAGGCCAGGAATTTCTCCGGGGGGCAACCCGTGGGGCAGTTGCAATTCAAACCCGCTGATGACCAACGACTGACGACTGGGGAGGCTCGTGATGCTGGCTTCGGTGTTCATCGGGACAAGCCTCGACGGGTTCATTGCGCGGCGGAATGGGGAATATGACTTTCTTCCGGCCGATGGCGGCGAGCCACACGGGTATACGGAGTTCATGGCCGGCATCGACACCCTGGTGATCGGGCGGAAGACGTTCGAGACGGTGGTGGCGTTTGCGGAATGGCCGTATGCGAGGAAACGCGTGGTGGTGCTGAGCAGCCGGGCGCTGGATTTGTCGAAGGTCGGGATGGGCGGGAGACACGCCCGCCGGACGGCCGGCAAGACGCCGGCGCTACCGTGGGTCGAGCAGATGCGGGGGGAGCCGGCGGACATCATCGCGAAGCTGGAAGCGAGCGGGGCGAAGAGTCTTTATGTGGATGGCGGGGACACGATCCAGCGCTTTCTGCGGGCGGGGTTGATTCAGCGGTTGATTATTACGCGGGTGCCGGTGCTGATCGGGGAGGGGATTTCGTTGTTTGGGACTTTGCCGCGGGATGTGCGGCTGGAGCACGTGGCGACAACGTCGTACCGAAGCGGTTTGGTGAAGAGCGAGTACCGGGTGATTTCGTAAAACCGCGGATAAGTTCCCCAGGTTGGCGTCCAAAAGAACAGACGCGAACCTGGGGGCACCGGGTTCCCTGCTTCATGAATCACTCGTCCTCGTGCGCGGCATGCAGGTTGTTCTTAAACGCGGCCTAACCGCACGCCCGAGGTCTGGTCGGTTCGAAAATGGATTCCCCCGTAAACGCGCGCGTCGGAGATGTCGCCGGTATCTGCTTAAACGCGGTGTAGTGTAAGACGATGCTAGGCACGGCGGGATTGCCGGTTGTCTATCCCACGGATGGGGGTTACGGTGCGCGTGGACTGCCGCTATGATGGCGGGCGGCGAAGGGGCGGAAACCGGCGAAGGAGGGATGCGGCATGGCGACGGCGCAGGAAGTGATCGCGGCGGTGCAGGCTGGCGACGCTCAGTCCTTGCGGGCATTACTGACGCAGGACCGCTCCCTGGCGAGAGCGCGGGATGAAAACGGCGTCTCGGCGCTGATGCATGCGCTATACCGCCAGCGCAAAGACTTGGCGGAGGTGTTGCGGGCGGCGCGTCCGGAACTGGATGTCTTTGAGGCGGCCAGCCTGGGGCGGTCGGACCTGGTGGAGGAGATGGTGGAGCGAGATAGGCGGCTGGCGAACTCGCACTCAGGCGATGGGTTCACACCGCTGCACTTCGCCTCTTTCTTTGGCGAGGAGCGGGTGGCGCGGGTGCTGCTGGAGCATCATGCGGATGCGGGAGCGGTGGCGAATAATCCCATGCAGGTGATGCCGCTGCATTCGGCCGCCGCGGGACGGAACCTGGCGATCGTGCGGGTGCTCTTAGAGCATGGCGCTCCGGTGAATGCGCGTCAGCAGAAAGGCTGGACAGCGCTGCACGCGGCGGCGCAGCATGGCGACCAGCCCATGGTGGAGCTGCTGCTGAAGTACGGCGCCAACCCGAACGCGAAGAATGATGATGGTCATACGCCCGACCAGGTGGCCCATGAGAAGGGTCATACGGAGATTGCGGAGCGGCTGCGGGCGGCCTAGAGCATTATTTCACCAGGGAGTCATGGAGTTTGCGGTTTATCCGGTGGAGGGACGGATGCCTCGCTCGTCCTGGCCGCCTGGGACCCTTCGGCTTCGCTCAGGGCAGGCTGCCGGCGCATCATCGGCGCTACTTTTTTACGATCGCGAGGCACTTGCTGTAGAGCTCTAGCAGGTGGGCAGCGTACTCTTCGGGTTTGGAGGCTCCTCCGCTGGATTTTTCAAATCCGACGCCACCGCCGGTGGAGGTGGTCTTGCCGTAGCCGGTGGTCATGGCAATAAACTTCATCAGATCCAGCGCAATGTCCTGGTCGCGGCGCGAGCCTGCGGCGGGAACGCCTGGTGCGTCCATGGATGCTTCCCCCTTGCCCGAGATATATGGGATTTGTTCGTCTTCTTCGAAATGCATGGGACTGTTGATCATAGCAAAGGTGTGTGAGGCGGACACTCTTGTCCGCCATGCGGAGGCCGAGCTTTCGGGGGGCGATTCACCACAGAGTCACAGAGTCACAGAGACACAGAGGAAGACTTGGCGGCAATCCCAGCTTAGGGCCCACGCAACGGGCGCGAACCTGGGTACCCAGCGTAGTTGTGAGGGCAAGACGCCCCTTCGAGACGCTAACGGCAAGCTCTCACCAGAGCCGGCAAGAGGCACTACATTTCAGCCTGACGGCGCTGCAGGAAGCGGCGGACCGAGGGGTCAGGTTCGAGGCCGACGGCGATCTCGTAGGCGGCGCGAGCTTGTTCTTTTTCGCCGGCCCTGACTAGTAGCTCGGCCCGTGCAGCCCAGAAGGGCTGGTACTCCGCGAGCCGCAGATCGGCGGCGATCTTGTCCAACTCGTCGAGGCCGGCGCGGGCGCCGCGAATTTCCGCCAGTGCCAATGCGCGATTGATTGCGACCACGGGTGATGCGGTGAGTGCGAACAAGGCATCGTACAACTCCACCACGGCGGGCCAGTTGTTGCCGCCCGTTCGACAACGCTCGATGTGGGCGGACTGCAGGGCGGCTTCCAACTGGTAGCGTCCAATGGAGGCGAGGCTGCGGGCGCGCAAGAGCAAGGCTTCGGCCTCAGCGATCATGGCGGTGTTCCACAGCGCGGGGTCTTGCTTAGCGAGCGGGACGTAGTCGCCTTGCGCGTCGCGGCGAGCGCAGCGGCGGGCTTCGGCATAGAGCATGAGTGCGAGCAGGCCCAGGGTTTCGGGTTCCTGCGGAAGCAACTCGGCGACCAGCCGGGCCAGGAAGAAGGCTTCGTCGGTGAGGTCGCGGCGGGCGATGTCGGCACCGCCGGGATCAGTCCAGCCTTCGGCAAAAGCGGCATAGATCGCGTCGAGCACCGCGTTCCTGCGGCTGGGGAGACGCTCGGGTTCGGGCACGCGGAAGGGGATGGCCGCTTCGCGAATTTTCTCCTTCGCGCGGACCAGTCGTTTACCCATGGTTGCGGGGGAGACGAGGAAGGCGGAAGCGATGGTCTTCGCATCCAGGCCGAGCACAACTTGCAGCATGAGCGGCGCGCGAATTGCTGGATCGATGGCGGGGTGGGCGCAGACGAACATCAGTGCGAGGCGGCGGTCTGGGATTTCTGTTGCGCTCGCACGGGCGAGTTCCTCGGTCCTGAGCTGTAACTCTCCAACCGAGGCTTCGGCCGTTTGCTGACGTCGCGTGACATCTATGGTCTTCCGCCGGGCGACGGTGAGCAGCCACGCTTCCGGATTGGCGGGGCAACCCTTCAAAGGCCACTCCACCAGTGCCGCAGCAAACGCCTCGGAGAGCGCATCTTCGGCGGCGGCCACATCCCGGGTACGGGCGGCAAGGAACGCGACCAGCTTGCCGTAGCTGCGGCGCGCAACCGTTTCTGCCGTGTCGCGTGCCGGAACTTCGGATTCGTGCGAGTCGATCGCCATTGCGCACCCGGAGTCTGGGGTTTCGCTCACTGATGGAGTCTCCATACTATGCATGCGGCTTACGCCGGGCGAGGCCAGATTGGGCGGACTTCGACGACACCGTGACCCACGGTAGGACAACGGGCTGCCCAGGAGAGGGCGGCATCGAGATCCGGCACATCGATCAGGTAATAGCCGCCGAGCTGCTCTTTTGAGTCGACGTACGGTCCGTCGAGCACCTGTGTTTTGCCGTTGCTGTTGCGCACCGTGGTGGCAGACGAGGTCGGCTGCAGGCGATTAGCGCCTTTGAGGACGCCCGCTTTCGTCAGAGCCTCAGTGTAAGCGGCATAGGCGGCCACGCCTTGTTCCTGCTCGCCCTTCGACATTTTGGGCCAGCCAGCTTCGTTGATGTACAGCGCCAGAAGATATTCCATACCAACCTCCATCTAGTTTTATTTTGGGCGGTGTTTTCTACCGCCACTAGGATGACGCTTGAAGTTGAGCCATTTGGACACGCGGCCACTTGGCGAGGATCAATGATATGAGAAGCATCTTCAGGAGCCAGTCGCCGGCGTGGATTGCGTCCAGAACCCAGGGCTTGTTGTCCCAGAGGCTGGCGCCCACCAGCATTTGTACAGGAAAGCCGAGCCAGACCCAGAAGCCAAGCTGCAGCGCACCTTGCCAGTTGAAGATCCTCAGGCCGCCGACCAAGCGGGCGAGCACATAGATGACGATGAATTCCCGGACCAGGTCGATGAGAATTTTCCACGCGTGCATGGTGGTTTGCGCGGCGCCGGCGGGGTTTCTGCTCAACTCGATCCATGGTTTGCCGAAAAGCAACGGGCTGTACCATAGCGAACTAACCACTAGGGCGGCAATCAGCGCGACCAGCATTGCTCGGCGGCTTACTTTCGAGGGGGCATTGTCCATTGCGGTTCCTTTCCGACCGACGCAGTGCGCCGTCAATAACGATGACGTTTGAAAGGAGGGGATTGGGACAGCGTGAGCCATGGGCGCTTTCGTGGTAGATGCCGGCGCTACATTCAGGCTGGGACGGCGCGGAGCTTTTCCATCCAGGCGTCGAAGTCGCGGAGGGCGGCTGCGCATTGCAGGCGGTGGCGCTCCTGGCGGTCGCGGACTTTCCTGGGAAGCGGGAGCAGCAGATCGAAGGTGATGTTGGCGGGTTGGAAGTTGCGGGCGTCGCCCTGGGTGACGTAGTGCATGAGCGATCCGAAGGCGGAGGCGCGCGGCGGGGGCACGGGATCGGTGCCCGAGGCGAGGGCACCGGCGTGGAGGCCCGCCATCAGCCCGGTGGCGATCGACTCAACGTAGCCTTCGACTCCGCAGATCTGCCCGGCGAAGAGCACTTGCGGGTGGTGTTTCATCTGCAGCGTGTCACGCAACAGGGATGGTCCGTTGATATAGGTGTTGCGGTGGATCTGTCCGAAGCGCAGGAAGCGAGCGCTTTCAAGGCCGGGGATGAGGCGCAACACGCGGGCCTGGTCGGCGTATTTCAAATGGTTCTGGAAGCCGACGAGGTTGTAGGAATCGGCGCGCAGGTTTTCCTGTCTTAACTGGACGACCGCGTGCGGCGGCTTGCCGGTGCGCGGATCGCGCAGGCCCACGGGCTTCATGGGGCCGAAGCGCAGTGTGTCGCGTCCTCGGCGGGCGATTTCTTCTATGGGCAGGCAGCCTTCGAAGTAGTTGAGATTTTCCCAGTCGCGCTGCTCGACCGACTCGGCGGCGATCAGCGCGTCGTAGAAGCGGTCGTACTCTTCCTTCGACATGGGGCAGTTGATGTAGTCGGCGGTGCCCTTGTCGTAGCGGGCGGCGAGGTAGACCTTGTCCATGGCGATGGAGTCTGCCTCGACGATGGGGGAGATGGAGTCGAAGAAATAGAGGGCGTGGGGAGCGGACACTCCTGTCCGCGCCAGGTCGGCGTTACTCGAATTTAAGGGGTTGCCCGCGCTTTGGCTCAAGCAGGCGATCTCACTAGCTAGCGCATCGGACGTGAGCGGGCCGGTGGCGATGATGGTGAGCTGATTCTCGTCGATCGAGGTGACTTCTTCGCGGCGGATCTGGATGAGCGGCTCGCGGGAGATGGCTTCCGTGACCTTGGCTGCGAACGCTGTGCGATCGACGGCAAGGGCGTGGCCGGCGGGAACAGCAGATGCACGGGCCAGTTCGAGCAGCAGCGACCCGGCGCGGCGCATTTCTTCTTTCAGTAGCCATGGCGCGGTGTTGGGACTGTCGGATTTCAAAGAATTCGAACAGACCAGTTCGGCGAAGTCGGGGGTCTGATGGGCGGGCGTGGAGCGCACAGGCCGCATCTCGCACAGTTCGACGGAGACCCCACGCCGGGCGCATTGCCAGGCGGCTTCCGATCCGGCGAGGCCGGCGCCGATAATGCGGACGCGAGTCATCGCGGGGCGCCCTCCGCGAGGCGGCGCAGATTCTCTCCCTCGATCCGCACCTCCATCCAGTCATGCAGAAACCGCGCTCCCAATTTCTTGTAGAAGTCGATGGCGGCCTGATTCCATTGGAGAACCTCCCAGCGCAAGGCCCACAAGTTCTCGCGCAAGGCTATCGCCGCGACTTCTGCCATCAGGGCCTTGCCGATGCCTTGGCCGCGAAACGGTTCGCGCACGTAGATGTCTTCCAAAAACAGGCCCGGCCCCTGGAAGCTGCTATAGAAAGGGAAAAACATGGCGTAGCCGGCCGGTGCGCCGTTCCACTCAGGCAGGAGCGCCCTGAACCGCGGATGAGAACCAAAGGCATCGCAGGCCAGGGCTTCTGTGGTAATGGTGGCTTCGTGCGCAAGGTGTTCGAAGGTGGCGAATTCGAGGATCATCTGGTGGAGCAGCGGCACGTCTTCGATCTTGAGAGAGCGAATGCGAAGCATGTTGGGGAGAGCTCCAGTTGCGCTGGCGGGAGCGGGCCGCGCTGCGGCTTATTATAAAGAAGGTTACTGCCGCAGCCGGAAGAGGCGGTGAGTGCTGGGGTCGGTGGGCGGGAGGACATAAGGCGGTTCTCGGAGGAGTTCGTGGAGAGAAATCTCCGCGCGCCCGCGGTGACAGCGTTTGGCTGTGTTGGGCTTCGAGCTCCCTCGACTCCGCCCGGGATTTCGGCGGCGTGCTCGACGCCCGCCAAGCACCTCAACTGCGATTTCGTTCGGCTCCCCGCCTCACTTCGCTCAGGATGACATTCGTTTCACGCAATCGTTCAGGGTGAGGATTCGGAAATCTCCCGCGCTGTTTCCAACACCTCTCTCACCACGGTTTCGATATCGGCATCTGTGGTCATGTGGTTGACGATGCAGGCGCGCAGGCAGAATTTTCCTCTTAGCTCGGCATTCGACAGGTAGACCTTCCCGCGCAGGATGAGTCGCTTGAGCAGTTGCAGGTTGAAGGCGTTGCGTTGCTCTCCAGAGGCCGACTCGCTTATCCGATGACGGAAGCAGACGGCGCTGAGTTCAACCGGGGCCAGGCGTTCGAGCGCGGGCTCGGCGTCGATGGCGCGAGCGAGTTGCTGGGCGTGCTGAAGATCCCGGCGGATGGCAGCACGGAACCTTTCGAGGCCGTGGTAGCGCAACGAGAGCCAGAGTTTCAGGGCGCGGCAGCGGCGCGAGAGTTCCATGGATTCTTCGAAGAAGGCGAAACCTTCGATGGGATCGCTGCTGAGCTGCTTCGCGTAGGTGCCCGTGTATTTGAAGGTCTGGCGAGCCATGTCGAGGTCGCGGTAGAGCAGGCATCCGCAGTCGAGGGGCTGGTAGAGCCACTTGTGCGGATCGATGGCGAGCGAGTCGACGAGCTCAAGGCCTTTGCATTTTTCCGGGGCAGCGATGGCGGCGAGGCCACCGTAGGCACCATCGACGTGGAGCCAGGTGCCATGCGCGCGGGCAATGCGCGAGATTTCGGGGAATGGATCGACGGCTCCGGTGTTCACGGTGCCGGCGGAGGCCACGACAGCGATCGGAGTGAGGCCTTGGGCCTTGTCGGCGACGATGGCGCGCTCGAGTTCGGCGGGGATCATGCGGTAAGCGTCGTCGCAGGGAATGTAGCGGAGGTTCTCGCGGCCGATGCCGAGCATGGCGGCAGCTTTAGGGACAGCCATGTGGATCTCGGTGGACGCGTAGATGACTCCGGGCTTGGAGTTCCACAGGCCACGCTCGTTTCCTGGAGTTTTCGCTTCACGGGCCATGGCGAGGCCCATGAGATTCGCTGAGGACCCTCCGCCTGTGAGCGTGCCGGTGAAGCCGGGGCAGCCGACGGCCTGCGCTAGCCAGCGAACAACGGTGCGCTCGATAGTGACGGCCGACGGCGAGGAGCGCCAGGCGGTCATGTTCTGGTTGATGACGGAGGTGAACAGATCACCGAGCGCGGCAATGGGTTCGCCTGGGCCCTGGACGTATCCGAAGAAGCGTCCGTTCTGGGCGCGGCTGTGGTTCATGACTTCGCGTAGGGCGGTGAGGGCGCTGGGGCCGAGGCCGTTTTCGGGGAGATCGAGGGCGAATAGGCGCTCGCAGTCAACACCGCTGGTCGCCGGGAAGATGGCACGGGTGGGAAGTTGCGCGAGGTATTCGGCGGAGAGTTCGGCGATTTCGGCGGCGAGGCGGCGGAATTCGGCGGGGGAGAGGGCGAGCGGGTTCATGCCGTGCATTTAAACACAGCAGCGGCCTTGCCTCAGCCAGGGGGCCGAGCAAAAACCTAGCGGAGCTTCGGTCCGCAGGACAGCCGGGGGCGGCTGTCCCTAGGTGGTGCGTGGCGCGGTCGAGACTGGCAACGCGCAATACGCGCCTTCGCTGAAGCCTTCTGCTTCGAGGCCGAAGGCGTGATTGAAGCGGGCGCGGTAGTTCTCCCAGGCGATTGTGGCAGTGAGTTCCACAAGCTGGGCTTCCGTGAATTGCGCACGCAGGCTCTGGAAGAGCTCATCGGGCACTTCGACGGGCGTGTGCGTCATCGCGTCGGCGTATTCGAGGACGCGCTTCTCGATGTCGGAGAACAGAGGGCTGCTCGGATAGTCCGGCAGGGCTTCGATCTTCTCACTGGAGATGCCGTGCTGTCTGCTGACCGCAGACCCGATGTCGATTCAAAAAGGACAGCCCACCAGCGTGGACACGCGCAGCGTAGCGAGTTCCTTGAGCGCCTCGTCGAGCTTGTGGCTGGAGAGCAGAGACTGCTCCATCTGTCCGTAGCCCCAGAGCAGTGTGGGGTGATGCGCAGTGACCTGCACGGGCATGACAACGCGTCCGAGCTTGCTCCGGGTGAGCGAGTAGACGACACGGGTGAAGAGGCGGCTGACGAAGCCGAGCTTGGATGGATCGGCGCCGGGGATGCGGGACATGAGGGTCCTCCTGCCTTTCTTGGATGATCGATGTCGGCGTGAGGGAGCAGATTGTCGCGGGCTGGCAGCTGCCGGCAGGTAGCTCGCCGCCACACCTACAAGATCACTCTCTCGTCCCCCACGCGCTTCGTTACCCGCTCGCGGTCGAGGTATTCCAGCAACGGGATGGCGTACTTGCGGCTGACTCCGGTGAGTTCCTTGAATTTGCCGACGTCGATCTTCGGGGATTTTGCTTTGTACGCGGTGAGCTGGGCACGGAGTTGAGCCAGGGCCGAGTGGTGAAAGACCAGTTCGTCGGAGATCTTGATGAGGACTTTGTCGCGCAGGAGCAGGGTGACGATTTTCTGGGCACGCGCCTTGTCGAGGTTCAGTCCGGCGAGGACGTTGTAGAGAGCGGGAACTTGCAGTCCGGCGGTGGAGAACGCCTGCTCGATGATCTTCTTGGACTCGGCTTCTTCGTTTTTGAGGGTGACGCCGCGGCCGCGGAGGCGGACGAGGTCGCCTGCGAGTTCGAGCTTCTGTTCCGCCACAAGCCTCTGTAAGATCGCCTCAAAAACCTCAGGGCCGGCATCGGTTTGGACTTGAAGCTCTTCTTTCCCGACGCCCCCCGCGAGCGGATTTTCTTTGTGGAACCGGTCAGTTGCGCTCAGAACCTGTTCATACAAAGCCTGCCATGCGGCCCCCACGAGAAACAGATCGTCGATCCGAATCATCTGGCCCGCCTTTGTCGGCGCAGCGAGCAGCGCTTCAATCGTCGATCTCTTCCATCCTGTCTCCGCCACTAGGTCCCCCAGCGAGATGGCATCGTGATAAGCACGCGCCACGCGGGCCTCGACGATTGTCTTGGGATCGCCGCTTGCCAGGGCTTCGAATACGGGATCTGTGCGCAGCGTCCGCGTTGTTGGGGATGCGTCCACGATGACGCCACCGCCAATCGTGACCACGGGGGAGAACTGACGAATGATGAAGCGGTCGCCGGGAAGCAGGAGCGCGGGATCAGCAAGACGCAATTGCGCATAAACGATTGCACCGGGCTTCACAGTTTTCTCTTCGTGGAGCGCGACTTCTGCGACGGTCTCGAATGTGAAGGAGTGCAAATGGACACGCGCGCGATCTTTGAGCGGCTTGCCCGTGGGCAAGAGCGAGAGGCGAGTGTCAATGCGCTTGGTCGTGTGGAAAGTGTCGGGCGGGGCGAGGGTCATGCCGCGGGCGAGGTCTTCGACTGTGACTCCGGCGAGGTTCAGCGCGGTGCGTTGGCCGGCGATGGCCTGCTCAGCGGATTCGCCATGCACCTGCACTCCGCGCACTCTGACTCGCTTGCCGATGGGAAAGACTTCGAGTTCGTCTTCCTTGCGGATGCTGCCGGCGATCAGCGTACCGGTGACGACTGTGCCGAATCCTTTCATGGTGAAGACGCGGTCGATGGGGAGGCGGGCGAGGGCGGAGGAATCTTTAGCCGGGACTTCGGCAGCGACCGAGGCGAGCTCTCGCTTGAGGACGTCGAGGCCGGCGCCGGTGAGGGAACTGACGGCGATGATGGGGGGAGCAGAGTCTTGGGTCGTCGATCGTCGGTCGTCGGCAAGGGCCGCGTGCCTTCCGGCGGTGCCCCCGTCCCCGGAGGCGGAGCGGTTCGGATCCAAGAACGACCCCCGCAGGAATTCCTCGACTTCGAGCTTCACGACGTCGAGCGTCTCGGCGTCAACCGTGTCAGATTTAGTCAACACGGTGATGCCCCGGCGGATATTGAGCAGGCGGCAGATGTCGAAGTGCTCGCGGGTCTGGGGCTTGATGGACTCGTCGGCCGCGATGATGAGCAGCACGAGATCGATGCCGCCCACACCGGCCAGCATGTTACGCACGAAGCGCTCATGGCCGGGGACGTCGACGAAGCCGAGGCGGAGGGTTTCGCCGCCAGGGCCGGGGAGATCGAGGTGGGCGAAGCCGATGTCGATGGTGATGCCGCGGCGTTTTTCTTCTTCGAGGCGGTCGGCGTCGATGCCGGTGAGAACCTTGACCAGCGCGGTCTTGCCGTGATCGATGTGTCCGGCGGTGCCGACAATGACGGATTTCATGGAGGAGACAGTATAGAAGGGAGGGGCGGCGGGAGGGGTCGTCGGTCGTTGGCAAAATCTGAAACTCTGAGGACGCAGAGAAAGGCTAAGCCCCAAACAGGGCGGAGGTTACCCCAAGCTCGCAAAGAGTCGTCTGTCGGAATGGCCGACGGGCGGGGACGCCCGCCGCTCCAACGGCCAACGACTGGTTCTGCCGAAGACCGAAGGCCGGCGACCGGCGACAGCGTTTCCATGCGACAATATTGTTTCCACCCATGACTCCGTCCCAGAACCCTGCCATTACTCCGGAACTCATTCGGGAGCACGGCTTGACGCCCGAGGAGTACGCCAAGATCCAGCAACTGCTGGGCGGTCGCGTGCCGACACTCACCGAGCTTGGCATTTTCAGCGTGATGTGGAGCGAGCACTGCTCGTACAAATCGTCGCGCGTGCATCTGAAGCGGCTACCGACGCGGTCGAAGCTGGTGGTGCAGGGGCCCGGGGAGAATGCGGGCATCATCGATGTCGGGGATGGCTGGGCTTGCGCGTTCAAGATCGAGTCGCACAATCATCCGTCGTTTATTGAGCCGTTCCAGGGAGCGACGACCGGGGTCGGCGGGATTCTGCGCGACATCTTTACGATGGGAGCGCGGCCGGTGGCGGTGATGGATTCGCTGCGGTTCGGGCCGATTGAGGAAGCAAAGGCAACGGCGGCGGACAACAGGGTCCGCCCCGCACCGGCTACACAGGCCGAGATTCACAGGAACCACTCGATCATGGAAGGCGTCGTGAGCGGAGTGGCTTCGTACGGGAACTGTTTTGGGGTGCCAAACCTGGGGGGCGAGACGAAGTTTGAGGCTTCCTACTCGGGGAATCCGCTGGTGAATGCGTTCGCTCTGGGGTTGGTGCGGCGCGATCAGATTTTTTATGCCAAGGCGGCCGGCCAAGGCAACCCCGTGATTTATGTCGGCGCGAAGACCGGGCGTGACGGCATTCACGGCGCGACCATGGCGTCAGAAGAGTTCAGCGAAGAGTCGGAGGCGAAGCGCCCTAACGTGCAGGTGGGAGATCCGTTCCTGGAAAAGCTTTTGCTCGAGGCTTGTCTCGAGGCGATGCAGACGGGGGCGATCGTCGGGATTCAGGACATGGGCGCGGCGGGGTTGACCTGCTCGACCTGCGAGATGGGGGCGCGCGGGAAGGTGGGGTTGGAAATTGAGCTTGACCGCGTGCCTCAGCGCGAGACTGGCATGTCGGCGTACGAGATCATGCTTTCAGAGTCGCAGGAGCGCATGCTGCTGGTAGCCGAGAAGGGCCGGGAGCAGGAAGTGTTCCGCGTGTTTGACAAGTGGGGGCTGGACGCGGTTGAAGTCGGGCACGTGACCCGCGACAACGTGATGCGCGTGCGGCATCACGGGGAACTGGTGGCGGAAATTCCAAATGAGGCTTTGACCGGCGACGCTCCGCTGTATAAGCGCCCGCTGGAGCGGTGGGAGCCTCCGGTGGAGCGGGAAATGCCGGCAAATGTCCCCACCCTAACCGCAGAGGACGCGGTTAGGAAGGGGCACCCAGTGGATCTGACCGAGAACTTCAAGCGTCTCCTGGCGAGTCCGAACATTTGCAGCAAGCGCTGGGTGTGGCAGCAGTATGACCACATGGTGCAGACCAATACGGTCGAGGGGCCGGGGGCGGGCGATGCAGGCGTGATCCGGATCAAGGGGTCGCAACGTGGCCTTGCGATGGCGCTCGATGGGAATGGGCGCTGGTGCTATCTCGATCCGCGGTTGGGGGCGATGCATGCGGTGGCCGAGGCGTGCCGCAACGTGGCTTGCGCGGGGGCAACCCCGATTGGGGCGACGAATTGCCTGAACTTCGGGAATCCGGAGAAGCCGCACATCATGTGGCAATTCTCGCAAGTCGTGGACGGGATCACGAAGGCTTGCGAAGAGCTGAATGTCCCGGTCACGGGCGGGAACGTGAGCTTCTATAACGAGACTTTGGGCGAGGGGATTTATCCCACTCCAGTGCTCGGGATTGTTGGTCTGCTCGAGGATGTGCACAAGACTGCGAAGATGGAATTCCGCGAGGCGGGACGCACGATTGTGCTATTGCGCGGCAGCGAGCCGGGGGATATCACCGACATTCAGCTGGAGTTTGGATCGTCGGAGTACGCCCAGGAAGTGCTGGGCGCGATGTGGGGATATCCGCCGGAGCTGGATTTGGAGAAAGAGGCTGCTTTGCAACGCGGGTTGGTGGAGATGATCCAGGCGGGGCTGGTGGAGTCGGCGCACGATTGCTCTTCAGGTGGATTGGCGGTGGCCCTGGTGGAGCCGGCGTTCCCGAAGGGCATTGGCCTGACCGTGGATATGACGTCGAATGGCCTTCCGGCGGAGTTTGCCCTATTTGGTGAGGATGTGAGCCGGGTGGTTCTTGCGTGCGACCCGGCGCGGCTGGCGGGAATCGAGCAGATAGCGGCTAAGCACGCGCTGGCCGTGGATGTGCTGGGCGAGACGGTGGCGGGGGCTGTCGAGATTAAGCTGGATGGGGAGATGGTGATCTCGGCTTCGGTTGCGGAGTTGCGCGAGGTTTATGAGTCGGCGCTCGAGCGGGCCTTGCGGACCGAGCCGGTGGCGGTGGCGGCAGACTGACGGTGGATTTGTAGTTTGGGTCGTAAGAAAAGTCTTTAACCGCAAAGTTCGCGAAGAAGGCGCAAAGAGCCCGAAGAAATTCCTAAAACGCGGAGATTCAGGACTCGTGAAGAGAACTCCGGTTGAGGTATGGGAAGAGGTTGGGAGTGGCGAAGTCCTACGGCTGCGTTCGGCTGATGCCTCACGTCGCTCAGGATGACAGAAAGTTACAACCCGATGACAAACACGAAGCTCATCGCCAGATGACAACTTATTGGGCTGCAGTTGCTGGCTAGAAGCCAGCAGCTAGCGCCCACAAGCGAGACCTAAGGGCTAAGAGCGAATGGCTGTTTCTGACAAATTTCGTGAAGAGTGCGGGGTGGTCGCCATCTACGCGCATCCCGAGGCGGAGAAGCTTACTTACCTGGGACTGCATGCCTTGCAGCATCGCGGGCAGGAGTCGGCGGGGATTGTCAGCTCTGATGGGATGAGTCTGCGGGCACATAAAGCGATGGGGCTCGTGGCCGACATCTTCGGGGAAGATGTGCTCACCAAGCTGCGCGGCACGCTGGCTATCGGGCATACGCGCTATTCGACGGCGGGGGACTCGGCGCTTTTGAATGCGCAGCCGATCCTGGTGCAGTCGAACAAGGGATCGATTGCCGTCGCGCACAACGGGAACCTGGTAAATGCGCAGGAGATTCGTTCGCATCTTGAGGCGCATGGGTCGATTTTTCAGACCACCAGTGATACGGAAGTGATCGTGCACCTGATCGCGATGTCGCGCGAGCATACTTTGCCCGAGGCGATGGCCGATGCGCTGCGCCGGGTGGAAGGCGCGTTTTCACTGGTGATGGTTTCGGCCGACCGTGTGTTTGCGGCACGCGATCCGCGGGGGTTCCGTCCGCTGGCGATGGGGCGCATTCCGGCGCAGGAGGGTTCGCGCAAGGACACGATCGTGTTCGCTTCCGAGACTTGCGCGTTCGATCTGATCGGAGCTGTGTATGAACGCGAGGTGAAGCCGGGTGAACTGGTGATCGTGGGACCGGAAGGAATCTCTTCGCGGTTCTACTCGACGGCGGCCACGCAGTCGAGCTGCATTTTCGAGCATGTATATTTTTCTCGTCCCGATAGCCGGGTGTTTGGGCGGTCGGTGCAGGTGAGCCGCGAGAACCTGGGGGCGCAGTTGGCGCGTGAAGCTCCGGTGGATGCCGACCTGGTGGTTCCTGTGCCGGACTCGGGCGTGACCGCGGCGCTGGGGTATGCGGCGGAGAGCGGCATTCCGTTTCGCTTTGCGCTGATCCGCAATCACTACGTGGGCCGGACGTTCATCGAGCCCAAGCAGAGCGTGCGCGACTTTGGCGTGCGCCTGAAGCTGAACCCGGTGCGGTCTTTGCTTGAAGGCAAGCGCGTGGTGCTGATCGATGACTCGATCGTGCGGGGAACGACCAGCAAGAAGATCGTGCGCATGGTGCGCAACGCTGGGGCGCGGGAAGTGCACATGCGGATTTCCTGTCCGCCGACGATTTCCCCGTGCTTCTACGGAGTCGATACTCCTTCCAAGAGCCAGCTGATCGCGGCCAACAGGTCGATCGAGGAGATCCGCGAATATATTGGGGCGGATTCTTTGTCGTATCTCTCGCTTGAGGGACTGAAGCAGGCTTGCGGCGAAGGCGAGAAGACAAATTACTGCACCGCTTGCTATACGGGAAAGTATCCGACGAGTTGGGTGGACGTGGAAGAGATCCAGCCGGCGGAAAATCAGGTCACAGGCCGCAAGTGACAGAGCTTACGTCCTAGGGCTTAAAGCTTGGAGCTTAGGGTAAGCTGACTGTCGAGCCTCCCGTACTCGACAGCTACGATGCTGGTAGTAATCGACGTTCCCCGCTACCCTCATTCTTTTTCGACGTCGTTGAGCGGCCCCCCGCCACAATCGACAACGGCGTCAGCGAACTCAACCAGGAACCTGCTTCCAGCCTATGTCGATCATGCTGCCGCTTGCATGTGCGTGGGAATTGCGAATCGGCCCGCGCGTCTTCCGGATTACCCTCGCCATGACTTTGCTCGCCGTCCTTTCGGCTCTGGCTCAAAATCCCCGCGGCGCCTTGCGCGGTGAGGTGCAGGACCCCAGCGGCGCGCGGGTCGCGGGCGCGCAGGTGGTGGCGAAGTCGACGGGTTCGTCACTGGTGAGCGCTGTCGACACGGACCGCAACGGCGAGTTTCGCATGGAAGGGCTGCTGCCGGGTTCGTATGTGGTGGCGGTGAACGCCAAGGGGTTCGCCAGCGCGAATGCCGATGTGGAAGTTGTGGTCAGCATGGTGCGCGATGTTTCGGTGACGCTGAAGCCGTTGGCGCGGCCAGAGTCGATCCGCGTCGAGGCGCCAGCCTCTTCGATCACGTCGGAGCCGGTCGACATCGCGAGCGCCGTGCACCAGGGCGCGGTGAGTGCGCATGATCTGGAGACAATTCCGCTGGCCACTCGCAGCTTCGCGAACATCGCCTACCTGGTGCCTGGGACAGAGCCGGTGGAACCGTCGGATCCGACGAAGGCGCGGATCACGGCGGTTTCCTTTGGCGGGAGCTCGGGATTGAACGCGGACTTGTCGGTGGATGGTGGGGACAACACTGACGACTACATTGGCGGGTTCCTGCAGAATTTCTCGGCGGACGCGATTCAGGAATTTGCAGTCCGGACTTCGAATGAAGAAGCCGATACCGGGCGTACGGTGGGTGGGTCCGTGGTGATCACCACCAAACACGGGACAAATTTGTGGCATGGCGGCGGGGCGTTTTATGAGCGGGCCTCAGCGCTGAATGCGCGGTTTCCGATTGACAATCCTCCGCCCCAGCCGAAGCAGCCGTTTTCCCGGCAGAACTATGTGGCCACACTGGGCGGGCCGATCCGGCGAGACATGGTTTGGGTGTTTGGATCGTTTGAGGCCGTGCACGAGGGTGCCAGCGTCAACTACAGTCCCAACAGCCTGAGCGAGTTCAACGCCCTGGCTTCGCTGGCCTCGATGGGGCTGATTCACGGATTTAATTCCGATGGACGAGCCTTGGGCGTGGATTCGATCGCGGTACCGACGTCGGTGAAGGTTCCTTTCCGCAATTACATGGGCTCGGTGCGGCTGGACTGGGCGCAGTCGAACCGGTCGCAGTGGTTCCTGCGCGGATCGCTCGACAACTACACGACAAATAATAATCTGGTGCAGCAAGCGACCTTGCCTTCGACGGGCACGACCTCGGGCTCGAAGTACACCAACATCGTGCTCAATAACCAGATGACATTCAGCCCGATATGGCTGGGATCGTTCACCTTTGATGCGAGCTTTCTGCATCACACCGAGTCGCGGAACCAGAATCTGGGATTCGCGCTGGCGTTTCCGTTCAGCTCGACGTTTTCCACAATCTCGGGATTCGAGACGTTCGGCGATAACCAGTTTCAGACGCCGATCACGGCGTTCCCGGTGCTGCGGGACCAGGAGAAGTATCAGTTCCGCTATGACCTCAGCCATGTGGTCGGTACACATACAGTGAAGGTCGGTGTCAGCCTCATTCACGAACCGGTGCTAAGCGGGGCGCTTTCGGGGACGGCGGAGAGTCTTCTGCAGTATGCGAATGATCCGAGTTTTTACCTGATCCATCCGGGAACGTTCACTTTTGATCCGAGCTGCGCGGCGGTGCCGAGCGATGTGACGTGCACGGAGACTCCCGCAGGCAATGGCAGCTTCAGGCAGAGAGTGCAGCGGCTGGGGCTGTACGCGCAGGACTCGTGGCGCGTGAATTCGCACTTCACGGTGAACTACGGGCTGCGCTGGGACACGACGTTCGGGTTGTTCGACGCATCGGGACGAAGTCAATCGCAGAACCCGGCGTTCCTCACGCTGGAGGCGTTGCAGGTTCCGTTGATTTCAGGGGCGCCGCACGACTATCGCAGACAGTTTGGGCCCCGGTTGGGGATTGCGTATTCGCCGGGGCACCTGGAGAACACCGTGCTCCGCGCGAGCTTCGGGCTCTACTACAACGACCTGGCACAGAACGGATGGGTGAGCGCGTTTCAGGCGGTGAATGCAGCGCCGGGGCCGTGCACGAATCCGGCGAAAGATCCGGGGCTTCTGAATCCCAGCAACGCGGGTTGCTTGCCGGGGGCGAATTTCGGAGGCAAGGGTGCGATCATCGATCCTCACTACAGAACGCCATATGCGCTGCATGCGGGCGCGGGCATGCAGCAAGCTCTCGATGATCATTGGACGCTGAGTGCCGACTGGACTCACGAGAATGGGACACATGCGTACCGGGCATACCCGTTTGCGGGCGGACAGAGCCTGTTCACGCCTTTGTCGCTCCCGCCGGGAGTGTCGCAGGCGGATGTGGTTCCGAATGTCGATGTGTACAAGACCGATAACCGCTCGAGCTACGACGCGTTCACGCTGAAGCTGCAGGGAAATCTTCCGCGATTGAAAGTCCTCGCGCATTACACGCTGGCGACCGCGAAGACATGGGGCTGTACGGTGGGTGAGCTGTTCGATTACGTCAATGGTGTGTGTGATCCACAGAACGCGTTTGCGCCGGGCGATTACGGGCCGTCTGGGGAAGACGTGCGGCACCGTTTCGTGCTGGCGGGGACGGCGCACCTGCCGGGAGGATTCGAAATCAGCACGCTGACCCAGCTCGAGAGCGCGCGGCCCTTCACACTGGCAAATGGCGATCAGCGAGCCGTGGTCAACGGCGTGAAGACAAAGCTCGATCAGTATCGCGGGACGCCATATACGCAGGTGGATCTGCGGGTGGCGCGGCCTTTCAAGATCGGCGAGTGGGCGCAGGTCAATCCGTTTGTGGAGTTTTTCAATTTGTTCAACCGGAACAATCCGGCGAACAATTATGTGGCGGATGCGGGAGCGCTGCCGATTCCTGCGGACCAGATTGCGAACAACAACATCACGGATCTTTGCGGGGATGCGACCTGCACCCCGGCGAATTTCGTTCCGATCACTAGCTTGAATCAACTGCGTAAACCGGCGGGGGCGCTGGGGGATTTCTTTGGGCCGGGGACGACGGTGGGGATTCCGTTTGCGGCGCAGGTGGGTGTGAGGGTGACGTTTTGAAACTAGTTGCTGGTCGTTGGCTTGCGGTTGCAGTACCGAACCGATCACGCTGCGGCAGCACCGTAGTGCACCTACGGTTTCGTGGCTGCTTGCAGTTGGACCGCGACCAGGCGGACTTCGCTCGAAAATGTTCCCGTGGAACGCGAGTACGACATGTAGATGGTCTGCCCGCCGTTGGCGTCGTATTCGGAATGGGCATGGGCGTCGTAGGTATTCCCGCTGGCCGGAGTCAGCGCGACAAATGCAGTCACTTCACCCGACCACGGGCCTTCCGGGTTGGGCGCGGTACGCAACACGACGTTTTGCGAGAACGGCTGGCTGTAGACCGCAACGTACTGCTGCAGGTAAGCATTCCAGGAGACGCTGGCGATGCTGCTGCCCGTAAAGACCGAAACGGCGTCACTCACCTGCGTTGACCAGCTGCCATTGCCGGCATAGAAACTCCATGCGCTTCGGCTCTGCACGTTGGACGGGCGGACACGGGCCAGGCGACATCCTTTATCCAGACCGTCGCTGGGGGTTCCGCAGCCATAGACGTACAGCGTTCCCTGGCTGACGAGCGAGGCAGTTCCGAAGCTTGGCTCATTTTGCGCAAACAGCAGATCGGGATGGTCGGGCACGATCGGCGGGTTCAAGGTTGGCCGCTGCGGCTGCGTCTGGAGATTTTGCCAGGTGGCGACCGAGTTCCCGACCGCCTGAAAATTGAAGCTTCCTGGTTGTGCGCTCACTACCATGTAAAAAATCAGGGCCTGGTCTGAAGCCGGATTGACGACGATCGATGCAGGCCAGAGCGCCCAGCGCGCCCCGCAAGGCTGCTGACAATTCGCGCCGCTGTGGGCCGCGTTGAAGGCTTGTTCCGCGGGTGTCTGGGGAAGAATCATCCTTGGAGCTCCCGCCGAGTCGAGCTGTTCCTGCAAGCCGGTGATTCCATCTTGCGCATTGAGATCGGTGGTGAATGACCAGGAGTCGCTGATCAGGTTGAACCCCTGCGCGTTGGGGTTGGCGAGAAATGTGTCGCCATACAACCACACGGAGTGGCCCTGAAACGCGGCGCTATATGCGCCATCTCGACCCACAATATCGGGATTGGTTGCAATCGGGCCGAGGTCGGATACCTTCGCAATGGACAAGCCTGGCGGTGGGCCTTGGGACGAGCCGCCGCCGCAACCGGATGCTCCGATCACGAGACACACCCAGCCCACAAGCAGAGTACTCGGGGACCGCCGTGGTGGAGCGGATCGCATGGTGCGAAGGTGGATAGGATGCTCGGTGACCACGAGAATCCTAAACCGTGAATGTTAAACCCAGCTCCAGTTGGTTCGTTGCGCTTTCTCGGATGCCGGCGCTCTCTCCAGCTTAACCGCGTCCGCCGGCTCCGCGCAGGGGAGCTTCGTGTCCCTCTTCGACGGCAATCATCAGCTCCTCCATCCGATCGAGAGCTTTCGCCAAACCGTCGCCGACGGCGCCGAAGCCCAGCCGAAAATGAGCAGGCGCGTCGAAGCAATCTCCCGGAGCAAAGAGCAACCCGAGCGTCGTGGCCACCTGGCAGAAGGGGCGCGCGTCCTGCCCGCTCTCGAGCCAGGGGAACGCGGTCATGCCGCCTTTTGGCGGGATCCAGCCCAGCACGTCGCGATGATCGTCCATGAAGCGGTCGAGTAGCTTGAGGTTCTGGCTGGCGATGGCTTGCGTTTTCCCGAGGACATGTTTGTGGTTGCGGATCGCGATCTCGGAGAGGATTTCCCCGGTAGTCGTGTTGCTGATGGAGAAGTAGGCGCGGGCGGTCCAGTATTGCTGGCGGCGCCTGGGGTCGTGTTCGATCATCCAGCCGGTGCGAACGCCGGCGATGGAAAATGCTTTCGAGAGGTCGCTGATCACGGTGGCATGCGGCAGGCGTGCCGCCGATTTCGTTTTCTGCCCGTGATAGATGGGATGGTAGACCTCATCGCTGATCAACTGGATTCCCCGGTCGGCGGTGAAGGCGTGCAGCCGTTCCATGTCGGCGTCGCTGATAGTGGCGCCAGTGGGATTGTGCGGGCTGTTGACGAGAATGAGCTTTGTGCGGGAATCTGCGAGGCGCTTGATTTCGTCGATGTCGATGCGGAAGCCGTTTTCGCGTGTTACGTGGTAGAAGCGGGTTTCGAGGCCGAGTGACTCGGGCAGAGATGAAAACGTGGTGAAGCCGGGCATGGGGATGATGACATTCGCACCTGGCTCGGCGGCGAGCCACATCAAGGCGACCAGTGCTTCGGAGGCGCCGGTGACGACCTGCACGGCTGCGACGTCGACTCCCT
>Ga0182037_10000023_pt1 | contig 57657 bp, 58 predicted proteins | sample sta12Cox44000082_FD_125974 | JGI IMG/M metagenome (GOLD analysis project Ga0182037, IMG submission 125974) | Lab enrichment of tropical soil microbial communities from Luquillo Experimental Forest, Puerto Rico - statoxic.12C.oxic.44.000.082 | ecosystem: Environmental > Terrestrial > Soil >... | reverse complement strand
GGTCCCGTCTGAACCCGATCCTTTGCCGTATATCCCCGCTCTAGGCGGGCGCATCAAATTCGGAGTAAAATGGTCGTATATCGCCTTGAACCCTCTTGCATTAGGGTTTATCCGCCTGGCCGGCGCACGATGTAGCAGCGGCAGGGCTGGCAGCTGCTTGCTGGCTGCGAAGAAGGGCACGCTTAGCGACGGATTTCCGAGTGCGCAGAGCGCCGCGCTCAGGCTTCGGGAAATGGCTAATACCGGTCAAATCACCGACTCTGCCCGCCCATCAACGACTCCGCCGGGTCGGGTCGGTGAATCGTTGCTCGACCGCATTGGCAATACTCCGTTGCTGCGGCTCTCGCGGGTGACCCGGGAGTTTCCCAACGTCGAGTTTTATGCCAAGGCCGAGTGGTTCAATCCCGGCGGCTCGGTGAAAGACCGCCCAGCTCTCAGCATGATTCAGGCGGGGATTGCGAGTGGCGGTCTGCGCCCAGGGAAGACCATCATCGACGCGACCAGCGGCAATACCGGCATCGCCTACGCCATGATTGGCGCGGCGATGGACTACCCCGTGAAGCTCTGCCTGCCGGACAGCGCTTCGCCAGAACGCAAGCGAATCCTGGCGGCGTATGGCGCGGAACTGGTCATCACTCCCGGCGACGAAGGCACCGACGGCGCGATTCGCAAGGTGCACGAAATCGTCGCCGCCGAGCCCGGCAAATACTTTTATGCCGACCAGTACAGCAACCCGGCGAACTGGCAAGCGCACTACCGCACCACCGCCAACGAAATTTGGACGCAGACCTCCGGCCGCACCACGCATTTCGTCGCGGGGCTGGGCACAAGCGGTACCTTTGTCGGATCGACGCGTCGGTTGAAGGAGCTGAATCCGGAAATCCGTTGCGTGAGTCTTCAGCCGGATGCTTCCTTCCACGGTCTCGAGGGCTGGAAACACATGGAGACAGCGATTCGCCCCGCGATTTACGATGACCGTCTCGCCGACGAGAACCTGCCGGTTTCGACCGAAGCAGCCTACCGGCTGGTGAAGCGCCTGGCGCGCGAAGAAGGGTTGCTCGTCAGCCCGAGCGCGGCGGCGGCTCTGTTGGGATGTTTTCAGGTGGCCGCGCGTTTTCCGAAGCAGCAACACGCGGTTATGGTCACGGTTTTCGCCGATTCTGCGTCCAAGTATCTGAACGAACGCTTTTGGGACGAAGAGTAGTCGGCGAGTAGACGAAGAATAGAAATGGCAGGCGAAACGACACTGTGGATGAGCGCGCATCTGGCGCAGAAAATCCGCGCGCATGGCGCGGAAACATATCCTCACGAGTGCTGTGGCGCCCTGCTGGGCCGCGATTCGGAAGCCACACATCCAAATGTTGACCGGGAAGTGCGGGCGCTTTTCCCGTTGGTGAATCGCCGCGACGATTCACCGCGCAATCGCTTCTCGGTGGCCGCCGAGGACGTGCTGGATGCCGATAAGGCTGCGGAGCAACAGGGGCTCGAGGTCATCGGCTGGTATCATTCGCATCCCGACCATCCGGCGCGGCCCAGCCAGTATGATCAGGACCATGCCTGGCCGTGGTACAGCTACGTGATCGTCAGCGTGCAGAACGGTTCACCGAAGGAGATAACTTCGTGGCGGCTCGATGATGATCGCGAGGCCTTTTCGCCTGAAGGAATTGAGATTCGCCACAGCGCTACGGTTTAGAATGGTATCGCTGGTCTTGTCTGGCGCAGGCAGGCTTGCGACCGGCAGTTCTTAGGAGAACCCAATGCCCGTGAAGGTCATCATTCCAACGCCGCTTCGGCCCTACGCCGGAAAGCGTGCTTCCGCGGAGTTCAACGCGGGAACGGTCGGTGAGGCGCTGCGCCATCTCACGACGGAATTTGCAGATCTGCGCAAACACCTGTTTACCGAGGACGGCAAGCTGCGCAGCTTCGTCAATGTCTATGTGAATGACGAGGATATCCGCTATCTCGCCAAAGAGAACACCGCGACCAAGGACGGCGACACCATCAGCATCATTCCGTCGATTGCCGGCGGTTGTTTCTAGAATCTTTGTTATTTCGAGGGAAGCAAGAAATCGCGCTGTGTGTTCTGCCGTAGAAGGCTAAACTGAAGCAGGAGCAATTGGGAGTCGAAATGGCTACAAGCACGCAAACCGAGCCCGGCACGCAACCTGTTACCGGGCTTTCCAAAGAAGAAATTCTCCGCTATAGCCGGCATCTCATCATGCCCGAGGTCGGCATGGAGGGGCAGCTCAAGCTGAAGAACGCCAAGGTGCTGCTCATCGGCACGGGCGGACTCGGCGCCCCGCTCGGCTTGTATCTCGCGGCTGCCGGCGTCGGCAAGCTTGGTCTCGTCGATTTCGACGTGGTCGACTTTACGAATCTTCAGCGCCAGGTCACGTTTGCAACGAGCGACGTCGGCAAACCGAAGAGTCAGGCCGCGCGCGCCCGGCTGTCCCATCTCAATCCGGACATTCAAATCGACGCTATCGAAGCGCAATTGACCAGCGCGAATGCCCTCGAGCTATTCAAAGATTACGACATCATCGTCGACGGTACGGACAATTTCCCGACGCGCTATCTCGTCAACGATGCTTGCATTTTGCTGGGCAAGCCCAATGTCTACGGATCCATTTTCCGCTTCGAGGGGCAAGTCACTGTTTTCGGCATGCCCGATGGGCCATGCTACCGCTGCCTGTATCCGGAACCGCCTCCGCCCGGGCTGGTGCCATCTTGCGCTGAGGGCGGAGTCTTGGGAGTGTTGCCCGGCATCGTCGGCTCGATCCAGGCCATGGAAACCATCAAACTAATTCTCGGCAGCGGCGACAATCTGATTGGCCGCCTGCTTTTGTTTGACGCGCTGGGAATGCGCTTCCGCGAACTCAAGTTGCGGAAGAATCCCAAGTGCCCGATGTGCGGCGCGAATCGCGTTATTACTAAACTGATCGACTACTACGAATTCTGCGGCGTTCGCGGCGAAGAAGCCCCTGCACCCAATGTGCAAGTTCCGGAGATCACTCCGCGCGAGCTGCAATCGCGGCTTGATCGCGGCGACGATCTTTTCATTCTCGATGTGCGCGAGCCGCACGAGTTTCAGATCTGCAATCTCAAAGGTCATTTGATCCCGCTCGGCGAATTGCCGCGGCGTATGCACGAACTGGATTCCTCCCGCGAAATCGTCGCGCACTGCCGCAGCGGCAAGCGTTCCGCCGAGGCCGTGGACTTTTTGCGCAAAGCGGGCTTCCGGAAAGTTCTCAACCTCAAGGGTGGCATCCTGGCTTGGTCGGACGAGGTGGATCCGTCGGTGCCCAAATATTAGCCGGTTTTTTTGAAAATCCTCCGTTGCGACTTTCGAAGAAGTGGGGGCACGAAGGGGTTTGCCGTCATCCGCAAGGAGCCAGGCCAGCCCGGCGGCGAGGAATCCATCGACCGCCCGCGTCGATCCCCGAGGAAACACGGTTCACAACCGCTGTCTTGCGGGGAATCGCCGTTAACGGCATACTTGCTTACACTTAGGAGAAAAAATGGCGGCAACGAAAATCACCATCAACAGCAACGGCTCGATTCGCGTCGAAGGCGATTTCGAAATCGTGGACCCTCAGGGAACGCCTTTTGGGCTGGCCGGGCGTACGACGGTTTCGCTCTGCCGCTGTGGCCACTCTTCCAATAAGCCTTTCTGTGACGGATCACACAAAACTTTCGGTTTCTCGGACACAGTCGTTGCGCGCGAACTTCCACCGCCTCAGGCGAAGCCATAACTTCTCCCAAAAAAGGCAGTCCGCCGACCTATCGAGATGGCGGCAACGCTTGTTTCAACCTTGAGACGGTCTCAAGCTGAGACGTCTCACCGAAGATCAAATTGATACGGTGCGACTGCCCGTTAACTCTAACGAAACACAACCGGATAGCGTTCCCAATGAGAAAACACCTCGCTCCCACCGCTGTCTCGCTTGTCCAGGACCCTTTGCGACCCGCTCCCTTTTAGATTCGGCAAGTTATTTAGCTTCAATAAAATAGGTGCATGCCTCGTTTTGCTGTGTGGAAAGGGCACAAACTTGCTCCCTTAGGGAGTTGGCCGTTTTTCTTGGGTAGTTTGGGGGATTTTGTGGGGAGTTGGCCGAATATCACCGGGTTTCTCGGGAGCAGCCGCCAAGCGCTTTTCACGCGGAGTTTTCGCTCGCGCTGCCTGTTTGCCGGTGGGTTGACTCTCGTAGCGCTCCTTTTCGCTGGCATCTTCTACTCCCGGCAAAACCTGCTGGCAGCCTCGCCGCAAGCCTACCTTTACCTGGAGGTCGGTGGGACGCTGCTTTGTTATTGCTACGCGGCGAACGCGCTCGTGCGGTTCCGCGGCACGCACGACCGGACCGCACTGATTCTCTCGTTCGGGTTTGCGCTCTCGGGAATCATCGAGACCATCGGCTATTTTGGATTCAACGAACTCCTCAACGCCGGGACACTAGTGATTTCGAAGGTTCCGCTGGGTTGGATGGTCAGCCGAACGCTGCTCGCGGTTCTGCTGCTTGCGGCGCTGGCCGTGGACCGCTACATGCCCACGGCGCGCAAGCCAAGCAAAGAAACGGCGGCGGTTCTCCTGGTAGTGGCTCTCGCGGCCTACCTGACGAGCGCGGCCTTTCTGGCTGCCCCTGCCGCGCCGGTCGCCAATGCAGAAAACATTTTGTCTCGTCCCTGGGATCTGCTTCCCGCCGCGCTCTACTTGGTCGCGGCAGTGTGCTTCCGTCAGCGCATCAAGAATGACAAAGACAAGAAGAGCAGCGCAAGCCTGTTCGACTATGCGCTGTTGATGGTGGCCTCACTGAACGTGATCTGCCACGTCTCCGCGGCATTTTCTCGCCAGCTCTTCGACGGACCGTTCTTCCTCGCGGAGTTGAGCAAGACGTTCAGCTACATGGTGATGCTCGCCGGCGCTCTGCTCGACCAGGCGCGCCTGTTCGAGCAAGTACGCACCATGGCCGTCAGCGATCCCCTTACCGGTCTCGCGAATTATCGCCGTCTCATCAGCGTGCTAGAAGCCGAACTGGACCGCTCGCGCCGGACGCAACGCCCGTTCTGCGTGTTGCTCCTCGACATGGACGGCCTGAAGCTCATCAACGATCAGTTCGGACACTTGACCGGCAGCCGCGCGCTGGTGCGCATCGGAAAAGTTCTGCGCAGCCATTCGCGCGCCATCGACACGCCGGCGCGCTACGGCGGCGATGAATTCGCTCTGGTACTTCCGGAAGCGGGCAAGGACATCGCAACGCGCGTCGTCACGCGGATTCGCGAGCGCCTAGCTGCGCAAACCGAAGCTCCAGCTTTGTCGGTCAGCGCCGGCGTTGCCGCTTTCCCCGAAGACGGGGACACCGCGGAAAAACTTCTCGGCGTCGCCGACCGCGCCCTCTACATCATGAAGCACGGGGGCCGGAGCAGCGTGCAAAATCTCGCGCGGATCGCCGCGTGCCTGTGAGGATGACCATTCGAAATGCCTCTCCGGACCAAATTCGTATTCGAGCGGGTGGAGCAGCGCATTTTGATGGAAATTCCCGTGCTCATCGCCGGCCATCGCGATGTACCGGGCTCGGAATCGACTTTTACGCAAAATGTGAGTGCGCGCGGCGCGCGGGTGATCAGCGCGCGGTACTGGGAGCAAGGCGACGCATTGAAGTTCGCCTCGCGCACCGGAGAGTTTCGCTCCTCGGCACGAGTAGCCTACTGCCAATCGTTGCAAGGCGATGGCTTTGCCATTGGCGTGGAGTTCCTCAATCCGAAAGGGCGATGGGTTGTTCAATTCCCCAAATAGCTTGACGCAGAAGCGGCGAGCGGATAGGAGGAGAACGCCTGGAACAACGAGAGAAGTCAGGTTACTAGCGCAAAGTTGTAAGAGAGGTTGGAAGCGCTTGGCGGTTAGGAAACGAACTGCCAGGCGCTTTCGTTTTTTTACAACCTCCCGTCCGGTGTGCGGTGCCAACCGGGTTGATTCGTCTCAATAGCTGAAGGCGTTCTCGATCCTGGCCGGGAGGTCGCGGCTGGGCTGCGCCAAGGACAAGGATGCCACCAAGGCGGCAAGACCCAGGATTTCAGCTTGCGGGACAGGACTTGGAGCCGAGATCAACCGGCGGTGGCAGTGGTAATCCGGGCATAGGGCACGGGCTTTCCGAGCAATTGTTTTCTACGCGAGCCGGCGTCCTCTGCGACCGGAGCTTTGGCAAGCAGGATGCGGCTCTGACGACGCAAAAAGGCAAGGGTGCGGTCCCGCGCCGGAGTTCAATTGTCTCCTACCGTCCGAACCTTTCTTGCGATAAGCATCAAGCATTCGCCGAAGAGCAGTGAAAAAGAATGCAGCGTCCGCCGAATCTCCTTGTTTCGTTCTCTTTGTTCTGGGTCCTTTTCTTTTCGGAAGGCCAGCAGGGTGTAAAGCCAAATCCACGGCAGGTAGATGGAGTAGAGGTAGCTGACGGGCTTGATGTGCGTGTGGCGCACTTCGCGGAGTCGGAAACCCGAGACATGCAATTCGTAACGCAATTCGGGAAACGTCGCAAGACCGATGTGGTGAAGGGGATGCCGCGCGGTTTCGTTGAGGGGGCGCGCGTCGCGACCAAAGAAGCCGCTGCCAAAGAAACGCACGCGCGATCGCAGCGCCGTGATGTTTGGTGTTGTCAGTAGGAGCGAGCCACCGGGTTTCAGGATTCGATGCATTTCGCGTAGGAACGAATAGTGATTCTCGAAGTGTTCGATTCCTTCGGTTGAGACGACCACATCGAAGCTACCGTCGGGCCAGGGAAGCGTGCCATCCAGGTTTACCTTTTGAAAGGCCGCGCCGAGATGGCTGGCCGCTTCGGGATCGATGTCCGTACCGATGGCCGCGAAGCCGCGCTGTCGAAGCGCAAGAGTCAGCGACGCAGAGCCGCCGCACGGCGCATCGAGAACGCGCGCGCCGGAAGGCAGGCCGAGACTGGGGAGGTGATTCAACACCGCGCGCTGGATTAAGCTGAGTTCCGACATGTGCCGCGCCGTTTCTTGAGGGCGTCTTCGTAAGCCCGGACGGTGTGCTCCACCATGCGTTCTGTCGAAAAGCGTTCCCGCACTTCGCGACGGCCCGCTTCGCCAAGTCTCTTGCGAAGGTCAGCGTCGGTCATGACCCGCAGCATGGCGGCCGCAAACTCTTGTCCGTTCGGCTCAGCCACCAAGGCCGTGCGTTCGTGATCCACGACTTCGCCGAGCGCTCCCCGCTTGGTCGAGATCGACGGCAGCCCCGCCGCCATGGCCGCCTGCAAGGCGGTTCCCAAGCCTTCGAATTCGGAGGGAAAGGTGAAGGCGTCCAGCGCATCGTAGACCTTGGCAACGTCGTTTACGAACCCCGGAAAAAGAACTGCTTCTGATTGTTCCAGGCGTTTTGCGAGCGCCTGCAATTGGCCGCGACAATGGCCATCACCGGCAAGCAAGAGCCGCGCCTCGGGATGCGACTTCCTCACCTCTCGAAGTGCTTCGATCAAATGCCGCTGGCCCTTTTCCGCCACAAAGACGCCGATCGAGCCAAATAAGAATTCATGGTCCTTCACTCCCCAGTGGCTTCTGGCGCTGCTCCTTCGTTCCGAAGAAGGCAGCGGCGGGATTTCCACGCCTTCGTTCACGATGGAAATTCGCTCCGGCGTAATTCCGCAATCGATCAGGCTTTGCGCGACATTCTTGCTGTTGGCCAGGAATCGTTCGACTGCCGCGTAGCGTCTGCGCGAAACCCAACCATCCCTTAAGGGAAAGCCAATTCGGCGAGACAAAAGCAGGGGCAGCTTTTTGTGCGCACGGGCCAGCCAGGCCGCCGTCAACGCGTGAGGCTCATTGAGATGCACCAGGTCGAAGGAATCCTTGGACAACAGTTTTCGCACAGCCGCGGCGGCCCGGGCGCGCAAGCCGAACCGCGCCACATCATGCACGGCCATCCCTGCTTCCCGGCTGCGTATGGCCAACGGCGAACTGCGCGCCGCCACCAGCTCCACTTGCAGTTGACGCTCGCCGAGGCCGCGCAAGGTGAACAACGCCTGGCTCTGGCCGCCGCGCCATTCGCGCTCCAGGTCGACATAGAGGATTCTCATGGTGCCTTCCTGGTGCGGCCGCGGCGTTCTGTTGCGATGAGGTTTCCCAGTTTCCTGAACTTCAGCCACACCCCTCTTGCCGCCATCCGCGAAATGAGCCAGCCGCGAGAACCGTCAAGAAAGCCGCCGCGCAGCACAAAACTGCCAAAGCAGGTCCAAGGCGTTGCCAGCCACATCGCGGCGCGCCACCTTCGCTTTCCTGCTTCGTACATCTGCCGCGCCGCAAGCGTGGTATAGCGTTCGACCTTTTCTTCGTGCTCGGCAAACGAGTTCATGGTGTAATGAAACAAATCCCCGTCGAGGCGCCCGGGCTTGCCTGCAAACCGCAGTGACTCGTGGACAATCCCCTGAAACCTGGCGGCATCCCGCCGGTACAGTCGCCGTTGGTAATCCGGGTACCATCCTGAGTGTTTAATCCAAGCACCCAGGTACCAGGCACGCCGGGCGAGCTCATAAACCATAAACTCAGGCTCGTGCTGCTTCCATGCAAGGAGAGACTGCCGAAGTTCGGAACTCAGTTCTTCGTCCGCGTCGAGCGACAAAATCCAATCATGGCTCGCCGCGGCTCCCGCGAAATTCTTTTGTTGTGCAAAATCTGTCCATTCCCGCGTGGCAACCTTGGCCCCGTGCTCGCGGGCAACGTCCCGAGTGCGGTCCTGGCTTCCACAGTCCACCACGATGATCTCATCCGCAACGCCTTGGAGCGAACGCAAGGCGCGCGGCAGGTTGCGTTCCTCGTTCGAGGTAATCAGACAGGCGGAGAGACGAATCATCGCACTCAAAGCGTTGGAACCGGCGTTAGTATCTCACAACGATGGTTTCGAGAGCCGTTCGCGAGGCGGAGGCCGCGGTGTGGAAGAGTCTATTTTCCCTGAAAGTTCACACGGATCAAGCTGCCGCCGATGCGAAATTCGGTTCCATCCCGGAGCATCGCGGCGCGGACGCGTTCCTCTTCGTAAAAGGTTCCATTCGTGGAATCCATGTCCTTGACATTGATGTAGGTGTCGCGCACTTCCAGCAGGCAATGGTGCCTTGAGATTTCCGGGTCGCTCAAAGCCACGTCTGCCCCCTTGCGGCCCAGAACGACGCGGGGCTTGCTGAGTGTGTGGCGCTCGCCTTTCGAAGGGCCGGAGAGAATGCTGAGAACGACCCTCTTGTTGGCAGGGAGCTTTAATCCCGGATCGAGTGGGGGCAGATCCAAATGGGAACTGGCAGCCTCGCCGCGCGCAAAGGAAGGGAGCGGAGTCATCACTACCGTCGAATCCGTGCGCCGCTGGATCTCAACAATTGTGGTTTTCGAGCATTTCGAGCACTTGAACTGCACCTTCGAATGCCCGCCAAATTCCACATCTCGTAGCAAATGTTCTGCGCCGCAATGAATACAGGCTGTCTTCATGCCTCCAAACTAACACCGTTCGAATGACTCGGGAGATGACCCTAGGCGCTGCTACCGGAAGAGTAAATCCGCGGCTCCGATCGCCGGGTTGTGCGATAGGGCTCGGAGTTACCGTCCTGTGTTACCATGGCTGGTTCGAGACCATTTAGGAGAGCCGGTGTGCCCGACCATCGTATTTCGCGCAAAGAACTAAAGCAGGACAAGATCAAGGAAACCCTCGAGCATGGCGCCGAAGCGGTTATATCGCACGGGCAGTTTGCTGGCATCCTGGTTGCCGTGGTACTGGCCGTTGCCATCGGATACGGGGGGTGGCACGTCTACATCGATCGACAGACGGCCCAGGCGTCGGTCGCCTTTGACCAAGCTGTGAAGGCCTATCAGGGTCGCGTCGGTCCGCCGAATCCAGCGGATCCCGGCGAGTCCGCGTATGCGGATGAAAGAGCGCGCTCCCAAGATGCCTACAACAAGTTCAGCAAAGTCGCCGACAGCTATCCATCCACCAACCCGGGCAAGCTCGCGCGTTATTACGCAGCGCTTTGCCTGGAAGACCTGGACAAGCAGAACCAGGCGCTTGAAGAGCTGAAGAAAATCAGCGGCAGCAGCGACAAGGAACTTGCCGCCATGGCGCAATATCAGATGGCCGTCATTTACGCGCGCACGGGAAAGCCCGACGATGCTGTCAAACTGCTTCGCGTCCTGGCGGACAAGCCGAGCGTGCTTGTGCCGCGTCCGCTGGTGCTGTTGGAGCTTGCCGGTGCTCTGCGCAACTCCAATCCTAAAGAGGCGGCGAGCATCTATCAGCAAATCAAGAAGGAATTCCCGGACTCCACGATCGCCGATCAGGCTGAACGGGGCCTGGATGCGATTGCCCCCAAGACCTGATTCTCACCGCGGAGTGATTTTCGCGCGATTTTCCGGATCGAGATGGAGCGGACCATCGCAACTGTTTCGCCTTCGGCCCCGTGGACCATGCGCGCAGAAGACACCCGCGGACGGCGTTTTCCCGAGCTGGACCATCCTTACCGCAGCGCTTATGCGCGGGACCGCGACCGTATCATCCATTCGCGCGCATTTCGCCGCCTCGAAGCCAAGACCCAGGTTTTCACCACTCGCTATTCGGACCATTTTCGTAATCGGTTGACGCACACGCTCGAAGTGGCGCAGATTGCGCGCACCGTGGCCGGGGCATTGGGGCTAAACACGGAACTTGCGGAAGCTTTGGCGCTCGTTCACGACATCGGCCATCCGCCGTTCGGGCATGCGGGCGAACGCAAGTTAGACGAACTGATGCGCGAGCATGGCGGGCAGTTCAATCACAATCTGCACGCGCTTCGCATTGTCGAGCACTTCGAGCAGCGCTACCTGGATTTTCCGGGCCTCAATCTCACCTTTGAAGTGCGCGAAGGCATCATCAAACATTCGCGCGATTATTCGGAAAGAGAATTTCCGCACCTTCGGGACTATCTCCTCGATTTGCGCCCGCCGCTCGAGGCACAACTCATCGACGGGGTCGACGAGATTGCCTACAACACCGCGGACATGGATGACGCTCACGAAGCTGAGCTCTTAGACCTAGACCGCTTGTGCGGTGAGGTCCCGCTTTTCAGCGATATCTTCAAGAAGGTAAGCGACGCGCATCCAAGCGGTCGAGAAAAACTTAGATTTTACGAAGCTCTCCGCCGAATGTTAGATTTCTTGGCGAGCGACTTCGTTTTCTACACTCGTGTTCGCCTTCAACAATCAGGCGTCGCCTCGGTCGAAGACGTTCGCCGCGCCAGGGAACGGCTCCCGGGTTTCAGCGAAGAAGCCGCATCCAATAACGCGGCCCTCAAGCGGTTCCTGTTGGCACACATCTACAACCATCCGGCAATCACCGAGGACCGCGACCGCTCCGTCAGGAGTCTGGGAGAGCTTTTCGCATACTACCTCGAGAAACCGGGCTCCATGCCCGCCGCGTACGAAGAACTTGCGCGGAGCGAGGCGCGCCATGTCATCGTTTGCGATTACATCGCCGGGATGACCGATCAATTCCTGCTGCGCCAGCATCGCGAGCATTTTGGTCGATGCGTGGCCGCCGACAGGGCACCTTCACCCTAAACCCCAGAGAAATCCGCCGAGGGCGGCTAGTCGCAATTGAATTAGACTATTCTAATCTAGACTGGTTCAAGGGACGGCACAAACCCAACAAGTTGGATGGCCGCAAAGGCCCTTGTGATCTCGCGAAGAACGGCGGAAGGCAAGGAGAGGCCGTGTACTGTTCCAAGTGCGGTGCCCCGATGGCGGACGGTGCCCTGCTGTGCTCGGCGTGTGGACAGGCGTTCTCGACTGGCGCCGCGCTCGCGCCTCGCGTGAGTCGGCAAGCGGCCGCCGCTGCCCCTCGAGTGGACTATGGCGGATTCTGGCTCCGTTTTCTGGCTTACCTCATTGATGGCGTGGTGATCACGCTGGGCGTTTTTGCAGTGGCGATTCCGTTGGTCTTTCTCACCGGCCTCGGCACGCTCTTAAGCCAGGTCCATCTGGAGGAAGATGTTAACGATGCGGGATTCTGGCTGATTATGGCGGTGATCTTTTTGTTTGCCATGGTGACCCTCGCGGTGACCTGGCTCTATCACGCGCTGATGGAGAGTTCCGAATGGCAGGCCACGATCGGCAAGAGGGTGCTGGACCTCGTGGTGACGGACATGGCGGGGTACCGGGTAAGTTTCTGGCGCGCCACGGGAAGGCACTTTGCCAAAATTGTGTCGAACATGATTTACCCCTTCGGTCACATTATGGCCGGCTTCACGCAGCAGAAGCAGGCGCTGCACGACATGATCGCCGGGTGCCTGGTCCTGCGCCGCGACACCTGACGGTCCTAGCGAAGAACAAGGAAGGGAGACCTTGGCGAGATCTCCCTCTCGATTGCCTGAACGTTCTTGAAGTTTTTCTCTGGAGTTGTTCCTAGAAGCGGAGGAAGGGGCCGAACGCCAGACGCACATTATGGTGCGTGGCGCCGGCGAAATACATCTCGTCACCCGCTTCCAAGCGCAGGCCGATGGGGCCGAGATGTCCTTCCACCCCCAGGGCGGGATAGAGAACACCGCTGACGTTGTTGGAACGAAGATTTTGAACGGAACTTGTAAACTGGCCGAAGGTCGCCGGCTTGGGGTTCAGCTGGAAATTGATGAAGCCTGCCTTCACCGCAAGGAAGGGGCGAATGGCATGGCGGCCCCCAATAAACGTTGGTCCAACCATCCCGTGCAGGACTTTGAGATTGCTGTTGTGCACAAGTCCGACGCAGCTAGTGCTCGTACAATGCTCGATGAATCCTTGCTCGAAGTCGTAGCTGATTTCTCCTTCAAACATCACGTGGGGGACCACCTTGTAGCCCACGCGTCCGCCTAGTCCCGCCATATTCGTACTCGTTTGCGATACCCGGAAATAATCCCCGTAAGCGCCGACCTGAAATTGATCCTGCGCCTTAGCCAGCGGCACAAACCAACCTGCCAGCAACAAGAATAGAGCAACGCGCTTCATACTTGATCTCCTTGGACAACCAAAGTGGGGGTAGCAAAAGCAAGATCGGCCCGGGGCTAGGTGAGGCTTCCGCTTTCGAATTTAGATGAGGACTTGCTGCGGGAAGTTGCCAGACGTTAAGGGATCCGCTACGCACTTCCAGAGGATTTCTTGCATGCGTTTTACTGGCGTCGGTCGAGCAGCAGGAACAAAGCGAGGTAGCGCTTGAGCTTTTGCGTGATGAGGAAGTTTTCTTTCACATGCTCATGGCCATTTTCCCCGAGTTTTGTAGCGATCTCCGGGTGGGACAGCAGAAAACGGATTTGATAAGCAGTTCCTTCAACGGAATGCGCGAGCAGGCCGGTGTGCTTGTGGATAATTTGTGTGGGAATGCCGCCAACGGCGGAAGCCACGACCGGCTTCTTCTTCCAGAGCGCTTCCGAAACGGTCAGGCCGAAGCCTTCGCGCAAGCTTTTTTGGACCACGATGGTCGAGGCTCTCTGGAGCGCATTCACCTCCAAAGGCGCCCAGGCGGGAAGTTCCAGGATCTTGATGTCGGGATCCTTGTCGGCGGCGCGCAAGACGTCCTTGAGAACCAGAGCGCCTTCGGGGTCGTCGGAGGCGCTGCCGCCGGCGAGCACCAACTGGCAGTCGAAGTAGCGCTTCACAATCCGATAGGCGCGAATTACGCCCTCGGGATCCTTCAAGCGATCGAAGCGGGAGATCTGGGTCAAGATCGGGCGCTGGGAATCAATCTGGTAGCGCTCGAGAACTTGCCGGGTGAATTCCGGATCCACCGGGCAGTTTTTTTCGGAAAGCGGATCGATGGCGGGGTAGAAGAGATATTGCGGGATGGACAGTTGCCGCGAGAATTCCGGGGATGAAAACATGGCGGCGTCATAGCGGGAGACAAATCTTTCGAGAAAATCCCAGACTGCTCGGTTCGGATGCGATAAATCGATGTGGCAGCGCCAAACCCAGTGATTCAAGCCGGGCCGCCGCGCATCGATCAGCGCGGCAGGCTGCGGGTCGTGAATGACCACAAACTCGGCGTCCAGCCGAAGGCTGGCGCGGTTCCGTTCGTTGTAAGAAAGAAAAATCTCAAAGTCCTTGGGTCTGGGATGGTAGGGCTCGCCGTGCAGGGCGTTGTGGAACGATTTGGTAACGTCGAAGAATTCTTCGGCACCTTTCATCACCTCCCAGCGGATACGGAGATCGAGTTCTTCCGAAAGCGGTACCAGGCGATTGAGAATTTCCGCAACGCCGCCTCCCACGGCGGCGGAGTTGATCATCTCGATGGTGCGGTAGCGCAGCGGTTTGGCCAAGGCGCGCAATTCCTCGATCTCGCCTGCGCCGACTACCTCCGCATAGTTCTCGAGCGGAATGCGATTCGTGGTCAGCGCCTCCGTCATGCCTTTCTCCTTTCGCGGTCGATCAGGCGAAGCAATTTGGCCCGCGCGCCATCGAGCGTGTTGGTGTAGACGTCGATGCGATTCACGCTGTCGGCGAGAGTGTGGAGGCCCAGGCTGTCGGAGAGCCAATGCGAGAAGTCATTGGTCTGGAGCTGGAGTCGCAATCGCGAGGAGATGAAATGATAGTAAAAAGCAGCGTGGCTGAGGTGGCCAACGGCTTCGCGGAACTCCTCCAAGGTGCGCGCGCTGCGGCCAAGGGACACCGCCACCTCCACGCTTTCACAAAAGTAGAATCGCTCGAGCCCCGATTGCGACGCGAATTGCGGATAAGCGTCGCAAAAATCGCGCACCACGCGGCAGAGATCGCTTCGCAGCGCCGCAATGGATGTGTAATCGCGAATGTCGAGCACCGCGAGTTGCTCGGCCAGGTCGCTCCGGTTGGTCGAGGCAAGCGTCCATTGCGCGAAATCGTTGGAAAAGCCTTCCGTAAGGAAGTGGTGGAGTTCCAGGGTCTGAAAGGTGTGATGAAAAATGGATGCATCGCTGCCATGTTCGAGACCCTTCAGTAATTCCGCGAGGGTCCCCGCCGACTGATTCCCGATCCGGGTGAGATAGGAGGCGGTCACGAAATCGAAGGGTGTTTCGGCGACGTTCAAAGCAGCAACCCTCTTCCTCTGTAGATTTTAGATGCCCTGGCACTGACTGGCTGTTGCAAGACCGAGCGGACGGCACAAGGCCGCGGGTTCGGGAACTACTGCGCTTCCGCACGCTCCGCCAGTTCGATGCGAATATCGGTCAGATCGGCCAGCAAGTGAGCGGCCCAACGGTAGACATTGCGCTCCCGCACGATGTGGCGCATGCGCTGCATGCGCTCGGTCTGCTCTCGCTCCGGCATCTCCAGTGCACGATGAATGGCCCGCGCGAGCTGCGAAATATCGTAAGGATTGACGAGCAGCGCGTCGGTCAATTCGTACGCCGCCCCCGCAAATGTGCTCAGGATCAACACGCCTCGTTCGTCCTCGCGGGAAGCCACAAATTCTTTGGCCACCAGGTTCATCCCGTCGTGCAGGGAAGTGACCATCGCGAGAGAAGCAGCCCGGTAGAAGCGGGAGATTTCTTCGTGAGAATGGTGTTTCTTGCGAAACACGATCGGTTTCCACCGCGATGTTTGGAAGCGCGCGTTTATGCGTTCTGCCTCGGCGCTGGCTTCCTCGAGGAAGTTCTTGTAGCGCTCGATATCGGTCCGGCTGGGCGCGCCGATTTGCACGAAGGTGAACCGCTGGCGGTAACCGGGATTCAGCTCGAAAAATCTTTCCAGGGCGCGGAAACGCTCCAGGATTCCCTTCGTGTAATCGACGCGATCCACGCCCACCCCCAGGTGCGCCGTCTCGATTTGCATCTCGTCCAACAATTCCCTGCGCAGCGCGTTTATGTCAACTGAGTCACTTTCTGGGCCGGGGCCCTGTGGAAACGCCACGCTAATGGGATAAGGCCGCACGCGCGTAACGTGGCCTTGCCGGCTTACGGCAAAGCGGTCCCATTCGGTGAGCGCTTCGAGAGCGCGGTCCACCGTCTCCAGGAAATTGTTACAGTGCGTTTGGATGTGGAAGCCGATGAGGTCCGCGCCCAGCAATCCTTCGATCAGTTCCCTCTGCCACGGGCAAATCCCGAACACTTCCGCGTTGGGCCAAGGAATGTGCCAGAAAATCGCCACCCGGGCGTCGGGCCGGACGTCCTTCACCATGCGCGGAACGAGCGCCAGGTGGTAATCCTGCGCCAGGAGAATCGGGGAGTCCACGTCCGCCATTTCTTGCAAAACGGCGTCGGCGAAGCGCTGATTGATCCGCTGGTATTGCAACCAGTCTTCCGGGCGGAAAATCGGGCGGGTGTGCGCGATGTGACAAAGCGGCCAGAGGCCTTCGTTGGAAAACCCATCGTAGTAGCCCTTGTCTTCATCGTCCGAGAGCCACACGCGGCGCAACGTATAGCTGGGGCGATCAGGGGGGACGCGGAGTCGATCGTGGGCATCGACCATTTCCCGGTCCGCGTTGCCAGAGCCATTCGCGACCCACGTGCCATTGCATGCCAGCAGGACGGGTTCAAGAGCCGTGACCACACCGCTGGCGGGCACGATCATGCGCACCGTTTTGTCCTTGCCATCGAACACGTGCATGTATGGTTCGCGATTCGAAACGACAAAAAGTGGTTGCTCCTGAAGCCGATTGCGCAGGCTGACGCGCAGCCGTTCCGCCGTCCACAAGGAAGCATTCGAGTCTCGCAGCCTTGCTTCTATCTCCGCGGCGGCTCTCGCCGAATGCAAATCCCTGGCCAGATGTGTGACCTCGTGGTGCAACTGCTCCATGATTTCGCCTTGCAGCAGCGCCGGGGGCGGGTTGGGCTGTCCCGTGCGCAAGGTACGCACCCACTTAAAAGTACGAGTCAGCGGTTCGGTAAACGTCCAGCGCACTAGAAGCAACGCCAGGGCGCTGATAAGCAGCGTTTGCACCAGGGCGTTCAGAAAAGCGTCGCGCAAGGTGTGCGAGACTTGAATTGCAATGTAGCTGGCGTCATGTACCAGCACCAAGGCGCCCGCAACCTCGTGGTCCCGGTGGAGCGGCAAGGCATACACGTGTACGGGAACCGCATCGCTGGCTTGAGGCGCGGAGGTTTCCTCGGGACGGAGAAATTCGCCTGCACCCTTATCGTCGTGCATGGCTTTGGTTGCCGCGGTGGGGTGCAATGGCAAATCCGGCTCGAGTCCCGGGGTAATCGCTAGCAAATGGCCGGCGGTATCGTAGATCGCAATTCCTTTGAGATGCTGGCGTTGGCCATAGCGCTCGACGAGGCGGTGCAGGTTCCGCTCCTGGCCACGGCCGAGCTCGGGTTCCACGCTTTCCTGGAGGCTCTCGGCCAGAATTTCCGCACGGCGCGCGAGGTCGCTGCGCAAGATGCGCCGCTCGTTTCGTACCTGATAACCGGCAAAGAGCAGAGACACGCTGGCGACACTCACGATCAGGGGCAGGACGATTTTCAAGGTCGTGCGCATCTCAAGCTCCTCAATCCAAAACGAAGATGGACCGCGAGGGGCCGGGCGGCATGCGGTTGAACTAAGGATTACTCACTTTGCGCTCTCGAACGAATCGGTTCTCCCTGGTTCTTCCTCTAAGCTCTACCGCGCTTCCAAGCCACGGGCGGCGCGACGACAACCCGCCGTGCTACGTTCGTGCCGTCTCGGGAGCGATATTCGAGCGTAGCCTGCGAACCGATTTGGAGCTTGCCCTTCCCCTGTGCTGTGGCCGTCAGTCAAGAATGCGATGGTCTTGCGCTTTGACCTTGGCTGACCTCCAGTGAAAAGGCCGCGTCGCTGACCGAGGCTATTCTCGCCCGAAGGTGGCTGGCGTCGGGGTTAGGGGCCGACCTGGGCGACAGGATCCGTTCGGGAACCGGCGTCCCAGGAGGCCACTCCTGAAGCATACAACAAAGAGTGCGGCCAGGCTTAGCTTAGTGCAGTACGGAATTGCATAGATCCCTCCCGCTCGATTTCGACCGGGGATAGAAGGCGGCACACGAGGCCAAACGTGACAGGCTTTGGCGAGTCTGCTAATCGCTTTAGAATCAGTTAGGTGTGCGAAATCTCGTGGTCTTTCTATATGTTTCTCCGTGAGTACTAGTGCTGTGAAAATTTTTCCTGTCCCCTGGGTTCTCACCAGTCTGGTTTCGAGAGCGGCGTTTGTAGTTTTCGAAAGGGAAACTCTCCGCCTGTTTGCGGAACCGCAACCCGGTGATTGCAGGCGAGTTACATTTCTCAAGCAATTTTCCTTTCAAACCTTGCCGTGAGCCCGCGGCCACGACCTTGATTCTCAACGCTCGGTTGCAGCTTGAGACCGGGGCCGCCGTTTTGTTCCCCGGCAGTTGAGACAGCCGGCACTGCCAGGATGGCGTAGAATGACCGGCCATGCCCTCAAAACTCGCGCAAATCCTCGAAATCCTGGAAAAGGCTTACGGGCCGCAGAAGCTAGAAGGCCCGAGCGACCCGTACGAGATGGTCGTTTTCTTGAACTGCGGCTACCCCGCAAGCGACGGGGCTTGTGCGAAAGGCTTTGAAGCATTAAAGCGAGAGGTTGGTGTCGAGCCCAACAAGCTTTCGACCGTTTCAAAGGCGAAACTTACGAAGCTGCTGCGGGCGAGTGCCATCGTGCCCGCGGTGTGTGCCCAACGGCTGAGGGATATCGCGGGAAGAGTAAAGACCGAATTCGACGGAGACCTTACGGCAGCCCTCGAACAGCGCCTCGAGGAAGCCCAAGGCCAGCCCGGGAACGTTTTTGCAGAAAACAATCTCAAGCGCGCGAAGAAAGTGCTCCGGGAATTTCCCACAATCGGGGAGCCCAGCGCGGAAAAGATCCTGCTGTTTTCCGGGCTGGCGCCGGTTGCAGCCGTACCGTCCGCGTTCGTGGACGTTCCCATGCGGCTGTTTGTGGGCGAACCAGGAAAGAACTATGCCGCCAATTACAGGACGGCGAGAGGGATCCTGGACGCGGGATTGCCCAAGACGTTCGCAGCACGGCAGCGCGCTTACCTGCTGCTGAAAAAGCACGGCCGGGAGATTTGCAAGCGCTCCAAACCGAAGTGTGAAAGCTGCCCGCTAACAGCCCATTGCGCCTATCTTCAAGCGCAGGCGGCCGACGGCAATATCGACGGGAACCTCCCTGGTGACCAGATGGGCACAAAAAACAGGGGTTCGCGCGGAAGTGCGCGGCTTCCTTGACTTGGCCGTAACCCCTCTGAATAATGGTATAGCATGAGCGTGCGCGCCGGAGGCGCTGAACCGATGTTCCTGGACGTCAAGGAATTGGCCGTCCGCAAGCTCCGCATCCACAAGGCCTATGCGCCGGGTAGCATCGACTTCCATTCGGCGGAAATCAAGCAGATTGAGCCGCTCGAAGTGACGGCCACCGCGGAGTTGTTGGAAGGCCAGATTCGCGTCGAGGGCAACCTCGAAACCAAGGTGGAACTGGTTTGCGCGCGCTGTCTTGAACCGGTCGCCGAGGAAGTGAGCCGCTCGTTTGACCTGTTCTATGCCCCGCTTCCCAACCATGCGAGCCTCACCAAGCATCGGGAAGACCGCCTGAAAGATGACGATACGGAAATCGGCTTTTACGAAGGAGACGGCCTTTTCTTGGCGGACGTGTTGAAAGAGCAGGTGCTTCTGGCGCTTCCCATCAAGGCCATTTGCCAGAGCAGCTGCCGGGGGCTGTGCGCGAATTGCGGCGCCAACCTGAACCACGAAGAGTGCCGGTGCGAGACCCACGCCACCGATCCTCGTTTGGCTCCTCTCGCGCGTCTCAAGCAGGACTGGCTGAAAAAACAATAGCTTTTCCAGGGCGAAAGCCCTATATAATCCGCCCAACGCGGCGGGAACGAGGTGTAGTGTTATGCCTAACCCAAAACGGCGGCATTCGAAGAGAAGGACCAGCACACGGCGGGCCCACGATTTTCTGGTCAAGCCGGGGCTCGGCAAATGTCCGAATTGCCAGGAAATGAAGCCGCCGCACCAGGCGTGTCCGCATTGCGGCTACTATAAAGGCAAGGCGGTGCAAGCGTCGGCTTAAGCTTTTTCGTTTCCCTGATTCTGCGGGCAAAATCCCATGATCACCATCGCCGTTGACGCCATGGGCGGGGACCATGCACCACGTCCTGAGGTGGAAGGCAGTGTGCTGGCGGCACGCGAACTCAGCGTGCGTGTTTTGCTTGTGGGGCAGGCGAACCCGGTGCGCGCAGAGCTTGCCAAGCACTCGGCGCGGAACTTGCCGATTGAGATTATTCCGGCAAGCGAGGTGATCACCATGAGCGATCACCCGGCGCAGGCTTTTCGTCGCAAGAAGGACAGCTCGGTGCACGTGGCGGCACGCCTGGTTCACGAAGGCAGGGCCAATGGCATGATCAGCGCCGGAAACACCGGTGCGGTCATGACCGCGGCGAAGTTCATTCTCGGGACGCTCGAGTCGGTGGACCGCGTCGCGCTGGCTGCTCCCTTTCCCAACGCCAGGGGCGGCGTTTCCGTGCTGCTGGACGTGGGCGCGAATGTGGATTCCCGGCCCGAGCATCTGCTGCAGTTTGCCGTGATGGGCGAAGTATATTACCGCGCGACGTTCGGAAACCGGCGCCCTCGGGTTGGGTTGCTTTCGGTTGGCGAGGAAGAAATCAAGGGCAACGTGCTGACCCGCGAAGTCTACACGCTGCTGAAGAAAAGCCCGGTCCACTTTGTAGGCAACGTCGAAGGCGGAGATCTTTTCTCTGGCAGCGTCGACGTGATCGTCTGCGACGGTTTTGTGGGCAACATCGCACTGAAGATTTGCGAAGGTCTGGCGGTTTCGATCTTCGATTTGCTGAAGAAGTCGCTGAAAAGCTCTATTCTTTCGCAGGTCGGTGCCAAGCTTTCGCAAGGGGCGTTCAAAGGCTTGAAGAAGACGATTGACTATACCGAGTACGGCGGCGCGCCGCTTCTGGGTGTGCGCGGCGTCTGCGTGATTGGCCATGGACGTTCCAACGCCAACGCCGTGAAAAACGCCATTCGTGTGGCCGCGGGGCTGGCCCGCGCGCGCATCAACGAAAGAATCGAACAGGAGCTTTCCGCCACCGCGGTTCCCGCGTGACGGTGGCAGTAGAGGAATCGGCCATGGGCAAAGTCGCATTTGTGTTTCCCGGACAAGCTGCGCAATACCCCGGCATGGGCAAAGAACTCGCCGAGAAATATGCCGCAGCAAGGGGTGTTTTCGACGAAGCCGACAAGACGCTGGGCTTTTCGATTTCCAAGCTCTGCTTCGAGGGCAGCGAGGAAGACCTCAAGCTGACCGCCAATACGCAGCCAGCCATTCTGACCTGCTCGGTGGCGGTGACCCGCGTGCTGGCGGAAAAGGGTTTGCACCCGGATTTTGTCGCGGGCCACAGCCTCGGTGAATACTCCGCGCTGGTTTGTGCTGGTTCGCTGAAGTTTGCGGACGCCGTGCGCCTGGTGCGCAAGCGCGGAGCGTACATGCAGGACGCTGTTCCCCAGGGCGTGGGCGCGATGGCCGCAATCATGGGTTTGTCCCATGCGGTGGTTGCCGACGTTTGCAAGCGCGCCACGAACGGCGAAATCTGCGCGCCCGCGAGTTTGAATTCGCCGGACCAGACGGTCATTTCGGGGCACGCCGGGGCGGTAAAGCGCGCCGTCGAGCTGGCTTCGCAAGCGGGAGCGAAGCGCGCCGTGATCCTGCCGGTCTCAGCGCCGTTTCATTCCGCGCTAATGGCTCCGATCGAGGAGAAGTTTGGGCAGGATTTACGGGGAGCGGAATTTTCGGATTTGCGAGTTGCCCTTGTCACCAACGTCGACGCCGATACCATTTCGACCGGGAGCGAAGCGCGCGAGGCCCTGGTCCGCCAACTTTCCATGCCCGTGCGTTGGGAGGAGTCGGTGCGCCTGCTCATCGATGAGGGAGTGAACACTTTCCTGGAAGTCGGCCCAAGCCGCGTGCTGACCGGATTACTGCGGCAGATCGAGCGCTCCGTCGCGGCGCTAAACGTCGAGGACGAGAAGAGTCTCGCCGTCACGGTGGAAAAAATCGCAGCAGCACGCAGTGACGCGGCGTGAAAGTCACTTCTCGGTCCTAAAGCGGTAAGTTCTGATTGGGGAAAAACCGCGGCTAGGGTTCAGGAAACGACGGGAGCAACGCACCGGGCACGGGAGCAAGATCCTGTCGATGGCTCCGGTTGCTAGGACTCTGTTCTCTACTTAGAGCTCTCGGCACTTAGGACATTTGCGGAATGTTCAGCCTGAAAGACAAAGTAGCCCTCGTAACCGGCGCGTCGCAAGGCATCGGGCGCGACACGGCGGTGGCGCTAGCCGAAGCCGGCGCCAAAGTCGCCGTCGCCGCGCGCAATGAGGAAAAGCTCGCCACGCTGGCAAAGGAGATTGTCGGGGCGGGTGGAGAAGCCTTCGCAGTGAAGATGGATGTCGCCGAGGCCGAACAGGTTAAGGCCGGATTCAAGACGGTCCTCGAGAAATTTGGCCACCTCGACATTTTGGTGAACAACGCCGCGATTACGCGCGACGGTCTGGCCATGCGCATGAAGGCAGACGATTGGGACGCCGTGATTCGCACAAACCTGACCGGCGCACAACTTTGCATCCAGCAGGCTCTTGCGACCATGATGCGCGCGCGCGCGGGCCGCATTATCAATATCGCTTCCGTGGTCGCGCAGATGGGCAACGCTGGCCAATCGAATTATGTCGCCGCCAAAGCGGGCCTAATCGGCTTGACCAAAGCCATCGCCGTGGAAATCGCCTCGCGCAACATCACCGTAAACGCCGTCGCACCTGGCTTCATCGAGACGCCAATGACCGATGTGCTTTCCGACAACGTGAAGCAAGAGTTGAAAACACGCATTCCCTTGGGTCGCATGGGCTGCCCGCGCGACGTCGCTGCCGCCATCGTTTTTCTCGCGAGCGACGAAGCTGGCTACATCACCGGCCACGTCCTCGACGTCAACGGAGGCATGTATCTGGCGTGACGGGGCCTGTGGCTAGCAAGTGCTTGGTCGTCGAGTGGTCGTGGGGCGGTCAAGGGCCGCAAAGGCCACAAGCGGCAGCTGCAAGTTGACCTTGCAAGGGGCCCTGACTAGAATGGGCAGGTTATTCGGCGTCCTATTTTCAAGGCAAATCAGCGCGTTCCTGCCTAGGCGCAGGAATCGGATTCTACGAGCGCAGAACTCACGATTTTCGCGCGGCTGTACTCCGCGCAAGCAGGGCAGGCTCTTCAGCCTGAGGTCAGCGGACTAAAGTAGCAGCTAGTTTGACGCGGAGGAACACGGATGGCCAGCGTAGAAGAACGCGTGAAGCAGATTATTGTCGAGCAACTCGGCGTGGATGAAGCGGAAGTGACGCCGACGGCTTCGTTTGTGGATGACCTGGGAGCCGACTCGCTCGATCAGGTAGAATTGGTGATGGCGTTTGAGGAAGCCTTCGGTATCGAAGTGCCGGATGAGGACGCCGAAAAGATGACCACGGTGAAAGACGCCGTCGAATACATCGACAAGCACGCCAAAGGTAAGTAAGCCACGGAACCATCACCTCAACAGGGAGTGTCGGAACTTTGACTCGCCGGGTAGTCGTTACGGGTGTTGGGCTGGTCTGCGCGCTGGGTATCGGCACGGAGGAAAGCTGGAGAAACCTCGTCGCCGGATGCAGCGGCATCGCGCCGATCACGTTCTTCGACACCACCGGCTTCGATTGCAGGTTTGGCGGCGAAGTGAAGAACTTCGACCCCCTCCAGTGGATCGAAAGAAAAGAACTCAAGAAAATGGCGCGCTTCATCCAGATTGGGCTCGCGGGCGCGGATTTTGCCGTGAGATCGGCCAACTGGAAGCCCGAGGATTCGAATCTCGACGAGGTCGGCGTTTACGTCTCCTCCGGGATCGGTGGGTTCGACATCATCGAGCGCGAGCACGGAAAGCTGCTGAACGGCGGCCCGAAAAAGATTTCCCCCTTTTTCATTCCCTCCGCCATCGTTAATTTGGCTTCGGGACAAATTTCTATTCGTTATGGCGCGCGCGGGCCGAATTCCGCGACAGCCACGGCGTGCTCTGCTTCCGCGCATGCCGTTGGCGATTCCTTCAAGATTATCGAGCGTGGCGCTGCCGAAATGATGATTTGCGGCGGCGCCGAAGCCACGATCACGCCCATGGGCATCGGGGGATTTGCCGCTATGAAGGCGCTCTCCACGCGCAATGACGATCCCGCGCATGCGAGCCGTCCGTGGGATTCCGGCCGCGACGGATTTGTCGTCGGCGAGGGCGCAGGCATCCTGGTCCTCGAATCCCTCGAACACGCGCAGAAGCGCAATGCGCCGATCCTTGCAGAAATCGTCGGCTACGGAATGTCCGGCGACGCCTATCACATGACGCAGCCGGAAGCAAACGGCGACGGCGCCTATCGCGTGATGATGGCGGCGCTCAAGGACGCCAAGCTTGCGCCTGACGACATTAGCTACGTGAATGCCCACGGAACTTCCACGCCTATCGGCGACGTCATTGAAACGCGCGCACTGAAGCGCGTTTTCGGCGAGCGCGCCAAAAAAATGCCGGTGAGTTCGACGAAATCCATGACCGGCCACCTGCTTGGCGGTGCGGGCGGCCTTGAGGCCGGCATCAGTGTGCTGGCGCTGCGCGATCAGACGCTGCCGCCCACGATTAACCTCGAGCAGCCAGATCCCGAGTGCGATCTTGATTACGTGCCCAACCATGCGCGCAAAGCGCCGGTTGAATACGCGCTATCGAATTCCTTTGGATTCGGCGGCACCAACGCCGCGCTCGTTTTCCGGCGCTGGTCCGGGAAGTGACGCACGCGGAAAAGCCAGCATCATCCTGCGCCGCGACTTTCGCGGCCGCAGGATCGCAACTTCCGGAGCCAGCCCGTGCCGCGATACTATGGTCGTTATGCTCGAGCGAACTGATAGGCTTCGCCGAAGAATCTCAACGTAGCGAATGTGGCAACTAAATGGGAATCTGAGCTACTTCGCTCCGCACAGGTGGAAACCAATCCCTTTGTAAGGCAGGCAGAGGAAGAGATCCGTGAACATCATCGTGTGTATCAAGCAGGTTCCCGCGAAAGACGCGCCGCTGGCAATCGCCGGAAACTGGATTAAGGAAGCCGATATTGGCTTTGAGATGAACGAGCCCGACAGCTACGCCCTCGAGGAGGCGCTGCGCCTCAAGGAAAAACACGGCGGGGATGTCGTCGCGCTTTCCATGGGGCCGGAGCGCGTGAAACAAACGATTAAGGAAGCGCTCGCGAAAGGCGCCGACCGAGGCATTCACATTGCTGATGACCAGTTCGCTGAGCGCGATCCTCTCGGCTCGGCGAATGCCCTCGCCGCAGCCATTCAAAGGGAGAAGGCGGATCTCGTCCTTACCGGGCTGCAGAGTGACGACCATGGGTTCGGCCAGACCGGCGTGCTGCTTGCCGCCTTGCTCGACCGCCCACACGCCACCATCATCATGCAAATCGAAGTGCAGGACGGAAAGATGAAGCTCAAACGCGAGCTCGAAGCGGGGTGGTTTCAGTGGATGGAATGCCCGTTGCCGGCGGTGCTTACGATTCAGTCGGGAATCAACAAAGTTCGCTACGCCACGCTGAAGGGCATTATGGCCGCGAAGAAAAAGGAAATCACTACCATTGCGCGCGAGTCCTTGGGCGTTGCCCACGAGACCACGCAGAAAATCGACAGAATCTACGTGCCCGCGAAAACAAAAAAGACGGAATTCCTGACCGGCACGCCCAAAGAAATGGCCGCGAAGCTCGTCGAGAAACTGAAATTCGAAGCCCGGGTGATCTGACCATGAAAATTCTCGTCGTTACCGAACAGCGGCAAGGGAAATGGAACAACGCGAGTTTCGAGACGCTCGCTGCGGCGCAGCAAATTGCCAAGGACAGTTCGAGCGCGGTCAGTGGGCTCGTCATCGGCAAAGGCGTGTCTGCCTTTGCCGACGAACTCGCTTCGAAAAATGTCTCCGAAGTCCTGCGCGTCGAGCACGATTTGCTCGAAGCTTACACTCCCGACGGCTACTCGATCGCCCTCAAACAAGTGATCGAATCCGCCAAGCCCGATCTTGTTTTGTTTCCGCATACCTATCAAGTCCGCGACTTCGCTCCCAAGCTTGCTGCCATGATGGGCAAAGGCATGATCGGCGATTGCATCGGTTATCGCAACGAAGGCGGCAAGCTGGTCTTCGTGCGCCAAATGTTCCAGGGCAAAACCGCCGCCGACGTCACTTTTGCCGGCTCCGCGCCTTGGTTCGCTTCGTTTCAATCTGGCGCTTTCCGCGCGGACTTGCTTGCCGCGCATCCTTCGGGCAAAGCTCCCGTGAACGCAGTCACGGTCACGCTGGGCGCCGCGCAGATTCGCACCAAGCCGCTTGAACTTTTCAAGGAAGCCAAATCCGCTGTGGACCTCACGCAGGCGCCGCTCATCGTCGCCATTGGCCGCGGCATCAAGGCGCCGGAAAATATCCCGCAGGCGGAGGCACTTGCGAAAGCCCTTGGCGCGGAAATCGCCGCTTCGCGTCCCATTTGTGATGAAGGCTGGCTCCCCATGGAGCGCCAGATCGGCAGCTCCGGCCAAACCGTCGCCCCAAAGCTTTATCTCGCGCTCGGCATCAGCGGCGCGATCCAGCACGTTGTCGGTATGAAAGGCGCGCACACCGTCGTGGCCATCAACAAGGATTCGAATGCGCCGATTTTCGAAATCGCGGATTACGGCCTGGTTGGCGACATCTTTGAAGTCATGCCTGCCCTTACGGAAGCCTTGGAAAAAGCCAAATAAGCCTCGCCAGGAGAACAGAACTGCTTCGCTTCGAACCTCGTAGCGCGTGATATGACAAATTGGCCCTTGGTTCTGCGGCGTGCCATGTACTGAATAACCGATGAGCGCAGCGAAGGAGCATCCCATGGCCAAGGTGGAAAGGTTCCCCTACGAGACCAGACTCAACATTCTTTACCAGCCATTGGAAATCATTGATGAACGAGCCCTCGCCGAGGCCTGCAACTACAAGTGGTACAACCAGACGCTCTGTCAGGTCAACGGGTCGGTGGTTCGTCTCGGCGTAGTGCAGGGCGAATACCATTGGCACAAGCATGACGATGATGACGAATTCTTCTACGTGGTTGAAGGGAGGCTGCTGATTGATCTCGAGGGCCGCACGATGGAACTAGGTCCGCGACAAGGCACCGTCGTCCCCAAGGGGGTCTTGCATCGCACGCGCGCTCCCGAGCGAACCGTCATTCTTATGGTGGAGAACTCGGGCATTATTCCCACCGGAAGCTAAAACCGGAACCGAAGAAATACCGGGCAGTTATTAAGTCCTATCATTCCGCTCTGCTAGAATGGCTCGGTGACCATCGAGCGCGAACAACTTGAAGCGGATGTTCTCATCGTCGGAGCAGGCCCTGCAGGGCTGTCTTGCGCGTTGCATCTGGCAAATCTGATCAAGAAGCACGGCGCTACCGGCGGGAAGCCCGCGCTTTCTGCCGAAAGCATCTACGTCCTCGAGAAGGGCCGCGAGATCGGCGCGCACCAGCTCTCCGGCGCAATTATGAATCCGCGGGCGCTTAGGGAGCTGGTTCCGGATTTCGAGAAATCTGCGCCGCTTGATACTCCGGTCACCCATTCCGCGGCGCTGCTTTTCACCAAGAATTCCACCATGCGTTTTCCGGTTACGCCTCCCCCGTTTCAGAACAAGGGCAACTACGTTATTTCCCTGAGCAAACTCAGCAAATGGCTCGGCGGGCTTGTGGAAGCCGCCGGCGTCAATGTCTTCAAGGAATTTGGCGGCGCCGAACTGCTTTACGAAGGCGACGGAATCGCCGGCGTGATCACCGAAGACAAGGGCCTTGACAAGAACGGCAAACCCAAAGACAACTTCACTCCCGGATATGAACTTCGCGCTAAGGTCACCGTGCTTGCCGAAGGCACGCGTGGCTCGCTCACCAAGAGGCTGGTCGCCGCAAAAAAGCTCGACAACATCAATCCGCAAAGCTACGGTATCGGCATCAAAGAGCTCTGGGACGTTCAGCCGGGACACGTTCCGCCCGGCTACGTCGCGCACACGCTTGGCTGGCCCGTTCCCGCGAGCATGTACGGCGGGGGCTGGATCTACGGCCTTTCGAACAATCGCGTCTCCGTCGGCCTGGTTATCGCTCTCGAATACGCTAACCCGCAATGCGATCCCCACGCCGTGTTCCAAACCTGGAAGACGCATCCGTTTCTCAAGAAACTTCTCGATGGCGGTAAGCTCGTTCGCTATGGGGCCAAGTCGCTGCCCTATGGTGGCTGGTACGCCATGCCTCGCACCTATGTCGACGGCGGCCTCATCATCGGAGATTCCGGCAGTTTTCTCGATTCGCAGCGCCTCAAGGGCATTCACCTGGCGATGAAGAGCGGCATGCTTGCGGCGGAAACCATTTTCGAAGCGCTGAAGTCCGGCGACACTTCTTCAAAAACGCTCGGCACGTTCCCGAAAAAAGTCGAGCAGAGCTACATCAAGAAAGAACTCTGGCAGGTGCGCAATTTCCATCAGTCGTTTCAGCACGGGATGGTTCGCGGGTTTTTTCACACCGCGTTTCAGCAAATCACCGGTGGCCGCGGCCTGATCGATCCCATGCGGGCGCATCCAGGCCACGAAGCCTACAAAAAAATCAAGGGTCGGCTTGCGCCGGAACGCTTCAAGGGTGACGGCCGGCTCACTTTCGATCGGCTCACCGACGTCTACCATTCCGGAACGCGCCACGAGGAGGACCAGCCCTGCCATCTTCACGTTGCCGACACCAACATTTGTTCCACAAAATGCGTCGTCGAGTACGGCAATCCCTGTCAGTATTTCTGTCCGGCGTCAGTCTACGAAATGGTGAAAGAATCGGCCGGCCCGCCGAAGCTGAAGATCAACGCTTCGAACTGCGTGCACTGCAAAACCTGCGACATCGCCGATCCTTATCAAATCATTGACTGGGTGGTACCCGAGGGCGGCGGCGGTCCGAACTACGAAGGCATGTGACGAAGAAGACCTCATCCGGAAGGGCGGTGCATTGGACCAAATGCGCGTAAGGCTCCGTCCTTGAGAATCTGCTTAAGACCAGGCCTCCACAGCCATCCTCCCTCTTTCTAGGGCGGGGAGACGGTTGTCCTGTCGGAGATTGTGCACCTCAGGACCTGGCATTCGGGCGACCTCGGTCAGGCTCGGTCCTAAGCCTATTTCGCGACTTCGCCAACCCCTCGCGACCAGAGTTTGCGCACGAAATGAACCACGCGATCGACCATAGAAGTTGCATCATTGGCTTGCCCTGCTGGCTTGTTGGGCTTTGCCGGGGCCGGTCGCGGCGCTCCGGGCGAGGTCGGACCAGCAGAAACAGGCGGAGAGGAAACCGGCAATTCTCCTTCTACCCGGCCCTGAAAAATGAGCGTAGGCCGCACGCGCACGCGCCGTACCACTACGATCTTGCTTGTGTCCACTTCCGGCTGAACCTCGGCGTTGGCGTTGTAAACCAGTGGCGGGATGAAAAACTGATAGACCGGTCCTTCCTTTTCGGCTGGTTTATCCAATGGCAAAGGAGAAATGACGTCACCAGATCCCAACGGTTTCGCATACGCTTCTTCGGTCGTCTGGGTTGGAGGAACAATTTCTAGTCGCGGCGGTGGCGAGTGTTTTGTGAGCTGAGGATCGCACGAGCACCGCTCACCACCCGCTCGAAGCCCGTCCAATTGTCCATTGACGAGCAGAACGTCGGAGGACTGGGGAACGACAATATTTTGACTGGTGAGCTGTTGCTCCAGCCGCACCGCGCCGCGATAGGCGCGCACGCACATGGCCCCGGTGGCGTCAAAACCAACCAATACATCTTGAGGACCATCGCCGATAGCAATGGGTTGAATCTGAAGCAGCGGAGTGTAAACCGTCACCGCGGGCCCTTGCTCGATGGCAAGGTGAATCGTCCCTGCGTCCAGAGCAACGGTGACCAGATTTCCGGCTTTCAAAACCGAAAAATGCGCCGGACCACAAATGCTGATCGACCCGCCTCCGGTGAGATCAAGCCGCGCGGTCCCGGATTTGATCAGCACGTCGCTGCCGCTGCGCAGGACGGTTCGCGGAAAGCCGCCCACGACTTCGACGCGCATGGGGCCGGTGACGGCGACGGCCGTCCCGTCGATGGTTCCGACAGAATCGGAAGCAGGCTCGTCGGAACGCGCCGTCAGCGCGGTCAGAACCGCCATGCAGGCCAACGCCGCCACGCCCGAAAAAAGCCAAAGGGCGCGGCGCCTTGAATTCATTGGGATGAAGCGAAACGACACTCGGTTTGCACTCCCGGCACAAAGGCGGGGCTCTCGCCTATACTATACGTCGGCGGGGACTGCCGGCGCACCTTGACAGAATGAAAGCATCGCCAGGCGAAACTACATGCCACAGCCCGACACAATCCTGGATACCGTAACGCCGCTGGAGCACGGGCCGGTCAATTCGCATTATGACACAAGCCTGCCACCCTTGCCGTGGACACGGCGCTTCCAGATTCCTTTTATTGCCGTTGCGGTCTACGGCGTCATTCGAACACTCGGACCGACGCTGCGCTACGAAGTGCTTGGCTGGCAGCATGCGAAAAAAGTCCACGCTTCTGGCAAGCGCATTATCTGGGCGTTCTGGCACCGTATCATCCTCCCGATTGTGTGGTGGCATCGGCATCATGGAGTGGTGGTGATGAACACCACAGCGTTTGACGGGCAATGGACGCGCAAGGTCATCGAGTGGCTAGGATTTGGCACCGCGCAGGGAAGTTCATCCCGTGGCGGCTTGCGCGGGCTTGCGGTGATGGCCAAGCGGCTCGAAGAGGGCGTCGATTGCGCGTTTACCATCGATGGGCCGCGCGGGCCGCGCTACGTGGCAAAGCCTGGGCCAGTGATGCTGGCGCGGAAAACCGGTTGCCCGATCATGGTGTTTCACATCGGCGTCGACCGCGGGAAAACGTTTACAAAGACTTGGGATCACTTTCTGCTACCCATGCCTTTTGCGCGCGCCGTGATCTTATTTGCGCCGCCGATTTACGTGCCGGCGGACGCCAATGCGGAAGTGATGGAAGCGAAACACGCGGAAATGCAGCGCGAGCTCGAACGTGTCCGCAATATCGCCGAAGGCTGGTTTCTGTTAAGTGCCGACACCCGCGAAAAATTCCGCACCCAATTCAATCGCTAAGGAAGCGCACTTCGGCGCCCCTCCTCGGGTTTCCCGGAATTTGTTGACGCGGGTCTTAGATCAGCACTTTTCTCGTGGAGGAATGCCGCCCCGCCGCCCGGACCAAAAGAGCTGTGCATTTATGAATCAAGCCCTAGCCGATCTGACGTTGCTCGCCCACCTGGCATTCATGGTGTGGGTGATGTTTGGTGCGCTGCTTACGCGAGCGCGCGCATGGTTTGCCGCGCTACACATCGTCTCGGTCATCTACGGCATCGTCGCGGAACTCGGGCCTTGGCCGTGTCCGCTTACCCTTGCGGAAAATTTCTTCGAAACGCGCGCCGGCCTCCTACCTTACCAAGGTTCGTTCGTGCTGCATTATCTGGACGCGCTCGTCTACCCCAACCTTCCTCCCACGCTGGTGGTCACCTCCGGCGTGCTGGTGTGCTTCATCAATCTCTCGGTTTATGGCTTTCGCGTCTACCGATACCTGGCCAAACGCAAGGTGTAGGGACCGAAGCTGCCTGGAGAATGCCGCTCCCCGATTTCGCAAATGTTGGAAGGACTCTCCGCAGCTCATCGCGTTCGATTCAGCCGCAACGGTGAGTGTTCAGTTGCCGTCGCGCTCGCCGAGCTTGACGGGAATGTCCATTTTCTTTCCGCCGCGATACACCGTGACGTTAACCGTGTCGCCCGGACGATGGTGGTTCAAGATTAGGTTGAGGTCGAACTGGTCCGCGACTTTCTGGCCGTCGATCGCCACGATGACGTCACCGCCTATATAAAATTGTCGCAGGCCGGCGAGAACAGCGCGGTCACCACCGTGGATGCCAGCGGCGGCCGCGGGTCCGCCCTTGTTCGCAACCTCGACCAGTAAACCCTCTTGAACGGGTAAGTCCAGCGCTTCAGCAAGGCCGCCCGCGATGGGAATCGTTTGAATGCCGAGGAAAGCACGATGCACTCGGCCGGAGGTGATGAGATCGTTGGCGATATTCTTCGCCGTGTTGATGGGAATAGCGAACCCGATGCCGGCGGTGGCGCCAGTGGGCGTATAAATTGCGCTGTTGATGCCGATCACTTCTCCGCGCGAATCGATGAGTGGTCCGCCGGAATTGCCGCGATTGATGGCGGCATCCGTCTGGATCGCTTCTTCAATCGCGGTGCTCTGGCTGGTTCGTACGGTGCGGCCGAGCGCGCTGATCACCCCCGTTGTGAGCGTGGACTGGAAGCCGAACGGATTTCCAATCGCCAGAACTTTCTGGCCAACTTGAAGCGCATTGGAGTCTCCAAGCTTTAAGCTAGTGAGCTGTTTGCCTTTGGGGTCGATCTTTATGAGCGCAACATCATTCCGCTGATCGGCGCCAATGTATTTCGCGGAGTGCCGAGATTGATCTCCCAGCACCACTTCGATGGACTGCGCTCCTTCGACCACGTGATAGTTGGTGAGGATGTATCCGCGCGGATCGATGATGAAACCCGAACCCGCGCCCTCGACCGGGACAGGATCCATGAAGAAACCGTACTCGGTCGCTTTCGTGAGGACATTGGCCACCGCCGCAGAGGCCTGGCGGTAAATCCGCACGTTGATGGATTCGTCTTCGGTTAATCCTGCGTCGCGAGCCGCCGCCGGAGGTAGACTGGACCTGCGAAGCGGCACGGCTTCCACTTGGGATGGCTCATGAGGGCCAAAACGAGCGCCGGCCCAGAAGGCGCCTAGGATCAAGACCAGCGCGGCAAGAAAGATGCGCGCGCGATTCGATGTGCTCCGTAAGTTCATCGCTTGTATCCCTTCCTTGTGCACTCGACCCTTCTAGTATAGGCAAAATTGCGAACGTTGTTCACTGCGCCGCCTTGCTGCGGTGAAGCTTGGCGGCCAATGCTTCCACCTGTTGACGGGTTTCATCGAGGGTGCCGGAGCAGTCGATTCTCTCGGTGGCGTAACGCAGCTTCTCACTGACCGGCATTTGCGCGGCGATGCGGCGGCGGGCCTCGTCTTCTCTTATGCCGCGTGCCGCCAGGCGCTCCAGCTGCTGCTCGGGGCGGCACCACGCAACCACCAGTCCGTCAAGATGTTTTTGCATGCCGGCCTCGACGACCAGCGCAGCTTCCACGAACGCGGCGTCACGCGTCCCACGGCGTTGCCATTCGTCGAACTGGCGGGAGACGGCTTCGGCGACGCGCGGGTGGACAATGGCGTTCAAGCGAGCGAGTTTCGCGCGGTCCGCGAATGCGAGAGCCCCAAGCTTGGCGCGGTCCACGCGGGCTTGACCGTCGGTGATCGAGGGACCAAATTCGCGAAGGACTTCGTCGTAAGCGGGCTGGCCGGGCTCGATGAGTTTATGGGCGAGCGCGTCGGCGTCAAGAACCGAGAAGCCTAGTTCGCGCAGTATGGCCGCGACGGCGCTCTTGCCGCTGGCGATGCCCCCGGTCAATCCGAGTCGCAACATTTTGGCAATCACCGGGCCGAAGCGGTGGATTGCGAGGTGGAAATCGCCGGTGAAGCGCGGCGGAGACGCGCAGCCTTGACGGTGTTGCCCATAAGCATGGTGATCGTCATGGGGCCGACGCCACCGGGAACCGGCGTGAGCGCCCCGGCAGTGCTGACCGCGTCGGGATGAACGTCGCCAACGAGGACGGAGCCTTTGGCGCGGAATTTTTCCAGGCGCTCCGGGAAATTGCGGAGGAGCTGCTCCGCTTCGGCGGGGTCCTTGATCGTGTTGGTGCCGACGTCGATGACCGCGGCGCCGGGTTTGATCCAATCGGCCTCGACGAAAGCAGGTTTGCCCATGGCGGCCACGACGATGTCCGCGCGGCGCACCAGCTCCGGAAGATCGCGCGTTTTGGAATGGCAGATCGTGACGGTAGCGTTGGCGTGCATGAGTAGCAGGGCCATGGGCTTGCCGACGATGTCGCTGCGGCCAAGAACAACGGCATTCGCCCCTTCCATAGGAATGTTGCTGCGCCGGAGAATCTCCAGCGCGCCCGCAGGAGTACAGGCAACCAGCCCGGGGCGCCCGCTGACGAGGCGGCCAAGGTTGACCGGGTGGAAGCCGTCCACGTCTTTCGAAGGATCGACGGCTTCGAGGATGCGTTTGGTGTCCACCTGCCGGGGAAGAGGAAGCTGGACGAGGATACCGTCCACGTTATTGTCGTGATTCAAGTCGTCCACAACCGCAAGAAGCTCCCGCGTGGTGACGCTCGCGGGAGGAGTAAGCAGGCCGCTCGCAAGGCCAAGCCGTTCGCAAGCGGCGATCTTGCTTTTCACGTAGAGCTGTGAGGCGGGGTTTTCGCCGACGAGGACGGCAGCCAGGCCCGGTCGTACGCCCGCAGCAGCAAGCAGGTGAACTTCGTCTTTCAGTTCGGCAAAGATCTCGTCACGGATTTTGAGTCCATCGAGGATGCGTGCGGTCATCGAGCGCTCGCTTTCGTGAAGCGAAACAGCATCATAACACACGGAAAAAACCGTACCTTGTGACTGATGAGGGGTTGCCCTGGCCTCTTGAAGTTCAGCTACCGCCGGCCCCGGTGGCACAAAGGAGTTCACGAGCAGCGTCTCGCGGGAAGCCATTGCGTTGTGTACCATGGGCAGTCCAACCAAGCCTTCCGCGTTTTTGCCCATTCGCTTGTAGGACCGCTGTAGGAAGAGTCGCACGAGCGCTGTAGGAGGAAGTTCGCTGTACCTCCGTACAGCTAGGCGAAAAGTTTCTCCCTAGCGGCAGCCTTCGAGAGCCGGGCCAAGCCCTGCAGCACGCCTAGAATAGAAATGCTTAGCCGCCAGCCGGTTGCGGGGAAGGGCGAGTCCTTCCTGAAATTTGAACCACGGACTCAGAGGACACAGCGCGCGAGCGCGTGCAGCCTTCTTCGTAGAGAAAATTCATGACCTCGCCCAAGGCATCGGTGTCCGCGGAGTAGCGGAGATAGGTGCTCTCGCGGCGGACCTTGACGAGGCCGACTTGTCTCAGCTTTTCGAGATGGTGGGAGAGCGTGGAAGCTGGAATTCCGAGTTCCTGCTGGACTTCGCCGGCGACCATGCCGGTGGGACGGGCAGCGAGAAGGAGCCGAAGAATCTCGAAACGAGGCGCTCCGCCGAGGGCGGAGAAGCGCTCGGCCGAGCGGGTAACCAGCAGTGGGGCGGTCCCCGCCGTGCTTCGATTATTGCAGAAATACAGAAAAACGTCACGCTCCAACGTTTTTTCGACGAACCGCATCCTAGCAGCTGGGGTGCCCAAGGTTTGGAAACGCCAATGCATTTGACTTTTGACCCGGTTTCCGCTGCATGGGATACTTTTAAGTTCTGGGACAAACATGAAACTTCAACGGATAACCCTACTAGCCGTCACCTTCGGCCTGGCGAGCGCACCGGGCTTCGCCGAGCCGCCGGGCAACCCTCCCGGCGAGAGCAAGCGCCAGGCTCCCGCCACAGCGCAGAATCCCACCCCAGGCACGACTGAAATCACACCAGGAAACTCCGAAAAGGATTCCGCGCGCGCCGACGCCTACTACAACTACGCGATGGGACACATTTACGAGCAGCAGTATGAGGCTTCGAGCAACCCGGACTACGCCACGAAGGCCATCGAGGCGTACAAAAAGGCCTATGCGCTCGATCCGAAATCGCCGGTGATCGGCGAGCGGCTCGCCGAAATGTACTGGAAGGCTCAACGAACCAGAGAGGCGGAGAACGAAGCAAAGGATATTCTGAAGCGCGACCCCACTGACGTGCCGTCGCGCCGGCTGCTCGGAAGAATTTATTTGAGAAGCCTGGGTGACGTGAACGCCGGGAGCGGCCAGTCGGAAACGGCGAATAAGGCCATTGAACAGTTCCGCGAAATCAACCGGCTGGACCCCACGGATACGGAATCGGCGCTGTGGCTTGCGCGGCTTTACCGGCTGAAGAACGAGCACGACAAGAGCGAACAGGTTTTGCGGGGCATCCTCAAAACCGATCCGGACAACGAACAGGCGGTGGAGCAACTGACGCAGCTCTTGATGGATGAAGGCAAATCCGAGGACGCGGTGTCATTGCTCGAAGGCATAACGCAGCACTCCTCCTCCCCGGTTTTGATGGACTTGCTCGGCGATGCCTACACGCAGGCCCATGAGCTCGGAAAAGCGGAAACGGCGTACCGCAAGGCGGCGGAGCTCGACCCTTCCGAATTGAGCCACCAGCGAGGGCTGGCACAGACTTTGCTTTCGGAAGAAAAATACTCCGAAGCGCTGAAGGTGTACCAGAAACTGTCGGATTTGATGCCCGACGATTCCGACGTCTACTTGCGGATCGCGCAGATTTACCGGGAGCTGCATCAACTGGACAAAGCCGAGGAGAACTTGGTGAAGGCCCGCCAGTACGCGCCGGGCAGCCTCGAGGTCATGTACAACGAGGGGATGCTGTACGAGTCGCAGGGGCGCTATGAAGATGCCATTCGCGTGCTGTCCGATGCGGTGTCGGGGATCAAAGGGCAATCGACGACCATGCCCTCGCGGCGGAGAACGCTGGCGGTCTTGTATCAGCAGCTAGGCCAGCTTTACCGCGAGGCCCAGAATTATCAGGCGGCAATCTACACCCTTGAAGAGCTTGGGCGCCTCGGCGACGAAGAAGACCGGCGGGCGCGCCTGATGATGATGGACACCTATCGCGCCGCCAAGGATCTGGCCAGAGCGATGCAAACGGGCAAGGAAGCAATGGCCAAGTACCCGGCGGATCCGGGAATTCGCACGAGCTACGCCTTGCTGCTCGGGGAGAACCAGCAAACCGATGACGCCGTCAAGATCCTCCGCGCGCAGTTGCATGGAGACACCAGCGACCGCGATACCTACCTGAACATCGCACAAGTCTACGAACGCGGGCGGCGGTACAAAGAGGCCGAGGAATCCGCGCACGCCGCCGAAGCGCTGCCGGGTCAGCCGCGCGACAACGAGATGGTGTGGTTCTTGCTCGGCGCCATCTACGAACGGCAAAAGTTTTATGACCGGGCCGAGGAGGAGTTCAAAAAAGTGCTGGCGGTGAATCCCAAAGACGCCCCGGTGCTCAATTATTACGGCTACATGCTTGGAGACATGGGCATCCGCCTGGACGAAGCGCAGTCGCTCGTGGAGCGGGCGTTGAAAGAAGACCCGTACAACGGCGGGTATCTGGACAGCCTGGGATGGATTTATTTCAAGCAAAACAGAACCGCCGACGCGGAGGGCATGCTGCGGAAAGCTCTGGCGCGCGAAAGTCACGATCCCACCATTCACGCACATCTCGGCGACGTCTACGCGAAGCTTGGCCGGCCCGATCTGGCCGCGGCGGAATGGGAAAAATCGCTGGCGGAATGGCACCGGTCGTTGCCGGCGGACCTGGAGAACGACAAAGTGGCGGAACTCGAAAAAAAGCTTTCGCAGTCGAAGCACCGCGTGGCGCAGAAATCCACCGCCGCCGACGCCAAACCGTAATTCACGAATGACCGCGGTTCGCATCCCAGCCTTCGCCAAGATCAATTTGCGCCTGGACATTTTGGGGAAGCGCGCGGATGGGTACCACGAACTGCGGACGATTTTTCAGACGATCTCCCTGCACGATGAACTCCGGCTTCGAACTTCGCAGCGACGGGGAATTACGCTGACGATCTGCGGCAACGCGGCGCTCGCCGCCGAACCCATCGAGAAGAATTTGGCGTATCGTGCGGTGGAGGCGCTTAGCCGCGAGCTGAAAATCCATGGCGGTGTGGAAATCGAGCTCAGAAAGAGGATTCCTGCGGGCGGGGGGCTCGGCGGGGGCTCGAGCGATGCCGTAGCCGCGATGTTCGGCTACCTGCAGCTTGCCGAAAAGAGACTGGCCACCGAGCAAATGCTGGAAATCGCCGCTTCGCTTGGCGCGGACGTGCCGTTTTTTCTTTTGGGAGGGCGAGCGCTCGGCGTGAACCGCGGCGATGAGATTTATCCTCTCGAGGACATCCCGAAACTGCCGGTTCTTGTGGTTGTTCCGCAAGAGATTCGCGTCAGGACGCCCGACGCCTTTCGGTGGGTGAAGGCCGGACCTCTCGGTTTGACAAAACCCGCCGCAAACCCTAAACTTTTAAGGTTCTGTGCTCTATCCTGGAGCGCGCAGGGAAGCCGGCTCTCGAACGATTTCGAGGGGCCGGTGTTCCGGCGCCACCGCCGGCTTGATCGAATCAAGCGGGTCTTGCTCCAGAGAGGAGCGACAGAAGCCTCGCTGGCGGGTAGCGGTTCGGCGGTGTTTGGAATATTCCCGAGCCCAGCGATGGCGCGCCGAGCCGCTGTTGGGTTCCCGCACGATCAGACCTTCGCTTGCGAGACACTCTCGCGCGAAAGGTACGCTCGTAGGATGCATATCGCGGAGTGAATCCGCGTGTGCCCGCAGTGGGAATCGGCCTTCAGCGTCTCTGCGTGTCCATCTTGAATTAGAAGTCATCCGGGCCATCGGGGAGAGCGTGCGCGGCCGCTCCAGAGTGGCGGCGCGGAGAACTGGCGTCGTGAATGACGACCGATTCAAGATTTTTTCGGGAACGGCAAACCTGGTGCTCGCAGAGAGCATCTGCCGCCACTTGAGCGTTCCGCTGGGCAAAGCGCTGCTGGGGCGGTTCAGTGATGGCGAGATTTATTTCCAGATTCTGGAAAACGTCCGCGGCGCGGATGTTTTCGTGGTGCAGCCGTGTCATCACCCGGTGGACAACCACTTGCTGGAGCTGCTGCTGATGATTGACGCGTTCAAGCGCGCGTCGGCGTGGCGCATTACTGCGGTGCTGCCGTATTACTGCTACGCGCGGCAGGACCGCAAGGACAAACCGCGTGTCCCGATTTCCGCGAAGCTCGTGGCGGACTTGCTCGAAACGGCCGGCGCGAGTAGGGCACTGACGCTCGACCTGCACGCGCCGCAGATTCAAGGGTATTTCGATGTGCCGGTGGATCATTTGTACGCGTCGCCCGTGCTCGTCGAATACTTCCGGCACCTGAGGCTGCCGAATCTCACGGTGGTTGCGCCGGATGCGGGGGGCGTGGAGCGCGCGCGGTTTTTTGCCAAGAGGCTGGACGCGCCGCTGGCCATCGTCGACAAGCGGCGCGTGGACGTGGATGTGAGCGAGGTGATGAACCTGATCGGCGACGTGCGCGGCCGCAGCACGCTGGTGGTGGACGACATCATCGACACCGCCGGCACGCTGGTGAAAACCGCCGATGCTTTGCTGCGGGAAGGCGCCACGCAGGTGTATGCCGCCTGTACGCACGCGGTGCTTTCCGGCCCGGCGGTCGAGAGGCTGCAGAAATCTAAGATCAGCGAAGTGGTGGCCACGGATTCGGTGCCGCTCACGGAGGCGGCGAAGAAGGTGGGGAAGATCAAAGTTTTGAGCGTGGCGGATCTGCTGGCGCGCGGGATTCGCTCCATTCACGAAGAGACGTCGATCAGCGAGTTGTTTATTTAGAAAATGAGAGTAAGAGCTTGAGAGTTCGCAAGAAGGGATGAAGGCCATGGCAGAGCGAGCAGAAGGCGTGGTAGTAGAGGGAGCCGCCCGTAGCAGCCGGGGCAAGAACGAGGCGCGGCGGCTGCGCCTGACTGGGCAAGTTCCGGCGGTTTTGTACGGCGGCAAAGGCGGTCCGGTTACGCTGTCGGTGAACGCCAAGCAGGTGAGCGCCATCCTGCGCTCGCCGAGCGGGCACAACACACTCTTTCAGGTGAAGTTAGCAGGCAAGCCCGAGCCCGCCATCCTGAAGGATTGGCTGGTCGATCCCACCACCGGAAAACTCCTGCACGTGGATCTCATGCGCGTGGCGATGGACGTGCGCATGAAAGTGAAAGTTCCGGTGCACACGTTCGGCGAGCCGGCTGGCGTGAAAGTGCAGGGCGGGGTCTTTGAAGTCGTCACCCGCGAAGTGGAGGTGGAATGCCTGCCGAGCGACATCCCTACGGACTTCCGCATGGACGTCAGCGAGCTGATGCTCGGCAAACAGTTGCGCGTGGGGGACCTGCCGATTGATCCGGCAAAGATCAAACTGCTCACCGAGCCGGAACGCGTGATCGCACACGTGGTGGCGCTCAAGGTCGAGGAAGAGAAGCCCGTAGAAGCTGCGGCAGCGGAAGGAGCGGCGCCCGCCGAGCCCGAGGTCATCAAGAAGGGCAAGAAGGAAGTGGAGGGCGAAGAAGGTGCGGAGCCGGTGGAAGCCAAGGCGGAAAAAACAGAGAAACCCGAGAAGGCGGAGAAGAAGGAAAAAAAGTAAGCATTCCGATTACGGAAAAAGGCTCGCGCTGGCGCGGCCGGTGGATAACAGGCTATGCGGCTCATTGTCGGACTTGGGAATCCGGACCCAGAGTACCAGTGGACGCCGCACAACCTGGGATTCATGGTCGTGGACGAACTGGCAAATCGCAATGGGATTCGCGTCGAGCGGCCTGAGGGCAAAGCGCTGGTGGGCCGGGGCAAGGTCGCCGGAGAAGAAGTAGCTCTGGCCAAGCCGCAGACGTACATGAACCTGAGCGGCATCTCGGTAAGAGAGCTGCTCGCCAAGTACGATCTGGATGTGGCCGCGCTGCTGGTGATGTGGGATGAAGTGCAACTGCCCTTGGGCACGATTCGCATTCATCCGGACGGCAGTGCGGGGAGCCACAACGGCGCGCAGTCGGTGATTAGCGCCGTAGGCACGCAGAAGTTTGCGAGGTTGCGGCTCGGGTGCGGGCCGGACCATCCGCTCGCTAGCCGTAAAGAGCACGTGCTGCGGCCGATGAAGAAAACGGAATTGGAGGCGGCGGCAGAGATGGTGGGCGAAGCCGGTGACGCCGTGGAAATGATTCTGATGCAGGGTTTGCACGCGGCGATGACGAAATACAACCGCCGCAGGCCCGACGAGCCGGACCAGGCGGAGCCGAAATAGGAAAAGATTTGCTGGACCGCCCGCGGAAGGCAGCCAAGCCGCGGACGCACTAGCGTAGAAGAGAGGGGAAGAGGTCACCATGGAAGAGCGTTATTACGATTTGATTTTCATCGTTCGGCCGGCCACTCCGGAAGAGGACGTCAAGAAGATTCTCGGTGTGGTGGAGCACACCTGCGCGGAAAAGGGCGGCAAGGTGGAGAAGACCGAGCAGTGGGGCACGCGCAAGCTGGCCTATCGCGTCCACAAGCATCGCGAAGGCATTTATGTGCACCAGGAGATTCGCACCACGCATGGCGAGCTGATTGCCGAGATCGAGCGCCGCCTGCGTACCCAGGACGCCGTGATCAAATACCAGACCGTGCGGCTGGATGAAGATTTGAAGCGCCAGAAAAAGCTCTCGCAGAAGCGCGAGAAGCGCGCCGCGCGGCGTCCCCGGCGAGCCACAGCGCCCGCCGCGGCGGCCCAGGAGCAGGCGACGGCGACGAACTAATCGCTTGCGGAAGGCTGGTGATTCAAGAGTTTTCTCCGGTCCGAAGCGGACGTACTCCGAGCAGTGGTCCCGGCTTTGCTTAGGGCCAAAGAGGAAAGGGTGGCAGCCATGTCAGAGGATCAGCAGAAACAAGCATCAGCGCCGGCGCCAAGTGGAGCGCCACGGCGCGAAGGCGGACCCGGCGCGGGGCGGCGCGAGGGCGGCCCGGCCGGCGGTGGCCCCGGGGGGGCTGGCGGACGCCCGCGCGGAAAGCGGCAGTATTTTCGTAAGAAGAAAGTTTGCAAGTTCTGTGTCGAGAAGATGGACTTCATCGACTATAAGCGCGCGGACATTTTGTCCCAGTTCGTGCAGGAGCGGGGCAAGATCCTGCCCCGCCGCATGACCGGGGTCTGCGCGCGGCACCAGCGGGGGTTGGGCGTGGCCATCAAGCGCGCGCGCAATATTGCGTTACTGCCCTTTTCGGGCAGCGCCGCGGGCGTTCAGGCCCCCCGCGCGGTAACCCCGGGGGCGCCACACGGCGGGCATGCGCCGGCCGCGACGCATGCGGCACCGGCCGGGGAAGCACCCAAAACGTGACGAGCCACCTTTTTTCTGTGGCGGCGAAAAACAAACGTTCTTTTGAAATGTTTCTCGAAATCGATTCTACTTTGAACTTACAACGCAAAACTTGGAACGGATCGCGGAGGAGCTTAGGGAAGCAAGATGCAAATCATCCTTCAGGAAGACATCGATAAATTGGGGCACCGCGGTGACGTGGTTACCGTCAAGCCCGGTTATGCGCGCAATTACCTGCTGCCGCGGAAGCTCGCCGTGGAGGCTACCGAGGGCAACCTCAAAGCCATCGAGCGCATTCGCGGCTCGCTCGCCAAAAAGACTGCCACCGAGGTCGCAGCCGCGCACCAGCAGGCCGAGCTGCTGACCGTCGTCGCGCTGAAGTTCACGCGCAAGACGGGCGAGAACGATCAGATGTTCGGCTCCGTAACGGCCGCGGACATTTCCGAAGCGCTGGCCGCGCAAGGCTTCAAGATCGACAAGCGCCAGGTGCAGCTTGCCGAGCCCATCAGGATCATCGGCGAATCGCAAGTGACCATCAAGGTGTTCCGCGATGTCACCGCGCCAGTCAAAGTCACGGTCGAAAAGGAATCGTAAGCCACCGCCTGCTCGAAGCAGCGTTGTCGAGGCCGATCTTGCGACCCGCGGCCTTTCCTTTTTGCTCCTCGCTTTCTTGCGCAGGGCGCAAGGCAGCTTGCCGCTTTTTTGTGCAAAAGAAGTTTTGAGAGATTTCCGAAGCGATTCACAGCCCTGCACAACCACTCCTGTTGACGCGAGCGGCAACCGCGCGCACAATGCGCCGACGATTCAAACAGTCAAACAGGATTTGGTCGAGCCCAGCCTGCCTGTCTATTGGTAGAAGCGCAACCCTCGCCACCTGAAGATGGTCAAGTACCCTCGGTGGGAATGGACTTGCACGCGCAGAAAGAGTGTGGTCCAATGATAGGCGAACAAAAAGCGAATTAGCTAACGGATTTCGCCATGGCAGCTGACGCCACCCTTGAAAAGCCTTTGCCGAATAATCTCGAAGCCGAGCGCTCCGTACTCGGCGCCATTCTGCTCGACAACCACGCGCTGAACGCCGCCATCGAAACGCTGCGACCCGAAGATTTTTTCCTTGATCAGCACCGTCGCGTCTTTACCCACATGATTGCGCTTGGCGAAAGCCAGCAGGCCATCGACCTCGTGACCCTGACCGACGAGTTGCACCGCAAGGGCGAACTCGAAGCATCGGGCGGGGCGCCGTACCTCGCTTCGCTGGCCGACGGCATGCCGCGCGTGTCCAACATCGAGTACTACGCGCGCATCGTCAAAGAAAAAGCCCTCCTGCGCAACCTGATTCACGCCACGCATGATATCCAGCAGCGCGCGTTTGAAGGAGAAGAGGGTGCCGACGCCATTCTTGACGGCGCCGAGTCTTCGATCTTTGCGCTGGCCGAAGACCGCGTGCGGGCTGGCCTGATCCCGGTCAAGGACATCGTTCGCGACAACTTTGAGCGCCTGGAAAAAATCTTCAAAGAAGGCAAGAGCGTCACCGGGGTTCCCACGGGCTACACAGAACTGGACAAGCTCACGTCCGGCTTCCAGCCTTCGGAGTTGCTCATTCTTGCGGCGCGGCCTTCGCAGGGCAAAACCGCGCTGGCGCTGAACTTGATGGAAAACATCGCCATTCGTGGCGGCCATCCGGTCGCCATGTTCAGCCTGGAAATGTCCAAGGAATCGCTGCTGCAGCGGCTCGTCGCATCGGTGGCGCAGATTGACGCGCACAAATTCCGCACCGGCCATCTAAACCGCGAAGACTGGCGGCGCATGACCGAAGCGTTGGGAACCATTTCTTCCTCGCCGCTGTGGATTGATGACTCGGGCTCGATCAGCGTGCTCGAGATTGGCGCCAAAGCGCGCAGGCTCAAGCGCGACAAAGGCATGTCGCTGGTGATCGTCGATTATCTCCAGCTCATCACCGCGCGCGGAAGATTCGCCAATCGCCAAGAAGAAGTCGCAAGCATCTCGCGCGGTTTGAAGGGCTTGGCCAAAGAGCTGCAGATCCCCGTGCTGGTGCTCAGCCAGCTCACGCGCGCACCCGAGCGCGACGAGCGCGGCCCGCAGCTCTCCGATTTGCGCGAATCGGGCGCTATCGAGCAGGACGCCGATGTGGTCATGTTCATCTACCGGCCGCACTTTTTCAAAGCTGGCGCCACTCCCGAAGAGCGCGAAGAGACCGAGCTCCGCATCGCCAAGCAGCGCAATGGCCCGACAGACATGGTGAAATTCGTTTTCCGCAGCCGCTTTACCCGCTTTGAGGAAGCCGCGCCGGATGCCTTCTCGTCGTTTGCCCCGGAGGAGATGTAACTTTTGCGCGGCTGCGGTAAGCACGCCACAGCGTGGGCGCTTAGCCACACGGCATGGCGTGGGCGCCCTTTCCAAGCCCGCTCGCCTGGTCGTTAAGTCCATCAAGAACCAGGGTTTAGGTGCGCCTCTCAGAATGCGCACAGCGCTTGAGGGGTCGCGAATCTTAGGCCCCCGAAGTGCTCCCCTCGCCGGGACGAGCAGGACAACCCGCAAGAGGGTGTTGTCTCTTGCGCGCGGCTGCCCATGTGGCGCTCTTTCCGTCGACCGCGATTGTCGTAAACTGACATTTTTGGCAGCGGGGTGAGCCCGCTGCTACATTGAAGGCACATGCCAAGCAAACAGAAACGTCCCCGCAACGAAGCAAGAAGACCCGTTTGGGCGGAGGTTTCGCTCGGTGCGCTGACGCACAACCTCGCGACGATTCGCAATTATGTGAATCCGCCGGAAGAGAAGCGCGAAGCGCCGCGCAAAATCCTGTCGATCGTCAAGGGCAACGGCTACGGCCACGGTGGCCCACAAATCGCCAAGGCCCTTGAGAGAGCCGGCTCGGACTGGTTTGGCGTGACCTGCACCGAGGAAGGCATCGCCGTGCGCGAAGCTGGCACGCGCAAGCCCATTCTCCTGCTGACGGGCTTCGTCGCGGGAGAAGAAGCCCGTTTGCTCAAGCACGATCTCACGGCAGTTGTCCATCGCTGCGATCAGTTGCCGCTGCTCGAGCGCGCCGCCGCCCGCCGCGGCCGCACGCCCGCCTCCTTCCACTTGAAAATTGACACGGGAATGAACCGGCTGGGCATCGCTCCCTCCGACATCGATTGCTTTGCGCGGCAACTCGGCAAATGCAAGCACCTCCGACTCACGGGCATCTTTTCGCACTTCGCGTCTTCAGAAGTTTTCACCGACACCGCCGCCGGCAAGCAAACGCAGGAACAGGAGGAGCGCTTCTACGCGGCACTTGACCGCCTGCGCGCTCTGGGCATCGACCCGGGCCTGGTCCATCTCGCCAATAGCGCCGCGATCGTCTCGCGTCCAGAGACCTGGGCGGACATGGTGCGGCCGGGTGCGATTCTGTATGGCTACCATCCCGGCTACGATCCCGCGGAAAAGCGCGAGGAAGCGGAGAAGCTCCTGCCGCTGAAGCCGGCGATGAGCTTGCGCACCAAAATCATCCATTTGCGCCGCGTGCCTGCCGGCGCGGGAGTCGGCTACGACGCGACGTTTGTCCCCCAACGGCCGTCGCTCATTGGCGTGCTGGCGGGGGGCTATGGCGACGGCATCCATCGCTCGCTCGGCAATCGCGGCAGCGTGCTGGTGCGCGGCAAGCTCGCGCCCATCGTCGGCATTGTCTCGATGGACGTGACCATGATTGACGTGACCGACATCGAGGGCGTGGAAGTCGGAGACGTGGCCACCATCTACGGCACGGACGAGTGCGGCCAAGTGCTTCCCGCGAACCGCGTCGCCCGCAGCATCGGCACGGTCACTTCCGACCTGCTCTGCGCCGTCAGTCAGCGCGTCGCGCGAATTTACGTCCGCTGACGCGAGCGGCACGCGCGATGCCCAAGCGTTATTTTGCGATCTGCCATCGTCCCGCGAAGAATGTAACGCCAGCCAGCCCCGCAAAGCCTTCACAAACAAGAACCAAAAAGGAAAGGTCAGTGTGATTGCAGCGCATGCTACGGTCGCAATCTTCGAGACGGTGCTTTCTTGTGGTTCCCGGGGGGTCCCATTCCGTACAAACTCGCCCTGACAATGGATCAGAGGAGCCGCTCAACCAGCTCCGTATGCCGTTCACCAGGCGCAAACGTTGACGGGTGCCAGGGAGGGCTTACGAGCGAGCTGACCGCCGCCTTCAACATTCGCCCCGTACTCCTGCTTGAGGTAAACTCAAACTCTTGGGCATGCGCCTCCGGGGCACGTGGGCGGATGCCGCTCCCGACATGACTCGAATCGCCGCCATTTTGCCGGCTGCTGGCCTGGGAACGCGTATGGGCGCAGAGACGCCCAAGCAGTTTCTCGAGCTGAACGGCACGCCTATCGTGATCCTCAGCTTGCGTCGCATCGCTTCGTGCCCGCTGGTGACCGAGCTCATTGTGGCCACGCGCGCAGATGAAATCCAACGCCTCGAGGAGCGCATCGCCAAGGAAAAGTTCAAGCAGCCCGTGCGGGTGGTCAAAGGAGGCGATTCGCGGCAGGATTCCGTCGCCGCCGGCTTGCGCGAGGTGCCGAACGAAGCAGAAATCGTGCTGGTGCACGATGCCGTGCGGCCGTTCGTGACCGTCGAGCAGATTACCCGCGTCATCGAGGAGGCGCGCCGCTGTCACGCCGCGATTCTCGGCATTCCTGCCATGGACACCGTAAAGGAAGTGAAGCGCGCCAGCCTGCCGGAAGACGTGGCTCTGATTACCGGCACTATCCCGCGCGAACGCCTCGTCATGGCGCAAACCCCCCAGGTCTTCGCCACGAAGCTCCTGAAAGAGGCCTTCGCGCGCGCCCAGTCCGACGGCGTGAATGCCTCGGACGAAGCCGGACTCGTCGAGCGCTTGGGCCGCGACGTGCACGTGGTGCTCGGCTCCGAGCGCAACATGAAAATCACCAAGCCGGCTGACATGGAACTCGCCCGCTTCTACCTCGACCGTGAGACACAAAAACCATGAGCACGCGCTGCGGCATTGGCTACGATTTGCATCGGCTGGCCGAAGGGCGAAAGCTCATGATCGGGGGCATCGAATTGCCGTTCGACAAGGGGCCCGTCGGCCATTCCGATGGGGATGTGCTCGCCCACGCGCTCTGCGACGCTTTGCTCGGCGCGGCGGGTCTTGGCGACATCGGCACACATTTCCCGGACACCGATCCGAAGTGGAAAGGCGCGAACAGCCTGCTCTTTCTGGCGCACGCCAAAAAGCTGCTCGCTGACAAAAACTTCGCCATCGAGCATGTGGACGCGGTGGTCATCGCCGAAAAACCAAAGCTCGGCCCGCATTTCCCGAAGATGCGCGAGGCGCTTGCCAAGGCTCTCGGCGTCTCCGCCGACAAAATCCATCTCAAAGCCAAAACCAACGAAGGCGTGGACGCCATTGGCCGCGGCGAAGCCATCGCCGCTCACGTCGTCGCCACGCTGTCCTCGCGCTGAAGGTGCCCGCTTCAATGACCTCCGACGACCAAACGAGCGCCAGGTTTGCCACCAACCCCTTCACGTTGGCCGACGTTCTGGCCATTCTCCGCGAACGCGGCTGGCTGACGACGGATCCCACGGCGGAAATCGGCGCTTGGTGTGGCCATGCCGCGGCCATTATCGGCCCGCAAGCGGCCGATCGGGCGGTTCTTGCGGAATTGCTTGCGCTCGTTTTCCGCTACGATGCGAAAGAGATCCTCGCGAAGGTGGAAACGCACGAAGTGCTCGCCCGCTACGGCGCCCGCGATGTGCTTCGCCAATTGGCGCTCTTGCTCTTGGATGGCGGGCCGCTCGATTCTGAACGCTTCAAAGAAATCATCACCACATTGAAAGAAAAATTGGAGTTGCCCGGCCGCGAGTTGCTTCATCCCCTGCGGACGGCACTTGCCGGGCGACCGGGCGACGGCTCGCTCGACCGCGTCATCCTGCTGCTCGACGAGGCCGCCCCGCTGCCCTTTGCCGTCCCGGTCAAATCCGCTCGCGCACGCATCCTCGAATTCTGCTTGGCGCTAACCTAATTCTTCCTATGGAGTTCGCCAAATAGGGCGGCGAGCCGCAGCTCTGCGTGGCTATTGAAGCGGCTGTCTATCCGGCGACGCTCAAGTGGGTTGCCCGAGCTGGGTCAAGCGCCGACTGGCAACGGCGAGCTCTCGTGTAAACTATCCCTCCCATGGACAAGCTGACCGGCATCCACGCGGTGAAAGAAGCGCTCGAAGCGCAGCGTCCCATCGACCGCATCGTCATTGCAAAGGGCCGGCAGGATACGCGCATCGAAGAAATCGTGCAGCTCGCGCGCAAAAAGAGCATTCCCTTGCGTTTCGAAGACCGCAGCCAGCTCGACCGCCTTGCCAATTCGAAAGATCATCAGGGCGTGGTCGCGCTTGCCGCCGCCCGCCCTGCGGCGGCTCTCGAGGACATTCTCGCAAGCGCGAATCAAGCGCGCGGCCAAATCGGGCTCATCATTTTGCTCGACGGCGTCGAGGATCCGCACAATTTGGGCGCCATCGTTCGAACCGCGCTGGCCGCGGGTGCGCACGGCGTGGTCATTCCCGAGCGCCGTGCCTCCGGTCTCACCGACACTGTGTCGCGCTCTTCCGCCGGAGCGCTTGCGCATCTTCCCGTCGCCAGAGTGACAAATCTCGCCCGCGCGATGGAAGCACTGAAAGAAGCTGGCTACTGGCTCGTGGGATTCGATGAGCGCGCGGACAAGAGGTACACGGAAGTGGATTACACCTCTCCGGTGGGCATCGTTCTCGGCAGCGAAGGCCAGGGCCTGCACGAATTGACGCGCAAGCGATGCGACTTCGTCGTTTCGTTGCCCACAACCGGCCCGGTTAAGTCGCTCAACGTTTCCGTCGCTGCCGGCGTGGTCCTCTTCGAGGCTATCCGCCAGCGCAATCTGGGAAAATGAGCCGGACGATGCGCAACGAGGAAGCCGTGGCCGTTTCCTTTGCCTTTTGGCTGGTTTCACAGCATTGCTTCTCATCGTGGTGTCGCTGGCAGCCTTCACGACCTTGCTTGCCTAGTGCGGTTTGTTTTCTGGCGTGGCCATCCGATCGTCTTCCGATGGAATGAAAGCGTGGCACGCTATTTTCGCAAAGCGCTCTCGGCAGAATCTTTCGGCAAAGGCGCTGCCTGCGGAGCTGCGGCGCGGTAAGGCCGATCGATGAAACCGGAACCCGCCGAAAGGGTTCTGGCTAAAACCAGTAGGAATCCTAGCCCTTTCGAGGCGGGGAGGATGTCAATTGTCGTACTGAATCAGCGAGAAAACGTCCAGGCCATTCAGTTTCTTGCGCCCGCCGAGAAACGTAAGCTCCACGGCAAAAGCCGCGCCTTCGACCGTGCCCCCGAGCGTCTGGACAAGCTTCGCCGTCGCCGAAGCGGTTCCCCCCGTGGCCAGCAGGTCGTCGCAAATAATCACGCGTTGGCCCGGCTTCACCGCGTCTTCGTGAATCTCCAGTGTGTCCGTGCCATACTCGAGCGCGTAGGAAATGCTGGCCGTCTTGGCGGGGAGCTTCTTCGGCTTGCGCACCGGCACAAAACCTGCTCCCAGCCGGTATGCCAGCGCCGGCGCGAAAATAAATCCGCGCGCTTCGATGCCCGCCACGACGTCAATCGTATGGCCGTTATAGTGTTCGCAGAGCCGGTCGATGAGCGTGTGAAATCCGCGCTTGTCTTTCAGCAGCGTCGTAAGGTCATAGAAAAGAATTCCCGGCTTCGGATAATCCGGCACTTCGCGGATCAGTTTCTTCAGATCATTCATTCACCCGTTCTCCTCGTTCTTCGAGCCTTCGAGGGGTGCAGCCTAGCCGTTTCTCTGGCCGGCGGGCAGCGTTTCCGGCTTGGCCCCAATCAAGCGCTCGGATGAATCACAAACCTGCCTTGGTACTGTGCCTCGACCGCCGCCGGCTCTTCTAATACTTCCGTCACATCAGAGCCCATGGGCCCGCGCGCCAGCAGCCTTCGCAATTCTTCGTGTTGCTCGGGCGTCCCGATGGCCAGCACTTCCACGCGCCCATCCCAAAGATTTCTCACAAAGCCACCGATCCCCAGCTTTTCCGCGGCGCGTTGCGTGAAGAAGCGGTAACCCACGCCCTGGACCGTGCCCGATACGAAATAGCGTTTGGCTAACCTGGTTTCGCTCACAAGCCCAAAAATTGTAGCAGACGCGTCCCCTTTCTTCCTCTGGAGATGGCGAGTTCTCCCATGGAATCGCGGCGGGCAGTTGCGACCGCGCATTGGGAGTGCGGCAGTCCTGCGGCCGGTTTTCGTCATGCTCGTAGCGCTCAATCGGTGTTCGTGGCTTTCTCTGCTTGCGCTACACTGTCCAACGGAAAGTATTGCGTTATTAGGGCTGCCTCGCCGCTAGAGGCTGCCTGAAGACGGGTCACGCGCATCTAAAAAGTTATGATCCAAGCCAGAGCGAACGCCTGCCGCCTTAGCGATTTGTCGCTGCTGCTCATGCTTCTTTTTTCGCTGACTCCTGGCGCATCTCCGCTTCTTGCTCAAGATGCGCCTCAGGGTCCCATGGCCCCTCCCCGCGACCATCACGTGGTCCGCATCGGCAACGAGCCGGAGCCTCCGGCACCGCCTTCGCTTCCCGAACCCGAAATCATCAAGCGCTTTGCGCAGAAGGAAGACGAGTACCTCGCTACGCGCACGCATTTCACTTACAAGAGAACCATCCGCATCGAAGAGTTCGGCCCGGACGGCAGGCCTTCCGGCGAATACGTGCTCGTGACCCAGCCCGCGCGCTCTGCCGACGGAAAATTCTACGAGCAAGTCGTGCAGCGGCCGGAATCCACTCTCCACCACTTTTATCTGCGCTCGGAGGATCTCGAGGGGCTACAACGCATTCCCGCGTTTCCTCTGACCACCGCCCAGCTCGCGAGCTACAACCTAAAGTATCTGGGCAAAGAGCAGGTGGATGAAGTCAACTGCTACATTTTTCAAGTGAAGCCCAAAATTCTTGAACGCCAAAAAGCTTATTTCGACGGTGTCGTTTGGGTCGACTCCCAGTACCTCGAGGTGGTCAAAACCTACGGACAGTGGATGACCGATCTCGGCCCCATGCAGGTCATCCCGCAGTTTCCTTTCAGCTTGTTTGAAACCTACCGTGAAAATGTGCAGGGGAAATATTGGTTTCCCGACTACTCCCGCTCGGACGACACCGTGGACTTGAAAGGCCAGCAAATCCCCGTCCGCATCGTCATAAAATGGACGGATTTCAAGCCGCTTCCCGCCGCTCCGCAAGTTGCTGCCCCGGCCGCTGCTCCTCCGGCGCCCGCGAATCCCTGAAAGGTCATTCCCGCCCGTTGCACAGGGAGTTCAGTACATCCGGCAGTTCTTTGAGGGAGCCGATAAGAAACTCTGGGCGCGCGGCGCGCAAGCGTTTTTCGGTCGGAAAGGGGCCCAGCACGCCGATCGCCCGGACGCCGGCACGTTGCGCCATCTCCACGTCCTGCGGCGCGTCGCCAACATAAACGCAGCAAGCCGCTTGCAACCCCATTTGCCGCAGCGCGAGACGCAGCGGCGCCGGATGCGGCTTTTTCTTCAAGGTATCCCCGCTGCAAACGCGCGCCGAAAACAGCCGCATCAGGCGAAATCGGCGCAGTTGACGCAGCACGCGATCGCGATCCCCGCTGGTGACCAGGCCGAGACGGTGTTTCGTTCGAATCGCTTCCAGCACACGGCGCGCTCCCGAAATCAATTTTGGTTGATGCTTCGCGTAGTGCGCGCGCCACGCTCGGTCGGCTTCCCTCCACAGCCTGCGCGGCAGCTTCGCCGCACGATACACCTCATACCAGTTGGGCGAGTAGTGCTTCTCCAATTCCTCCATCCCCCATGCGATGGCCATTTCTTTGAACATCGCCAGGTACGCCGAAGTATCCGCATGGTAGGAATCGATCAGCGTACCGTCCCAATCAAACAGCACGCCCTGCAAACACGGCTTCTGCTTCGCCGCCATCGCCTCAGAGTAGCAGAAAATTTCTGCGCGGTCGTATTTCGCATTTTGCCTTACAGGTATTTCGACGGGAGATTGACGAAGTGGAGGACAATCCGTAGAACGCAGAGGAATCTACGGCTTCCGAAAGCGCGAAGGCAAATCATCGTCGTGATCGAACTGCACATCGTCAAAAAGCGCTGCTAAGCCATACCACCCCGGCGTAGCCGCAGCTTCGCTGCGGCACACATGCGCCATGGTGGTCATCACCACGCTCCCGCGGCCCATGGGCTTGCTCACAAGGACGACTTCCAGTTCCACCGGTGTCCGCACCGCCAGTTGTTTGGGACATAAGAAATACACCCCTGTCGAACTGATGTCGCGCATCACCACGGTGATGGGATATGGCTCGGGCTCACCGCCCACGGCGCGAAGCCGCAGGGGCAGTTTCAGTTTGGCGCGCGGATATTGGCGCTGTTCAGGATGCACGCCCACGGCGTGGGTCGGCACGCGCACGAATTGGCGTGGCAGAGACGATCGCAGCAGGGGAACCAGGCGCAAGGCGGGCGTGCGCGGCAATTCCGTAACAACCGGTTGCGCCGCGGCCATGCGCGGAGCCGTCCTCGGGATTTGCGGATTCGCTGCCGCAACAAGCGCCGCTGCGGCCGCTTCTCGCAGCCCCGTGGCGGACTGGTCCGGCCGGGCTTCGCCCGGAATGGCACGTCTCGTCGCGCTCATGGCGGTCCTCAGAGACGAAACTTCAACGAATGCTGGCTTTGGCCCAACAAGCTAACTGCTGTTCTAAACTTTCTGGAAATGGCCCACGCCCGCGCGGAGTGGGACGATAAGATGGCAGTTCAAAAAGTGTAAGTCAATCTGCGCAAAACGCCGTAAGTGTCTTATCCTTCAATACAAAGTAATGGTACGTATAACCGTACACTACATTCTGTGGTTCTTTCGTCGAAGACTCAACCAATATGGTGCTCGACACTGCGGCTTTCGCCGGTTATTCGTACTTGTTTGGATCTTCGTTCGAACTGCAGTTTGGTTGATCCTTTTCGGATGGACTGGTCCTCGCATCCCGGCTATTACGGGAACTCGGCGCAGAACCACACCATGGCCACCACGATAACGCCAAAAGAAACCTCTGCGAAGGCTCGCAAGCCTCTCGAGCGGTGTGCCACGACCCCGCTGGTTCTGGGGGCCTTTGCTGCGGTCTACCTCCTTTGGGGCTCGACCTACCTGGCCATCCGCGTTGGCGTCGAGACCGTGCCTCCGCTGATTCTGGCTGGGCTTCGCCACTTTACCGTCGGCGTGCTTCTCTATCCCATCCTTCGCTGGAGGACCCGAGCGCGGCCCACCGCCGCAAATTGGAGATCCGCGGTCGTGACCGGTTGCCTCTTGCTGTTTGTCGGAAATGGCGGCGTCAGTTGGGCCGAGCAAATCGTTCCCTCGGGCATTACCGCGTTGCTGGTGACCATGGTTTCGCTCTGGCTGGTTATTGTGGACTGGCTGCGACCGGGTGGCGTTCGTCCCGCTCCTAAAGTTCTGCTCGGACTTGTTTTGGGCTTTGCCGGGGTGGCGCTGCTGGTCGGTCCATCGCGTTGGGGAGGGTCCGAACGCGTGGACCTGCGCGGTGTCGCCGTTTTGGTGATCGCATGTTTCGCTTGGGCTTGCGGATCCATCTACTCGAAGCACGGCGGCATGCCCCGTTCGGCCCTGTTGGGAGTAGCTATGCAGAGTTTTTCGGGAGGCGTCGCGCTTCTCCTGGCCGGCCTCCTCAGCGGGGAGTTTCATCACTTTCACTTTGCCGCTGTTTCCTGGCCCTCCTGGGTGGCGCTGGCTTATCTGATCGTATTCGGCTCGTGCATCGGCCTCAGTGCTTATCTGTACATACTGCAAAAGAGCACCGCCGCGCGCGTGGCCACTTACGCACTCGTAAACCCCGTGGTGGCGCTCATTCTCGGTTGGCTCTTTGCCGAGGAGATCATCTCGCTGCGCACCGTCATCGCTGCTGTTGTCATTCTCACCGCAGTCATCCTGGTTATCACTGCTCCGCATCGTGCTCCTGCGCGCAAAACGGATCTGGAACCGGTGCCAGCGCCCGGCGAAGTCTGAATTGCTTTCCAAGCGGTGCAGCTTTTCGCGTTGTCGCGCAAGTGCCATGGCGAACCCGCCTGCCGGCGGCAGGCGAAGCGAGTGCGTAACCGAGCCCGTTGTGGGCATGGAATCCTTCGTGCGCCGGTTTATCCTGAAGGGCCATCCCAAATCGGCTTTGCTGCGCCTTTCCGGATAGAATGGTGCTTTCACATGCTCTATCTTGTGTTCATGCACAGGACAACGAACATGACACCAACCTTGACCAACCACCCGCAACCCATCACGCCGCACGTGGCCGCGCGGTACTGGCGCGCCACGCGCGCTCGCGACCCCCGCGCCGATGGGACTTTCGTCCTTGCCGTGCGCTCGACGCATATTTATTGCCGCCCGTCGTGCCCGGCGCGCCGGCCGTTGCGACGCAACGTCACCTTCTACCGCACGCGCGAGGAAGCGGAACGCAACGGCTATCGTCCTTGCTTGCGCTGCCGCCCCAACGAAATCTCCGGCCCTGTTGCCCTGGTTCGGCGCGCCGCAGACCTTCTCGCGCAGTCCACCGAAGAAGGCCTGACGCTCCGCCTACTCGCCAAGACGCTCGGCGCGACACAATCCACTCTGCGCCGCGCCTTTCTCCAAGTCACCGGTCTGAAGCCCCGCGAACTCGTCGAAGCGCTTCGCCTTCATCGCTTTAAAGCGCTGATGCGCGCAGGGAAGAGCATCACCGACGCGCTCTACGAAACCGGCTACGGCTCATCGAGCCGCGTTTATGAACGCAGCAATGCGCAGCTCGGCATGACGCCTGCGACGTATCGCAAGGGGGGCATGGGCATGAAGCTCGCTTACACCATTGCCGAATCCCCGCTTGGAAAAGTTCTTGTTGCCGCGACCGGGCGCGGTGTTTCCGCCATCTATCTCGGCGACGAAGAAACCAGGCTCGTCGCGGAGCTGCGCGAGGAATACCCGCGCGCGGAAATCGCCGCCGCCTCGAACGGCTTCGAGCGCTGGGTGAAGGAAGTGCTGCAGCGCATCGCAGGCCGTCCGCCGCACATCGAGCTCCCGCTTGATCTGCAAGCCACCGCGTTTCAACGCCGCGTTTGGACGGAGTTGCAGCGCATCCCCCGCGGGTCGACGCGCACCTACTCGCAAGTCGCGCGCTCGCTCGGCCGGCCCAAAGCCGTTCGCGCGGTGGCTCGTGCCTGCGCCAGGAACCCCGTCTCGATCGTCGTGCCCTGTCATCGCGTCATTCGCGAAGACGGCGCGCTCGCCGGCTATCGCTGGGGCCTCTCCCGCAAGGAACAGCTCCTCGCCTCGGAACGCTCCCCGAGCCAGTCGGTCCGAAATGGGGAAGAAAAGGGACGCGCCCGCCAGTTTTCGCAAGCGACCGCAGGAACCTGCGGCGCGCCATGAAAGAAAATAGGGTTCGTCGTCGGCCGCTCATTATCGTTCTCCGACGCCTCTTCTACGGTAGGATCGCGGAACTGTCGCACGCTCTCCGGAAAACTCGGCGGAAACGACAAACAGCCGGAAGGCTGAATCGACGAGATGCGAGGCAAGCTTAGCCGCTGGGTTTGACGCGGGTGACGCCTTTGGGCCAGTCCTGCTTGAATTGGCTGTCGCTCACCTTGAGGTTCTTCATCTCGTTGGTGTAGTGAAACAGGAAGTAATCGCCCGAACCGGCTTCAAAGAACTTTTGCTGCACGGGCAGCCAGGAAGCTTCATCGACCCACATTTGAATCTTGCTGATCTGATTGCGAACCTCCTCCGACTTGGGCGTCAGCTCCAGAACCATGGTCTTTTTATTGTCGAGGTCTTCCTCGCCCACGACGGAAACCAGGTAACCCTTCTTGATGTTTTCGCCCTTGGTGCCAAAGCCCAGCAGGACGTATTGGTCGACCATCTGACGGTTTTTACCGAGGTTGTATTCCTCGACGCGGTTGATTTTCGGGTTGAACACGAACAGGTTGTCGCCGGTGCGCAAAATCGTGCGTGGATCGGGCTTGGCAATATCGATGCGCATCTTCTCGTCGCGCCGCACGAAGATGTGACCCGTTTCCGAGGATGTATCTTTCACTACCGCGGTGTATTTCACATGTTCGAGATCAGCAGTAAGCGTGTGGAAGTCCTGTGCGGCCTTATCCATCATGCCGAGCACACCTTCAATCGTCCACTTGGTTTCCGCCCTAGGCGGCTCGCCGCGCGATTCCGCGAAGAGCATGGCGGTTTCGCGAGAAAGGCAGCCAAGTCCCGCCAGAGCAAGCAAAAACAGCCCACGCCCGCGACGCGTCCTCGAACAAAGCGATGCCGTGTGCCTCATAGAGGGTCCCGCAATCCTAACATACATAAGAAGATGCGCGAACCAGCGGTGCCGTTTCGTAGCGCCTCGGCGATTGCCATCAGATCGGAGCTCACAGTCGACCATCCCTTGAACGCCCTTCGCAGACCGGGCGGCCGCGTTCGGGATGACAGATCGTGCGTGACCGAGAGTGCTAATGCCGGATTTCCACCTGGTAAGCCGTCACCGTGCCCTGCTCGTCGCGGAGCGCCTCGATTTTGGAAATCGAGAAGTTGTTGCGCAATTCCGGGAGGGCCTCTTGCAGCGCGGTGTGGAGATCGTTCTGCAGCGCTAGTTTTGTTGGCGGCGCCAGTATGTGCGCATCCACACGATAGGTTTGCCGGTTTCCTTCTTTGAAAAGGAGCTGCACCTGCCCGGGTGCCGCCGGCCCGCCGCCTTGCGGCTGATCGCGGAACCAGTCCCTCGGCGTGAGCAGGACGAACACCAAAATGAGGATTACGGCGACGTCGTATGGCCACGTACCGCGCTCGTACGACCAGAACAGCGTTTTTGAGAGGACTCGTCCCAGGCTAGCCATGTCAGTCCGCGGGCACGCCGTCGACGATGATGCCGTCGCGCATGTGCACTACGCGATCGAAGTAAGTGGTCGCTTCCGGGTTGTGCGTGATCATCACCACGGTCTGGCCGAGCTCTTTGTTGAGCTGCCGGAGCATCTGTAGCACGATTTCCGAGTTTTTGGAATCCAGGTTCCCCGTAGGCTCGTCAGCGAGAAGGATTTTCGGCTCGTTGATGATCGCTCTGGCAATGGCCACGCGCTGCTGTTCGCCGCCGGAGAGCTCGGACGGCTTGTGGTGGAGGCGGCCTGCCAGGCCCAGCATCTGGGTGACCACCTCGAAGCGGTGCGGATCGAAGCCATCGCCGTGAATGAACTGGGCAATGGCGATGTTGCCTTTGGCGGTCAAAGTAGGGAGGAGATTGAAACGTTGGAAAACGAAGCCGATTTTGTGTCGGCGCAGCTTGGTGCGCGCCGCGTCGCTAAGTGCCGTGAGATCGTTGCCGTCTACCAGGACTTTGCCGCGCGTGGCTTGGGCCAGTCCGCCGATCAGGTACAGGAGCGAAGACTTGCCGCATCCCGACGGCCCCATCACAGCAACGGATTCTCCCGGCAGGACTTCAAAAGTCACGCCACGCAGGGCCGGCACTTCCAACTTGCCCGCGCGGTACAGCTTCCATAAGTTTTCGGTCCTGAGAATCGGCTCC
>Ga0182037_10000017_pt1 | contig 62674 bp, 48 predicted proteins | sample sta12Cox44000082_FD_125974 | JGI IMG/M metagenome (GOLD analysis project Ga0182037, IMG submission 125974) | Lab enrichment of tropical soil microbial communities from Luquillo Experimental Forest, Puerto Rico - statoxic.12C.oxic.44.000.082 | ecosystem: Environmental > Terrestrial > Soil >... | reverse complement strand
TCGTCGTAGCGCGCGGAGTGATGATAGCGGCAGTGCACGTCGGCCACCACGATGTGGCAGTCGTCTTCCTTTTCCATCTTTTTGTATTCCACGCCCAGCGCGCGCATCAGTTCCACCCGGCCCACCTCGAACCACACGAGAAAATTCGCGTGATACACGACGCCCATCTGGTCGGTCTCAGCATAGCGGACGCGCACTTTTGCATCGTGATATTCGAGCATGCGATTCTCTCTGCCTATTCCGGCTTGCCTTGCCACACCGGTTTGCGTTTTTCGAGGAAAGAAGCGAGGCCTTCTTTGAAATCGGGGGTGCAGCGGATGCGCGCATTTTCGAGGATCGCGCGCTCGAGGTCGTGGTCGACCTCGGGCGCCGCCGCGGAGGTCATCAAACGTTTCGCGCGCGAGAGGCTTGCGGGGCTCGCGGCAATCAAAAGGTCGGCAAGCTCCTTGGCGCGCCCAAGAAGCTTTTCCGCCGGAACAATCTCATTGACGAGGCCCATGGCCTGGGCTTCCTCCGCCTCAATGATCCGCCCGGTAAGCAGCAGGTCCCGCGTGCGTTTCTCTCCGATTTGACGAATCAGAAAAACGGAAACCAGCGCCGGCAAAAATCCGATTTTGACTTCCGTATAGCCAAACCTCGCCTCGGGGATCGCCAGCGTGAAATCGCACAACGTGGCAATCCCGCAGCCGCCGGCGAGAGCGGCGCCATTGACTGCGGCGATCATCGGCCGGGGAAAGCTCCAGATGCGGCGGAACATTTTCGCCATGCGCCGGGAATCCTCCTGATTCTCCGCCGGCGACTGCTCCGCAATCGCGGCAAGCATTTCGAGGTCCATTCCGGAACAAAACGCCGTGCCCGCTCCGGTGAGAATGACTACGCGGGCATGACCTTTTTCAATCTCATCGAGCGCGGTTTGCAGCTCGGCAATCATCGTGGCGGAGATGGCGTTGCGCTTGTCGGGACGATTCAGGGTAATGGTGGCGACAACGCCGGAGACCTCAAGAAGCAGCGTGGAATACATGAGTCAAATCTCCTCTCAGTTCACGAGTGGAGCATGGGCGTATTTTGCGCGAATTTCATTGGTCATCGCCAGGGCTTTCCTTAGCCGCCCGGTCTCGATACCAGGATCGGCGCCCGCCTTGCCTAGCGCCTCGAGCACAACCTCGGTGGCAATGTTGCCCACCAGCTTGTCTCCCGCGAACGGACAGCCGCCGAGCGCGGTAAGGGCGCAGTCAAAGCGCCGGCATCCGGCCTGGTAAGCCGCCAGGATTTTTTCTTCCGCATTTTCTGGCCGGCTGTGCAAGTGAACTCCGAGCTCGATTCCGGCAACATGGTCTTTTACCTGACGGAAGAGGTCGCCGACGAGTTGCGGTGTGGCCGTGCCAACCGTGTCGGCGAGAGAAACCGTGCGAACGCGGATGTCCTTGAGCCACTCCAAAGTGTCGGCAACGATCTCCGGCCCCCAGGGCTCGTCATACGGGTTGCCAAAGGCCATCGAAACGTAAATGACCAAGCCGCGGTTGGCTGCAGCCGTTTCCTTTTTCAGTTTTTCGACCAGCACACGGGATTCAGCCCGCGTCATATTAGCGTTGGCGCGGCGGAAATACGCAGAGATGGAATACGGGTAGCCGATGGTCGTCACGCCCGGCGTGGCCAAGGCACGTGCCAGTCCTTTTTCATTGACGACGATTCCGATGATTTCCGGCGGCTCCGAGTCCGAGGGAAGGGAGCCGCTCAACTGTGCCATCACCTCTTCGCTGTCTGCCATTTGTTGGACATGCTTTGGCGAAACGAAACTCACGGCGTCAATGTGCTTGAATCCAGCGCGGACGAGTTCCTTCAAGTATTCGGTTTTGTATGCTGTGGGAATGAAATCTGGTAGCCCTTGCCAGGCATCTCTAGGACATTCGATCAACGTTACCCTATCCATTTGTCCCCAGTGTGGTCATTTTGTAGGTTGGAAGCCCGACACGCCAAACTGCCAGAACAAAAAGGACAGTTCGTCGGCTAGCTCGCTGTCGCCTTGGGACTTGGTCGAGCCAAAGCCATGCCCCGCATCGCCTTTCTCCCGGTGGCTCGGAGGACAGCGTCCTTCACGTCCTCGAAGAGCGCTTGCCGCCCGTCCTGCCTCAGCATTGTAATCCTGTTCTAGGTTTGCAAGACTCCGGTCTTCCATTCGGGGATGACAGGATTCAGTGAGGCACATTCGAGTGCCCAGATGAGGGCGTCGCGTGTGTGAGCCGGATCAATGATCGCGTCCACCCACAGGCGCGCAGCGGCGTAGCGTGGATCGGTCTGGTGCTCGTAAGTAGCGCGAACCGATTCATAGAGTTCTTCTTTCTGATTTTCGTCGACCTTCTTGCCTTCGCGCTCGAGTTGTTTGAGCTTGATTTCCACGAGCGTACCAGCCGCGGAATCACCGCTCATGACTGCGTAGCGCGCGGTGGGCCAGGCAAAAATGAACCGGGGATCATACGCTTTCCCGCACATCGCGTAATGTCCGGCCCCGAAGCTGCCTCCGCAAATCACGGCAATCTTGGGGACCACGCTGTTGGCCACGGCATTGACCATTTTCGCGCCCGCGCGGATGATGCCGCTCCACTCGGCGTCCTTGCCGACCATAAAACCGTTCACATCGTGCAAAAACACAAGCGGGATGCGGTTCTGGTTGCAGTCCATAATGAAGCGAGCGGCTTTCTCAGCCGATTCGGTGTAAATTACGCCGCCAAATTCCATGCGCTTTTGATCCGATCCGCGCGCCTGGGTCTGCACGTGCTTCTTCTGATTGGCGACAAGACCGACAGCCCACCCGCCAACGCGCGCATAGCCGCAGAGCAGCGTTTCGCCGTATTCGGGTCGATACTCCTCGAATTCACCGCCGTCCACGATGCGCCCGATGATTTCGTGCGTATCATACTGCTTCGCCGGGTCACTGGAAAAAATGCCGTAGATTTCCTCGGCGGCATAAAGCGGGTCGCGCGGCGGCACATGGCTGAACGGCGAGGGATTCGGCGCTCCCAGCTTATCCGCGAGCGCGCGAATGCGATGGAGACACGCTTCGTCATCGGGCTCGCGAAAATCGACGGTCCCGCTGATTTGCGAATGCATTTTCGCGCCGCCCAGATCTTCGGCGGACGCCCTTTGTCCGATGGCGGCCTGGACCAGCGCCGGACCGGCGAGAAACAATCCCGACCCTTCGGTCATGAGGATGTGATCGCACATCACCGGAAGATACGCGCCTCCCGCCACGCACATGCCCATGATGGCGGTAATCTGCGGAATGCCCATGGCGCTCATGACCGCATTGTTGCGAAAGACGCGGCCAAAGTCGTCGGTATCAGGAAAAACATCCTCCTGCAATGGGAGAAACACGCCCGCGGAATCGACCAGATAAATCGTCGGAATGTGATTGTCGATGGCGATGTTCTGCGCGCGAATCACTTTTTTCGCGGTCATGGGAAAAAACGCGCCGGCTTTGACCGTGGCGTCATTGGCGATGAGCATGAAAGTGCGGCCGCTAACTTTGGCGAGCCCTGTGATCGTGCCGGCCGAAGGCGCGCCGCCCCACTCTTCGTACATTTCAAACGCCGCATAAATGCCGAGCTCGAAAAATGGCGAGTCGGGATCGATCAGCCTGGCGATGCGCTCACGCGCGGTCAGGCGGCCTTTTTTGTGCTGGGCCTCGATGGCCTTGAGGCCGCCGCCCTGGCGAATCCGCTCTTCCTGATTCTTAATTTCCGTAAGGAGGTCGACGATGCGGCGCGTGTTCTTTTCGAAGTCGGGAGATTTGCGATTTGCGGCAGTTTTCAGGACGGAACCGGCCACGCTATAGCCTCACAGAATGCCGCGCGTTGGATACTCATAAGACAGATGCCACCAGCCCTGGCTCACAGTATACGTGGTTTGCGCGGCTGGCGCGAACCGGAACCCACGCGGGGCGGGAGCAAAACCGTGGTTGGACACAAAACCGTAGTTGGACTTGACGCGGATGTTTGACAGCAGTCTAATGCGAGGCCTTACCGGAAAAGCGACCGAGGGAGACCATGATCAAGGTTACCGTCTTATATCCGAACACCGCCGGCAGCCATTTTGACATCCGCTATTACTGCGATACGCATATCCCTTTGGTCCGAAGGCTGCTGGGGCCCGCGCTCCAGGGCGTCGCCGTCGAGCACGGAATCGCCGGCGCGACGCCGGGCTCCCCCGCTCCCTATTTGGCGATCGGAGAGCTTCAATTCGATTCTGTGGAAGCGTTTCAATCCGCGTTTGGGCCACATTCGCAGGAGATCATGAGCGATGTTCCCCGTTACACCAACATCCAGCCGGTCATCCAAATCAGCGAAATGAAGTTGTAGCTCGCCAGGCAAAACGCTTGCACTTCCCGAGAACGCAGGTAAGCTAGTGACCTGCGAGCGTGGTCCAGCGGTGAAGCTTCAAACCGTGCCCAGTCGAAAGGAACCTCGATGAAAGCATATGCGAAGAGTGTCTTGCTGCTGGGTGCCGCGGCTTTTTGGGTTTTCGCGCTCCCGCCCGCCGGAGGGCAAGCGGCCCCGGCGCAATCCACCGCGTCGGGCGCAAAGAAAGCTCTTGCCACGGCTGGGAGCCAGAAACCTTCCCTCAAACCCGCAGCGCTTCAAATCCCGCAGCTGAAATTCGAAAAATACAAGCTGCCGAACGGCCTGGAGGTCATCCTTTCCGAGGACCACCGGCTGCCGATGGTGGCGGTCAATTTGTGGTACCACGTCGGGCCCGCGAACGAATTGCCCGGCCGCACGGGCTTCGCGCATCTTTTCGAGCACATGATGTTCGAAGGGTCGCGCCACGTCCCGGGAAATACGCACTTCCATTTGCTGGAAGCTGCGGGAGCGAGCGACATTAACGGAACAACCGATTTCGACCGCACCAACTACTTCGAAACTCTTCCGTCGAATCAGCTGGAGCTGGCGCTGTGGTTGGAATCCGACCGCATGGGGTATCTGCCCGACAAGCTGGATCAGGCCAACCTTTCCAACCAACAGGACGTTGTGCGCAACGAGCGTCGCCAGAGTTTTGAGAACGAGCCTTATGGAATCGTGGAAGAGGGAATCATCCATTTGCTCTATCCCAAGGGCCACCCTTATTACGGCGACGTCATCGGCTCGCACGAGGACATCCAATCGGCAAAGCTGGAAGATGTGAGGAGTTTCTTCAGACTTTACTACGCCCCTAACAATGCCAGCCTGGCTATTGTTGGTGACTTTCAACCGGAGCATGCCAGAGAGCTCGTGGAAAAGTATTTTGGCCCACTCAAGCGCGGCGAAAATGTGCCAAGAATCGCCGCCAAAACCCCGCCGATCACTTCCGAGCGCCGCGCCGTCATTCCGGACAACGTGCAACTCCCGCGCGTGTATGAGGCGTGGCTCACCTCGCCCATTTTCAAGCCGGGCGACGCGGAGGCAGATCTCACCGCCACGGTGTTGGGAGGCGGGAAATCCAGCCGGCTCTACAAGAAGCTCGTCTACGAAAAGCAGATCGCGCTCGATGTAGCGGCCAACCAGCAATCGCTCATGCTGGGTTCGGAGTTTCAGGTGCAGGCGACCGCGCGCCCGGGAGTCAAGCCGGAAGACCTCGAAAAAGCGGTCAACACGGAGCTCGAGGCATTCCGCACCAATGGCCCGACGGAAGAAGAGTTGCAGCGCGCTCGAAACGTACTCGAGTCGCGAATTATCGAAGGACTCGAAACACTGGGAGGATCTGGCGGCGTCGCGGATCGCTTGAACAGCTACAACCATTACCTTGGAACGCCTGATTTTCTTGCTGCCGACATTGCGCGCTATGAAAACGCGTCCGCGGAATCATTAAAGGCTTTTGCCCAGACGCAGCTCGCCGGCAACCAGCGCGTGGTGGTATACGGCGTGCCCGGCAAACCGGACCGTGGGCCGGAAGTGCCGACGCCGAAAGCGGAATCCAAGGACACCGCAAAGACGGGCGGCGAGCCGGTGAATCCGGATACGGAGTGGCGGAAGGATCCGCCAAAACCCGGCCCCTCGAGCCCACTGCATCTGCCTGTCCCCCAGGAGTTCAAGCTTTCCAATGGTTTGACCGTGCTCTACAGCGAGCGCCCGGGGCTGCCGTTGGTGGCGGCGGCTCTGGTGTTGCGTTCGGGAAGCGGCGCGAACCCTGCGAGCAAGCCGGGCCTCGCGAGCTTCACCGCGCGCATGCTGCAGCAGGGAACCACCACGCGCGCTGCCTTGCAGATTGCCGACCGCGCCGCAGACCTCGGAGCTTCGCTTTGGTCTAGATCTTCCATGGACAGTTCCATCGTTGGCACGCTGGCCCTGACGCGAAGCTTTCCTGAGGCCTTCGAATTACTTGCCGACATAGCGCTGCACCCGACTTTTCCGAATGCCGAAGTCGAGCGCGTCCGAAAGGAGCGGGCAGCCGCGCTGGTGCAGGAAAGGGATGATCCTTTCACCGTGGCAACACGCGTGATGAGGACGGCGTTGTATGGGCCCCATCACCCTTACGGGTACCCGGACATTGGGACGGCGGAATCCCTCAAAACCATTTCGCGGGACGACTTGCTGAAGTTCTGGCAGGAGCATTATTTCCCGAATGAAGCGGCCCTGGTCATTGCCGGGAACGTTAAGCTCGAGACACTGAAGCCTCTGCTCGAGAAAGAGTTCGCTCCCTGGAAAGAGGGGAAGTCCGCGGACACGAAGTTCGGAACGCTAGAGACCAGCGATGCGCGCCTGATTCTCGTGGACCGGCCCGGTGCTCCGCAGACCGCCCTCGAGTGCTACGAGCTTGGAGCAGCGCGCTCGACTCCGGACTATGCACCGCTCGAAGTGATGAATACCGAACTCGGCGGATTGTTTTCGAGCCGCATCAACATGAATCTGCGCGAGGCCCATGGCTACACATACGGGGCCGGGTCGACCTTTGCTTATCACCGGCAACCGGGTCCGTTTCTCGCTTATTCCGCAGTGCGAACCGATGTGACGGCGCCGGCGACGACGGAGATATTCAACGAACTGCGTCGCATGCGTGACACGCGGATGAACGCGGACGAGATGAAGCTCTCGAAAGATTCCATCACGCGGTCCATGCCCGGGCGGTTCGAACGAGGCAGCGAGGCTGCCGGGACGTTTGCCGAACTCTTCACCTACGATTTGCCGCTGGATTATTTCTCGAAATTGCCTGAGGCGGTCGATGCCGTAAGCTCCGTCGAAGCTCAAGCCATGGCTCAGAAGTATATTCACCCGGATAAGATTGTGGTCCTGGCGGTGGGAGACAAAGCCAAGATCGAAGACGAAATGAAGAAGCTGAATCTTGGCAAGATGGAAATCCGGGATGCCGAAGGAAAACTTGTTCAGTGACCGGAGAAATACAAGCAAGCAAAAGAATTGACCTGGCAGGATTCTCCCGTTAGGATGTGACAATCGGGCTTGCTCCATTCCACCAAGGAGGCGCCTCATGCGAATGCTCACCGAAGTTTGGCGGGTGGGTGTGCCTCCCCGGCTCCTCTGAACTCCAGACCGTTCGCGTCTGGTTCGAACTGACGAAACCACACCCTCCCGACAGCTCTTGGTCACTCCCATAAAGGCTCGTTTGCTTAGGCGCTAGCTGCGGCCGTGTGTCGTGTCATGGCCGCGGGAGGATACTACCGTGTCGATTTTTCATTGGGGATGGAATAGCTACTTCGAAGCAATCTGGCGCGACATGGAGCGCGAGAAGGCAGTTCCTGCGCGAGTCATCGCGCAGAGCCGAGGCATTTGGTGTGTTGCCGGTGATTTTGGCAAGTGCTCGGCGGAAGCAGCAGGCAAACTGCGCTTGGCGGCGGAAGAAGGGGCGGATTGGCCTGCGGTCGGCGACTGGGTTGCCGCCGAGCTTCAGGACCATGCCGGTGCTGCGATGATTCGCGAAGTGCTGCCTCGCCGCAGCCAGTTTGTGCGGAAGATGGCGGGGAGGAAGATTGCCGAACAAGTGATCGCCGCGAATGTGGATACGGCCCTGCTCGTTTCAGCGCTCGACGGTGATTTCAACCCCAGGCGCATCGAGAGGTATCTCGTGCAATGCTGGGAGTCGGGCGCGAAGCCCGTGATCATCTTGAACAAGGCGGATGCCTGCGAGCGTCTTGAAGAAAAAGTAGACGAAATTGAGAAAGTTCGAAGGGGCGTCCCGGCGTGTACAGTCAGCGCAAAGACCGGACAAGGCTTCGAAGAATTGCTGGGGTACTTGGGCCGGGGACAAACGCTGGTCCTGTTGGGTTCCTCGGGGGTAGGAAAGTCCACGATCGTTAACCGCTTGCTGGGGCGTGACCTCCAGGAAGTCGCGGAGGTACGCGCATCGGACAGCCGGGGACGGCATACAACGACCGCGAGGCAACTGTTTCCCCTACCGGGCGGCGCCTTGCTCATGGACACGCCGGGGCTACGCGAATTGCAGCTCTGGGACGCAAACGAAGGAATTTCACAGACTTTTTCGGAAATCGAGGCGTTTGCTGCGCGCTGCCGGTTCACCAATTGCACCCACGGCAGAGAGCCGGGGTGCGCAGTGCAAGCGGCCATCCAAACCGGTGGGCTCGATCTGGGGCGGCTTGAAAACTGGCGGAAAGTTCAGCGCGAACTGGAATTTCTCGAGCGCAAGGTCGACCCAGAAGCGAGGCAAAACGAAAGGCAGCGAATCAAACGGCTCATGCGCGGGGTGCGGCAAATGTATCGTGATAGGGAAAAGCGCTAGCCCCGCGGAACGCGCTTGTGGATAAAATCTACGATGTCCTGCGTGGAAGTCCCGGGGAGGAAAATCTCGGCGATGCCCGATTTCTTTAAGCCGGAGATGTCGGCTTCAGGAATGATGCCGCCGACCAGGACGGTGACGTCACTCATGCCTTTTTCTCGCAGAAGATTCATGAGTTGCGGGCAAATCGTGTTATGCGCGCCCGAAAGAATGGAGAGACCGATGACGTCGACGTCTTCCTGGAGGGCAGCAGAAGCAATCATCGCCGGGGTCTGCCGCAGGCCCGTATAGATGACTTCCATGCCCGCATCGCGCAACGCGCGCGCAATTACCTTGGCGCCGCGGTCGTGGCCGTCCAACCCGGGCTTCGCAATCAGAACCCTTATCTTTTTTTCCGGCATGGGCTAGGTGATGGCGACTTCCTCGTAGGTGCCGAAAACGTCGCGCATGGCGTCGCAAATTTCTCCCAACGTTGCGTAGGCCTTCACGGCATCGAAGATGTAAAGCATGAGATTTTGGTTGCACTTGGCGGCGTTGCGCAGCGCGCCAAGCCGGCGGTCCACCTCGGCTTGCGAACGCTCGGCGCGGAGTTTTCGGAGGCGCTCGGCCTGGCGCCGCGCGACCGTCTCGTCAATCTGCAGGATCTCCAGCGGCTTTTCCTCCGAAATAAAATCGTTCACGCCCACGATGATTTTTTCTTTTTTGTCCACTGCCATTTGGTAGCGGTAGGAGGCTTCCGCGATTTCGCGCTGTGGGTAACCGCGCTCGATGGCCGCAACCATGCCGCCCATGGCGTCGATCTTGTCGATGTAGTCCCACGCGCCGCGCTCGACTTCGTTGGTGAGTGTTTCCACGAAGTATGAACCACCCAGCGGATCGACCGTATTCGTGACACCAGTCTCGTGCGCGATGATCTGCTGGGTGCGCAGCGCGATCGTTGCGGCAAACTCCGTCGGCAACGCCCAGGCTTCATCAAGGGAGTTAGTATGCAAGGACTGCGTACCGCCCATGACCGCGGCAAGCGCTTGAATGGCAGTCCGCACGACATTGTTGTAGGGCTGCTGCGCGGTGAGCGAACAACCCGCTGTCTGGGTGTGGAAGCGCAGCGCCCAGGAGCGCGGATTCTTCGATTTGTAGCGTTCGACCATGGCCCTGTGCCAGATGCGCCGCGCCGCGCGATACTTAGCAATCTCTTCGAAGAAATCATTGTGGGCGTTAAAGAAAAACGAAAGCTGCGGGACAAATTGGTCCACCTCGAGCCCGCGACGCATTCCCCACTCGACGTACTCGAGCCCGTCGCGCAGCGTAAAGGCCAACTCTTGAATCGCCGTGGAGCCTGCCTCGCGGATGTGGTAGCCGCTGATCGAAATGGTGTTGAACTTCGGCGTGTTTTTGACGCCAAATTCAAAGGTGTCGATGACCAACCGCATGGAAGGCTCTGGCGGGTAGATGTACTCCTTTTGCGCGATGTACTCTTTGAGGATGTCGTTCTGCAGCGTGCCAGAGATTTTCCTCCAATCCGCACCCTGCTTTTCCGCCACCGCCAGGTACATCGCCCAGATGACCGCCGCCGGCGAGTTGATGGTCATGGAAGTGGTGACGCTCCCGAGCGGGATTTTGTCAAAAAGCACTTCCATGTCGGCAAGAGAGCTGATGGCCACGCCGCATTTGCCGACTTCTCCTTCCGAGAGAGGGTGGTCAGAGTCATAACCCATCAAGGTCGGCAAGTCGAAAGCGGTCGAGAGGCCGGTTTGACCTTGCGAAAGCAGGTAGCGGAAACGAGCGTTGGTATCTTCCGCGGTGCCGAACCCCGCGAACTGGCGCATGGTCCACAGGCGCGTGCGGTACATCGCGGGATGGATCCCGCGGGTATAGGGAGGAAGCCCAGGCATGCCTAAATCGCGTTCGGGATTCCAGTTCGGCAAATCGGCTTCGGTATAAAGGCGGCGAATCGGATGACCAGATGTCGTGGTGAAAGGGGAGGTTCTTTCCGGGCTCTTGGCCAAAGTCGGCTGAAGAACGTTCCTCTCCCAGTCAACTTCTTTGGCCGAGGGCTGGCGATGCGAGGCGGAAGTTCCGGCGGGCGTTAAAGTCTCTGTCGATCCTTTTGGCTTATCGCTCATTCCCGAGCCCCTCCTTAAGGGCGCGAGCCAACGCCTTCGACCTCTAGGCTACCAATGCTATGCGAAAGGTAGGGGGCGGGCAAGCGTCGACACACCAGATACCCCCGCTCGGCCGGATAGAATTGCATGGCAAATACGAGGATTGTAACCGAAGGCGACTCGGTTGCGGGTTCACTCGCCTATGGGGATATCGAATGGCGCAAAACGCGCTCGCGAGCTCGAACGCTAGGGTTGCGGACCACGAAGTGTCGCCGCGTAGCCGGGAGGGCAGAGGGTTGTTGTGTCTCCATCCGCCCGCTCCGGGACGCAAAGTTTATCCCGCAACTTGTGCGAGTTATTTCTGGCCGGCACTGGTGTCGGAGAAGAGTTTGTCCACACCAACGACCTGGCCGTGCAAGGTTCCCGGGATGAGCGTCTGGTGGTCGATTTCGCCGCCTTTGGCGTCGGCAATGGTCACGTGATTGACTTCCAAGGTTTTGCCAACGGCGCGCTCGTAGTTGGCTCGAGCTTCGACCAGATCGGCGAGGGCGCGGAGCTCGGTTCCCTGAGCGGTGATATAGTCGCGCTGCGTCAGAATCACGTTATAAACGGTCGAAGCACCAAGTTGGTACCTTTTCTGCTCCGCTTCAAAAGTCTGCTTTTGCAATTCACTGGCCTTGGAGGCGGCGGCCACACGCGCGCGATCCTGTTCGAGTGCGATGTAAGTGTTGCGCACGTCCAGCAAGGCCGCGTTCTTCAATTGTTGCACTTCCATCTCGATCTGGCGCTGGACGAGCTGCGCGCGCTGATTGTCGGCTTGCAACGATCGATTGCGAATCGGAATGGTGATGCTGATTTGCGCCGCATAGTCGGGGTTTTCGTTGTGCACAACGGAACGCATGGCGTCGCTGAAGCCAGCGAAATTCTGCTTTGTGGTTAACGGCACGGAGACAGGAAGGAAAGCGTCGATCGGGGCCCCGGTCGAGTCTACTAACTGTGTGGCGCCAGGCACCGTTTTCGAAGTCAGAACCTGAGTAGAATTACCGGCGAGTCCCACTGTTCCGTACTGGGCACTGAGCGTCGCGGTGGGTAGCAGCGCGTTGTGCGTAGCTTTCACGTCAAGGGCAGCGTTTCTCAGGTTGTATACCTGCTCGAGGAGGTCCGGCCGTTTGGCGTAGGCTTCTTTCAGCGCCTCTTCGAAGTTGGGAGCTTCGGTTTGCCCCGGGGCCGTGGGCTTGTCCGTCGGGATGATTTCAACATTGACCAGTTTGGGGTCGAGCGGATTCCGGCTAATCGCGTTCTTCAGCGTCTGCTCGTCTTGCAGTTGAACCGTTTGCGCGAGGATGAGATTCTGCTGGTTGGTGGCAAGTTCGGACTCCGCGCGCGTAACATCCAGGGGAGCCATCGTGCCGATCTGGAGCTGCTTTTTGTTGTCGCTATACAGCTTTTCGGACACAGCTACGGCTTGCTGCTGGACTTTCACATTCTCGCGGGCGTAGGCGAGTTCCCAGTAGGCGGTGATGGTATTCGTGACGCTCGTGATAGCCTGCTGCGCGAAATCCAGGTCAGCGATTTTGCGGTTGTTGTTAGCGATGATGATATTCCGTCGGTTCACGGTCAGGCCAAAGCCGCTCAGCAAATTCTGGCTGAAGCTAACGAAGATGGACGACTGCACGTAGGGGTTAAAGAAGTTGGCGGTGGGTGCGCTCGAGGACCGCGTGTTGTCGTAGGTTACGGTCATGCTTGTTCCGGTCGGGAAATACTGGGAATACTGCGTGTTGTACGTGTCAGTGTGAATGAAGATGGAGGCGGCCGTCAAAGCGCCTAGACCTGTTCCGGAAATGAACGGGTTGTTGATGGGCTGCTTGCGATCGTCGAGCGAAACCGAAGAGGTCAACAGCGGGTCGTACGAGTTGATGATAAAGGCAAAAGGATTGAGGCTCGCCGAAGAACCAGGGATGGCAGCGCCGGGCACTCCATAACCCGAAGCATTAGGTCCAGAGGACGCTTTGAGAATCCCTACGTCTGCGATCCACGGGTAGTAGCGCCGCACCGCAATATCCACGCTGTTTTCGAGAGCGAGTTCCACTGCGTCCTGAAGAGAGATTTCGAGCTTGTTGTCGTGGATGAGCTGTTCGATGCGCGGCGCGTTGACGATGGGGTTTGGCGGGACCTTAATCGCGCGGTAGGGCGCAAACAGATTGGGAAAAGGCCGCGGCGCGCGCGAGAAATGGTATTTGGCGCTACCGAGCGAAATGGGAGTGGCCACAGAGCTCGGTGCGGCTTGCGGAGCCGGCGCAGGAGGCGGATTTTGTGGTGCGGCTTGCGCGTAAGCGGGGGAGACAGGTCCCCCAACCAGCGTCGCCGCAAGCATTAACGCCAACATCGGTCGGGCCAACAGCGTTGCTCGAGATCCAGCCAGCGTCCTACGTAGCGAAGTCATAGCGCTCCTTACCCTCGTGATTCCCCCAAGGGATTTAAATTTGAACTCAGATGGACTCTATCTGTAAAACGTTCACAGAATGGAATTTGTTTCGCAGACTGTGCTCTTATATTGCACTCTTGGAAACAAGAACCGTTATTGGGGTTTAGCAAGATCGAACTAGCCTGCGCCTGCTCCGGATTCGAACGGGCAAGCTAGCACAACCAACACAAGCACTGGCCGGGAGGGCAGTCTAACAGGCGCGTCCATTCTTGACAATAAAAGGCACCACCGCTAGGCTGCTGACAGTTCGATGTTTAGGAGCCGCTGACGGTTAGCTGAGGCCATGCTCAAGCGCGAAGAAATCCTGAAGATGTTCGAGACCGCCGGCGCCATCCGCCACGGGCATTTTGAACTTTCTAGTGGGCGGCACAGTGGAACCTACGTGCAATGCGCGCTCGTGCTGCAGTATCCGCGTTTTGCAGAAAAGCTCGGGCAGGCCCTGGCAGAGCTGTTTTCCGATGTTCGCGTGGATGCGGTGGTCTCTCCAGCCATCGGCGGCCTTATCATCGGGCAGGAAGTCGCGCGAGCCTTGCCCGACCCAAAAACCGAAATGGCCGCAGGAGTGCCGGCCCTGTTTGTAGAACGAGACGCAAGCGGGATGATGACGCTGCGCCGCGGGTTTGAGGTCAGGCCGGACCAGCACGTCCTGGTGATAGAAGACGTGTGGACCACCGGCGGCTCGACAATGGAAGCCATTCACGTTGTGGAAGAGGCCGGCGGGCGCGTGATGGGTGCCGGGGCGCTGATCGACCGCAGCGGCGGAGCGATCGACTTCGACGTCGAAGCGCAGTCGCTGCTGCAAATGCCCCTCACTCACTATGAGCCGGAAGATTGTCCACTCTGCCGGCAGGGCAGCGTTGCCCTGAAGCCGGGCAGCCGCTTTGCGCGCACGGCGCTTTAGCCGGATCGAACGTTGCTCTCGCCCTGATGCGTCATTTCAAGCTCACCATTGCCTACGACGGCACGGATTTCCACGGCTGGCAGATGCAGTCGACGAAGCCGACCATCCAAGGGGAAATCGTCAATGTGCTCGAGCGCCTGACGCAACAAAAGATTTTTCTACACGGCGCGGGACGAACTGACGCTGGCGTACATGCGCTCGGCCAGGTAGCCAGCTTCAAAACACAATCGGCGCTGTCGGCCGAGGAATTCCAGCGCGCGCTAAACGCGCTGCTACCCCCGACGATTCGCATTGTGGCGGCGGAAGAGGTCGGGCCGGACTTTCATGCGCGCTGGTCGGCGCGGCGCAAAACCTACCGCTATCGCTTGTATCGAGGAAAAGTCGTGCCGCCATCCGTCTGGCGCTACGTCTTGCACTATCCGTTTCCGCTGGACGAAGATGCCATGCGTGACGCAGCGGCTCGTTTTACCGGAACGCATGACTTCACTGCGTTTGCCGCTTCGGCAGATTCGGAGGACGAAGATCGCGAGCGTTCCACCGAACGTGAAATTTATGCCGCAGAACTCGCACGCTCGGCGGACGGCGAGGAGTTGGTGTTCACGGTGAGCGGCCGATCATTTCTTCGTTACATGGTGCGGAAAATGGTGGGCACGCTGCTGGACGTGGGGCGGGGACGGTTGAAGCCAGAAGACATTGACCGTCTCTACGAAAGCAAGGACCGCTCGAAGGCCGGCCCCACCGTTCCGCCGCAAGGGTTGGTGATGGTCGAGGTCGAGCACGAACGGGCCTGGCGCATCGGAGATCCTTAAGAGCCACTCGCCTTGTGAATCGCCAAGCTGGTTTCCAGCGGTTTGCTCTCCCGGAAGCAGAAAATCGGTTAGAATCCCGGGTATGGCTGCCACGGCCATCCCTATCGACATGCTGCCCTCCATCGACCCCGCCACGGGAAAGGTCCTGGCACATATTGAAAGGACTCCGCCGGAGATGGTTGGGCGGACCGTCGTGCTTGCGCGAGCGGCACAAAAGGAATGGGCGAAGGTTCCTCTTCGCGAACGCTGCCGGCGTTTGCGCAAGCTTCGAGACTGCTTGATGGCTTCCCGCAACGAGCTGGCCGACACCGTCGTCGGCGAATCGGGCAAACCGCGTGTGGAAGCCCTCTTTGCGGATATTTTTGTCGCGCTCGATTCGGCCGAGTATTGGTCCAGGAAAGCGCCCGCGGCCCTTCGCCGAGAACGCGTACCGCATCACAGCCTTGCCGCCATGGCTAAGTCCGGGTATCTCGTGTATGAACCGCTCGGCGTGATTGGCATTATTTCCTCGTGGAATTATCCGCTAGCGATTCCGATCGGTCAGATTATTCCTGCCGTCGCAGCCGGGAATGCGGTCGTCTCAAAGACCAGTGACTTTACGCCGCGGTGTGGAGCGCTCGTCGAAAAACTTTTCCGCAGCGCTGGCTTCCCGCAAGACCTCGTCGCCGTGGTGCAGGGTGGAGGAGAAGTCGGCCAGGCGCTTGTTGACGCGAGCCCCGATAAAGTTCTTTTCACGGGTAGCGTGGCGACCGGGCGGCAGGTTGCCGAAGCATGTGCAAAGAAACTCATACCGACGGTCCTCGAACTGGGTGGCAAGGACGCGATGATCGTTCTTGCCGATGCAGACCTCGAAACGGCATCGAGCGCCGCCGTTTGGGGCAGTTACACGAATTGTGGGCAGGTTTGCCTGTCGGTGGAGCGGCTGTTCGTCGAGCAAGCAGTCTCGCAAAGATTTGCAGAGCTCTGCGTGGAGAAAACGAAGAAGCTGCACCTTGGCCCGGGCAGCGATCCGGCGACAGATGTTGGACCTTTGATTCGGCCGCAACACGTGAGCCGAATGAGCGATTTGATCGAAGACGCTGTGGCGCGTGGCGCGCGGGTTTTATGCGGCGGCCATCCACGTCCCGACCTCGGGCCGAACTTCTTCGAGCCTACCGTGGTCACCGACGTTGATTCCACCATGAATCTATTTCAGGAAGAGACGTTTGGACCTATTCTGGCCATTCAGACGGTGAAGGGTGCCGAGGAAGCCATCCGTCACGCTAACGACTCGCCGTTCGCCCTGGCGGCCAGCGTCTGGACTAAAGATGCGAAGAAAGGACAAGCGATCGCCCAGCGAATTCGTGCAGGCACAGTGATGGTCAACGACGCCATCAGCTGCTTTGCGATTGCCGAAGCTCCTCACGGCGGAATTGGCGCGAGCGGCTGGGGCCGCACACACGGACGCGCGGGAATCCTGGAAATGGTGCACACGAAATACATCGATGTCGACCGCCTGCCGCGGAAGGAAAAGCCGTGGTGGTATCGTTATGGCGCCGAGCTGGAGCAGGCGGCGGACGCCTTCCTGCGATTTGAGTTCTCCAGCGGGATCGGCCCAAAGCTCAGCAATGTTCGCGCCGGGCTGAAAACTTTTTTCCGTGACCACGGTTTGTAGAAAGGACTCCATGGGCGAAGAAACGACAGCCACCCCCAAAATCAAAACCCGCAAGCCCAAGCAGCGTGCTTGCGACGAGAAAGATGAAAAGGGCAAACTCTGTGCCGGCCATTTGAAGCGCTGGTACGACTACCCCAAAGAGGTGGCCGAGGTTATCGGGCCGAAGGCGGAGATTTATCGCTGTGAGTTTTGCAAGACGCTGTATCGCCCTGATCCTGCGCAGCAGCCGCAAAGCTATACCTTAAGAAATTAAGTGCCATCCGGGAGTAGCCAAAGACGTATGCCGCAAAACGATTGGATCTACGACTGGAACACGGCGACTCCGCCCGAGATTCCTGTGGGCACGTCTGTGCTCCTGGACGACGAAACGCTTCGCGATGGGTTGCAAAATCCCTCCGTTTTCGATCCCAGCATTGAAGACAAAGTGGACATCCTGCACTTGATGGAGTCGCTCGGCATCGACTCCGTCAATATCGGTCTGCCGGGCGCCGGGCCGCGGGCGGCGGCACATACCGAAGCTTTGGCGCGTGAAATTGCCGCCCACCGAATGAAGATCAAGCCGAACTGCGCCGCGCGAACACACGAAAACGACATTCGTCCCATCGTGGAGATTTCCGAGCGCGTGGGAATTGCCATCGAAGCTGCCACTTTCCTTGGCTCCAGCCCCATCCGGCGTCTGGTCGAGGACTGGACGGTCGACCATCTTCTGCGCACCACAGAACACGCGGTGACCTTCGCGGTCGAGCATGGCCTGCCGTCCATGTACGTGACGGAGGATACGGTACGAACCGACCCGGAAACGGTGAAGCGCCTGTATTCCACGGCGATTCGTAACGGCGCCCGCGCCATCGTTCTGTGCGACACCGTGGGCCACGCCACGCCAACGGGCGCCTTTAACCTGGTCAAATTTGTTGTCGATGAGGTCCTGAAGCCTTTGGGCGAAAAAATTCGCGTGGATTGGCACGGTCACAACGATCGCGGCTTGGCTATCGCCAATTCCCTTGCCGCGGTTGCCGCTGGAGCGCATCAGGTCCACGCCGCCGCCAATGCGCTCGGCGAGCGCGTCGGCAACACGCCCATGGAACTCATGCTCGTGAATCTGCGGCTTGCGGGCCTGATTGACCGCGACCTTTCCAACCTCCGGTTTTACTGCGAGAAGGTTGCTCGCGCCACGAAGACTTCCATTCCTCCAAACTACCCCGTGATTGGCCACGACGCGTTTCGCACCGCCACCGGAGTGCATGCGGCTGCAATCATCAAAGCGATTCAGAAGCACGATCATCACTTGGCCGACGCGGTTTACAGCGGCGTGCCCGCCCACCTGTTTGGCATGGAGCAGGTGATTGAAATCGGCCCCATGAGTGGCAAATCCAACGTTCTTTATTGGCTCGCGCGCCACCAGATTCCCGCCGATGACGCTCTGGTCAGCCGCATCCTCGAGGCTGCCAAGCAATCCGCGCGCGTACTCACCGATGCCGAGGTCCACGCCCTTTGCCCGGAGCCGGCATCCCGTTGAAACAAGATAGGCCAAACAAGACCGCCGGGCCGACAATGAAACAGGTCTTGGTTTGCGCTATTCTTCTGGTTATGCCGGTTCGCTCCGCCGCTCCGTCCCACACGCGTCGTCTGACCGCGGGTCCCCGGCTCGTCGAAAACGTGCAAGTGCGCGCCGCCCTCGAATGGTTTGACCACAATCTTTCCTGGATCAACGATGCGCAAGCAAGGTTAACGGAGATTCCCGCGCCGCCCTTTGAGGAAGAAGCGCGCGCGAGTGCCGTGAACGAATTGCTCTCGCAAAGCGGGCTCCCAGCGCGTGTCGACAAGGTTGGCAACGTTATCGCGGAGTTGCGCGGCGCAAGCGAAAGTGAAATGGTGATGCTTTCCGCGCATCTCGATACGGTTTTCCCGGCCGGCACGGATGTGAAGGTTCATCGCAACGGCAGCAGGATGCTGGCGCCGGGCATTTCCGATAATGGCACCGGCATTGCGGCACTTGTCGCCATTGCGCGAGCCCTCGAATTTGCTCACATCAAACCCGAGCGCACCATTTTGCTTGTGGGAAACGTGGGAGAAGAGGGGGAAGGGAACCTGCGCGGAATGCGCGAGTTGGTCGCAACGTACCGTAGGAAATTGAAAGCTGTGGTGGTGCTCGACGGCTCCGGTACGGATCACGTCACCACAAAGGGGCTGGCCTCGCGACGCCTGGAAGCTGCGATCACCGGCCCCGGCGGGCATAGTTGGTCGGACTTCGGCATGCCCAATCCCATCAATGCTTTGATTCGCGGCTCGATGCGCTTTATCAACACAAAAGTACCGGCCAGCCCGCGCACCACCTTCAACCTTGGCCAGATCGAAGGCGGAACGTCGGTCAATTCCGTGCCTTACGAGGCCAAAATCAAAGTGGATATTCGTTCGGAAAACGAGGAGGAACTCGGCCGGCTCGAATCCGCGCTTCGCGATTCGATCGCCGCCGGCGTGCGCGACGAAATGGAGCCGCCGCGCGACCGCTCCAAAGGGATTCTCGAATGGAGAGTGGAGTTGCTTGGAAGCAGGCCGGGGGGCGAGCTTTCGCCGGACTCACCGCTGCTCGCGGCGTTGCGCGCTGCCGATGAATTCATCGGCAGCCAGTCCCGATCGGAACGGTCCTCTACCGACGCGAACATCCCGCTCTCCCAGGGAATCGATGCCATCTCCATTGGCGCGGGCGGAAGTGGCGGCGGAGCGCATTCCTTGCAGGAGTGGTACGACGCGGCTGGCCGGGAAGCGGGCTTGAAACGCGCGTTGCTGACCCTTCTTGGAATCGCTGGGCTCGAAGAGGGGAAATCTCGGTGAATGCGGGGGCGACGCGACTCGGGTGTTCCCGTGTCGGGTTTGCGTTGAGAGCGGTTTTGTGTGCTCTGCCGTTGTGCCAGAATCTCGCGGCGCAGGAAAAGCCGAAGCACACCGTCTTCTACACGCACGCCCGGATTTACACCAACGATCCAGGGAATCCGTGGGCCGAAGCCATGGCTGTAGCGGATGGGCAAATCACCTGTATTGGAAAGTTGGATCACGTTCTGCTCGACTGCGGCGGAAGCCAAGAGGGCGCAGAGACCGTTCGCCTGAACGGCCTCTTTGTAATGCCTGGCTTTAATGACGCGCACGTGCACTTGGGCAGCGCGGGTGCCGACGCGCTGGCGGTTGAACTACGGGGCGTCGCTTCCGTCGAAGAAATGCAGAAGCGCCTGGCCGAGGCAGTTGTGCATCACAAAGAAGGAGAATGGATCACCGGCAGTGGATGGGATCACACCCTTTGGCCGGATAAGAGGTTCCCAAATCGCCAGCAGCTCGACGCCGTCGCGCCGCATAACCCTGTCATCCTCACGCACATCTCCGGCCACGTGGCGGTGGCCAGTTCGCTGGCGCTGAAGAAGGCGGAAATCGACAAGTCCACTCCGAATCCGCCAGGTGGCGAGATCGAGCACGACGGCCTCGGTGACCCCACGGGAATGCTGAAAGAATCTGCCGCGATGAATCTGGTCAGGGTGCGAATACCTGACCCTTCCGTCGAAGAGCGCCGGCGGGGAATTGAAATCGTGCTTGCGAATGTCGCGCGCAACGGTGTCACGTCGGCGCAGGACAATTCCGCCTGGGAGGATTTTCAGGTCTACCAGCAATTGAAAGAAGAGGGCAAACTCACCGCGCGCATCACCGAATGGCTGCACTTCAATGACTCGCTCAATGATTTACAGGACAAGCGCGCGCAGGGCGGTACCACGGACCCGTGGCTCAAGACTGGCGCGCTCAAAGCCGTCACGGATGGCGCTCTCGGCTCCCGCACCGCCGCAATGCTCGAACCCTACAGTGACGATCCCTCAACGACGGGAATTTTCACCTACGATCCCGACAAATTGCGCTCCATGGCCATTGAGCGCGACCGGGCCGGCTTCCAGCTGAACTTTCATGCCATCGGTGATCGTGCCAATCGCATTGCCCTCGACGTTTTCGACGCAGTCATCAAAGCCAACGGCGCGCGCGACCGCCGCGACCGCATCGAGCACGCCCAGGTGGTGGCTCCGACGGACTTCCAGCGCTTCAAGGAACTCAAAGTAATTGCCTCGATGCAACCCTCGCACCAAACCACGGACATGCGCTGGGCTGAGGACCGCATCGGCCCTGAGCGCATCAAGGGCGCGTATGCCTGGAAAACGATGTTGAGGGACGGTGTTCGACTGGCGTTCGGAACCGACTATCCCGTTGAGCCGATCAGCCCGTTTCGCGGGTTGTATGCCTGCGTCACGCGCGAGCGCCCGGACGGCGGTCCAAGAAACGGCTGGGAGCCTCAAGAGAAAATCTCGCTCGAAGATTGCATCCGCGCCTACACCTCAGCCTCCGCGTATGCGCAGTTCGAGGAAGGGAAGAAGGGCGAGCTCAAGGTTGGCGAATACGCCGATTTCATCGTACTCTCCGCCGACCTCACGAAGATTCCGGCTTCGCAGTATACGAAAGTCCGCGTGCTACGCACCGTTGTTGGTGGCCGAACCGTTCACCAAGGCAACTAGCTTCTCGGCAACCTTCGAGGTTGCTCTGAAGCAGGCAACCAATGATTCGGCGTCCTCGTTCGTTCTATAAGTCTCAGTACCCTGAGAGTCCCGACCATCGAAAATGTAAATTCCTGTTAAGGGCTAGATAAATATTTAGATTGACAAGCCCATCGGGGGGGGACTATACACCGCTCCTAGAGTGATGTTGTTTGCAAGCCGTTGCCTCGTTGTGGACATTGCTGTTCCTGCGGGTCAGTTGAGGTCGGTCAACGAGGATCGACGCAGCTCTATGAAAGTCCGTAGAAAAGTATGGACTTGCGGAGAGCGTGAGTCTTGGATTTATTTGGGATTTTGGTGTAACTAACGGATGGCTTAGAAGTTATTTAGCTCGATCGCCTTGGCAGAGAATTTGCTCTGTGCCTCAGCCAGCGACAGAGTCCCTGTGGTAGGGGTTGTGAATCCGATTCTTCCAAATGCGTCTCCAGTAACGCTCTGCAAGTTCACTGGGCCTGCCCGGCCCATCCAGGAGGTAGTTCGCATGCTTAATCAGCGACTGGTTCTAGCGGTGTTTTGTCTGTTTGCTGTAATTTGTATAGGCTCCCCATCGACTATGGGTCAGGCATCGGCGACTGGCACGGTCTCCGGGACGGTGACCGATACCTCTGGAGCTGCTGTCCCCGGCGCAACTGTGTCCCTGATTGACGCGGCTACAGCGAGCGCTCGAAATGTCACGACCAGCGACACCGGGGCTTACGTTATTCCGTACGTCAATCCAGGCACCTTTAACATAAAGGTCTCGAAGCAGGGCTTCAAAACCACTGTCGTCACGAACCAAGTCGTAGAAATCGGTCGCCAGTTAAGTGTAAACGCCGTACTCGAGATCGGCTCTGTTTCGCAGACGGTCGAGGTTACCGTGACGGTGGGAGCCGAACTGCAAACCATGGACGCGACGGTTGGTGCGACTCTCAGCGGCACCACGCTGGTTAACCTGCCTAACACCAGCCGAGACGCTTCGACGCTGGCCGTCCTTCAGCCCGGCCAGAACATCAATGGCAACGTCGGCGGCGCGGCCTCGGACCAAAACTCCTTCTTGGTTGACGGCGGCTTTGCCACCGACGATATGAGTGGAGACAACAACACTTATATCGCGGGCTTTGGTTCTGACACCGCGGGAGGATCAGGCGCCATGCACAGCGCCGGCTTCAACCAGACGCCCTCGGCCGTTATTCCCCTCCCGGTGGCCAGCGTTGAAGAGTTCAAGGTTTCCACGGCAAACCAGACTGCCGACTTCACCGGCGGCGCCGGCAGCCAGGTGGAAATAGCGACCAAGCGCGGCACGAACACCTTGCATGGCAGTGTTTACGAATACTATCAATCCAGCACTTTCGGCGGCGCCAATACCTGGGACAATAATCTTATAAAAAAACCCATTGTCAGCTCGCATTTTAGCCGCTTCGGCGCGGATGCTGGTGGGAAAATTCCCCACTCCACCTTTCTCGGAGGAGACTGGTATATGTTCGGCCTCTACGAAGGTTTCCGCTACCCGCAGGCCGTAACGTTCGCTAGAACCATGCCGCTACCGTCTATGCGCGCGGGCCTTATCCACCTCAACGGACAGACGATCAACTTGAATCCGTTCCCTGTGGTTGACCCTGGGTGTGGAGCAGCGGTAACTTCACGTTGCAAGATCACCACCACGGGCCAAACCATTCAGCCGACGGCATGCCCCGTTGCCCCTACCGCGAGCAACCCTAACAGCCTATGCGACCCGCGCCTTCTTGGCACAACAGAGAATGGCCAGCCAACCGGAACGCTGAACCCCGTCGTCACGCTCTGGAACACTTATCTGCCTTCCCCCAACGACTGCAGCAAGGGCGACGGTTTAAACTATTGCGGGTATACGGGCTCCATCGCTATTCCGGAGAGCAGTAACTTCGGGGTGGCGCGGATCGACCACGATTTCCCCAAAGGCTGGCACTTCAACGGCACTTACCACTATTATAAGTTGACCAACACGGTCAGCAACCAGTGGGATGTCGGTGGATTCTTCCCTGGGGACACGAAGGGCCAGTACTCAGCCATTCGTCAGAAGCCGCAGAATACTTGGCTCTATACCGCTGGCCTGACAAAGGACATTACGCCGAGCGTTACCAACAGCTTCCACTTCAGCTATACGCGGAACTGGTGGGCCTATGCGAGTCCCAGCGGCGTGCCGAACGTTGCCGGATATCCGGCAGCACTCGAAGTCGGCGGCGAGAACTCCAACAACGTATTCATTCCATACAACACCAATAATCAGAGCGTTCGCACCCGTTATTGGAATGGCCACGACTACATGTGGCGCGACGACGTCTCTTGGTCGAAACGCAGCCATCTGTTCCAGTTCGGCGGCAGCTACTTGCGGAACATCGACACCCACAAGCGCAACGACAACGGGGGAACCATCAACACCTACCAGCAGTACCTGATCGGGGAGGGAAACGGGGTCGGTCTTGACTCTGTCGGCATCAGCATGGCTGGTTATGTTCCCGCTGGCGTCACGTCCACAAACAAATACGGAAACCTTTACTCGGAAATTCTAGGCATGGTGGATTCCAGCCAGGGCCTTTTCTCACGAGGCTTGGGCTCGCTCTCGACTGGCTTGCCCCTCAACCCCATCCACTCCTGCGCCATTTCCGGCATCGCTGCCACAGCCGGCTGTTTGTCGTCCCCACCGATAACGGGCCACAGCATTCTCCCGACCTACAGCCTCTATTGGACCGACAGTTGGCGCATGAAGCCCACGTTCACCCTGAATTACGGCATTGGCTACACCATCGAACTGCCCCCCTACGAGACCCAGGGAGGCGTCCAGTCGGTCATGGTGGATTCAACGGGCCACATTTTCCGCGCCGAGCAATTCTTGCAGCAGGAAAAGCAGCTTGCGCTTGCTGGCATCGCCGATGCGCCCGACGTTGGCTTTGCTGCGGTCCGCAACGTGGTAAACCACACCAAGTATCCCTATGACCCGTTCTACGGCGGAATCAGCCCTCGCGTCGGAGTCGCCTGGAACTTCACGAAGGACACCGTGGTTCGCGGCGGCTACGCCCGCATCTTTGGCCGGATTAACGGAGTCAATCCCCTTCTGGTTCCGCTGCTCACTCCCGGCTTGCTGCAACCGGACACCTGCGGCGGTCCCAATCTAACGGGCGGCTGCGGTGGCGACCCAACCACCACCTTCCGAGTCGGTGTGGACGGAACAAGAGCGCCGCTGCCCCCGCCGAGTCAGAGCCTGCCACAGCCCTGGTATCCCGGGGTCAACGACGTCGCCACTGGAGCGGGCGAAACCGTCGACGCGAATTTCAGGCCGAACAAGTCAGATGAATTCACTCTCACCATCCAACACCAGTTCGGTTCGAAAATTCTTGCCGAGGCCGGCTATATCGGCCGCAAAATGACTAATGAAATTGAATACTATAGCCTGACCGCAGTTCCCTATATGATGACCCTGAGCGGGCAGACCTTCGCCAATGCCTGGAAAAACATCATGGTGCAGACAAACTACGGCACCAATGTCCCATCGCCCACACTACCAAAGTCACAGGGTGGCGGCCCGAACCCGGCCTATTTCACCTATCTGAACTCGTTGCCCGTCCAGCCATTCTTTGAAGCAGGGTTAGGAGGAGCAAAGTCGCCGTACTGCACCGGTAGCGCCGGGGGCGGGCTAGCGACCGGGGTTACAAGCTGCACCGCCGCGTTTGTGGCGAACAGTGTCGGCAACATGGGAGTATCCGATCCGTTCGATGCTTGGGGCGCCGTCTCCAACGCCGGCTTCTGGACGTTCGGCCGGACCTTCACCAGCGATCCCCTCAACACACCCTTTGGGGTCAATGGCCAAGCGCCATCCGTCATCACTACAGTTAGCAACGGCTATGGCAACTACAACGCCGGCTTCCTGCAGTTGACTATGACAGAGTGGCATGGCCTGACCATGAAGACCAACTTCACCATGTCCAAGGCCCTAGGAACCGGAAACACTGTCCAGGCTACCAGCTCCTTTGCCACCATCGATCCTTGGAACCTGCATAGCCAGTATGGTCTGCAGACCTACGACGAAAAATTCAATTTCAACCTCTTCTTCAACTACGCCCCTCCGTTCTACTCCAGCCAAAAAGGCCTAGTCGGCCACATACTCGGCGGCTGGAATATCTCGCCGCTATTCGTCTACGGCAGTGGCTTCCCGGTCCAGCTCCAGACGGCGAACGGCAACTGTGGAAGCTTGGGCGAGTGCAACACTGCCTACATCGGAGCCAACGAGAATATGGTGGGGAACTTCAGTTACAACGCTAACCGCCATCAGAACGTGACTGGCGACCCCACCACTGGGTGCGGCAACTCCGGGTCGGGCCAAAACATCTTGAGCCAGGCAGCAGTCCTCGCCACCTGCCCAGCCAACGGCGGGACATTCAGCGACCTAGTCCGCAACCCCGTCCTTGGTTTGGATGGACAAGCTGGAGCCTTTCCGGTCCGCGGCTTTCCGTTTTGGAACCTGGATCTCGGCCTCAGCAAGAAGCTCAGAATTACGGAGCGGTTCAGCGGTACTCTTCACTTTGATTCCACCAACGTGCTCAATCACATGCAGCCGAATGAGCCCTGCTTCAACGCCGCCACCCCAGGCAGCTGGGGTGTGATAGGGTCGTCGGATTGCGGAAACTTGAATGGAAACGTTCAGGGCAACAATGCCCGCCGGTTCCAGTTCGGCGTGACCATCGACTGGTAATTCACTAACCACTACCAATTCCATTTCGCGAGGGCTCGCAAGGGCCCTCGCGATTTTTGATCTGCGACCAGCAGGGCGCCACTACAACCATTCGGCGACGCGCGCCAAGGCCCTGTCGTGGAAGCCGAGGCGGCGTGACCTGGAAAGCGTCACCGGCCGTTGGTGTAGTACTTCACGTCGACGGGGTCGTACCTGGTGGCGGTCGAGGCGTGCGCTTTCTCGTCTCCCGTGTTCCCGGCATAGACACTCACCGCCACGGGACATCCTTCGCCATTCGTCATCACCCCCGTAGACGATGATGGGCAGACCGTTCTTCCCATCCCGATCGTGTCCGAATTGTGCCAGCGGACAAGTGCGCCCCTCGTAGAAACTGCTGGACACGTCATACAGCACCAATCCCCCTCACGCAGATGACGAGCGGCGAGCTTCTTCTCGATGCGCTCTTGGCGCGCGAAAAGCCAATCCATGGCTTCGTACAGATCATTCTCCGTGGCCTCGGCCACTCCCAATTCTTCGGCCAGCGTGGTCGTGTGCCACTCGCGCGTGGTCGCCAGTTTCGAGCAGGCAGCGATCAATCGCTGAACGATCATGGCCACCACCAGATCTCGTTCGCGGCAGCGCTGGGCCGAAATCAGGCGATCGAGCCCGAGCTTCCCGATCATTTCCAGAACCGCTTGGACATGGCCGTGTGGCAGAGATTTTTGCGTGGCGAACAGGTCGTGCGGCGAAACCAGAGGCTCATCGCGCAGCAGGCGGCGGAACGTTTCGATTTTCTCTTTGGGCCAATCGGAGAGATTGGCCAAGGTGCGCTGGCGGGTTTTGTTGCCTTCGCGCCAGCCCTCGCGGAGGAGGACGGCGGGCGGGGAGTTGCGGTTGGGGACGGTGGCGATATACATGCGCACGCATAAACACATCACAATCGTGTTGTCAAGAACAACGCTAAATATTACATGAGAACATACGCGCGCCCGCACAATTCACCCAAACGGCGAACCAGCAACAGATTAGCTTCGAATTAGCCCTTTCCTACTGGTGGAACTTCGGTTTAACGGCCGTTCGAGTAGTACTTCACGTCAACAGGCTCGTACATCGTGGCGGTGGCAGTGTGCGCCTTCTCGTAGGTGTCGATGGCAGCGGCGTGCTGCATGGTCGTGCCGATGTCGTCGAGACCTTTCAGCAAAACTTCCTTGCGCGCCGGGGCGATTTCAAATTTGAACATCAGGCCATGCTTGTCGGCAATGGTCTGGTTTAGCAAATTCACGGTCAGCGAATAGCCTTCTTCCTTTTCCGTACGTTGGAAGAGTTCCTCGACTTGCTCTTCGGACAACGTGGCGGGAAGAATTCCGTTCTTGAAGCAATTGTTGTAGAAAATGTCCGCATAGCTGGGTGCGATGATGACACGAAAGCCGTAGTCCTTGACGCCCCAGGGCGCGTGTTCGCGGCTCGAGCCGCAGCCGAAGTTGGCGCGCGCGAGGAGCACCGATGCGCCGTGATATCGCGGGAAATTCAGCACGAACTCCGGATTCGGCGTTTCACCGGGAAGATAGCGCCAATCGTAAAAGAGGATGCGGCCAAAGCCTTCGCGCGTCAGCGCCTTCAGGAACTGCTTCGGCACCATCTGGTCGGTGTCCACGTTGACGCGATCGAGCGGCGCGACCATGCCCGTATGCGTAGTGAATGGTTGCATGCTAATCCCTCAATGTTGTGCGTCACCGGCTCTAATGTTTTTGTTCTCGAACATCACAGCTGAAATGCCAAGTCACGAGCCCCCAGAGGTGAACCACAATACCGTCAACTCGTTCATCATCTACTCCACGTGGGCCACGTCGAATTCACGAACGTCGACGAAATGTCCCGCAATCGCCGCGGCCGCAGCCATCACCGGGCTGACAAGATGCGTCCGGCTGTCTTTGCCCTGGCGGCCTTCGAAATTGCGGTTCGACGTGCTGGCGCTGCGCTCGTGCGGCGGCAAAACGTCCGCGTTCATGCCGATGCACATACTGCAGCCGGCGTCACGCCATTCGAATCCCGCCGCCGTGAAAATCTTGTCGAGCCCTTCTTTTTCCGCCTGGGACTTGATGCCGCGCGAGCCCGGCACAATCAGCGCCTGCTTGATGTTTTTCGCCACACGCTTTCCCGCAACTAGATGCGCAGCGGCGCGCAAGTCGTCGAGCCGCGAATTCGTGCAGGAGCCGATGAACACACGGTCCACGGGAATGTCCACAATCGGCGTGCCGGGCTTCAGCCCCATATACTTCAATGCGCTTTCCGTCGCTTTTTGGTCGTTGGGATCCTTGAATTCGTGCGGGTCGGGAACACGGGCCGTCACACTTGTAACCATGCCGGGATTCGTGCCCCAGGTGACCTGCGGAGCGATTCTTTCGGCTTCGAGCTCGACGGTCATGTCAAATTTCGCGCCATCGTCGGTGCGCAGCGGTTTCCAACGCTCGACGGCTTCCTGAAATGCTTTGCCGCGAGGCACAAACGGCCGCCCTTCAAGATACGCGAACGTGGTGTCATCGGGCGCCACCATGCCGGCGCGCGCGCCGCCTTCGATGCTCATGTTGCAAACGGTCATGCGGCCGTCCATGGAGAGCGCACGAATGGCTTCACCAGCGTATTCCGCGACGTGGCCCGTGCCGCCGCCAATCCCGATCTTCCCGATAATCGCGAGAATAATGTCCTTCGCAGTGACACCCTTCGGCCTCTTGCCGCGAACGAGGATATGGAGTGTTTTCGAGCGCGCCTGGACCAGGCACTCGGTGGCGAGCACGTGCTCGACCTCGCTTGTGCCGATCCCAAAAGCCAGCGTGCCGAACGCGCCGTGCGTCGAAGTATGGCTGTCGCCGCAGACAATCGTTTGTCCCGGCTGCGTGATGCCCAGCTCCGGCCCGATGATGTGCACGATGCCCTGGTTACGGCTGTTCATGTCGAAGAGCCGCACGCCAAATTCGCGGCAATTCTTCTCGAGCGCGTCGAACTGTAGCTTGGCGTCGTTGTCCAGGATGGGCAGAGTGCGGTCCGTCGTCGGCACGGAGTGATCCATCACCGCGAATGTGAGGTCGGGCCGGCGCACCTGGCGGCCCTCCGAGCGCAGACCCGCGAAGGCTTGCGGCGACGTGCCCTCATGGATCAAGTGGCGATCAATATAAATGAGTGCAGGCTTCCCAGGCTCTTCCCAGACAACGTGCTTATCCCAAATCTTTTGATAAAGGGTTTTTGGTGGCATGGCGGTTCACTCCGGAATTCTAGCACTCCCTTATTAGCGTGCAAATCGTAGGGACGTGCTCCCCCCACCATGCCTGACGGTTCGGCCGTTGAGCTTCCGGATGGAGTTTTGGCTGGACGGTGCGGCGCTAATCGCCCGAAGTCTTTCGGCGCTCGCACAACGTGACAATCTTCGTGGGATCGATGGCCTCGTTGTCGAGTTGCATCTCGACGACTTTGCCTTCCTTGTCAATCAGATAGTTGACGCGACGCGCCGCTTTGTATTGGGGATTGTAAAGCCCGTATTCCTTGGTGACTTCGCCGCCCCAATCGCTCAACAGCGGGAAGGTTACACCGATTTTTTCCGCCCAGGCGTTATTGCTGAACATGCTGTCCATGCTCACACCCAATACTTGGGTGTCTGCAGCTTCCAGCTTTGCCAGGTTCTGCTGGAAGTTCTGCATTTGCTTCGTTCAACCACCAGTAAAAGCGAAAATATAAAACGCCAGGGCCACGCTTTTCTTCCCGCGGAAATCATGCAGCGACACTTGCTTCCCGTGCGTGTCCCTCAGGGTAAAGTCCGGGGCCATGTCGCCGACTTTGACCGTCGGTTCGGGCATGGCTTCCTTTTTCTCTTGTCCCCAAACCCGGTCGAGCGAGGCAAGTCCGCCGAGAACGATCATCCCGAATACCGGGACCCAAAGACCTCTTCGCATGCGTTTTTCCTCCTTGGAGGTTCTGCCGCGTCAGCCGTCCCATGAGCGACGCAGGCCAGATCATACCAAAGGATGCGTCTTTTCGCAGGTCAAGATTCGCGGTATCGTCAGAGCGCAGGAGGCAGGAGCCAATGGCGGTCCGCACGGTGCGACAATTGGGCGATCCCGTTTTGCGCGAGAAGTGCGAAGAGGTGAAGGATGCTTCGGCTAGCGAGATCCGCGCGCTCGTCGAAGATCTTTCCGATACGCTGGCGTACTGGCGTAAGACCACCGGCTATGGCCGGGGCATCGCCGCTCCTCAGATTGGTGTTTCGCGGCGTGTGATCTTCCTGCGCCTGCCGGGCGAGGACCCGTGGCCGCTGGTGAATCCGCAAATTATCGCGCAGAGCGACGAACGCATCGTCGTTTGGGACGCCTGCCTCAGTTTTCTGTCCATCTTCATGCAAGTCGAACGCCACCGCGACATCACCGTGCGCTACCAAGACTTGCAGGGCAAAACGCACGCGCTTCGAGCCAGCGAGTTGCGAAACCTTTCCGAGTTGCTCCAGCATGAAATCGATCACCTCGATGGAATCCTGTGCATCGACCGCGTGACGGACCTGCGAACCGTGTGCACCAAAGAAGAATTCGAAAAGCGATATCGCGCGGCAAGCCCCTACGCAACCAGTCGAAGCCAATAACGCAGAGCCGAGGAAATAGGATGAATCGACAAAAAGTGAAGTGGGGTGTGCTGGGGGTGGCCGGAATCGCGGTGAAGAAAGTGATTCCGGCAATGCAGAAAGGCAACTGGAGTGAAATCGCCGCCATCGCCTCGCGTGATCCGCGCAAAGCGCACGACGCGGCAACCAAGCTCGACATTGCAAAAGCTTGTGGTTCCTATGAAGAACTCCTCGCCGACCCTGAGATTGAGGCTATTTACAACCCGCTACCCAATCATTTGCACGTGCCTTGGTCCATCCAAGCCGCCGAGGCGGGGAAGCATGTCCTCTGCGAGAAGCCTATCAGCTTGACCGTCCGCGAAGCCAAGAGCTTGCTTCGGGCGCGGGACCGCTGCGGGGTGAAGATCGGCGAAGCCTTCATGGTCAAGACGCATCCCCAATGGTTGCGAGTGCGGGATCTCATTAGCCAGGGCGTTGTCGGAAAGCTGCGCTCGACGATTGCTGCATTCAGCTACTTCAACCGTGATCCCAAAAATGTGCGCAATGTGGCGGAATGGGGCGGCGGAGGCTTGCTGGACATCGGCTGCTATCCGATTACGATCTCGCGCTGGGTCTTCGGAGCAGAGCCTTCGCGCGTGGTTGCGATGCTCGAGACCGATCCGGAATTTGGCACGGACCGCCTGAGTTCGGCAATGATGGAGTTTCCCTCGGGACATTCCGTATTCACCTGCAGCACGCAAATTGTTCCTTATCAGCGCATGCAATTCCTGGGAACCGAAGGACGCATTGAAATCAAGATTCCTTTCAATGCGCCGAACGACCGTCCGTGCGAGATTCTGATCGACAATGGCAAGGACGTATTGGGAAGCGGCATCACCGTCGAAGCCATTCCGACTAACGACCAATACACCATTCAAGGCGATGCCTTCTCGAAGGCCATCCGTGAAGGCACGGAAGTTCCCGTGCCCCTGGAAGACGCCGTTGCCAACATGGCAGTCATCGAAGCCCTATTCCGTTCTGCGGACACGCGGCGTTGGGAAACCCCGCGGATTTAGCGCCATAGTGGGGGCCGGGGCACCGCCCACTCTTGGTAAGCGAGCGGGTTTGCGACGAAGGAATCTAAATGTCTTGCCAGTCAGAGAAGAGGGACGCAATCGCTCGCGTCGGCGCGTAAAAGGCCAGCAACACCAGCGAAGCGACAGCGTAGATGAGCAGGCGAAGCCTCATACTTACACAAACACTTCCTAGCTCAAAAGGTTGCGGTGACCCACTGAAAAGATAGGGTGAAACACTCAACGTAGCGTCAGGTCGCCGGCGCCTACATGAGCATGCAGCCGGTACCTGCCGTTTCCGCTCTTCTCGAAAGAGCGAAACAGTCCGCCGTGGTCCTCGTGAAAGGGCTGCGCCTCCAGTCCGCCGCTGGTCACCGATGCATCCACGTGGGCATAATCGGCCGGGTCGCCCACGTGAAGAATCAATTCACCGGCGTGTAGCTGTACATCTTTGTCTCCGGTGATATCGCTGATTTCCAGTTGGCCGGCGGGCATGCGAACAAACAGCCCTGTGTTTTTTGGCACTTCGACGATGATTTGAAGGTCGTTTTTGGGACCGCCCGACACCCGCAGTTCGGCTGAGTCGGCGAACCGCTCGAAGAATACTTTGACTTCTCGGGCTCTCTCCCTGTCACGGGCGTCCAGGCGGACTGAAATCCGGTTATCCCCTTTGCCCACCACGCGGACGTCGCCGGATCGCAAGAGAAGGCTCAGTTGGCGGCCGGACGGATAGTCCACCTGAAAGGGGTGCTCTGGGAGGTCTGTCGCCTCCATCTTCTTGGATTGGGCCGTAAGCGGCGGAGTCGCGAGAACCGCCAGGGATAGCAAGGAAAGGAAGCAGCTGGCTTTACGCATGGACGCACTCCTTCCGCCGTCACAAGATAGAACGAAGCCCCCCTCCAAAATGTTCCCGGAATCGGAGGCTCGGCGATGTTCGGGGTAGATGCGCGGGACCTCGCGGAAGAGAAAACTAGCAGCCCTCGGAACCGCCTGCGATCGAGGGCACGAGCAGCACACGGTCGCCTTCCCGCAGAGCACAGGATTCTCCGCCGAGGAAGCGGATGTCTTCCTCATTGAGATAAATATTGAGGAATTGGCGGATTTGCCCGCTGTCGTCGCGGACGTGGCGCGCGAGGCCGGGAAACCGCTTGGTCAGCGTGTCCAGCGCTTCCGCAACGGTCGAGGCAGTGCAGTCCACTCGCGGGGCGCCGTCCGTGAAGCGGCGAAACGCGGTGGGAATCTCAATCGTAACCGGCATGGGTCGTAAGCTCCTTCATCCAATATTTTTTCTGGTCCTCACTTTTCAACTTTCCCTGAACAAGTCCCGCTATCGCTGTCAAAACCCTCTCATGGCGGTCTAAGCCTTTGCCGCTGCCGCGGCCCCCATCTGCGTGTCCAGATAAGCCTCAAACGCCTCCAGCCGCGGCGCAATCGCTTCCGTCGCAGGAAACTCGGCAGCAATCGCGTCGGTGGTTTTCAACCCATTCCCGGTAATGCAAACCACCGTGGTTTCATCCGGTTTGATGCGGTTCTCGACGATCAGTTTTTTTGTGACCCCCGCCGTGACTCCGCCGGCCGTCTCGGTGAAAATGCCTTCGGTTTCGGCCAGCAGCTTGATCGAGTCCACGATTTCCGGATCGCCAACGTCCTCCGCCCAGCCGGCGGATTCGCGGATCAGCGTCATGGCAAATGGGCCGTCGGCGGGATTGCCGATCGCCAGCGAACGTGCAATGGTGTTGGGTTTCTGCGGCTCGAAGCGCGCTAGGCCGCGCTTTACGCCATCGGAAATTGGCGAGCAGCCGGTCGCCTGCGCGCCAAAGAATTTCACCGGCTTGTCCTCAACCCACCCTAGCGTGACCAGCTCTTTGAACGCCTTCGCGATTTTCGTAATGAGTGAGCCGCCCGCCATGGGCACGACCACGTTGTCCGGCAGCTTCCATCCCAGCTGTTCGGCGATTTCATAGCCATGCGTCTTCGAGCCTTCTGAGTAGTAGGGCCGCAGGTTCACGTTCACCAAACCCCACCGAAACCGGTCGGCAATCTGCGCACACAGCCGATTGACGTGATCATAGTTTCCGTTGATGCGCACGAGGCGCGCACCGTAAACCGCGGTATTCAGCACTTTTGCCGGTTCGAGATCCGCGGGAATGAACACGCAGGCGTCAAGGCCTTGTTGGGCAGCTTGGGCAGCCACGGCGTTGGCAAGGTTTCCGGTCGAAGAGCAGCCGACGGTTGCAAATCCGAAGCGTCGCGCCGCCGCGAGCGCGGTGCCAACCACACGATCCTTGAAGGAAAGGGAAGGGAAGCACACCGCATCATTTTTCAGATGAAGATTCTTCAAGCCCCATTGCCGAGCGAGCTTCTGTGAGCGAACGAGCGGCGTCCCACCGATGGCCGTTGGCGCGGCGAAATCCTCGGTCAGCGGCAGCAGCTCGGAGTAGCGCCACATGTTGAATGCCCGGCGGGAAAGGTTTTCGCGGCGGGCAATTTTCTTCACCGCATCGTAATCGTAGGCGACTTCAAGCGGCGAAAAACAGTCTTCGCAGAAAGAACGCGGCAGGTTCCCCCAGGTTTTGCCGCATTCGCGGCAGCGCAACTGATAGAGCGAGTCTTGAGACATTGGAGCGATTCCTTAGTTTCGAGCACTCCGCGATCTGCACTCGGCGAAGGTCAACGCTGCGGCTCGGCATGCGCCGACTGGCCGGCACAAACCACGGCTGCTACGGAGCGAAACACGCGAAGGAGAATTGATTCGGGCAGCAAGGATGGGAAACGAAAAACCCTCCGTGCCAAAGTGCTCGGAGGGTCTCTAAGAAACTCTACCAGCTCTTTAGCAGTTTTTTACGTGGAGCAAGTTGCCCTAAATCGCCACGTGTCGCCGCAACCGCAGCAATATCCTTTATGCCCGAAATCACCCCCAAAGTCAAGGTCATTTGAACTTTTTTGGACCCTAGCCCCGCGCCAGGCTATTCCGCAACTTCCTTGCCTGAACCAGCTTCCTTGTGGTGTCAAAAAGTTAGGATGGCCGGGCTTGCCGACCCGACGGGTCCGGCCATCTAGATGGCCGGACCCTCACTTCGCAGTGAAACTCTTCGCGAGCGTTTCCGACACCGTCTGGTCCTTGGCGCCGAGGAAATGCCTGGCGAGATTCTCTGCGAGCAGGGCATCCATCTTGGCGCCCGCGATCGCTTTTTGCGCGTGCTGGGCATGTTCGTCGCGAGGCCCAGACAGGGTAATCAGAGCGGCGGCAAATTCCATTTGCGGGTCATCGCCGCGGAGCGCAATGGCCTTCTTGACCATGGCGTAACCATCCACTCTCGCGGCCGGGTTCGGGTCCATGCGCAGTCCGTCGGTCATGTGCGGCAAATCCCTGCCGATCCACTGCTTGTAGGTTTCCACGAGGTAGCCGGCGTCGAACCACACGAGCGCGTCGGGATGGCCAGCAGATTCCGCGGAGCGGGCGCGAGAGTAAAGCTTGGCGAGTAGTTCCTTCGCGGCCATGGGATCTTTGCGCGCATACAGAGTTGCGCGGCGAAGCGTTTCCATGCGAACAAGCACCGGCGTTTGCGGTCGAAGAATTTCCAGGGTATCTTTCGCCAGATTCTTTGTATCGTAATTCTCCGAGCCAGTGAGATTCCAGCTGTGACCGGCCAGCGGCAGCGATTGGGCCTGCCCAATTTCAAACGCATGGCAGACGAGCGGTGGTCCCGCCGGCGCTGGCTTTGCAAAAAGCAGCACCGCCGCAGCCGCGGCGAAGAAATATCTGAATGGCGCAATTTTCTCTGGTTTCATTGTCTGGTCTCCTTTTCAGGCGTTCGATTCGAGCGTGTTCGAACTTCAGAACAGGAGACGCTTCTTTTTCGTGGGTTGTTAACCGTTCCTTAGCGTTCTGACCAGGTGCGTTCATACATGTGCCAGAGGTAAACATCCCCGTAGCCCAGCGAATTCCACCAGGAATCCAACATTTTCTGGTCAAGACGCAGAACGCCTTCGCGCGTGACGTCTGCCGGTGGCGGAGCAAGCACCGCAAGACGATCATAAACGCCGGGGCGCTCCCGATCGCTCACCCGGGGAAGCAAATGCCAGAGCGTAAGCGCATCTTGCTTCCTCGAGTTGGTCAGCAACATCTCGAGCAACCGAACGCGCTCCTCGAGCGTGATCTTGGCAAAATCAAAGTTCGTCAATGCCTCGCGGAAGGCAGGCGAGGTGTCTTCAAAGTACGGCGTGCCTGGCCCAATCTTGGGACGCGTTCGACAGACTGCCCCAGCGGGGATGAACGATTCGTGGCCATCCAGCTTGAAGCCAACCCAGCCCATCGTCGTGCGCAGCAGTCCCGCCCCGGAATCATCCACCTGCAGCGTGTAAACACAACCCAAGTCCACGGCCACCGCGGAAGGCGTGTCCACGACAAATTCGCCCGGCGGCGCCCAGATCGTGGCGTGTATTGTTCCGCGCTCGAGCGACAGTCGTTCGTGGCCGGGGCGGCTCGCCATCACGCGGAGTCGTGATTGGGGATCAACCTCGATTCGTCCGGTTTCTTCTAGTGTGATGCTGGCCCGCGAAGAATTGTCGGTCACCAAGGTTTGCCCAACCTTCAGTTTCGCGGTTTCCGAATTGGCGCGGAGCGAATGCCAGCCGACCCGCGGCGCGCCCGCGATGCGCGCAATTTCCCATGCAGGCCCTCGATTGTTCGGCGGCTTCGCGCGCAAAACAAGGAATGTCGTGATGCCAATCAAAACCACGGCCGTGGCGGCAGCCAACGGAAAGGAAAATCGAAATGCCGGGAAGCGCCAGCCTCGCGGTCGAGGTTGTTCCCGAGCGAGCCGATCAAACGCCGGCGCGGTCTGTTTGTGGCGATAGCGCCCCAACACGCTTTCCAGTTTCTCGACTTCCGGGTCCGCTTCGCCCGAGCGGTCCCACAAGTAATCATCTTTCATGGCAGGATCCTTCTCTCTTTCACTCATGACCATTTCTAGTCCGTCGTCTGTCGCGCATCGCGCCCGAGCGGCCTAAGGCGCCAGCGGGCCTCCGCTACCGAGCTTTCCCCATGTTTTGCGCCGCGCTTCGCGCTTTCTCCTCGAGCTTTTCGCGCAGCATTTGCATCCCACGGTGCAGATTCACTCGCACCGACCCATGCGTCAGTCCCATCCGTGCGGCGATCTCCGGGCCGGTCATCCCTTCTACCAGCCGCAGCGTCAGCGATTCGCGATACGTCTCCGGCAGCGTCCGCAGCACAGCCAAAGTCATGGCCGCCTCTTGCTCTACGGCATGATCATTCGTGCGGATTTCCGCCTGCTCTTCCCCGGCAGGATCGGTCGCGCGATCCACGGGACTAGCCTTGCGGTAGTAATCGTTGGCGCGATTGCGCGTGATGGTGCTGAGCCAAGCCCCAAAGCGTGAAATATCCCGCAGGGAATGAAGCTGGCGCAGCACGAGCAAAAAGACTTCCTGGACCAGGTCGTCCACGTCGCGGGGCGGCACACGGCAGAGCAGAATGCCATGTACCATCCGCGCATAGCGGCCATAGAGTAGGCCGAAGGCCGACCGGTCGCCCGCCCGCGCGGCGCTCACCAGCACCTCGTCCGAGCAAGTTTCTCGAATGGGCTGGACCGTCACGGCCTCGCGTTCCCTGCTCGCCGCTCGAAGGTCAACGATGCACCCCACACCTAAGCCTGCTCCCCCCGGGAACCACTCCGTCAGGTAATCCAGACGCGCCGAACGCCTCGAGTGTTAACAACACGCTTCAGCTCGCCGGATATTATTTGCTTAGACTACTCCTTGGGCGGCAGCGATTTACACCGCCGGCCTTCGAGAGCGCACCGCCCTTTGACAACAAATTGGCGGGTTCCTGCGTCCAATAGAGCATGAGTAAACTCGCAAGGCTCTCCGCCAACCGGGTAGTTATCTTTCGATGACTTCCAGGAAAGGCAGCAACCACAAAGAAATGACGGTGTTATACTACTCAGACGGGCACGGGGGTTTGCCCGGAATGTTTGGCGATGAGTCCACTCTGGTCGAAGAGCTCACACTCTGCGCCGGCGCGGGGGCCAGTCAGAAGAGGAGTAAGGTGACATGGGAGATCAAGTTAGGGAATTGTTGAACTGGGCGCGCCAGCGCAAGATCCTGGCTGCAGCATTTGTCAGCTTCACGTTGGTTGTGGGAATCCTGATCGGCTCGGTGGTTTCCGGTCGGGTCTCCGCCACGAAGGGATTTGGGTTCCCGGGAACAACAGCGGCAACGCTGACGGTGCCGGATCCCATTCCTGCGACAAATACTTTTGCGGGCATCGTGAACAGAGTGGAGCCCGCCGTGGTCAATATCGCCACGACGCAGGTGCTGGAGCGCCGGCAAGCGCGGAAGCGCCGGCCGCAGCCTTACGATCAAGATGACCCGATGCAGGATTTCTTTGACCGCTTTTTCGATGGCCGGTCGGACGGCCCCCCGCAGGCAGACCGCAGCCTCGGCTCGGGCGTCATCGTGGACAAGCGCGGCTACATCCTCACGAACAATCACGTGATCGAGCAAGCCACCAAGATTCAAGTGCAGCTGAACGGTGAGACCATGAAGTACACCGCCAAGCTGGTGGGCGCGGATGAAGACACCGACCTCGCCGTGATTAAAATCGACGCCAACAAAGAACTGTCAACCGCAAAGCTGGGCAATTCGGATGGCGTGCAGGTAGGTGACTGGGTTTTGGCCATCGGCAGCCCGTTCGGACTGCAAGCCACAGTTACCGCCGGAATCATCAGCGCCAAGGACCGCAGCGGCATCGGGCAGCAGTTCCAGAGATTTTTGCAGACCGACGCAGCCATCAACCCCGGCAATTCCGGCGGGCCGCTGGTCGACCTCTCCGGCCAGGTGATCGGAATCAACACCGCCATCATTACCGGCAGCCGCGGCTATGAGGGAGTAGGCTTCGCTCTGCCGTCGACAACCGCGATCCGCGTCTACGATCAAATCATCAAGCAAGGGCGCGTGACCCGCGGCTCGATCGGCGTCAGCTTCCAGGAGGAAATCAGCACCAACCCGATTACTCTGAGATCGCTCGGCGCGCAGTACGGAGTGGTGATCGAAAGCGTACAGGCCGGTAGCCCGGCGGAAAAGGCCGGACTGAAGGGCGGGGACGTCATCACCAGCGTGAACGGTCATCCCGTCAAGACCGGCAACGACTTGGTCAATCCCATTGCGGAAGCGCCGATTGGAAGTAAGGTCAAGCTAACCTACATGCGTGACCGGGTGCAGAAAGAAGCCTCTGCCACGGTCGAGGACCGTACGCGGGTTTTCCCGAATGCCGCCGGCCGCATGGGCGATCAGCCCGGCGAAGCGGTTCCCAGCGAGTTCGGTTTGCACGTCGAAGACCTGACGCCGGAGCGCGGGCATCGCGTAGGCATTGAAGGACAAAAAGGCGTGATCGTGTCGGAGGTTGAACCTGCGTCGTTCGCCGAAGACCTTCTGTTTACTCGCGGCGACGTGATAACCGAAATCAATCGCCAGACGATTAACTCGGTCACGGACTACCGGGCTGCGGTGTCCAAGCTGAAACCCGGCGACGATGTGGTGTTCAAGGTTCTTCGCCGCCAGGATGGCGACCGGATGCTGACGGTTTATCTGTCCGGCAAAGTCCCGTCGGACAATCAGCAATAACGCGGCAAGACCTAATCGATGCGCATAAACCTTCAGAAGGCAACGCACCTGGCCTCGTCGCTACTGCTGGCAGCGGGGCTGGGTGTGTTTTCTGATTCCGTGCAAGCCAGGCCTGCCGGAAGGAAAGCTGGCAGTTCCACGGCGCACAGCAGTTCACACAAAAGACCGTCTTCGAGATACAAACGGCGGGAACGCGGCCAGCAAGCCCCGACTCCCGAACGCATTACGGAGATCCAGCAGGCGCTCGCGAAGCGCGGTTCGTACTCGGGAAAGCCAAACGGCAAATGGGACGAGTCCACCGCCGAGGCCATGAGAAAGTTTCAAGAGTCTCATGGCCTGAGCCCGACTGGTAAGCTCGATGCCAGGAGTCTTCAGCAGCTGGGCCTCGGGTCTCCCATCGCCGGCGTTGCGGCGCCGCCGCATTCCACCACGGCCTCCCGGCTAACGGCGCCTGCGACGCAAGCCGCACAGCCCCATCAATAAGTCCTCGTTACGGCAGTTTGCTCTTTCAAAACCTCATCGTTCCTGCTTGTCGTGTGGCATTCTTTGCGATTGCATTCCAGCGAGAAGTGCATTAGAAAGCGCAGGTCGCGCCGGGAAATGCCCGGGCGGAGGTGTGCCATGAGGCGGTTTTGTTTGCTCCTTCCGATGGTCCCGTTTGCTCTTATGGTGGCCCTATCTCCCGTGTCTGCGCAGCCAAAGCAAGCTGCAAAAACCATCAAGGCCGTGCGCTTCGGCAAACTGTGGGATGCCAAAGGCAAATTGTGGACAAACGCCATCGTCATTGTGGAAGGCGACCGCATCAGGACGGTGACGAGCGACCGGGCAGCGATTCCTTCCGCCGCGGAAGTGATCGATCTTTCCCCATACACCGGCCTGCCGGGACTCATCGACGTGCATACCCACATGACGATGTACACCGACGAGACGCCGGGCGAGCCGATGCTGAAGCAACTGACGGCCAATCCGCCGGCGGTGGAGGTTTTCCTTGCGCGCAAGGGCGCGCTGCGCACGCTCGAAGCCGGAGTGACCACGGTTCGCGACCTGGGCTCGGATCAATATATGGATATCGCCATGCGCGACCTGATCAATCGCGGTGAGATGGTCGGCCCGCGCATGTTCGTTTGCGGCTATGGCCTGTACATCACCAATACTCCGTACAAGCCGGGACTGAATCCCCCCGCTGGCGGAATCGCCGATGGCGTTCCCGAGGTGCTTCGCGTGGTGCGCCAGCAGATCGCCGCAGGAGCGGACGTCATCAAGATGTACGCGTCGACAGGAACGGATGATGACGTCACCGGCTTCCAGACCTACAGCTACGAGGAGATCAAGGCGGCCGTCGACACGGCTCACCAATTCGGAAAGAAGATCGCCATTCATTCGTATGGGCCCGATGGAGCGCGTGACGCCGTGCGGGCAGGAACCGATTCCCTCGAGCACTCGACCGACATGGACGTTGCCACGATCTCGGAAATGGCAAGGCGCGGCACGTTTTACGTTCCAACGATTGATCACAACCGCTACTACATCGACAACGGGGACAAAATCGGCTACGCGCCAGGCTACAAGGAGAAATTGCAAGCCTTCATCCCGCGCAATCTGGAAACCGCGCGCAAGGCGTTCAAGGCCGGCGTGAAGTTCGCGATGGGCTCGGATGCGATTTACACGATGTTTGGCCAAAATACGCGCGAACTCGGCTGGTTCGTCAAAGCAGGAATGACGCCCGAGCAGGCGCTCGGCACGGCTACCAGCAATGCCGCGGAACTATTGGGCAAAGAAAAAGAGCTCGGCGCCGTCGCACCCGGTTATCTTGCTGATTTAGTTGCCGTCGAAGGCGATCCGCTGGCGGATATCAACGTGGTCCAGAACAACGTGCGCTGGGTAATGAAAAGCGGCGAAGCGGTAATGGATAAAACGAAGGCTCCGGGCGCCCGTTAAGGCCAAGCTTCCGGAGTCGGCCGGAGAATTGGTTTGACCAGCTCGCCTTGAGGAAAGTGGATAGAGGCAACCGGATTTTGATGAACTGCCCGAACGAAGCTACTCCCCGAGTCCCTCAGCTCCCGCTTCGAGAAGAGACGCGAAGGACACGATTATCCCTCGCCTAGATCCGCTTGAAGCCAGGGGCAAACGTGCTGAGAGCGAGAAATTCGCGATTTCTATCAAGGCAAAATAGCGTACTTCAAAATTCCCGAATGTGCCCGATTCGTCGACGCTTTCCGAATGACCGTCAGCGGCAAAGTGCAGAAGTTCATCATCCGCGAGCCGGACATCCGGATCGCGTAACGAGCTGTTTCCGCTACGGCGCTGGTTTAAATCGACGAGCGATTGCCGCCGCCGCAAGGGCGATGATAGAGGGACCCCTCCACCAGAAAGCAAGCGAGTCAACCTTTGAACCTGGGCGGTTTCATTGTCATTAGATCCTCCCCTTGGCGATGAGATTCTTGGCAGCTGGAAATCCCGCTCCTCCTAATTCGCTTGCGCTCCTCGGAGTTGTGCTTCGACAAGAACGATCGAAGAAGCGCGACCGCGCGAATAAGTACCGATTTGACGCGATTGCCATGCGACGGTAACATTTTTGTCTCGATAGAAACGTGGCTCGCGCTGCCTTTCCGCCGTGTCCCCGATCGAAATCCCGCAGCCGCGTGAAACACCAGGAGGAAGTATGGCCACGGCAGTAGCGCCTAGGGTTTTCCGGAACTTTATCAACGGCGAATGGGTGGAGTCGCGCTCGGGCAAAGCCTACGAAGATCGCAACCCCGCGAACACCGATGAGTTAGTGGGAATGTTCGTGGCTTCGACCGACGAAGATGTCGATGCGGCGGTCGAAGCAGCAGCCGAAGCATACAAAAAATGGCGGCTGGTACCTGCACCGAAACGCGCGGAAATTCTGTTCCGCGCCGCCGAGCTGCTCGTCGAGCGCAAAGAGGATTTTTCGAGGGACATGACCCGCGAAATGGGCAAAGTCCTGGCCGAAACGCGCGGCGACGTCCAAGAAGCCATCGACATGACCTACTACATGGCCGGCGAAGGCCGCCGGCTGTTTGGTCAGACCACTCCTTCGGAATTACCCAACAAATTCGCCATGAGCGTGCGGCAGCCCATCGGCGTCTGCGGGATGATCACGCCGTGGAATTTCCCGATGGCCATTCCCTCATGGAAGATAATGCCGGCCTTGGTCAGCGGAAACACGGTCGTGCTAAAACCCGCCGAAGACACGCCGCTTTCCGCGTGCCACCTCGTACAGGTATTGACCGAGGCGGGTGTGCCGCGAGGCGTCGTGAACTTGGTGAGCGGTGATGGACCCAATGCGGGTGCGCCGCTCGCGCAGCACAAAGCCGTGCCCGTCATCAGCTTCACCGGATCGAGTTCGGTGGGCCGCCTCGTCGCCCAAGCCTGCGCGCCCGATTTCAAGCACTGCAGCCTGGAGATGGGTGGCAAGAACATCATCATCGTGATGGACGATGCGAACCTCGATCTCGCGATTGACGGCGCGGTCTGGGGCGGGTTCGGCACTACTGGCCAGCGTTGCACCGCCTCGAGCCGCCTTGCCGTGCACAAGAGCGTTTACAAAGAGTTCGTCACGCGGTTCGTGGAGCGCGCAAAATCATTAAAAGTCGGAGACGGCTTGGATCCGGCAACGGAGATGGGGCCGCTCATCAACGAGCGCCAATTGAACACGGTGATGAGCTGCGTGGAGCTTGGCCAGAACGAAGGCGCGAAGCTGCTTACGGGAGGAACCCGGCTTACCGGAGGCGCCTATGACAAAGGCTGGTTCTACGCCGCCACGGTCTTCGGTGACTGCTCGCCAAACATGCGCGTTGCCCAGGAAGAAATCTTCGGCCCGGTCGTCTCTGTGATTCCGATCGGCAGCCTGAGCGAGGCCATCGAAGTTGCGAACGGGGTGCGATACGGTCTTTCCGCTTCGATTTACACGCGAGACGTGAACCGCGCTTTCCAGGCGACACGCGACCTATACACCGGAATCGTCTACGTTAACGCGCCCACGATTGGGGCAGAAACCCATCTGCCTTTTGGCGGCACCAAGCAGACCGGCAATGGCCACCGCGAAGCCGCCATTGCCGCCATTGATTTCTTCACCGAATGGAAGAGCGTCTACATCGATTATTCCGACAAGCTCCAGCGCGCCCAAATCGACAACGCTTGAACTGACCCGGAGGGCAGTTTCTGCCAGTATGCGCGTCGACATGTGCGCGTTGACCGACCTTGACACACTTTCTACAATAGATATAGCGGTTTCAAGCACCCGGAGCATGGTGCTGCCATGAGAACGGCCGCGCTACAGGAACGGCGTAACCGCCAGATTCTGGCGGACATTGTGCGCACGTACATTGAGACGGGCGAACCGGTGTCTTCGCGCGCCATCTCCAGGGGCTTCGAGGAAAGTTTGAGCACGGCCACCATTCGCAACGTCATGGCCGACCTCGAGGACGGCGGCTTTCTTTACCAGCCGCATACTTCGGCGGGGCGGGTGCCAACGGCGGCGGCCTACCGTTTTTTTGCCCAGGAGATTGCTTCGCAGGCGACGATCAGCGTGACGGACCGCGAATGGATTCAGCGCGAAATGGGCGGCGCAAAAACCGCGGCGGAAATTACCGAGCGCGCCGGCCACGTGCTTGCGGAAGTATCGAACGGGCTGGGGATTGTCGTTTCCCCTCCGCTCAGCAAGACGGTTCTGGAGCACGCGCGCATGTGGCTGCTTCCCGATGGGCGCGTGGTCGTTGTGCTGATTTCCCCGGGGGGCAAAACTCGGGACAAGATTTTGCTGCCAAGCCGCCACTTCACGCAGGCCGAACTCGACGCGACCGCCGAGTTCCTGAATCGCCACTATTCGGGCTGGACCCTCGAGACGATTCGCGCGGACTTGCTGCAAAAATTGGCGGCCGAGCGCGAGCGTTACGAGGGAATCGCGCAGAACGCGCTTTCCTTGTGTGACCCTGGCGTTCTCGACGACGAGTCGGCCTCACAAGTTCACGTCGAAGGGACCGCGCAGATCGTCGGGACCGTGGATTTTGCCGACCAGGCGCAGCTCCGCGATCTTCTCGCGGCGATCGAGGAGAAACACCGCTTGGTGACGCTTTTGAACGCCTGCATCGAAGCGCCCGAGCCCGTGCACGTGCTGATCGGCGTCAAGGAGATTTCGCATGCGGGTGACAAGCTTGCGCTCATCAGCGCTCCTTACATGCGCAACGATCTCGTGCAGGGTTCGCTTGGCGTCCTTGGCCCCACGCGCATGCCCTACGAGCGCGCCATGACCGCGGTGGCTTACGTGGCCCAGCTTTTCAGCGAAGCGCTGAGTAAAATTTAGATTCTGTGTTGATTGCCTCATGAAGGAAACAGGAGAACTGCCCCGGTGAGAAACAAAGAAGCGAAAGAAGTGCGCGTCGACATCAACAAGGACGTCAACAAGGAAGTGGATAGCTCCGAATTCGAGCCATCCGCCGAAGCCAAGACCATCGAAGCGGAATCGGCAAAAGGCGACGCGGAAATGGCGAAACTTACGGCGGACCTTGAAGGGTTGCGCCAGTCCATGCTGCGCAGCCAGGCCGATTTTGCGAATTACCGCAAGCGCATCGAAAAAGAGCGTTCCGAGGATTCTAAGCGCGCCACGGCTCGCGTGATCGAAGGACTCATCCCGATCCTCGACGGTTTCGAGCACGCTCTCGCCGCGCATCGCGAAGCGGAATACGAAAACTATCGGAAGGGTTTCGAGCTCATCTACAAGCAGTTGCTCGACAACATCACGAAGCTTGGCGTTGAGCGGATCAACCCCATCGGAAAGCCGTTTGACCCGCACCTCCACCAGGCCATGGACCGCACCGAAACGACCGAGCATGCCGACGGCCTCATCCTCGAAACGTTTCAGCCCGGCTACGTCTTTCACGGGCGCGTCTTGCGCCCCGCCATGGTTCGTGTAGCGGTCCATCCTAGTCCCGCATCGAAACAAGCAGTGAACTAAGGGGAGAGAAAAGTTCCATGTCCAAAGGGAATCCACGCGACTATTACGAAGTGCTGGGGGTGTCGCGCACCGCGACGCTCGACGAAGTCAAGTCTGCATACCGCAAGGCTGCGCTCAGATGGCATCCGGATCGCAACCCGGAAAACAAAACCGAGGCCGAAGCAAAATTCCGAGAATGCACCGAAGCTTACAGCGTGCTCAGCGACCCTCAGAAAAAGCAGATCTACGACACTTACGGTCATGCCGGACTCTCAAGTGCCGGCGCGGGTCAGGGGTTTGACCAGACTATTTTTCAGGACTTCCACGACATCTTCGGCGATTTCTTCGGCTTCGAGGATTTGTTTGGTGGCAGCGCGTCGCGTCGCAGCCGCGGACGGGCCCAGCGCGGCGCGGACTTGCGTTACGACATGACCCTCACCTTTGAAGAAGCCGCGGCAGGCGTGGCCACCAAGATCAAACTGCCCCGCCAGGAATTCTGCGAGGCCTGCAACGGCACCGGCGCGAAGAAGGGTACCGGCGTGGTTAGCTGTTCCGCCTGTGGCGGGCGCGGCCAATTGGCCTATCAACAAGGATTCTTTACCATCACCCGGACGTGCCCGTCTTGCCAGGGCGCAGGCCAAATCGTGAAGGAGCTTTGTTCCGAGTGCCACGGACAAGGCCGCATCGAGCGCGAGAAAACCATTGAACTGCGCATCCCGCCGGGCGTCGATACCGGCACGCGGCTGCGTGTTGCCGGCGAGGGCGAACCCGGCCCCAACGGCGGCCCTAAAGGCGACCTTTACGTCGTCCTGGAAGTCAAACAGCATCCCTTCTTCGAGCGGCGAGGCGCGGATTTGTACTGCACCATTCCCATCAGCATCGCGCAAGCCACGCTCGGTACCGAGCTTCAGGTGCCCGGGCTGAACAGCGAAGAGAAGCTTAAGATCCCCGAAGGCACGCAAAGCGACTCGGTGTTTCGCGTCAAAGGCAAGGGTTTGCCCGATCCGCACGGTGGCGGCCGCGGCGACCTCTACTATCACGTTCGCGTGCTCACTCCAACCAAGCTCACCCGCGAGCAGCGCAAATTGATGGAACAGCTCGGCACAACATTGAAGGTCGAAAACAATCCTGCCGAGCGTGGCTCCTCGATCTTCGACAAGGTCAAGGACATCTTCGGCTAGGAAATCGAAGCTCGGAATGGGATTGCGGCGGGGCCCTAGCCTCCCGGGCGGTGGAAAGCGGTTCGCGGCAGGCCTTTGGCCCACGAATCAAACGGTAGTGCGATAGAATTTCAGGGTGCGCCGGCGCTTTTTTGTTGACGAATTTGTGGGTGGCCGCGCCGTTATGGCAGGCGAGACGGCGCACCATCTGGGCCGCGTCTTGCGCGCCGAACCCGGCCAGCTCTACGAACTGAGCGACGGCAAGCGCGTCTGGCTAGCGCGCATTGAAGAGGTCCAACGCGACCGCGTCGAGTTTTCCCTGGCTGAGGAGTTGGCTTCCGGCGAGCCCCTTTTCCAAACGGAGCTGCTGCTTTCGATCGTAAAATTCGACGCTTTCGAGTTTGCCCTGGAAAAGGCGACCGAACTGGGCGTCTCGCGGATTGTGCCGCTGGTTGCTGCTCGCAGCGAAAAATCCCTGCTTGCCGCGGCCCCCAAGCGTGCGGAGCGGTGGAAGAAGATCCTTCTGGAAGCTTCCCAGCAATCCCGCCGCCTGGGCATCCCCGAACTCGCTCCGCTCACGAAGCTCGAAGCGGCTCTTTCATCGCATTCCGGCCGACTGAAAATCCTCCTTTCCGAACGCCCGGAAGCGCCATCCCTCCGAGGCATCCTGGAAGGGCAAAACCCTGCCGCCGCCGTTCTGGCCATCGGCCCGGAGGGTGGCTGGGCCGACGCGGAGCTCCAGCGCGCCGAGACCCATGGTTTTCGCGAGGCATCGCTCGGTCGGTTGATCCTTCGCGCGGAAACGGCCGTGATTGCCGCGCTCGCCTCCGTAAACTATGCTCTTGGTGGCCAAGGATCTTGAACCCGGCGAGCATCAAGGGCCATTAGGATTCCCACCAAACCGCCTGAGACCGCCAGATCGAACGGCGGCGGATCGGCGGGAATCTCCTTCCGAAGGGGCGCAGCGCCGGCGCTTTTTTGCGCAACATGCGAAAAATCGCAACTGGCGCGCGCCGCGGCGCCCATGCTATAAATAACAGAAGCACCCACGATGGACCGCTCGGACCAGAAACAGCGTGGCTCACTAACCTCACCGGAAAATCCGGACTCACTCCTATCCTCCCTTCCTGTTGCGGCGAACGCTTCCGGGGGCGCCGCGAGCGGCGCGGTATCCTCGGCAAACACGCTGCGCAAAGAGATTCGCGTGTGGACGCGCGACTTGCTCATCGCCATCGGCCTCGCGCTTGTCATCATCGTCTTTCTCTATCAGCCCGTAAAAGTCGAAGGCACCAGCATGGCGCCGCTGCTCTCCGACCAGGAACGCATCTTCATTAACAAATTCGTTTACCGCTTCGAGCCCATTCAGCGCGGTGATGTCGTGGTTTTCTGGTATCCGCTGGATCACACCAAATCATTCATCAAGCGGGTTGTGGGCCTGCCCGGCGAGACCGTGGAGATTCGCCAGGGCGCGCTCTCCGTCAACGGAAAGGTCATCCCCGAACCTTACGTGCCGCCGCAATATGAAGACAACAGCGATTACGGACCCTACACGGTGGAAAAGGACCACTTTTTTGTCTTGGGGGATCACCGCATCAGCTCCAACGACTCGCGCGTTTTTGGTGCCGTTCCCAGCCAGTTCATTTATGGCCGCGCCGTTTTTGCGTACTGGCCGGTCGATCATTTCGGCTCGCTAGAGAGCACCGAAGCGAGCAGCAAATAAACGTCGATGTGCATGAGAACGCAGGGAGGCTCCACTGACAGAAGTCCAGCACCGACCCGCGACCCTCGCGCTGGAAGACGGGCGCCTCTTTAACGGCCTTGCCGCGGGCGCCATTACGCGCCGCGGCGGCGAAGTCGTTTTCAATACCAGCCTCACCGGTTACCAGGAAGTTTTCACCGACCCAAGTTACGCCGGACAGATTGTCTGCCTCACTTACCCGCACATTGGCAATGTCGGCGCGACTCTCGAAGACGAAGAGTCCGCGCGCCCGTACATCGAGTCGCTGATTGTCCGCGAATTCTCCCAAATCTCGTCGAATTGGCGGTCATCGGAGAGCGCGCAGCTTTACCTGAACCGCCACAAGATCCCCGTCATTTGGGACATCGATACACGCGCGCTGGTGCGCCACATTCGCAACGTCGGGACGCTGCGCGGCATCGTTTCGGCCGACGGCACGCCGGCCGACCAACTCGTTTTCGAGGCCAAGCAGTTGCCTAAAATGGCCGGCCAGGAGCTTGCGAGCCACGTCACCTGCGCGAAACCCTATGGCTGGGACAAAGGGTCGGTCGAGGTGGCGATTTCGCCGTGGTCAGAGCAAACGGGTGAGTCCGACGCGAAGCCAGAGATTCATAGGCATCGCGTCTTGGCCTTCGACTACGGCATCAAACAGAACATTCTGCGGCTGCTCGTGGACCACCACTGCGACGTGTGGGTCGTGCCGGCGCAAACTTCCGCCGAAGAAGCGCTGGCTTTGAACCCCGACGGCATCTTTCTCTCGAACGGGCCCGGTGATCCGGAGCCGATCGGCTATGCCATCGAAACAATCCGCAAAATGCTCGGCAAGGTGCCCATCTTCGGGATTTGTCTCGGCCATCAGCTGTGCGGCCTCGCCCTCGGCGGCAAAACCTTCAAGCTGAAATTCGGCCATCACGGCTCGAATCATCCGGTCAAGAATCTTCTCACCGAACAAGTGGAAATCACCGCGCAAAACCACGGTTTTGCCGTGGACCCCGATTCGCTCCCTTCGCGCGACGTGGAAATCACTCATGTCAACCTGAACGACCACACCAACGAAGGCATGCGGCACAAAAAAGTGCCGCTCTTTAGCGTGCAGTATCACCCGGAAGCTTCGCCGGGGCCGCACGATTCGCATTATTTGTTCACGCAGTTCACGGACATGATGAAAGAATGGCGCCAGCCAGGAAGCTCGCACAAATGAAAGGCATTGCATTTTTAGCTGCATTCTTTCCCGTCCTTGCAGGGGCTTCGATGGCTCGCGTGCGGCGGGTCTATAAACGCGGGACCTATCCCCAGAACCCTATAGCGGTACTTAAGACAAACGAGCGCGGGCAATTTGCCGCCTCGCTTGAGCCAGCGATCTATACCGTTATCTTCCGCAGGCGCGGATTCAGGACGGAGTTCATAGGTCTTGAAATTCGACCAGATGGCGGCGATAAAGAACTGCGAGAGACCTTGCAGCTTGCCAGCGACTGCGATTCGTAAGGCCAAAATCGAGGGGTTTTGCAAGAGGCCCATGCCTAAACGGAAAGACATCAAGAAAATCCTGATCATCGGCTCCGGGCCAATCATCATCGGCCAGGCCTGCGAATTCGACTATTCGGGGGCGCAGGCGTGCAAGGCCCTGCGTGCCGAAGGTTACGAAGTCATCCTGGTCAATTCGAATCCCGCAACCATCATGACCGATCCCGAGCTGGCTAAACGCACCTACATTGAGCCGCTCACACGCGAATACCTGGAAGAAATCATTGCGAAGGAAAAACCGCACGCGCTACTACCCACGGTCGGCGGGCAGACGGCATTGAATCTGGCCGTCGAGCTCTCGGAAAGCGGCGTCCTCGAAAAATACAAGGTGGACATGATCGGCGCATCGTTGCGCGCCATCAAGGTGGCCGAAGACCGCCTGTGGTTCAAGGACGCGTGCCGCAAAATCGGCCTCGAAGTTCCCGCGTCCGCATTGGTGAACAACGCGAAAGACGCACTGCGCCTTGGCGACCAACTGGGCTTTCCCCTGGTCATTCGACCGTCGTTCACGCTTGGCGGCACCGGCGGCTCCATCGCCTACAACAAGGAAGAATTTGCCGAAGCGATCTCACACGCGCTGGACCTTAGCCCCGTCCACGAGGCGCTGGTCGAGGAGTCCGTGCTTGGCTGGAAGGAATTCGAGCTCGAAGTCATGCGCGACTTCCGCGACAACTTCGTGGTCATTTGCTCGATCGAGAACTTCGATCCCATGGGCGTTCATACCGGCGACTCCATCACCGTGGCTCCCGCGCAAACGCTGACCGACAAGGAATATCAGCGCATGCGGGACGCCGCTCGGGCCATCATCCGCGAAGTAGGCGTCGAAACCGGGGGATCGAACGTGCAGTTCGCCATCCATCCGGAAAACGGCCGCATGGTCATCATCGAGATGAACCCGCGCGTGTCGCGCAGTTCCGCGCTCGCCAGCAAAGCCACCGGCTTCCCCATCGCCAAAATCGCCGCGCGTCTCGCCGTTGGCATGAGCCTCGACGAAATTCCCAACGACATCACGGAGAAGACACCGGCGTGTTTCGAGCCCACCATCGACTACGTCGTGGTGAAGATCCCGAAATGGCAGTTTGAGAAGTTCCCCGGCGCCGACAGCACGCTCGGCACACAAATGAAGTCCGTCGGGGAAGTGATGGCCATCGGCCGCACGTTCAAGGAAGCGCTGCAAAAGGGCATTCGCTCGCTCGAGCCGAGCACTCCTTGGCGCGCTCCCGCCGAAACGCCCGACTCTCTCCTGCGCGAAAAATTGGCCACGCCGCGTCCCGATCGCATTTATTGGCTGCTGACCGCGATGGAACGAGGCCTTCACACCGAGGAAATCTGCGAGCTAACAAAAATTGATCCGTGGTTCATTCACCAGATTGAAGAGTTGACCGCCATGAATCGCCGCGCGGCGGGCGTCACGGTCGAGATGGCTTCAAAGGATTTGCTGCGCGAAGTAAAGCGCCATGGCGCAAGCGACGAACAACTGGCGCAAATCTGGCGTACCACGCCCGCTTCGGTGCGCTTGCAGCGCGCTCGTTACGGCGTCGCGCCCGTTTTCAAGCGGGTGGACACCTGCGCTGCGGAATTTGAATCCTTTACTCCGTATCTTTACTCGACCTACGAAGACGAGGACGAGTCCAACGCCCAGCCGCGCCCGAAAATCCTGATTCTCGGCAGTGGTCCGAACCGCATCGGACAGGGGATTGAATTCGACTATTGCTGCTGCCACGCCTCCTTTGCCTTGCACGAGGATGGCTTTGAAACCATCATGGTGAATTGCAATCCCGAGACGGTTTCAACCGACTACGATACTTCGGACCGCCTGTATTTCGAGCCGCTGACGCTCGAAGACGTGCTCGCGATCGTCGAACGCGAAAAGCCACAGGGCGTCATCGTGCAATTCGGCGGGCAAACACCGCTGAATCTTGCTTTGGAATTGAAGCGCAACGGCGTTCCCATCATCGGCACGGCGCCGGAATCCATCGACCTTGCGGAAGACCGCAGGCGCTTCGGCCGCTTGCTCGAAGAATTGAGAATTCCCCAGCCGCGCAACGGCACGGCGTTGATCCCCGAAGAAGCCGCGCGCGTGGCCGGCGAAATCGGCCTGCCCGTTCTGGTACGCCCGAGTTACGTGCTGGGTGGCCGCGCCATGGTCATCGCCTATGACGTCAACACCGTCCAGGATTATGTGGCGCAGGCCGCTCTGATGGGCCCCGCGCGACCCGTGCTCATCGATCAGTTTCTCGAAGAGGCCACCGAGGTGGACGTGGACGCTCTTGCCGACGGAAGCGACGTAATCATCGGCGGCATCATGGAGCACATTGAAGAAGCCGGAGTGCATTCGGGCGACTCCTCTTGCGTGCTTCCTCCGGTAAGCCTGACACCGGCGGTTCTTGACACGATTCGCGAATACACGCGGCGCTTGGCGCTGGCGCTGAAAGTCGTCGGCTTGATGAACGTGCAGTACGCCATTCAGCGCGACACCGTTTACGTGTTGGAGGTGAATCCCCGCGCCTCGCGCACCGTGCCCTATGTGAGCAAAGCGACCGGCGTGCCGCTCGCGAAGGTCGCAGCGCGGTTGATGGCCGGAAAAAGGTTGGCAGGCATGGACCTGCCTGTGGTCAAGAACAACGGCGTGGCCGAAATCGCCGTGCGCGAATTTTATTCGGTGAAATCGCCGGTTTTCCCGTTCAACAAATTCCGCGGCGTAGACACCATTCTTGGACCCGAGATGCGCTCGACCGGCGAAGTCATGGGCATTTCGACTTCCTATGGTCAAGCCTTTGCCAAGGCGCAACTCGCCGCCGGCCAGCGTTTGCCGCGCAAAGGCACGGTGTTTCTTAGTGTCAACGACCGCGACAAAAAGCACTTGGGCGCGCTCGGCAAGGAGCTGGCTTCTCTCGGTTTTCGCTTGCTCGCCACGCGTGGCACGGCTGCGGCTCTCGAAGCTGCCGGGATCCACGCGGAGGCCGTCTTCAAGGTCAACGAAGGCCGCCCCAATATCGTGGACCTGGTCAAAACCGGAAAAATCGATCTGATCATCAACACCCCGCTCGGCCGCGAATCTTTCTATGATGAGAAATCGATTCGGCGCGCCGCGATTCGCTACAATATACCCTGTATCACCACGCTGGCTGCGGCGAACGCAGCGGCGCGGGGCATTCACGCGCTCCACGAGCAGGGCATCGAAGTCGCCGCTCTGCAGGACTTGCATAAGGGGCAAGCCGCCACCTCCGGCGCGCCCGCATCAGGAGACTAGCTCATGGATTTTGCCGGTGTTTTTCCCGCCTTAGTCACTCCGTTTGCCGGCGACGGCTCGGTCTCGGCGGCCGATTTGAAGCACAACATTCAACAGTACAACCGCGCGGGAGTGGCCGGCTACGTGGTGAACGGCTCTACCGGCGAGTCCGTGCTGCTTTCGAAGCCGGAAATGGAAGCCGTTCTCGTCGCCGTCAAGGAAACGGCTTCCCCGGACAAAAAATTGATCGCTGGGACGGGCGTGGAATCGACGGCGGAAACCATTGAGCGCACCAAGCGGGCCGCCGAACTTGGCTACGACGCGGCGCTTGTGAAAACGCCGTACTACTACAAACCAGCCTACAAGCCGGAAGTTTACTTCGAATACTACCGGCGCGTTGCGGATCGTTCGCCGATTCCCGTGCTGCTCTATTCGGTGCCACAATTCACCGGAGTGGCGCTCGAACCCCCGGAAATTGCAAAACTGGCCGAGCATCCGAACATTGTCGGCATCAAGGAGAGCTCGGGAAACGTGCTGCGCGTCGCCGAAATCATTGCTGCCGTTTCACCCCACTTTCAAGTGCTCGTCGGCTCCGCGGCCAGCGTCTATCCCTCAATTACCGTCGGCGCGCGCGGGGCGATCCTTGCGTTGGCATCCGCGCTGCCGGAGAAGTGCGTCGCGCTTTACCATCTGATTCGCCAGGGTCAGCACGACAAGGCGCGCGAACTGCACACCGCGATTTTGCGGGCTTCAAAGCTCGTCGTTTCCGAGTGCGGAATCGCGGGCGTAAAATACGTCATGGACCAGCGCGGCTACCGCGGCGGTCTCCCGCGGCTCCCGCTCCTCCCACTCCATGACGAACAAAAGAAACGCCTTAACGCGCTTCTGGAGAGTTTCGAGGCGGCGGCCATGCGGGCCTGATTAGCACAACCGGGAAGGCTCTCCACTCGCCTCGAACCGGCAGCCGGCAGCGACGCCACCCGGAAATTGATGAGACGTTTTGCCGCGGAGTTCATCTAACCGCTCATGGATTGTCGCGCACTCGCCTTCCAGCAACTCCCGCACCAGCCCAAGCTGTTCCTCGCTTATTTGGAGAAGTTTGAAAAAGTGAAGGCGTTCTACGTCCACCCGCCGACGATGCAGGCGGTGACGCGGGTGTCGAAGAAGCTGGACTACCCGGCGGAGCGCCGGGGGGAAGTAGCGGCGATTCTCAGCAAACAGAACGAAACCCTCGGTAGCGGGACGGAAACCGCTTCCAACTTGGAGCGGCTCGGGAAGGGAGCCGTCGCGGTGGTTTCCGGACAGCAGGTCGGCCTGTTTGGCGGTCCGGCGTACGCCATTTACAAAGCATTGACGGCGATTCAGATTGCCGACGAATTGACGCGGGACGGGATCGACGCGGTGCCGGTTTTCTGGATGGCTTCTGAAGATCACGACTTGGAGGAAGTCCGGCACACGAGTTGGTTCGAAGCGGGGAACCTCATCCGGTTCGAGTTGCCAGACGGAAATGAAGCGGGATGGCCGGTTGGGTGGATTTCGCTCGGCGCGGAAGGCGAGCGGCTCGCGCGAGAGGCTGCGGAACTACTTAAAAAAGACGGCGGTGACCTGCTTGGGCATGCTTTGAGCGAAAGTTACAAAGCCCAGGAAACTTACGGGAGCGCGTTTGGAAAATTGCTTGCGCGGCTCTTTGCGAACGAGGGATTGATCCTGATGGATCCGCTGGATGCGGGGCTGCATAAGGTCGCCGCGCCGCTTTATCAGCACGCGCTGGCGGAGCGCGACCCCCTCAATGAGAAGTTGCTGGAGCGCGGAAAAGAATTGGAGCGCGCGGGATTCGGCGCGCAGGTCAAGGTGACGTCGAAGAGCACGCTGCTGTTCTACATGGGTGGCAGGGCCAGGCAACCGATTTCCGGGGGCCATAAAGATTTTCAGGCCGGCGACAGGAGCTGGACGCGCAAGGAGCTCGTGCACCTCACGCACCAGGAGCCGGAAAACTTCAGCCCGAACGCCTTATTCCGGCCGGTGGTGCAGGATTACTTGCTGCCGACAGCGGCTTTTATCGTCGGACCCGCGGAGCTTTCCTACATCGCGCAATCGCAAGTGGTTTACGAGCATCTTCTCGGACGCATGCCGGTAATGCTGCCGCGCACGGGATTTACGCTGGTGGACGCCAAGGCCAATAAGCTGCTCGCCAAATACGGATTGACGGTGGAAGAGGTCTGGGCAGGGTCGCAGGAACTGCGGCGCAAGATGGAAGGCGCATCCGTTCCAAAGACGTTGTCGAAGGGTTTTGACCGAGACCAAAAGCAGATCGCCAAGATGGTCGAACGGCTTGGGAAACAGATTGAGAAGCTCGACCCCACGCTTGCGGGTACGGTGGAAAGAACCAAGAAGGGAATCGAATTTCATCTGGAGCAGTTGCGGCAAAAAGCTGGCCGCGCGCTGGACCAGAGGCTTGGCGTGATCGCGTCGCACGAGCAGCATCTGGAATTGCTGTTGAATCCACACAAGGGCCTGCAGGAACGCGAACTTTGCCTGTTGCCGTTTCTCGCGCGTTGGGGTGCGGGCGGCTTGGGTGAACTGCAGAAGCTATGTAGCAGCAAAAGGCTCGGGCATCACTTCATTGTTTCTCTTCCCTAGCCATTCCGCGGACGAGACGGTTTCCTCCGCGGTCGTGGAGTCCGAGCTTCCTCCAACGGAAGAGCAAAGAGGGAAGCGGCCTGCCTCCCGCAGGTAGGCTCGGCACACTGCGTTCTGCGCTACACTCAAAAGACGCTAGAACACCGAGGGCGGAAAATCCATGCAGACATTGACGGTGAAGACGGAGCGGCGGACGCAGTTTGTGGACGTGACGGCCGAGGTACAAAAGGCCGTGTCTGCCGCGAAAATTTCGAAGGGCATCTGCTACTTGTATGTGCCGCATACGACGGCCGGGATTGCCATCAACGAATGCGCTGATCCGGATGTGGCGCGGGACATTGAAGGCGCGCTCGACCGGCTCATCCCGAAAACCGGACCCTACCAGCACTGCGAAGGCAACTCGGATTCGCACATAAAGTCCGTGCTGGTCGGGGGCAGCCAAATCGTGTTTGTGGAAGACGGACGGGTGGCGCTAGGGCGCTGGCAGGGCATCTTCTTTTGTGAATTCGACGGGCCGCGCGAGCGGAAGTTGATGGTAAAGATGGTGGCCGCTTGAAAGGAACAGAGCTCGGCCTAAGCAGGCGCGGTTCCCCGCTTATCTCTTTTTGCAGCCCTAACCTCAAGTCAGCACCGCCCCGAGATCCGTGTGTTCGTAAGAGCGGCGAAGGCGCTCCCAACTATGACTAGCGCAGGGTGTATGCCACCAGAGTGTCGCCGAGCTTTTCTTCGGTGATTTTGGGATGGCCGCCGGCCGCGATGACGAGATATTGTTTGTCGGCGGCCGCCACACGGTAAGTCATCGGCGTAGCGTTGCCGCAGGCGGGAAGCCTTGCTTTCCACAACTCCTTCCCCGTATCGGTGTCGAAGCCGCGAAGGAAACAATCCGTCGCACCGGCAATGAAAACAAGCCCGCCGGCAGTGACAATGGGTCCGCCGAGGCTGATGGAGCCGGGCGGAATCTGCCCGGAATGCGTACCGCCAAAATCCTGCATCGAGCCGAGCGGGACTTGCCAGCGTATCTTTCCTTCCGCCATGTCCACCGCGGTGAGCATTCCCCAGGGCGGCGGGCTGCAAGGAAGATCGGAAGGCGACTGGATAAATCGGCGATAGAGGCCGTAAGGCGCCCCCAGCTGGTCGCCGTAATCCCCGTCCTCGGTGCGCGAGCTGCGATCGTTATATTTGTCACGGGGAATCAGGCGGGCGATGGCGACCAGATGATTGACATTGGACACGAGGATGCTGCGCTTGGGGTCGAAGGCGTACCCGCTCCAGGTCATGCCGCCGAGGTTGCCTGGAACCATGAGCGTGCCTTCGAGGCTGGGCGGTGTGAAAATCCCTTCGTTGCGAAGGTGCGCCAGGTAATTGCGGCACCAGTCGCGGTCTTCGGGAGTCGGCCCCCAGGCCTGGTCGGCGGAAAGAGTTTGCGGAGCGAGCGGAGGAGGCTTTACAGGGAACGGCTGTGTCGGCGAAGTGATTTCGCCGGGAACGTCGGTTTGCGGGACGGGACGCTCCTCGACCGGGAAGACGGGCTGGCCCGTGTCGCGGCTGAGGACATAGAGGAGTCCGGACTTGTTGCCCTGAATGACGACGGGGACCTCATTGCCGTCAAGGTGCAATGTGGCGAGGAGGGGCGGGGAGGCGCTGTCAAAGTCCCACAGATCGTGATGAACGAGCTGAAAACCCCAGGCGAGTTGGCCGGTTTTGCCACGCAGGGCAACCACGGAGTTGGCCCACTTGTCGTCGCCAGGGCGAAGGCCACCGTAGTAGTCGGGACTGGCGCTCCCGGTAGGGACAAAGAGCAGGTCGCGCCCGGCATCCACGGCCATGATGGACCAGGCGTTGCCGGCGCCACTGCGCCAGGACCGGCCCTTGCCTTCCGATGCCGCTCGGGTAGGATTCGCGGGAAGGGGATCCCAGCTCCAGCGGAGAGCGCCGGTGCGGGCGTCATAGGCACGCACGACGCCACGGGCCATGTCCACGCGATGGTTGTCGTCGATCGCGGAGCCGACGACCACGAGATCGTCGATGATGGCAGGCGGGGAAGTCATGTGGTACCAGCCCGGGTCGTACTCGAGCACGTTACGGAGGCTGACTTGACCGGCTCTGCCAAAGTCGCCGCAGGGGGCGCCGGTCGAGGCGTCCACGGCGACGAGGCGGGCGTCTTGCGTGGACTCGAAGATGCGACGCCGGCAAGGCTGCTTGGATGAACGGGCCGGGTCGAGCCAGGTGGCGACGCCGCGATTGACGAGGCCGTCGCCGTAGTCGCCGTCGAGGTCGATCTTTGGGTCGTAGGCCCAGCGTTCCCTTCCGGTCTCGGGATCGAGAGCGACGATGCGATTGAATGCTGTGGTCAGATAGAGAGTTCCGTCCTCAAAGAGCGGAGTCGTTTCGAAGCCGCTGCGCTTTCTGCGGCCACCGCCCTCGGAGACGTCGCCGGTGTGGGAGGTCCAAGCGACTCTGAGTTGGGCGACGTTATCCCGATTGATTTGGGTTAGCGGCGAGTAGCGCATACCGCCAGCGTCGTGGCCGTAGTAGGGCCAGGTGTCTGTTGACGCGTCGCTAGCGGAGGGCCCACCCCAGGCAAGGATGACACGTAGGGTAAGCAAAAGCGCGACCGCCCAAGAGAGAACTTCGAGCAGACGCCGAATAGGCCGTCGCGCCGAGATCCCCCGCAGTGCCATCGGAGCGCGATGAAGGATGGTCATAACCGTTCCTGCCTCCCTAGAATCCCCGAAGGCTTCACTTTAGCGACCAAAAACATCCTCCCGCGAACGGGCGCTACGCCCCAAAACCACCCGCAACATCGCACTCATGTGCGCAGGGCCGATTATCCAATTTCGAAACGCCCGTGAACAAACGACGACTTCCACCTCATCCAAACCAAGCAATACGCCAAGGGTGACGGCGAAGATAGCATGGAGGAAGGATTTCTGCGGCGAATCCGAGCGCTCCTCCAGCAGCGGCCCAACCGCGGACCAACGTTAAGTTCCAAAGACTGGCCACTCCGTAGGCTCGCTCGAGCCGGCCGACGGGATTCTACGCTCTTCACGACCGATTCCACGTGTTTTCTATTCCGGGGTTTCTGAAGCTCGGGGTCTCAACGGGATTCAGGGTCTGTGCTAGAGTTTTTGTGCGATGAACAGCCTCGGAATTTACGTGCAAGTGCCGTTCTGCCAGACCAAGTGCACCTATTGCAATTTTCATACAGGGGTGGTGGCGAAGGAGCGGTTTCGGCCTTATGTGCACGCTGTGTGCAAGGAGATTCGGGAGTACCCCCAGTTGCTGAGTGCGGCTCGAGTGGATTGGCGAGGGGGCTTCGGGCCGAGCGGTGCTCGGACCCTACAAGGAGAAAACGACCGACCGGCAGCAGAGTCCATAGGATTTTTTGTGGACACGGTTTATTTTGGGGGCGGAACACCGAGTCTGCTGGAAGCGGGACACTTGAAGGAAATTGTCGAGGAGATTCGGCGAACGTTCTCGACCGCTCTGGAAGAGGTGACGCTCGAGGCGGATCCGGAGACCGTGGAAGAGGAAAAGGCGGCGGGTTGGGTGCGTGCGGGAATTAACCGGGTGAGTTTTGGCGTGCAGTCGTTTTCGGACAAAGAATTGCAGGCCGCAGGACGGATGCACCGGCGGGCGGATATTTACCGGGCGGTGCCGATTCTCGGCGCGGCGGGGATTGGAAATATCAGCTTTGACTTGATCGCGGGATTGCCACATCAGACCAGAGCAAGTTGGAAGGAATCGCTCGCGGAGTTGATTCGGCTCGCGCCGCAGCATGTATCGGTGTATTTGCTGGAGGTGGACGAGGGGAGCCGATTGGGGAAGGAGCTTCTAGGGGGTGGCACGCGGTACAGCGCGGGGAAAGTGCCGAGCGAAGACGAGATGGCGGAATTTTACGAATTGGCGCAACAGACGCTGGGCGCGGCGGGGTATCACCACTATGAAATCTCGAATTGGGCAAAGCCCGGGTTTCGATCGAAGCACAATTTGAAGTATTGGCGGCGCGAGGCGTATTTGGGATTTGGGGCCGGCGCGCATTCCTTTTCGGGCAAGCAGCGCTGGGCGAACGCGCATGATGCGGCGGCGTACGTGCGCGCGATCGAAGGCGGACGATTGCCTGTGGAGCAACTGGAGACGGTGACAGCGGAGCAGGCCTTGGACGAGGAACTGTTTCTGGGATTGCGCCAGTTGGATGGAATTGATGTTGGACGGATTGAGAGAGAATACGGAGTCACGCTACAGGAGCGATTTGAACAGCTGGCAGCGGCGGGGTTGGTGGAACGCGAAGGAGATGTCGTGCGGTTGCCGGAGGGGAGACTGAGTGTATCGAATGAGGTGTTCGTGGAACTGATGAAATAGAGAAGCAGTGAAAGCCAAAGACGACAAGTTGACCGCGAGACGCAGGAGAATTGAAGAACTCGACCCGAGAAGAGAGAAAAAACATGAGCTATACAGTGGCGAAGGGGAATCAGCGAGTCGATCCCGATGACGTCAAAGGCACGGGCAAGGCGCCGGAAGGCGTCACGGATTTGCGAAGCGACACGGTGACGCGGCCGACGGCGGAAATGCGGCAGGCGATGGCAGCCGCCGAGGTGGGTGACGACGTATACGGAGAGGATCCCACGGTCAACAAACTGGAGAAGCGCGCCGCGGAGCTTTTTGGAAAAGAAGCAGCGCTGTTTGTGCCCACCGGCTGCATGGGGAATCTGATTTCCATCAAGATTTGGACGCATCACGGCAATGAAGTCATTTGCGAAGAGCGCAGCCACGTAAATCTGTACGAGCTGGCGTCGATGTCCGCGATTGCGGGATGCATGCCCCGTCCGGCTCGCGGGGAAGACGGGATTCTGACTTGGGAAGAGATCAAGGCGGCGATCCGTCCGAAGATTTATTACGACTCGCAAACCGCGCTGGTTTGTCTGGAAAACACCAGCAACATGGCAGGCGGAACGGTGTATCCAACCGACCGCGTGAACGAGATTTGCGACGAGGCGCACAAACTCGGGCTCAAGGTGCATTTGGACGGCGCGCGGATCTTCAATGCTGCGACGGCGCTGGGAGACCACGTCGCGGTGATGACGAAAAAAGTGGATTCCGTTATGTTCTGCCTGTCGAAAGGATTGGGCGCGCCGGTGGGCTCGATGGTGGCGGGATCGAAAGCGTTCATTGAGAAAGCAAGGATTTACCGAAAGATGTTTGGCGGGGGGATGCGTCAAGCTGGCGTGATTGCGGCGGCGGGGCTGATTGCGCTCGAGAAATCGCCGGCGCGGCTGCACGTCGATCATGAGAACGCCAAGTTGCTCGCGGAAGGGATTCCACAAATTCCGGGGTTGCAGATCGATCCCGAGAAGGTGCGGTCGAACATCGTGATTTTCGACTGTGCCCAGGCGGGGATGACCGCCGTGGAATTGTGCGACGCGGTGCATGCACAGGGCGTTTGGGCACAAGACACGGCGCTCTACTTAGTGCGGCTGGTGACACATTGCGACGTGGACCGGGCAGGCTGCGAGCGGGCATTGACGGTATTGAAGGAAGTGGTGACGAGGAAGAGAAAGGCGGGGGCATGAGCATAAGACGGGTGGCGGCTCTCTGCGGCCCGGTTGTGTGTTTTCTTGTTGCGCAACTCGGGAGTCGCGGGCAGACGCCTCTGACGAAGAATGAAAGCATTAAGGCTCGGCCAACCGCCGAAGAGGCAAAAAAATATATTGAGAATGCGGAAACTGAGCTGCTGAACCTGGGCATAAACGCCTCGCGGGCATCCTGGGTCGAAGAGAATTTTATTACCGAAGATACGGAAAAGATCGCCGCCGATGCGAGCGAAGTGTTGAACACGGCGAGCACGGTGTACGCAAAGGAAGCGCACCGATTTGACGGATTGCAGCTCACGCCGGAACTTGCGCGCAAGCGTCTGCTGCTGGAGCTGGCGGCGGGATTTCCCGCCCCGAATGATCCAAAGGCACAAAAAGAGCTGGCGGATATCCTGGCGTCCCTCGATGGCGATTATGGGAAAGGAAAGTGGTGCCCGGACGGGGGAAAGGGAAAGTGCCTGGACGTCACGGCGGTGGAGAAACGGATGGCAGAAAGCCGGGACCCAGAGGAACTGAAGCGCGCCTGGGTGGGATGGCATGCGATTGGCGCGCCGATGCGGCAGCGGTATGCGCGGATGGTGGAGCTAGGAAACGCGGGCGCGCGGGGGCTGGGGTACACCGACGTGGGAGCGTTGTGGCGTTCGAATTACGACATGCCGCCGGATGATTTCGCGAAAGAAGAAGACCGCCTGTGGGAGCAGCTGAAGCCGCTGTACTTGTCGCTCCATGGCTATGTGCGCGGGCAACTGCGGAAAAAGTACGGTAAGGATCTGGTTCCCGCGGATGGGCCCATCCCGGCGCATCTGCTGGGAAACATTTGGAGCCAGGAGTGGAACAACGTTTATTCGCTGATGGATTCACCAAAGCCGTCCGACAGCTATGATTTGACGAAGACCTTGCTCGAGAGAAAGACGGATGCCCGGCGCATGGTGAAATACGGCGAGAATTTTTTTGTTTCCCTCGGATTTGCCCCGCTTCCGCCGACGTTCTGGGAGCGCTCGCTGTTTACAAAGCCCACGGACCGTGAAGTGGTGTGCCACGCCAGCGCGTGGGACGTCGATTCGAAAGAGGACCTGCGGATCAAGATGTGCATCCAGATCAGGGAAGAGGACTTTCGGACGATTCACCACGAGCTGGGGCACAACTTTTATCAGCGGGCGTACATGAATCAGCCGCCGCTGTTTCAAGGTAGCGCGAACGACGGATTTCACGAAGCGGTGGGCGACACGATCGCGCTCTCGGTGACGCCCGAGTATTTGAAGGAGATCGGATTGATCGAGACGGTTCCTCCGGCTTCGGGGGACATCGATTACTTGCTGCAACAGGCGCTCGAGAAAGTGGCGTTTCTGCCGTTTGGCTTGCTGGTGGACAAATGGCGGTGGGAAGTGTTCAGCGGGCAAGTGAAGCCGGAAAACTACAACAAGGCGTGGTGGGAGCTGCGGAGAAAGTATCAGGGGGTGGCGCCGCCGGTGGAGCGCACGGAGGCGGATTTCGATGCCGGCGCGAAATACCACGTACCGGCAAACGTCCCTTACGCGCGATATTTTCTGGCGCGGATTTTGCAGTTTCAGTTCCACCGGGCCCTGTGCAAAGAAGCGGGCAAT
>Ga0182037_10000015_pt1 | contig 67614 bp, 53 predicted proteins | sample sta12Cox44000082_FD_125974 | JGI IMG/M metagenome (GOLD analysis project Ga0182037, IMG submission 125974) | Lab enrichment of tropical soil microbial communities from Luquillo Experimental Forest, Puerto Rico - statoxic.12C.oxic.44.000.082 | ecosystem: Environmental > Terrestrial > Soil >... | reverse complement strand
TTTTTTTCTTGGGAACTTACAATTTAGAGAGCCCAAAACCAAAAACAGCTTCACTCCCCCGGCGGGTCGGGCGCTCCGACATGCATGTGGCTCAGGTCGCGAAGCATGGCTTTGTCTTGTTCGCTCATGCCCCGCGTGAAGTTCGGGTCATTCAAATGCTGATTCCGCGCCGACTCCGGCATGTTTTGCAGGACGTTCAAGCGGCTCTTGATCGCGGTCCGCCGCGCCGGCGGCAGTTGTTTCCACGCCGGAAGCACGTCGTTTCGGATGTGATTCTGCTGCTCGGGCGTCAGCCTTGCCCAGACGCGCGCGCGGTCGCGCATTTCCTGCTGTTGCTGCGGCGGAAGTTGCCGGAAGCGCCGTTCATCTTGTTGAAGTTTTTGCCGCTCTTCGAGAGAAAAATTGCGCGCGTGATTGCCCGCATTCGGCGGCCGATTCGGATTGAAATTCGGCTGTCTGCCAGATTCGCCTCGAGTATCTGGCGGGCGATCCCCGATCATGCCCATCGATTCGGTTTGCTTGTTTGCTGACGGCCGGATCGGTGTCGCATTGTGGTGCGGCGGATCGTTTTTCGGCGCCCTGTTCTGCGCTCTCCCGCCTTGTTGCTGCGGCGGTCGGTTCGTCGGTCTCGGAGCGTGCGGTTGGCGCTGCTGCTGGGCTGGCCTGTTGTTGTTGTGACTCTGCGCCCCGCACGGCAGCGCCATCGCCGCACTGATCCCCAGGGCTAGCAGCCATCCGCCGAATTCGAATCGCCGTTTCATTGCACCTTACATCTGTGAGCTCTGCTGCTGTCCGCCATCATCCGCCTGCACCGGCTGCGGCAATTCCGTCAGCGGCTCAAAGTTCGAGAGCACGTCGTAATTCTCGAGCACCGGAATGTCTTCCTGCGCAAGTTGCGGCTGGTTCTTGGTATGCGTGCCCACCCAAATCGTCGCCAGCATCAGCACTAACGCGGCAACGGCCACTCTCGGCGCCGGCATCAACCACGCCCACCAGCTCTGCTTTACCGGTTCCGCCGCCACTCGCGCACGCACGCGCAAATCAAAGGCCGCCGACGGCTCGATCATCGGCAGCTCCTCCAACAGTCCGCTCACCGTGCGAAACTCGCTCACGCGCAGACGGCACGCCGCGCACCTGGCAAGGTGCTTCTCCACCTCCAGCCGTTCGCTTTCCTTCAAGCGTCCATCCAGGTATCCCAGAATTCTGTTTTCCATCCGGCTGCAACTCATGACTTCACCTTTCCTGCCCAATGGCTACGACTTCCCTTGCTGCGCCACGAGGGGGGCGAGTTCCACTCGCAGCGTCTCATAGGCGCGGAACAGCAGCGACTTCAACGCGCTCTCCGAGCATTGCAAAATCTTCGCGATCTCTCCGTAATCCAGCTCCTGATATTTGTGCAGCAGCACCGCCGCGCGCTGTTTCTGCGGCAGCTTTTCAATCGCGCGGCGAATCATCTTTTTTCGGGTCTCCTCCACCAGGTGCTGCTCGATGTTCGGATGTTTCTCGGCAACTTCCAGAGTTTTTTCTTCGCCTTCTTCAGCATCCACGGTCACCGGCGCATCCAGTGAAACCTCCATTCGCTGGTGCCGCGTGTCCCGCACCGAATTCAACGCCAGATTCGTGGCGATCCGGAAAAGCCAGGTGGTGAACTTTGCGCTCGGCACGTAATCTTCGCGTGCCCGGTACACCCGCAAAAAAACTTCCTGCGCCAAATCTTCTGCCTGCTCCCGGTTGCGCACCATCCGGTACAGGAAATTGACTAAAGGAGTCCGATAGCGATGCAGGAGTAACGTGAACGACTGCTCGTCGCCCGCCTTCACGTCCAGCATCAGTTGGACGTCCGACCTGGCCATAGCCGCCACACTGTAGCAAACCCGAGCGGTCTCAGAAAGTTGCGAATGAAAGGGCTTTCAGCAGGAAGCCGAAGGCGCTGGTGGGTGAGACTTTAAGGCCTCCGGCGGCGGAGGCTCGAGACCTGGTTAAGGCACCCTCAAACATGGAATAAGTGATGCATTATCAATAAGCTAGCAACACCAACAAACACCAGCAAGGCCATCCGCCAGTTCGGTTCTCGGTTGACCTCGGGCAGCAGGTCGGTCGCCGCTACATAGACCGTCACCCCACCCGACAACGGCAGCGCGTACTTCAACTGCCCCTCGAGCGCGCTCGTCAGCAGCACGCCAAACAGCGTTGCTGCTCCTAATAACCCGGCGCCCAGAATGGCGTTGCGCTTCCCGCGCCCGCTCGCTAGCGCCACCGAAGCGATGGTAAATCCTTCCGGCAGCTTGTGCAGGAACACCGCAACGAAAAGAACCAGACCGAGCCAGGTCGAAACCAGAAATCCCGCGGCGATCGCCACGCCGTCAAAAAATGTGTGAATCGTCAGGCCCAGCAGCACGGTCTTCCCGGCATGAATCCCGCTGAACTCTTCGTGATGCGTCTCTTCGCCAAAATGAAAATGGGGCGCAATCGTATGCTCGAACAAATGCACCAGAAAAAAGCCAATCAGCACGAACAGCAGCGCGCCTTCGCCGGAAAGCCGAACCGACTCGGGAATGACTTCGACAAACCCGACCGCCAGCATGTATCCTGCGCCCAGCGCCAAAAAATACTGCAAGTATTGCCGCGGCCAGTGCTTTCGAACAACGAAGTACCCGCCGAGCAAATTGCCCAGCGCCGCAAGCAACCCGAGCAGCGCCGCCAACCCCGTCCGAAATGCCTCATCATGTCCCATGACGATCTGGCGTGCGGCAGGTTGACGCCGCTTCTAAGGCCTCTCCCTGCCGACCAACGAAACCTGACAGCAACTCTCGCCAAGCCAGCCTTCCGTCAGTGATTCCGAGACGCCTGGCCTAATCGCCGCGCCATCCACGGCGTCATCGCAGAAAATGGCCAGCCCAACCGGTTGTACTCCGCCGCAAGGTTTGCCCACGCCCCATCAGGTAGTACCCAAAACCCCTTCGAAGGCCAGCGTCAGCACCACCGGAGAGAGCAGTCCAACGCGCCAGCCATCCACGAAGTTTCGCGAACATCATCCACGGCTCGCAGAAATACACCCCTGGCCGTCGCTCGGACCTCTGCGCTCTCACCTGGCTGATTTCCTGGTTCATTCCTTTTTCCGGCCATCCTGCGACCCCTAGGCTTGCTTCCACTCGCCAGTTTTCTTCATCCCGAATGCCGGAACAAAATCACATCGCCTTCCTGCACAGCGTACTCTTTCCCTTCCAGCCGAACCTGGGCCTTTTCCTTCGCCGCCGCAATACTTCCCGCTGCCACCAAATCGTTCCATCGCACCACTTCCGCCCGAATAAATCCCTTCTCGATGTCGCTATGAATCACGCCCGCGGCCTTCGCCGCCTGGTCTCCCTTGCGAATCGTCCACGCCCGCACTTCCGGCTCTCCCGCGGTGAAGAACTGGATCAGCCCCAGCAAGTCGTACGTCGCCCGAATCAACCGGTCTAGCCCCGGCTGCTGCAATCCGTACGAAGCCAGCAGCTCCGCCGCTTCTTTTTCTTCCATCTCCGCCAGTTCCGCTTCCAAGCGTCCGCAGACCGCCACCACCGCGGAATTCGGTCGTCCCCCGAGCTGGCCCAGCTTGTGTCTCCCGACCGCCGTGCCGAGCTTATCCGCTTCCTCGTCCCCCAGGTTCAGCACATACAGCACCGGCCGCGCCGAGAGAAACAAAAAGCCGCTAATCGACTTTTTCTCCTCGAGCGTCAACTCCAATTCGCGGAGCGGCTTTTCCGCTTCCAACTGGGCTTTGCATTTCTCGAGGGTCGCCTTCTCGGTTTCGAGCGCCGGATCGCGCTTCTTCCTCAAATCCTTTTCCACGCGCTCGAGCCGCCGTGTAATCTGGTCGTGGTCGGAAAGCATCAGCTCCAAGTCTAGATTCGTGGCATCCCGCAGCGGATCGATGCTCCCTTCCGAATGGGGCACGCTCGGATCCTCGAACACGCGAATCACGTGCGCAATCACGTCCACTTCGCGCAGTTGTGCCAGCGCCTCGCGCATACGCTCCTTCTGCATGCCGCCCAGGTCGACGTAATTCACACTCGCGTAAGTGACCTTTTTAGGATGGTAGAGCTTGGCCAGCTCCAGGAGCCGCGGCTCCGGCACCTTCGCAACGCCCACGTGCGTCGCCGCCCCGCTCTTCCCTTCGACGTGTGTCTTGGTCAAAATGCGGAACAGCGTTGTCTTCCCAACCTGTGGCAATCCAATAATCCCCGCCTGCACTCGCGTCCTCTCTCTCGGCTAATTTTCCGCTCGCACAAATCCCTCATCCTAACACATGCGCTCGTTCTACCCGGCAGGGACAACCGGACTCCGTGATTGCGAAGGCGATTCTAGTCTGACCCCGTGAAACGTTAGTGCTCATCAAGCCGTCTCAACACCTATGTTCGCTCACTACAGCCCATGGGCTTAACCGTCCTCGACCTCTCCGCCTACGTCGGGCTCCTGGCCGTCGGCGCAGTCACGCTGAACCTGCTTCTCGGAATGCTCATGGCCTTTCGGTATAGCCCGCGCCGCTCCTGGCCCCATCGCCGGTTCAACTACTTCCGCCTCCACAATTGGTCCGGCTACATGGCTCTCTCGGTGTCTTTCCTGCACCCCGCCATCCTGCTCCTCAACAAGGACCCACGCTTTCGCCTTCTGGACCTCCTCTGCCCCGTCCGCTCGCCCAGCCAGCCTCTCGAAAACACCATTGGCGCCGTGGCACTCTACCTGCTGGCCTTCGTTGTCGTTACTTCCTATCTCCGGCTTCGCCTCGGCCGCCGCCTTTGGAAATCCTTCCATTTCAGCATCTATTTCGCCGCCGCCGCGCTGTTCTTCCACAGCCTATGGACCGCCCCTGGCCTGAAGAATGATCCCATCGACTGGCTCGACGGCGGCAAACTGTTTGTTGAATCCTGCTTCCTCCTGATCGCATCGATCGGCCTCCTCCGCTGGCGGCACTCCCGCAGAAAAGCCGCCTACTTCCGCCGTGCGGCCGCCGCTCTCTAAAGAAGCCTCGGAAAAAGCAGACCGCTGGCTTCGCCCGGGGTGACAGTGAAGTTCTCGGCCGTGTGTAAAGTCGCGTCCTTGACTTGCCTGTTCACCGCGACTTGCTAATCTATTTACTCTAGATGGGAGCCCGACGGTGGCTACGGAAAACGAACTTCCTCCATTCGACTTGCGCCTGGCCATGGACACGCTGGCGGCCAAGGACCCGCATCTCGCTCCCTTAATCCAGGAAACGCAGGAATTCCGCGTCACAAAGGGCGCTGCGGAGAGTCCCTACGAAGTTCTGGTGGAGGCCATCACCCACCAATCCATCTCGGGCCGAGCCGCCGCCACCATTTTCGGGCGAGTCAAAGCCCTGGGTTCCAACGGGCGCATTCCCACACCACAGGAAATGCTGAAGCTGCGCAAACCCGCGCTCCGTAAGGCGGGGCTGTCCGCAGCTAAAATCCTGGCCATGAAAGATCTCGCCCAAAAGACCATCGACGGCGTTGTTCCTACGCTCGATCAAGCACGCAGGCTCTCGGACGAAGAACTCGTCAATCGTCTCGTCTCCGTCCGAGGCATAGGTGCCTGGACGGTTGAAATGTTCCTCATCTTCCGCCTCGGCCGCCCCGACGTGCTTCCCGTACACGACCTCGGCGTCCGCAAGGGCTGGGCCATCACCTACGGCAAAAAGCGCATGCCTGCGCCCAAAGAACTCCTGAAATTTGGCGAACGCTGGCGGCCGTACCGCACGGTCGCCTCCTGGTACATGTGGCGCGCCTGCCAACGCGCAGGCCAGGCCGCCTTGCGCAAGATCCGCCCCCACAAAACCAAGGACCGCGCCAGGCCAGTCCCTGCTCGCTCCGAAAAACGCTCCGCGCCTGTCTCCTAGACCCAAGTCTCTCGCCAAACGCCCCGCTCGTTAGCCGCTGTAGGAGCGGCTTCAGCCCGTCCCATTTCTGGCCAAGGCTTGGCTTCGACCGAGCGCACCCCAATCGATGAACTACCGTGACGTTTGAAATCTGCCTTACAGAAAAAGTGGGGCGAGAGGGTTGGGGTGGCAAGAGGATCTCCTCCTTCAAGAGGATCGAAACGCTAACTCCCTCACCAACAAACACATAGCTGCAATCCCTGCCAGCAGGATGCCACTTTCGAGCGAAACGGAGATGCGATGCAGCCGTCCAAACTCCAAGAGCATGGGACTGTCAGCAGCCGTCGCCTGAAGCGACCCCATCTCGACGCGGAGCGCCGCCATCTTCGCGCTAACCGTAAACTGCGAAATGGCCGTCAGCGCGATCATCAGGACAACGCACAGCGCGGCTGGAGTAGCCAGAGTTGCAAACGTCCTCGTCCGCGCGAGCCGCGCGAACAGCAGTAGCAATCCGCAGATGATCCCGCCCATGTGCATCGCACCGAGCGCGTATCCCACCATCGCGCCCGCCTGGTCGCGGCTGCTCAAAACCCGGAACGCCCCCGGCGCCACAACAAAGCTGAGGAAGACATCGCTCCCGAGCCACAGGCTCAAACTAAGAAACTCGATCGCACGAAGGAAGGTTGACATGCGGTGATTTTAGCTAGAATGGCTTGTGATGCAAGGAGAGATGGTGGGCGACAAAGGACTTGAACCTTTGACCTCTCCCGTGTGAGGGGAGCGCTCTAACCAACTGAGCTAGTCGCCCGAGGATCGAAACGTGTCGACGCCAACTGTCATCTATTTGTAGCAGGAAGGGCGCGGGTTTTCAATTGAAAGGATAACCGCAGAGCGGTTAGGAGATGCCGACGGCCACCTCGCAAATCGTTTCGCAACTCCAGCGCTCCATCGGGCGAGCCATTTTCGGCAAGGAAGAGGCCATCCAGCTTGCGCTCATCACGCTGCTCGCGCGGGGCCACTTGCTTATCGAAGACGTGCCGGGCGTCGGCAAGACCACGCTGGCGCAGGCCCTTGCCAAATCTTTCCATTGCAGCTTCCAGCGCATTCAATTTACTTCGGATTTGCTTCCGAGCGACGTGCTTGGCGTCAGCGTCTACAATCCCGAGAACCGCGAGTTTGAATTCCGCCCGGGACCGATTTTTGCCAACGTCGTGCTCGCCGATGAAATCAACCGCACCACCCCGCGTACGCAGTCCGCGCTCCTCGAGGCCATGAACGAAGCGCAAGTCAGTATGGACGGCAAAACGCAACCGCTCCCCCAGCCGTTCTTCGTTGTCGCCACGCAAAATCCCGTGGAGCACCACGGCACTTACCCGTTGCCGGAATCCCAGCTTGACCGCTTTCTGATGCGCATCAAGATGGGTTACCCGTCGCACGAAACCGAGCGCGAAATCTTGCGCAACCGCATCGGCGCCGATCCGCTGCAAGCGCTCGAGCCGGTTGCCGACTTGAGCGAAGTACTGGCCATGCAGGAAGCGGTCAACCATATCAAGGTCGACCCGAGCCTGCACGATTACGCTCTCGAGATTGTCAATCGCACGCGCAAGACCGAGCAGCTCGCTCTCGGAGTGAGCCCTCGCGGTACGCTCATGCTGCAGCGCGCCGCGCAGGCCCGCGCGTTCCTCGATGGGCGCGACTACTGTCTGCCGGATGATTTCAAGCAGCTGGCGGTCCCGGTCTTCGCGCATCGCGTGGTGGCCAGCTCGCGCTACGCGTCGTTGCAGAAGAAGTCTGAAACCACCGAGTCGGTTCTGCGCGAAATTGTGGAGTCCGTTTCCGTGCCGCTGTGAAGTTAGGTCCGGACAAACAAGGCTCAGTTATTTTGACAACCGTGTCCTTCCAAGCAAAGACTCCTGAAATCCCGGGGCTGCCTCGAGAAATGCATTCTGCCCGCTCGACTTTCGCTCGACTCGTAGCCAGGGCCGACCGCCCCGGCGTTCGGGCGTTTTTCCTCTCCATGGCCGCGCTTTCCGGGGCGCTGCTTCTGGCGCTCTATTCGAGCGCCGCCGCGGAACTTGGGCAGCTCCTTCTTGCCAGCACTTCGGCGCTAGTGGCGCTGGCCATTGCAGGATGGGTGGCGGTGACGCTGGTGCCCACGCTGGCGCGACGCACCCCGCTGCGCTGGATCGGCCACAAAATCGAGTACAAGATTTCCCGCGAAGGCTGGATCTATTTCGGCGTACTCTCGCTCGTGGCGCTTGCCGCCCTGAACACCGGCAATAATTTGCTTTTCCTGATCCTCGCGAGCCTTATCGCTCTGATTCTTATGTCCGGGATTCTGTCTTCCATCAGCCTCTCCGGCATCGAAATGAGGCTGGTCCTTCCGGAACATATTTTTGCCAAGCAACCAGTCCGCGGGCTGGTCGAACTCGCAAATCAAAAACTCACGCTGCCCTCTTTTTCTCTGCGCGTTGAAGCTGTCTCGGAAAAAGGGGCGCCGGTCTCGGCAATTCTGGAGAAGCCGGTGTACTTTCCGTATCTCCGCAAGCAGGATCGCCTCCAGCAAGTCGTTCCGATGAAATTTCCGCGGCGCGGCGTTTACCACCAGGATGCTTTTCGCATCGTTACGCGCTTTCCCTTTGGGTTTCTGCAAAAGGCGCGACGGGTTAACCTCAAAACCGAAGCGCTGGTCTATCCTTCGGTGGACCCGACAACGGAATACCGAGACGTTTTGCCCGTGCTGCAAGGCGCGGTCGAGACCGTCACCAAGGGGCGTGGCCAGGATCTGTATGGCGTGCGCGATTACGTTCACACGGACAGCGCTCGGCTGGTACACTGGAAAGCAACGGCGCGTTCCGGGTCGTTGATGGTCCGGGAATTCACCCGCGAAGAAGATTCTCGCGTCCTGCTGGTGCTCGATCCTCATTCGGCGGCGGCAACGGAAAAATCCTCGCCCGGCCCGCCATCAACAATTCTCAACGACCGCTTCGAGCGCGCCGTTGCTCTTTGCGCGAACATCGCATGGCATTTTTATCAAGCCAATACGATGCTGCAATTCCGCAGCCTGGACTTCGATACGCCCCTGGCGCCGGCGGACAAACACATTTTCGACATTCTTCGGCACCTTGCCGTCGTACAGCCGCTCCCGCTCGATCCCGAGCAAAAACTCATCGCCGAGCTCGCCGCATCACCGGAACTGTTCAAAATCATCGTCACCAGCCAGCCGCGGGGCTTCTTCCCCCACTCCGTCTGGAGTTCTTCCTTCATCGTCTTCCTCGAGGAGGAAGAGCGCTAGATCGAAGAGATATTTGCGTAAATCCCTCGCCAAGTGTGCGAGAATCGCGACGCGCCATGCTCACCGGACAAGACCTCGCCGCATTCCGCAAAAGCCTGCTTGCCTGGTTTCGCCATTTCCGGCGCGACCTGCCCTGGCGCCGCACGCGCGACCCGTATCGCGTGTGGCTCTCGGAAATCATGCTGCAGCAAACGCGTGTCGCGGCAGTGGTTCCTTATTACGAACGGTTTCTGGAACGCTTCCCTGATCTCCAGGCGCTGGCCGCTGCACCGGAACAAGAAGTGCTGCGGCGATGGTCCGGCCTTGGCTATTACCGCCGCGCGCGCAACCTGCAGAAGGCCGCGCGGCAAATCGTTCGAGAACACGGAGGCGAATTTCCGTCGCGACGGGAAGCGGTGCTGGGACTACGGGGAGTCGGCAATTACACAGCCGCGGCGATTTTGAGCATCGCGTTCGAGCAAGAACATGCTGTTCTGGACGGCAACGTCGCACGCGTGCTGGCGCGTCTTGGGGCTGTTAAAGGAGATTTGCGCGCCCGGCTGCGCTGGCAGAGGTTACAGAACTGCGCGGACGCCTATCTGGACAGAACATCACCCGGCGATTGGAACCAGGCCATGATGGAGCTCGGCGCCACGCTCTGTGCGCCAAAATCGCCGCAATGCCTTCTCTGCCCCGTTGCGCAATTCTGCGAAGGGCGCAAGCAGGGCATCGCGGATCTTCTCCCGGAAAAGCGGAAGAAACGGGCAACCGTCCAGATTGATCTGGCAGCGGCAGTTTTTGCCGATGAACGCGGCCAGACGCTTCTGCTACCTCCGCCCTACGAGCGAAACTCCGAACGGCCTGAGGATGATATCCCGACGCTCACTTCCAACCTGTGGCATTTTCCGACCGTCTCGGTCCACGGCGATCCCGTCGCGAAACTGCGCAGTCATCTGCGAAAGCTGCAAATTCAAAATCAGAACGGGCATTTCGAGTTCGTCCGAGTGGACAAGGTGCAGCACACCGTGACCTACCGCTCGGTCACCGTGGAGCCATTTCGCATCCGCGTGAGGAAACTTCCCCTGATCAAGGGCGCGGAGAGCGTTCCGCTCGGCGAGATCACTCTGCTTCCCGTTTCCAACTTGACGCGGAAGGTGGCGCGGGCAGCGCTCGCGGCCGCTTCAGAGTAGAGGCGTCCCTGCGGTGTTTGAGAGCTCCGAAGGCAGATTCTCTGCTCGGTGCGGCACCGCGGACTTCCTGCGCATTCTGCTCATCGATTATCCGTTTGGGTGTTTTCTCCGTCAAGCAAAGCAGCGGCCACGACTGCCGGTGTTAGGATAAGAAATCGGCAATGGCTACCGCCGCAAATCCGGATCGACAAGCGTGGCCCGCGGAGCGTTTCTTCCGCGCCTCGCTCTCCTTGCTCGTTCTGAGTTCCATCCTTACATTGGCAAGCACCGACAAACTCGATGGGTTCACTTCGTTGGTTGCCCCGCTCGCTGCGCTGTATAAAGGCTACCGCTGGTGGCACGGGCTGCCTGCCGAGCTTTCCCACCGCGCCGCCACCTGGTGCCTGGTGGCATATCTCGGCTTCTTCCCCGTGGACGCCATGTTTCTGTCGCGCTTTTTTCTTGCCAGCTCCTCGAGTCCGCCGCTTTTCGTTCTGCTGCTGGCGGTTGTGCATTTCCTGATCTTCGCCATGTTGATCCGCTTTTACAGCGCGGCGTCGGATCGCGACGCGCTTTTTCTCAGCATGCTGGCTTTTGCCGCGATTCTGGCGGCCGCGATTCTGACCGTCGACACGCTCTTCTTGACCCTGTTTTTCTTCTTCCTTCTGTCCGCAGTTTCCACGCTTATCGGTATGGAATTGCGCCGCGGAGCCATGGGCGCCGTTTCGCCGGCCCCGGTGCGTCGGGAAACAGAACGGCACCTCAATCGGGCTTTAAGCCTTGCGGCTCTCAGCGTGGCCGTGGGCGCCATTCTTCTGGGAGGCGCGTTTTTCTTCTTCTTTCCGCGATTCAACGCCGGGTATCTGGGACGCGTCAGCTTCAGTCCGTCGCTTATGACCGGTTTCACCGAGGACGTTGAGCTGGGGCAGATTGGAGAAATCAAGAAGAGCTCGGCATTGGTCATGCGAGTCGAGACCGGCAAGCCGATCGGATACGAATGGCTGCGGTGGCGAGGCGTCGCACTGGCCACGTTTGACGGAAAACGCTGGAGTTCCGGCGCGGTCAGCGCAAAAAGACTTGAGCCAGGCGCGGATGGCTGGATTCACTCGCCGCAAACCGCAAAGAAGGAGAACACCCTGGGACAGGCGGTCCGCTACACGGTTTTCCTCGAGCCAGTAGCCACGGATGCGATTTTTGTTCCGGGAAGATTCCTATCGCTACAAGGAAACTTCAGCGGCGGAGCGGCAAATTCGTTTGCCGCATTGCAGCGGAACTATCTTGTTACCGACACTACCGATACGCTGAAGAACCCATTTCGCAACTTCGCCTCCATACGATACTTCGGTATTTCGCGTTTGCCGCCGCGTGATGTGGCGAAACTCCGCGCCGCTCCCATGGTCTACTCGAATGACATTGCTTCAACCTATTTACAGCTTCCGGCGAGGCTTGACCGGCGCATTCCGGAATTGGCGCGCGAAATCACAAAAAATTCTCGGACCCCCTTCGACAAGGCTCTGCGCATCGAGAGCTACTTGCGGACCAGCTACGCCTATACGCTGAACCTGACCGGAAAGCCAGGCCAGGATCCCCTCGCGCACTTCCTTTTCGAGGCACGCGCGGGGCACTGCGAATATTTTGCGTCGGCCATGGCCATCATGCTTCGCACGCTGGGCATTGCTTCGCGCGAAGTGAATGGGTTCCTTCCTGGGGAATACAATGACCTGGCCGGCGACTACATTGTGCGGGCGAGCGATGCGCATAGCTGGGTGGAGGTGTACTTCCCCGGAGAAGGCTGGCAAGTTTTCGATCCGACGCCGTCCAATATCGAAAATGGAAACGGATTTTTGGCGCGGCTGGGACTGTACATCGATTGGCTGCAGATCACCTGGAATGAATGGGTGATTGGTTACGACTTCGCACACCAGGTGGCGCTGGCGCAAAGCCTGCAGCGCAGTTCGCGGAATTGGGGCGAATCGGCGCGCGCGTGGTTCGAGCAGAAGCAACAGGAAGGAAAGCGCTGGCTGCAATCGTGGCAGATCCGGCATGGCGAGCTGGGCTACCTGCTGCCGGCGGCGCTGGTGCTGCTGCTCCTGGCTTTACGCTACAAGGTGCCCTCCGAACTGGCTCGGCGGGTTCGCCTGTTCCTTCGCATCCACGCGGCCAAGTCCGGGAGCTCGGATCCAAAACTCGCTTCGAAGCTCTATGGCGAATTGCTGAGAATTCTGGCGCGGCGCGGATTATTGCGGGAGGAAACGCAGACACCTCTCGAGTTTGCCGCAGCCGTGAACGTGCCGCAGCTTGCTCCAGCGGTCGAGGAATTCACACAGCTTTATGTCGACGCGCGTTTCGGCGGCGCGCCATGTGATACCACGCGGCTAGGGCAACTGCTCGAGCAGGTTCGCGCAGCTTTGCGCGGGCGACCAAACGCCTCCAACTAATCCTCGATTGGCTCACCAACACCGAGCAGTCTAAGGCCTCGGTCACTACAAGCGCATGCTAGAATCAGAAGGAATCGCCGGAGGGGCTTTTTCCCGCTTATGACCAAGGTTGGATTTGTGAGTCTGGGATGCCCGAAGAACCTCGTCGACAGCGAGGTGATGATGGGCATACTTGCGCGGGACGGGTGCGAACTGACGCCGCGGGCCGAGGAAGCGGAAGTGTTGGTGGTCAATACGTGCAGCTTTATCGAAGCCGCGCAAAAGGAGTCGGTGGACGCCATCCTGGAGATGGCCGAGCACAAGAAATTTGGCGCGGCGAAGAAACTGATTGTGGCGGGCTGTCTGGTGGAGCGTTACCGCGAGCAGATTTTGGAGCAAGTGCCGGAAGTGGACGCAGTCGTGGGGACCGGCGAAGTGGAGCGAATCCTCGAAGCAGTACACGGCGATTTGCGCATGCTGCCGGCCGAGCCGCCAACGTTTTTGTATCACGACTTCACACCGCGCATGGTGACGACGCCGAAGCACACGGCGTACATCAAGATCGCGGAAGGCTGCGATCACCCTTGCACGTTCTGCATCATCCCGGAGCTGCGCGGGAAGTTCCGCAGCCGCCGGTTCGAGTCGGTGGTGCGCGAGGCGGAAAATCTGGCCGCGGCGGGCGCGCGGGAAATCACGCTAATCGGGCAGGACACGACCTCTTACGGCGAAGACCTGGGCCTGCGCGACGGCCTGGCGCAATTGCTTGCGAAACTTGCTCAAGTAAGAGATTTGCTTTGGGTGCGCTTCCTCTATGCCTATCCCAATCGCATAACGCAAGAATTGCTGGACACGATCGCGGCGCATCCGCGGCTGGCCAATTACATTGATATGCCTCTGCAACACGCAAGCCGGAAAGTGCTGGCGCGCATGAAGCGCGGCGCGAATGGCGACGCCTTCCTCGATTTGCTGGAGCGCATGCGAAAGACCATTCCCGGCGTGTCGCTGCGGACTTCTTTTATCGTTGGGTTTCCCGGCGAGACGGAAGCGGACTTTCGAGAGCTGTGCGATTTCGTAAAGGCTGCGAAGCTGGACTGGATGGGCGTGTTCGAATACTCGGACGTGGATCATGCGAAAAGCTATGCGCTCGATGAGAAGGTGGATGCCGAGACGATTGCTGACCGGCGAGACCGGTTGATGGCCTTGCAAAAGAGAATTTCCAAAGAGAGTTTGAGGGCGAAGTACCGCAGGGTGAAGAACGAGACATTTTTGGCGCTGGTCGAGGGGCCGTCGAAAGAGAATCCCATGGTGTGGGAAGCGCGGCTGGAGGGAATGGCGCCCGAAATTGACGGCAAGCTGTACTTGACGGACATCGAGTTGCCTGGCGGCGATGTTGCCGAGGCGGGCGACGCGGTGCGGGTCGAGATCACCAAGTCCGAGGCGTACGACTTGATCGGGCGCGCCGTGGAAATTCTGCCACGGCCCGCGGAACGGGCGGTCGCGAACGTCCCGTTTATCGCAGCGGTTCCCGCCGAAGGGAAACCACACAGGATTGCTACGGGAGCGCCGCTGCGGGTGCTCGGGTAAGCTTTCAACGAGCAGGTGCCCGAGAAGAGCCAGCAGCACATCCGGCCGCGAAGTCTGTTACGCTTCGGGAAAGACCGAAGCGAGATTTCTTGCTTCGCGCGATATCCGACAGGCAGCACGCCATGAAACATAGATGCCCGATTTGCAAAGCGGAGACGGACTCGACAATACACAAGGATTTTCCGTTCTGCAGCGAGCGCTGCCGGATACAGGACCTCGGCAACTGGGCCAGCGAGAAGTACGTTGTGTCCGACGCGATTTTTGACGAGGAGGAAACGGCGGAAGGCGAGCGGAAGACCATTCTACTCGATCTCGACAAACCCGATGACCGCGAATCCTAGCGCCGCGTCCGTATTGGAGGCGTCAGGCAAGAAGCCCCGCCTGGCTTTGCTTTTCGCGACCGTGTTCGGAATCGGTTACATCCGAAAGGCGCCGGGGACATTTGGATCGCTTGCCGGCGTGGTGATCGCTTTTCTCTCCGCCATTTTCTTTCTGCATCCCCGGTCGATACGCGATTTGTTTTCCCTGCACCCGCTGGCCGATGCGATTCTGAGAGAAAACCTCTTCCGGGCGCCAAGCATGAACATCCACAATGCGCCGCTCGCCATTCCGCTCTTCCTTACCGCCATACTTTTCCTGCTGCTTTCTGTTCTCGGCGTGTGGAGCGCCTCGCGCGTGGCTTCTTATACGTCGAGCGAGGATCCCCAGCAGGTGGTGATCGACGAAGTGGCAGGCCAGCACCTGACACTTCTGCTGCCGCTCGTTCCCTTCGCTTTGCCTCACCTGACCGCGCACTTTGATTTTTCGCAATACGCGATTTTTTTCGCCTTGAGCCTCGCCAACTGGAAATACCTGCTCGCGGGTCTTATACTTTTTCGAGTGTTCGACATCTGGAAGCCGTGGCCCATTCGCCGACTGGAGAAGCTCGGCGGCGGCTGGGGCATCATGGCGGACGACTGGATGGCGGGGCTGTACGCCGCAATCCTTCTGCGCGTCGCCCTGTACTTCGGCCTTCTGACGGTTCACATTGGTTGGGTATGAAATTCGGCTTCGGTTCCTCGGCTGAAAAGAACGGCATTCCACACATTGAGAGAGTTGCGCCCGCAGCCGCTATCCCCGGCGGGGAGATTACTATTCACGGACGCGGATTCGTGTCGCGGGCGCAGGCTCGCCCCGTGGTGCACTTTGGTGATGCCGAGGCGAGCCTGTCGCTGGCCAGCGACAATCGCTTGATCGCAAGGGTCCCGGAAGGTGCGAACGGTGGAACGGTGCGTGTCGCATCCGACGGACATGAAAGCCCGCCGCATCCGGTGCATATCGGCATCCAAATCGCCGACAATCTGCATCCGGTGACCAACCCCGCGGTGGATCACCAGGGCAATATTTACGTAACCTTCTCCGGGCCGCGGGGGCAGCGCGTTCCGGTTTCACTGTACAAAATCACCGCGAACTACGACGTCAAGCCGTTCCTTACTTCGCTCATGAATCCCACGGGCTTAGCCCTCGACCGCGAAGGAAGTCTTTTCGTTTCCTGCAGAAACGATGGGACCATTCACCGCGTTACCCCCGACGGCCGCGCCGAGCAGTGGATCGAAGGAATGGGCATTGCGACAGGCATGGCCTTCGATCGCGCGGAGAATCTGTACGTGGGAGACCGCAGCGGAACAATCTTCAAGATCAGCCCCTCGCGCGAGATCTTCGTTTTTGCGACGCTGGAACCTTCGGTGGCCGCGTACCACCTGGCCTTTAACCCCAACGGCGACCTGTACGTGTCGGGACCGACGACCTCCAGCTTTGACCGCATCTACCGCATCACGCCGGGCGGCGATGTCAGCGTGTTCTTCCGCGGGCTCGGCCGGCCGCAAGGACTGGCGTTTGATCGGGATGGAAACTTGTTTGTCGCGGCGTCCTACCGCGGCTGGCGAGGCATCGTGCGCATCAATGCTCAATCGCATGCCGACATCGCGCTGAGCGGGTCGGGACTGGTCGGTATGGCGCTGCAATCCTCCGGGCGTGCGATTTTGGCAACCACGGGCGCGCTTTTCACGCCGGATTGGGACGTGCGCGGCCTGCCGCTCGTTGGATTATCGAACTGACGCCCCCCGGCTAAGTGGTATTGGATGACGCTTGCCTGATCATTTCTGAGAGCAACCTTGTAGATCTCGGGCCCGAGTTTTACTCCGGTCCGGTCGAGAGGTTACCGATCGACCGAGAAGTATGCCCGCAGCTAGAACCGCAGTCTTACTGTTGCTTTCCTCTTAAAAGAGAGCTTTTGTGTCTTTTGCCCCTGGCCCGCAGCGTACGAACCTACGATGAACCCAACCGTTAATCATTCGGTGAAAGTCCTGCGGGAAATACCGGGAGGCTCTCTTCGCGTGAGTGGACAGGCAAGGGCCGATATCCGTTGCGGGTGCGGACGTGATACTTTTTCAATTGTTCTCGGACAAGTTTAACATTGATACTGCGCCAGCCGTGGTTGGGATTCGGTGCTGGATAGTAGCTGATCGAGTAAAGATGTCCCAAATCGTTGCGGATCGACGCAAAGGCCTTTTTTTCGTCTCTCCAATTTTTCGCAAAATAGGCTTTGCCGCCCGTCGCCGCGCTCATGCGTTCAAAAACTGCCGTCGAGACAGGTTCGAGCCTAGCTTCAGTCGTACTGACCATGTAGACGGGAATGCCGGCAGATTGCGCTAATTCAGCAACATCCTCTGGAGGCACCACGCTGGCATTGTCGGGGCCGTTGGAGAACACCACGACCACTTTTCTACCCGGATAGCGGGCTCCGTCCTTGATTGTGAGCAGCAAGCAGTTGTACAGTGCCGCGTCATCTCCGGCCACTGTACTACGCACGCCGCGTAGGACCTGACCTCGGTCGGTGGTTAAAGGAGCGGCGCGAGAGAGGTTTCGACTGTAAGAATAAAACGCCACTCTGTTCACCGTTTCTAGCGACCGGATGAAATCGGATATGGCGTCCTGCGCGAAGACGAAACCGCGGTACATATAGTTGCTGGTGTCAAACAAGATGAAAACGTCGGCGCCGGCCAAAGCCTCATTAAGGCTGGACGCCGCCTTCCCGCCTTGACCATCGGTTTGTGCTGAGGTGTTGTCGCTCGAGTCTGGCTTGTCTTCGTCAGGCATTTCCACCAATCTGCGCGTGGGTCCGTCGCCTTCTTCAAATGTTGCGATTTTCTCGGCAATACCGTCCTCGGTGATGGCAAAGTCAGCGGGCTGAAGGTCCGTTATGTAGTTGCCTTTATTGTCCGTGACGGCGACGTTCAACTGCACGAGCTCGACAACGACTCGTAGGGGAGCACCGGTTTGCCTTTGCTGGGCACTCGTTTCATTCCTGGAACTAGATGCGAGAATGACGGAAAGAGCGGCAGCTAAGGCTAGCTGTTTACGCATTGTTTTTTCCTGCCTGTACCGGCCGTAAGGGGCCAGCGGTCAAATGCGCACTTAGGGCGGAGAAATAACCCCACTGTTGAGCAGTGAGGCCATCTTGCCGTTTCGAAACTCGTCGCCAGTTTCTCGCGCGGCGCGCCACAGTGCCGGCCAATCTTCAATGTCGGTGGCGAAAATCTTTTCAACCATGCGGCGAGTCAGCTGGGGAATAAGACGAGTTAACATTACCGGGGAGTAGCCCATTTCGTCGGCCAAGCGGACCCAGTACAGGTTGGTGGAATCCCATGACTCGGCTAGGAGACGGCTAGAGTAACCAGCGTAAGCAGGGATGGGCTCGAGATTCAGCAAGTCGCAGCGGTAGCTCTGTTCTAAAATGGTATGCGGTACACCGAAGTCGCGAGACAAGCGCTCCCAGTTGACTTCCTCGGGATAGCGATGGGAGAGACTCTCTAGCTCTGTGCCAGCCGGTCCGAAAGAGTCGGTCTCTTCGGGGAATCTTCGGCGATATTCAGCCGCGAGATAAAACGTGTCGGCCGGCAGCAATTCAGGCAGCCTCTCCGCCAAACGATTCGCACGCAGCGCTTGCTCGAGGCGCTCCGCGGTTCGCGGAGCCATGCGATCATCGAGAATGTTCATTACTTTCTGCCGCAGATCTTCATTCTGCGCAGCGGCAGTCAGCAATTCCTCACCTGTTTGCTGATAAAGCGCGACGGCGTGCAGCTCATTTCGCGTCACCTTCCACCATCTCGGTACGATAGCGCTAGTCAGAAGGCTGGGCGCTACTTCGTCCCAGGTGAGAGCCTGCACGTTTTCGGGAGTAATGAAATGCTGTTCTGCCTCGGAAAGAACGTACGGCAGGTCCGCCAAAGAACCGACCAGGTGCGCCCCGCCGCCGGCCGGCGAGCCAACCCCTAACAGTTGCGAAGCTTGCCACACTCGCCACTCGCCTATAAGGCTTTCCCCTGCAAAGTCGTGCGAACGAACGAAAAGAGGGTTGTGATGAAGAATCTGAGCGCCAGGCGGCTCGTAGTAGGCGTAGTTCAATCCGACCAACGTGTCTCTCAAAAAGGAAGCAAGCCGACCGCGAGCGGTGGCGAGTTGTGCCGGAGAAGTCGGTCCCTTGATGACCTTTGTCAAGTCCGTTCGCATCTCTATGTCGGTGTGACTATTGTTGTAAATACCGGCTGCCCATTGCTCCCGCTCACTCGCCCGGAAAATGGGCTGCGGCATCTCGAATTCCCGCAGTTGTCCGGCGAGGGGAAGCAAGCTATCCGCCTCGGCTTTTACGCGAGCGACATCCTGTAGGGCGTCACCGAGGCGTAGCAAAACGTCCAAAGACACCAGGCGCTGTTCATCCAAAACCCTACGCATTCTATCGGCGAGCAGCTCGTGCATCTGCCGCCCTTCGGAACTTAACTGACGCGGCCCTGCAAGCAAATTGATGATCTCATCTTGCGAGGCATGAGGGTTGCCCGTCACCGCGAGAAGCAGTTCTCGAATTGCATTGCGGCCAGCATCGAACAGCTCTGCGGAAGAGGCAACCCTATCAAACGACTTTATAAGGTGCCGCCAGGAACCATTCAGCTCTGCCTCGGGAACCTGGTCCTGACGCGCAAAGATCTGCCACAGTCCCACGCTGGCCTGGAAGGTTCCCAAAGCGTTACCGCGCAGGCTGTTATTCGAGATTTTGTTGAGACTTGAGGCCGAAGCTATGAAGCTGCCGATAGACGCATCATCCAATGCTGGAAACTCGGTAAAGATTCGAAATTGGTCGCAGAAGTCCGCGAACTTGCTGGCCATTAAAGCGGTTGTCTCGGGACTTAGCCGATGACCCGGAGCGCGCACGGCATCCAGTTCATTCAAAAAAAGATAGGTTTGCAAAGGCCCTTCGGATGTCGGCGCGCGAGAAAGCGCGAACATGGTTTCCAGCAGTTGCTCGGGAGTGTCGAGCTGTCCGCGCTTGCTTAGACGACGGACGGTCTTTGATTCGGCCCCGTTATTGAGGATTTTCTTCCAGACCTCGAGATTCCCAGGTACATATGGCTGTCCGCTAGCTTCAAACCGGGCGCGAGTCACCAGAAGCAGGAGACCCGAGTTGGGACGAAAGACCCCGGTAACGGCGTCCGGTGAAATGCTCTTGCCTCGAAGCGCGTCATAATAACGACGCAAATTGCGTTTTTCGGCGAAGTGCGTTTGCTGCGCCTGGTTCACTCGGGACAAGGCGTCGAAGTAGGCGGCCAGCCAGCCTCCATCCTTGGCCAACAGTCGGAGGATAAATTCTGTTGGGAACTCAGGACCGACCCCAACCAGATCCTTCCATCCAGCCTCCGCTGCCAGCCCCCCGGGAACGATGACATGCCCGGATCGAACACGGACATGACTCCCGTAAAAGTCCAGACTTGTGGCGAAGGGCAGCATCTTCTTAACGTACTGCGGTTGCCGAAGGGCGACCTGTGTCTCTCCGTCCATTCGGGATAGCGCCCAATAAAAGTGTGCAAAAGCCGGATCCTCGAGCAGCGCGTCGACTAGATACGGGGTGACTCCTTTTTGTCGCCAATCGTTCTCGATCAGCAGCGCAGGTACCTGCGTGCTTGGGAAGGGATATTCGAAAGGTTTGCCCTCTCGGAGGCGTTCTTCCAGGTCAGGTAGAGGGAATCCGGAATCGATCGTCAAAAACGCTCTCTGGGCGTCATCTGTCAGCAAGGAGGCATTTGTCCGCCCACAATCCGGCCGAGGCAGATAACCCAAGACTTTCAGCAGGGGCCTGGCCTCCTCGCAATTTGAAACGTGAATCACGCCCTCCGGCCCCGCCAAAGCCTGCAATTCTCTGGCCTGGTGAACGTAGCGGATCAGCAGGATCAGGAATTCGGTTTGACGGCCGGGGTGTACGCCTTCATAACCTCGTTGGAAGACGTTGCGGGCCAATAGCGGCAGCACTTCGTCAGGTGCAATCTTCTGACTGATGCCGGCCATACGAAGGAAGGAGCGCAGCGGCCCGGGAATGGCTACCGTGATAGCCTCAGAAGGTGGTGCCGCTCCCTGCTGCGATGACCAAGCCTCAGAATACGTCGCTCCGCACAAAAACGCGGCCACAAGGGCGGAGGTAAGAAAAGAAGACTTCATGGCTGACGCTAATGTCCGGCTCTTCTTCGGCCGAATCGTCTGGGCGATGCCGAAACAGGGCGCGCCCACCGGGGGAAAGACGGTGCACGTGACCGAAAGTCGGGCAACCCTTGAATTTCGGAACTGACGATAAATCATCTTTCGTCCGAATCCAAGAGTTTTGTTTGCCAAGGCTAACAACCTGGTTTCGGCACGGCAATTGGGGGAGCATCCAGCGGGCGGGGCGCAGCGCCTGGTACTATCAGACCGCCCGAACTTGTATGCCGTCCCATTTAATTGTTTACAACAGCGGCGCCCTTTGTCGAGAATGACATCCGCCGTCGCCGTCCGGAGGAACGGCTTTGGGATGACTGTGCGACGTGGCCAGCCACTGGCAGATGCCGTGCACAGTGCGGGAGGCGCGCGTCGGAATCAGAACCGAGGAGTAATGGTACCGTGCATTCACTCCAAAAGTGGCACATCTTGGGGTTACGACGTTCCTACGGTTTATCTCGGTCGACTTCGGAGCGAGACGCGTAATCGTCAATGTTTAGCCAGGATTTTGCATCGCAAGCCGAAATCATAGCGGTGCTCAGAACTGCTGACTCCAAAACTTTTTTCCTACTCCTGTTGGCGAACGAGCTTAAATCAGGAAATGCAGGGACCTTGGCTGGGATAGATTCGTGACCAGAAGAGACCGGCCGGCGGGGTATTGGACAATGATCTTACGTTTTTATGGCGGCTCCTTCTTGGCCGAGCACAGGGCGCCCTCACCGCTTCGCCCGACAAAACCATCCAATACTCCGGGAAAACGAACCGCTGTAATGTAATAGCGACTGTCTTTTCTTCCTCCGCTTCAGATGTGAGACCATGGAGCCTTAGGAAGGTCACGATGGAAATCCCGGATGCGGTCCACCCATTGAAGAGGAACTGAAGAAGTCTCCTGCGAAAGCATGGATGAAACACGTCGGAAAGCTAAGGCTTTACAAAGGACCTCAAGCGAATTGACCGGATCTTCGAAGAAGAGTTCGCTGAGCTGTGAGAGTCAAAGGAGCCTGGTTGATTCCGGACTCCTCACGGACAACAATTTGGAGGAATTGTGCGCCTGCTTCCAAGCCCTCGGATTCTGCCAATAGCTTTGCTGTCCTCAGCGCTATCGACCATCCTTTGGCTTTTCCAACTGCACGCGAGCCCTCAGAACGATAGTCCCATCCCCACACAGCTCCGCGGCCACGACGCGATTCTCATGGGCACCGACTGGTACGCCGAACAATGGCCCGCGTCTCGATGGGAAACAGATGTCAGCATGATGGAATCCGCTCATCTCGCGGTCGTTCGCCTTGCTGGATTCGCCTGGAGCCGCATGGAGCCGTCTGAAGGTCGCTATGACTTCGAATGGCTCGACCACGCCATCCGTCTGGCCGAAAAGCATCATCTTCTCGTTATCCTCGACACCCCCAGCGCGGCACCGCCCGCTTGGCTCACTCTCAAATATCCCGACACGCTTCGCATGCAAAAAGACGCACGCCGCGTCACGCACGGCAATCGCACACAAGGCTCCGTCACCTCCGCGCGCTATCGCGAATTCTGTAGGCGCATTGCAACCGCGATGGCTCGGCGCTACGGCCACGATCCCAATGTCATCGGCTGGCAGATTGACAACGAGTACGGCTACTCGCAAATGTCCTTCGACGACGACGCCAGGCACCAATTCCGCGATTGGCTTAAAGCGAAGTACAAATCTCTCGACTCTCTCAATCAACAGTGGGCGACCGCCTACTGGAGCGAAACCTACGACAAATGGGCTGAAATCCCGATCCCCGACATCCCTCACAATCCCGGCCTCATGCTGGATTGGAAACGCTTCGTCACCTTTGCCTGGGCGAGCTATCAGCAAAATCAAATCGACGCCATCCGCCCGTTTGCCGATCCTCGCCAGTTCATCACCGGCAATTTCATGGGCTACACCTTCGATGGCTTCGATCACTACTCGGTCGCACGTTCCCTCACGTTCGTCGCTTGGGATGATTATGTCGGCACCGGCCATCTTGATCCCGACAAGAACGGCATCAGCCACGACACCATGCGCGGCCTCAAGCGACAGAATTTTTGGGTTATCGAAACACAACCAGGTTTCGTGGATTGGTCGAACCTCAACAATGCTCTTAACAAAGGCGAAGTTCGCGCGATGGCCTGGCATGACGTCGGCCACGGCGCCGATGAAGTCAGCTATTGGCAATGGCGCAGCGCGCTAAATGGCCAGGAGGAAATGCACGGCACTCTCGTCGGCCCGGACGGTGAGCCAGAACCGGTTCTCGCCGAAGTGACGCAGACGGCAGCCGAATTCGCACAGGTTCAAGGCGCGTTTCGGAACACGCGCGTCGTCTCCGATGTTGCGCTCCTTCACGACTACGAGAGCCGCTGGGCCATCAATTGGCAGATTCACACTTCGCGCTACGACCCGTTCAACATGCTCAAGACCTACTACCAAACCATCCGCAAGATTTCGCAGTCGCTGGACATCGTCAGCCCAGACGTTCCTCTGGACCAATACAAGCTCGTCGTCGCTCCCGGCCTCAGTCTCATTCCCAAAGAACGCGCCGCTCATCTCGCTGACTACGTCAAAAACGGCGGCCACCTCGTTCTCGGCCCGCGCTCGGGCCTGAAGAACGAATTCAACGCCCTTCTCCCGGTACGTCAGCCCGGCTATCTCATCGACGCACTCGGCGGCCGCGTCGAACAGTTTTACGCCCTAGAGCGCGACACTCCGGTCAGCGGCTCGCTCGGCTCTGGCACTGCCACGATTTGGGCTGAGCAACTCAGAGCCATGTCGGCAGATACCGAAGTTCTCTTACGCTACGAAGGTAGCAACGGGTGGCTCGACGGCCAGCCCTGCGTCATCACTCATCCCTTCGGCCGGGGACGCATCACCTACATCGGCGGCATCCTCGATCCCAATCTCATGACCGCGCTCGCGCAGTGGATGGTCAACGTTAGCGGCGTCAACCCCGTCTTCGGTCCTGTCCCGGACGGCATCGAAGTCAACCGTCGCGTCGGTCCTGGGGCCGCCGTCTTTGTCCTCGTCAACTTCAACCCCGAAAAGCAAATCGTTCCTCTTCCTCGACCGATGAAGTCCATCCTCCATCAACTCGACCAGCCGGACGAGCCACAGCTCTCCCAGCCCAATACCGCTCAAGCCGAAGTCACCGAAGTCGAACTCTCCCGCTACGGTGTCGCTATCCTCCTCGACCAACGCAAACCCTAGAGCAATTCGTCACGGTGCGGATCCGCTCGGGCTACGCTGTTGGAACCCCGGCGGGCTGAGCGCGACGAATGGAGAGGCAACCGTCACGTTGAGCTAACGTCGCTCCTCGGCCTTCGCGCCGTTCCTCGAAACTCGTACTCGATCTGCTCCAGCGTCCTTCCCTTCGTTTCCGGCACGCGCCAAAACACAAAAAAGAAGCCCGCGAGACAGACCACCGCATAGATCCAAAATGTCCGGGCGGGACCTAGATTCCGATGGAGAATTGGAAAAGTGAAGGTGAGAAGGAAAGAGGCAACCCAGAGCGCCGACACTGAGACGGAAACCGCAAACCCGCGCACGCGATTGGGAAAGATTTCCGAGATCAAAACCCAAGTCACCGGCGCAAGCGAGAGCGCGTAGCACGCAATCGTGCAGAGGGTAAGCACCAGTACCGGGAAGCCCTTGGTCCCGGAACGGTAGGCCAAGCCGAGGACGGTGTGCGACAAAGCAGTTCCCGCGCAGCCAAGCAGCATGAGTGCCCGGCGACCAAACTTGTCTACCAGGCCCAACGCCACCAAAGTGAAAACGAGGTTGATGGTTCCGGTGATCACGATGTTGAAAAGAATGCTGCTCACACCGTATCCTGCGCTGCGGTAGATCTCCTCCGCATAGTTGAAGATGATGTTGATTCCGCTCCACTGCTGGAGAACGGCCAGACAAACTCCGGTTGACAAGAGCCTCAAAATGTATGGAGTGCGAAGTTCACGCCAGAGAGCATCGCTTTGCTCGTGTGTGTTCAGAGTGGCTTGAATTTCTGCAATTGCTTCGTCGCCGTACTCTTCTCCGCCAATGCGCGCCAAGGTACCGCGAGCACGCTGATTTGCCCCGATCTTCACCAGCCAACGTGGACTCTCCGGAATAAACATCGCAGCGAAAAAGAAAATCAAAGAGGGTGCTGCCACGGCGGCGAACATCCAACGCCAGCCATATTGCCCATTCCACGATTGGCGAATCAGTTCAGCAGTGGCGCCTTCGGGAACTTGGTCCGCAATAAGCCAATTGACAAATTGCGCCGCCAAAATTCCTACAACAATGGTCAACTGATTCAAGGTCACCAGCCGTCCGCGCCAGGGCGCGGGGCTAACCTCTGCAATATAGGTTGGGGAGACATTGGAGGCGATGCCGATGGCCACTCCGCTCGCAATCCGCCAGGTAACAAATGACGAAAAGCTGTGGGACCACGCCGTGAGGAGAGAGGACACCACAAAAAGGAGCGCAGAAAGGATCAGCAGTTTCTTTCGCCCAAAGCGGTCGCTGATGCTTCCCGAGATGATGGAGCCGAGAAGGCAGCCGATGAGCGCGCAGCTGTTGGCCCAGCCGATGCTGCTTTCTGACGTGAGTTGGAAGTACTTTTCGTAAAACGGCTTCGCCCCACCGATGACCACCCAATCGTATCCAAACAGCAATCCGCCTAACGCGCCGACGGAGGAAATGGCCCAAACGTACGCCGCATGGTAGCTATGTGCAGGTTGAGTTTGCGAAGTACGGTAGCCGCCGCCCAAGTTCTCTCCTGTAGACGTGCATGGTAACCTAAGACCCGCTCGGCTGAGCCAGCAAGTCGACAGCCATCGAATGACTTGGGTCGAGGCTCCGGACTCGGGCGAGCAGTTCCTGCGCCTTTGCGGCGTCACCCAACCCTAGCCAAGCTTGCGCCTCGAGGAACAAGGCGGTCACCGTGTTCCGCCCCTGGAGGTCATCTTCAAACAACAACATCGCCGGAAGGGAGGTCGCAAAATAATCGACTTGGGCCTTTTGCTGCATGAGATTCTCGGCATAGGCGAGTAGATCGCGGAGAAGTTTCTCTGCCTCCCGCGACCTTCCCAGCCGCTTGAGGGCAAGCGCGCTGTAGCAAGTCATCTCCGAAAACGAACGGACGCTCATTTCCCGGAAATCCCCCTCGTGGCTTGCTGCCCGTTCCCACCACTTATGAGCGGCGGGAAGGTCGCCAGCCGCCTCACAGGCCGTGCCAAGCAAGTAGAAAATGTTGCTTTGATTCGCGAGCAAATGAGCTGCTTCGCCAAGGTTTGCCGGACAGTCCAGGGCCGCCTCCATAAACCGCCGGGCCTCAGCTGGTTTGCCATCCGCCAGCGCGCGCCGGCCTAACGCCAATTGTGTGCGAACATACTGGCCCAGTACCAATCCTTCGCCACCTTCCCATGGCTGAAATCTACGTGACTCGATCACGGCAAGTGCCTTCTCAGGTTGCTTGGTATCGTTGTAGAGAGTGGCTAGCTCGATGGAAAGGTCATCTCGCAGCCGTACAAGATCCGAGAACTTCCCGAGTTCTTCAAGGCGGCGAAGGGGAGACTCTCCCGTCCGTTTCCAGAGCTGGTCACGCTCGTAAACAACGCGGGCGTCTGTCGGATCGGCCTCCAATGCCTTGTCAAACGCGGCCCGCGCCGCGTCCGACTTGCCGCGCACGTTGAAATAGCCGATTCCGAGGTTGCGCCAAGCCACTGACCAGGAGGGATCCAGGCGGGCAGACTGTTCCCACAGCGCAATGGCCTCATCATGCCTGAGGCGGTCATAGAGCAGATTGCCAAGGTAATAGGCGGCGCGCGCATCGCGTGGATCTCGAGCCATCGCGGCCTCGAGAACAATCATCTCCTCCAACCCGTTCGGGAAGCAGTAACGGGGGTCTGCATCCGCCGCCTCTGAATACGCCCTCTTCGCGGCAATGGCGTCCCCGGTTTGCTGGTGCACGTAGCCCAAGGTATAAGAAATCGTTGGGACGGAACCATCGTTCGCCAGGCGATCGGCCGCCTTCAGAATCGTAATGGCTTCGGCATAAAACCCCGCGCGCGCGCAGTCGAATGCAAGATCAAGGAGCAACCGATTGTCCGAAGGCAGCGAACCATTGAATAGGTAGCGCGCCCAAAAATCTGTCGGATCGAGGTCCGCCGTCTCCTGCAACAAACGCGCTGCTTCTGTTTCCCGGCCAAGCTTTCTTAGAACCATCACAGCTAGATTGCGAGCATTCAGATTGTCACCATCAAGGCGAAGCGAAGACCGCAAGTGCTCTTGGGCGGACTCCCACTGATTGCGCTTCGCGTCTAGTTCGGCGAGCGCCATGAACGCAGCTGCTTGGTGCTCCCGGTTCCAAGTAGACTTATAGAATGCGGCATAGGCTTCGTCATCACGGTTCAGGTAACGAAGTGTGAGCCCAAGGTTGTAGTAGGGTTCGCCGTCATTGGGATTCGGATTGCGCAACATGAGTCTCTGGACTGCGTGGCGGAAGTATTCCTCGGCCTGCTTGAACTGACCTCGTCGCAGATGCCACCGTCCCAAGGCGTTGTTCGAGCGACTATCGCCTGGATCGCGACGTATGGCCTCGAGCCAATATGCTTCCGGGTGACGAGTGGCATGGCGATACTGCTCGAGGTGGAGACCCGTCACGTAAAGTTCGTCGTTACTCTCGATATCTCCCGGTGCCGCAGGCTCCGTCGCAGGTTTTTGTACAGACCGTCGCGGGTTCGTCAGCGGCGTGTAGCGCAGTAGTTCCCGTTCGTCCTCAGTCCTGATTGTCACCGCCAAATCTTCAGATATTACGCCAGGTGGCAATTCTATCGTTTCGAGAAATGCGCCCCGAGGAGATAGATCGTGGACCCATTCCCAGGGGTTCCTCCCTTTCACCTCCAAGCGCACTCTGGCGCCAGGGACTTGCTGCGTCACGCAAACGCCCAACTGCGCCTTCCTCCCGGAAACGCTGAGGCTGACCGCGGCGTGCAAATTGGCTTTCTGCACTGGACCGATTTCGCGGATGGGATACCAATACTGGCTGAAGGCTTTCGTTTCCCACGGCGACAAGAATGAGAAATCCGGCTGGTTATCGGTAAAAACGCCTGCCATCAGTTCGATATAGGGACCGTCGCCGTCCGTCAGATTCCGCTCCCATGCATATCCGAATTCGTGGTTGCCCCAAGTCCACTGCTTCTTGCCGGGCGAAATGTGGTGACTGGCCACATGGACTAGGCCAGCTTTCTGCCTGTGGTCATAGCCGCCGAAGAAATCTTCCATCGAACCTATTGCCATATAACTGGTCGGCACTGGGATATTGGCATACCAACTCAAATCGTTTGGCGGGTAACCTCGAGGAAGGACGAATCTTCGTGGGCGTTCTTCTACCGGCACGCCGCTCCGCGCCCTCTCGCCGTATTCCACTCCGTAGTAGCGCTCCTCGCACAGGGGAAAACGGCTGACGGCACGTTTGGCGTGGTCAGCGACATACTGCACATCGGGTGGGAAGAAGGACTGATAAAGTTCGTGAACGTGGACTCCAACGTTGGCCCACCACAAAAATGTCTGGGTGAATGGAGTTCGATTGTAGAGGCGCACTTTGACTTCGATGTACGCCCTACCAGGATGCAAGCATATGCCATGTGCGCTCTTGAGGCGATGCATGGGGTCATGGTCGCTACACCAAACGGTGCGTGCCCCATCAGAATGTTCCTGGATCTGCGCTTCCACCGGCATGAACGTGGCTGGCCGGTGGTGTTGCGGCCAGTTAAACTCCACGCCGCCTGAGATCCACGGACCGGCTAGACCCACGAGAGCGGGCTTGATCACGTTCTGACGATAGAAGAAGTCGTAGCCATTCGACTTGTCCAGTCCTACGTGAATTCGGCCACCGATTTCGGGCAGCACCATGACCCGCAGGAACTCGTTTTCCACATGCACTGCCTGCCAGGCTTGATCTCGTGCTTCTGTGGAGATTCGGTCGGTGAACGGTAGCGGGTAGACTTTCCCGCTACTGCCTTGATACACGCGATTCTCCAGAAACATGGGGTTCTTGTCAGGGGCGTGCGGGTGGTAGGTGGGAATCACCACCGGCTCGAACCAGGCTTTCACAGGGCCGGTCTGCTGGGTGGGTGCTTTGGGGAGTTCAAATTTCATTGCGCTTTCTTCGCTCGCGGCAAGCGCGGCATGCTTCTCAAGTGGAGTACCGAAACGATGGAAAAGCCTAATCTGCTCGTAGTGTTTCTGGCGAGGGAAAAGTAAAAAGTCGCTGCTTGGTAGATCACTCGAAATTCCTCAAAGCACTTGGCCAGGGAGGCAAGAAACTCCGCAACAGACGCGGCCACAGCCAAGAGGATATGATTGCCTTCGGATTCTCCGCCCGCCATTGGCAACAGATGGAAGCCAGTCGCCCGATTACAATGAGGACGCTTCTGAGGATTTGTGACGCGTTCAAAGCCCGAATCGTGGCCGTCCGCGACACAGACGAAGGAATCTACGACTAAGGAATTTCTAGGCAACGCGATGCTGGCCGGCTTCTTGGGCAGGCCATCAGGAGCGTTTGAGGCGGGAGGGGTTCAGGACCACGCCGGCTCCCGCCCCTTGGTCTTCCTAATTACCCGTTCTTTAGTTCGACACGAACCGACTTCGGCGCTGCCGTCTTTGTCATTTTGATGCTCATGATGCCGTCCTTCAGGGTCGCGCTCACGTCGGAGGTATCGACCTCGGCGGGCAGATCAACTACGCGTAGTATCTCGCTTGCGCGCAATTCTGAATAAAGAGTCTTGCCCTTCTTGGTTTCGTCCTTCGCTTCGTGCTTGCCGGTTATAGTCAAGCGGCGTGGTTCGATGTTGATTTCCAGTTCCTTGGCGTTGAAACCCGGTACCTCTGCCCGAACGTTGAGATGGTTATCCGACTCCGTGATCTCTAGGTGCATGGGGTGAATCAACTCGGATTCAGCGCGGAGCCAATCATCGAGTTCACGGCCGGGCCATCGGCCCTTGCCTTCAAAAATCTCGAATGCTCTTCGAGCAATCGAATTATGGAGCTCTTCGATCCGGTCGAAGATACCAGGCGTCTGTTTTACCAGTACTGCTTCCTTGACGTGCTGCATTGCTGTGGCGGAATGCGGGGACATAAGAATTTCTCCTTTCCAATCTGTCTGGATGGCAGTGCAACCAGTCAAGGGGCTGGGGGCCGATGCACTGCAACCAGCTCTTGGGTTTCCTGAGGCGTGCTCTGGTCGGTTACAATCGAGCCGGAATCCGGCTTGGCCTTCCGACGCCTGAGATTATACTTCTATTTGTCTTCGAAGGAACTCTACGCCGAGTGAATGGTTTTTAGACAAGCGATTCGCTAGGGATGCAATACGCGTTGCTGGCACGTGATCCGCGAGGCCTTACGGAGCTACGCTTCGGGGTGTGTCCGGGGCGGCACCTCGCGGACCTGCCCCTGTGTGCTGAGGGCTCATACCGCCGATGAGTCTGGGTGTGCGTGGCAGATGGTAGCTCAATACGACAGCCAATTGCAACAGATGGTGGCCCTTGCACGACTTGTACGACCTGGTCAGAAGGAAATTACGCCGTGGCAGCCCTGCATTTGCTGCGTATGTCTGAACCATCCCTGAAATTCCAGCGCTTGGGATTGACGATCACAGTTCCCATCCCGCCGAACCCGGAACTGGCAGACGCGGCGAACTGCGCCCGCCGCTAATGGTACACTCAAAAGTTGGAGGCGCGCGTCGGAATCAGAACCGACGAATGATGGTACCGTGCATCAACTCCAAAACTGGCACATATCGACGCAGTTTCCGGGTTGCGATCTTCCGCGGTTTACCGCGGTCTACTTCGCAACGAGACGCGAAATCGTCAATGTTTATGAGGGATTTTGCTGAATTGAAAGCCGAGATCATCGCGGTAGGCTCAGAACTGCTGACTCCGGACCGCATGGATACCAACTCGCTTTATCTCACCGAAGAATTGAACAAGCTGGGAATCGAAGTCCTCCGCAAGACGATCGTGGGAGACAATCGCGACTTGCTGGCGGAGGCGTTTCGCGACGCGCTCGAGCGCGTTCCGTTGATTTTGGCAAGCGGCGGCCTGGGGCCCACCGAAGATGACCTGACGCGCGAAACCGTTGCGGAGCTGCTCGGCCGCAAACTGATATTGAATCAAGGAATCCTGCATTACATCGAAGGACGATTCCGGCAATTGGGTCGGGAAATGCCGGCGGTAAACGTTCGGCAGGCGATGGTGCCCGAGGGCGCGGACGTTCTGGAGAATCCGCGCGGGTCAGCGCCAGGGTTGTGGCTGGAAGATCGCGGCCGATCGATTGCGCTGCTGCCTGGTCCGCCACGCGAGCTGAAGCCGATGTATCTGGAGCAGGTGCTGCCACGACTGGAGAAGAGGCGCTCGGGCGTGCGCATGTTTCACCGCGAACTGCGGGTTGCGGGACTGGGAGAGTCGGCCCTCGAGCAGCGGATCAAGCCGATTTACATGCGCTATTCCCACGTGAACACCACGATTCTTGCGGCGCCGGGAGAAATCCAGATTCACTTGCGCACGTGGACGGACAACGCCGCACAGGCACAGAAAACTCTCGATGAAATGGTTCAGGGTTTCGAGCTGGCGCTGACCGACCGGATTTATTCGAAAGACGGGTCTTCGATGGAGGAAGTGATTGCGCGGCTGCTGACGATGAATAAGGCGACGATTTCCGCGGCGGAAAGCTGCACCGGAGGATTGCTGGCGGAGCGGCTGACGAGCATCGCGGGCAGCTCGTCGTATTTCTTGGGAGGAGTTGTTTGTTACAGCAACGATCTTAAAACGGCCTGGGTGAATGTGCCGGCGGAGCTGATTCAGTCAAAAGGCGCGGTCAGCGGCGAAGTAGCCATGGCGCTGGCTGACGGCATCCGGCGCAGCGTGGGGAGCACGCTTGGCGTGGGGATCACCGGAATTGCCGGGCCAGGCGGAGGAAGCGAGGAAAAACCGGTTGGCACGGTGCACATTGCGTTGTCGCACGCGAGCGGAGTGAAGGAACGCAGCGTGCGTTTCCCAGGCGACCGGGAGGCCATTCGCTGGCACGCCTCGCAGCTTGCGCTGGACATGGTGCGCCTGCATTTCCTCTACAACGGCGGCGAACCGCCGCGGCACGACGCAAAAAGGTCCTGAGCCGTGCGCCTGTTCGTCGCGCTGGAAATTCCCATCACGACGCGAGAAAACCTCGCTACCTTGATTGCTTCGTTGCGGGCCATCACGCGGGGACCGCGCTGGGTGCGGCCGGACAATCTTCACGTCACCCTAAAATTTCTGGGTGAAGTCGCCGAAGACAAGCTCGCCGCGGTCGAAACTGCGCTTGGGCGGATTCGCTCCGACCGGGCCCTGACGCTCGAGTTTCGCGGCTTGGGATTTTTCCCGAACGAGAAAAAACCGCGCGTTTTCTGGGCTGGCATCGAAGCGTCAGCGAATTTGCAAACGCTGGTTGCGGATATCGAAGGGGCCATGGAAAAGTGTGGTATTCCGCGCGAAAAGCGGGAATTCTCGCCGCATTTGACGCTTGCGCGGCTGGAAGGCTCGCTGCCGGAGGCGTTGCGCAAGACCATCGCGGAGAGTGCGCAACGGCAATTTGGCTCGTTGCGGACGGGCGCATTGCACCTCATTCAAAGCAAGCTCAAACCTTCCGGAGCAGAGTACACTACGCTCAAGACTTTCCCGTTTTCGCCGATTGTGGAATAACACCGCATGATCGCGCTGAACATTCCATGCCTTGTGGCGGTTCCGCTCGCTTACTTTCTTGGGGCGATCCCCTTTGGGGTGATTCTTGCAAAGCTTTTAGGGGGAACGGACGTTCGAAGATCCGGCAGCGGCAACATTGGCGCGACGAATGTGGCCCGCGTGGTCGGACCGCTGGCAGGAGTGCTCACATTGATTTTCGACATTGCCAAGGGCGCGGGCGCGGTCTTGCTGGCCGAGAAGCTCTCAAACCACAGCGCCGGGTGGATGATGACCGCGGGCATCGCCGCGCTCGTGGGCCACTGCTTCCCGGTTTGGCTGAAATTCCGGGGCGGCAAGGGAGTGGCCACGGCGGGTGGCGTGTTTCTGGTGCTCTCGCCGCCGGCCTGTCTGGCAGCGGTCATTCTCTTTCTGCTGGTCGTGATTTTCTGGCGTTATGTTTCTCTGGGCTCCGTTTCTGCAGCGGCCGCGATGCCGCTGCTGATTACCTTCCTATGGGCAGGGCCCGAGCGACCGCCGCTCGCGGTGACCGTGGGAACTCTGGCCGCGGTACTGCTGATCCTTTACAAGCACCGGGGGAATTGGCAGCGATTGCTCGCAGGTAGGGAGCCCAAGTTTTCGTTCTCCAAAAATAAGGAAACGGAATGACGCGAATGGCCATTCTTGGAGCGGGAAGCTGGGGAACCGGCCTGTCCGTGGTTTTGTCGCAAGCGCGAAAAAGCCATGAGATCTCGCTGTGGGCGCACAACCGAGCGCAAGCGGAAATGTTGCAGAATCGTCGCGAAAACAGCACGTATTTGGCGGGCGTCCGGCTGCCCGACGGAATTCGCGTAACGCACGACATGCCGACAGCACTGGCCTCAGCGCAGGTGGTGATCGGCGCGCTGCCCTCGGTGTATGCCCGCTCCGTGTACTCGCAGGCGCTTCCTTCGGTAACACCCGAGATGATTTTTGTGAGTGCCACGAAAGGGCTCGAACCCGCGACGCATCTGCGCATCAGCCTGGTGCTCGCGCAAGTGCTCGAAAAGGCGGGAAACGTCAAGCCGGCCGGGCGCATCGCGGTGCTTTCCGGACCGTCTTTTGCCGCAGAAGCCGCGCGCGGCGAACCAACCGCGGTGGTGCTGGCCGCGGAGGATCGAGCGCTCGCGGGCCGGTTGCAAGAAGAACTTTCCGGGCCGTCGTTCCGCCTGTACACCAACGACGACGTGCTCGGCGTGGAACTGGCCGGAGCGATGAAAAACGTGATAGCCATTGCCGCAGGAGCCTGCCAAGGGCTGGGACTCGGGTCGAATCCGCTGGCGGCGCTAATCACCCGCGGCCTCGCGGAAATGATGCGGCTTGCGGCAGAGCTCGGCGCGCGTCCGGAAACGCTGGGCGGGCTAGCCGGTTTAGGCGATTTGGTTTTGACGTGCACGGGGGCGCTCAGCCGCAACCGACACGTGGGAATCGAACTCGGTAAAGGCCGCAAGCTTGCCGAGATTCTTGCCGGCATGCGTATGGTCGCCGAGGGCGTTGACACCGTGGTACCGCTGCTCGCACTGGCCCGCGAACACGGGATGGAACTGCCCATTACGGAGCAGGTGGACGCGATTCTGCACCGCGGAAGGTCGCCAAAGGATGCCATTCGCGAAATCATGGATCGGCCGCTCAAGCGCGAATAAGCGAACAAAGGGAGTTGTCAAAGGCCATTCCGCAGGAGGTAGTACCAAAGTCCTAGTTGCAGTTGCGAGACGCGCGGCTGTAGTTGTACCCCTGAGGCTTCTCCGGGCAACCTAAAATTGAGAGTGGAGATGCCGCCCACCGCTCAATCTCTTTGGGCCCTGTGGAAACGCCTGCGCGCGGGCCATGTGCGCATCTTATGGCTTGTTCTTGGCGCGCTCCTGATGGTCAGCGTGCTGCCACTGGGTCTGTATCACCGCCTGGTTCTGCAACTTAGCCAGGACAAGCTGGTGGACACGGAACGCGTGCAGCAGACCGATCTGGTGCGTTCGCTGGCCCAGGAGATCCAACACTTTGAATCGAACCTCACCGAGCAACTGCTGAGCGAACGGCAGATTCTGGACCTGACAGGTCTGATCGAGAATGTAGAAGATCCGGCTGCGGAACCCAAAGTGACCCACCTGCTCGAGAATTTCGTCGAAAGCAACCCGAACACGTTCATCTATCTGACAGCCGTGGGCAAATCCGGCCGCGGCACCGGCGCTTCGCAGGGAAATTTCCGGGCCGAGCAAGACCCTTTTGTGGCGAAGGCACTACAGCGCGCGTTTGTGACTTGCCTGCAATCGCAGCAGCTTCAGGTAACCAAATTTCGCAGCGACCCGCTGGCGCTGGCACCGGGCAACCGGCCAGCGTTTGTTGTGGCGGTGCCCCTGAAGGACATGAGCGACAATTTCACGGGGATGCTGGCGGCCGTGGTATCGCTCGATGCCATCCTTAGGCGATTGCAGGATGCCAGCGTGCGCGGCCGTTCCGTTTTTATCGTAGACCACAACGGCCGCATCGTGGCGCACCACGACAGCAAGAATTTTGTTCCCGGCGCGGATGCGCGGGACAACGCCTTAGTCGCGCAAGTACGCGCCCTCCCTCAGGATCTTCGCAACACCGAGACGAAGCGGTTTGCAGAAACCGTCAAGAAGCGTTCCGTCGAGATGATCGGGACTTACAGTACGTTTCCCGAACTGAACTGGGCGGTCATAGCGCAACGGAGCCTGGATGCGGCGGAGAGCGACACCGGGGTCGATGAGTTAAACCGGCAGGCGCTGGTGTTTGCCAGCATCGTGGTGCTGGCCGCCATTGTAGTCGGATATTTCTTTGCCGTCGGCATCAGCGGGCCGATCCGCGGGCTGGCAGCCTCGACACGCGCCATCAGCCGAGGCGAATTTCACCAGAGGTCCGTGGCTCGCGGCGCGCTGGAGATCAGCGAGCTTGCTGAAAACTTCAACAAAATGGCCGCGGACATCGAAGAATTTATCGAGAAGTTGAAAGAAGCCGCTGAGGAAAACCGCGAGCTGTTTATCGGCTCGATTCGCATGCTCGCCGCGGCCATCGACGAAAAGGACCCGTACACGCGGGGCCACTCTGGGCGGGTAGCCAAGTACTCGACGCTAATCGGGCAGCAGCTGGGGCTGTCCACCGGAGAATTGGACAAGCTGCGCATTTCGGCGCTGCTGCACGACGTGGGAAAAATCGGCGTGGAAGACCGCGTGCTGAAAAAGCCCGGCGCGCTCACCCCCGAGGAGTTCACCCTGATGAAGCAGCACACCGTAAAGGGCGCCAACATCATGCGCCCGGTTTCGCAGCTGAAAGAGGTGCTGCCAGGCATCGAACTGCACCACGAACACATCGATGGCCGCGGGTATCCGTATGGCCTGTCGGGCTCGCAGATTCCGCTGATGGCGCGCATCATCGGCGTGGCCGATACGCTTGATGCGATGACCACGAACCGTCCGTATCAGACGGCCATGGATCTGGACTACGCGATGGAACGGATTCGCACGCTAGCGGGTACGAAGTTTGACCCGACGGTGGTGAACGCGCTCGAGTCCGCCGTCCAGCACGGCAAGCTGCGGCTGAGCGCCGTAGAAGTGCATGTTTAGCGGTTTTTTCCCTATCGTCCCCTTAACTACCTTGACCACCTGCGGATGGCAACAACTCCGGTAACTCGATCTGCTACAATTTTCAGCTGCACCAGGAGTGAAGCGCGCCACTGATGATTTCCCTGTTTGGCAAAAGCGAGCCGGAAGCGACGTTTCTCGAGAAGCTGAGGAAGTCGGTCAGCAAGACGAAGGCGGCACTCGCCGAGACCGTCGACACGATCTTTCTCGGCGAGCGCCGGATTGATCCATCGATCCTGAAGAATCTGGAGACGGCGCTGCTCTCCGCAGATCTGGGCGTGAAGCCCACCCGCGAAATCCTCGATGCCGTGCGCGAAAAATTAGACCGCAACGCGCTCTCGGATGCCGGGGAGCTTAAACGTGAAATCAAGTCGCACGTCCTGCGCATCCTGAATGCTTCGAAAAGACCGGACGCGGCCGGCGTGAGAGGCGTATCGAGTTCGGCGAACGGCGCGGGAACGCGTGTGATTTTCATTGTCGGAGTGAACGGCGCGGGTAAAACCACGAGCATCGGCAAGCTGGCCAACCGCCTCCGACAAGAGAACCGCAGCGTGGTGCTCTGCGCCGCGGACACGTTTCGCGCCGCGGCGATTGAGCAACTGGAGGTCTGGGCCGAGCGCAATGGCGTGGAAGTGATCAAGCAGAAATCGGGCGCTGATCCTGCGGCAGTCGTTTACGACGCGATGGCCGCGGCGAAAGCCCGCTCGGCCGACGTGGTTATTGTTGACACCGCCGGACGTCTGCACACCAAATCGAACCTGATGGCGGAACTCGAAAAAATGAAGCGCACGGCCGGCAAAGTGATTCCCGGCGCGCCGCACGATGTCCTGCTGGTTCTCGACGCAACCACCGGGCAGAACGGCCTGGTACAGGCGCGCGAATTCACGTCGACCGTCGGAGTCACGGGGATTATCCTCACCAAGCTCGATGGCACGGCCAAAGGCGGCATCGTAGTGGCCATCTCTCGCGAGCTGGGTCTGCCGATTCGCTTTGTCGGCACCGGCGAGCAAATCAACGACCTAGTGCCGTTCGACGCCGAAACCTACGCGAATTCCCTTTTCGATTAAATCGTGAACGAACACGACATTCGCTTCATGCAGCACGCCCTCGAGCTCGCGCGCAAGGGCGTCGCTCTAGCCAGCCCGAATCCGACCGTAGGATGCGTCATTGTGCGTGATGGCGAGATCGTCGGCGAAGGCTTTCATCAATATGAATGGCGAGACCACGCGGAAATCGTGGCGCTCAAATCGGCAAAAGAAAAAGCGCGCGGCGCGGTTCTTTACGTGACGCTTGAGCCATGCAGCCACCAGGGGCGCACCGGCCCATGTACCGAAGCGATCATCGCGGCGGGCGTCGCGCGCGTCGTCGCGGCAATCGAGGATCCGAATCCGGTCAGTTCCGGCCGCGGCTTCGAGCGTCTCCGCCAGGCCGGCATCGAAGTACTCGCGGGCATTTGCGAAGGAGAAGCTCGCCGCCTGAACGAGGGCTTTGCTTGCTGGATTCGAACGAAGAAGCCTTTCGTGACGCTAAAGTCCGCGTTGACACTTGATGGCCAGCTGGCTCTCCCCGAAGGGGGAAGGAACGGTCGAAGGAACAGCGGTCGGCGTGGCGGCGCCGGATGGATCACTTCCGAGGAGTCGCGCGCGGAAGTCCAGCGCATGCGCCACGCGTCGGACGCGTTGCTTACGGGAATCGGAACGATTCTCGCGGATGATCCGCTGCTTACTGATCGCAGCGGCCTTCCTCGCCGCAGGCGGCTTTTGCGTGCCGTCCTCGATTCAAGATTACGGGTGAGACCGAATTCCCGCATCGTCCAAACAGCCGACGGCGATCTCCTCGTTCTTACGGCTTCCTCGCTAAAGTCACGCAAGGCGCGTAAATTGCAGGATGCCGGCGTCGAAGTCGTCCGGATGAAATCGAAAAATGAGCGCATCGACTTGCAGGCTGTTCTTGCGGAGCTTGGCCGGCGCGATATTCTAAATGTTTTGCTGGAGGCAGGTCCCACACTCAACGGCGCTGCCCTGGCTGCCAGCATCGTCCATAAGCTCGTTCTCTTCTACGCGTCGAAGATCGCGGGAGCGAGCACCGTGCCGTTCGCACTCGCCGCAAATTTCAAATCGCCCGGGTTCCAGAATGTCGGCATGCACCAATGCGGTCCTGATTTCGCGGTCGAGGCGTATTTGCGGAAGGTATAAGAAGTGCTCTTGCTCAGTGCGAAATGCGGAGCACGGCCGCGCCGGGAATGGCGTCGTTCTTGAGGTCATTCAACGCGCGGTTGGCGTCGCGCAACGGATAAATCTCGACGTGCGTTTGAATCGGGATTTCCGCTGCGACGCGAAGAAAATCGTCGCCATCCTGCCGCGTATTGTTGGCGACGCTACGAATCATTCGCTCTTGATACAGCAGGTCGTAGCTGAACGATGGAATCGGGCTCATGTGTATCCCGCCGAGCACCAATACCCCGCCCTTTCCGAGTGCCTTTAGCGCGGCAGGCACGATTTCCCCAGCCGGCGCGAAAACAATCGCGGCATCCAGTTTTTTCGGCGGTTGCTCAAACGTCCCACCTGCCCAAGCCGCCCCCAATTCGAGCGCCAGCTTCCGGTGGCGCGCATCCCGCGTGGAGGCATACACTTCGACTTTCCAATGCCGGGCCACCTGGATGGCCACGTGGGCGGCCGCCCCGAAGCCGTAAAAGCCTAGTCTTGCTCCGGGTTTGATGTCCGCGAGCCGCAGCGAGCGAAATCCGATAATTCCCGCGCAAAGCAAGGGCGCAGCTTGCTCGTCGGGAAACCGCTCCGGAATGGCATACACAAAGCTTTCTGGCGCGACGATGTACTCGGCATAGCCGCCGTTCACCGTGTAGCCAGTAAACTCCGGGCTGTCGCAAAGATTCTCCCTGCCCGCCAGGCAATATTGGCAGGTCCCGTCGGTTTTATGCAGCCAGGCAATTCCCGCGCGCGTACCGATAGCAAATCGTTGCGCGTTTTTGCCTAGCTTGTGGACGGTACCGACAACTTGATGGCCCGGAATGACCGGGGACTTCCGTGGCGGCAACTCGCCTTCAACCACGTGCAAGTCCGTGCGGCACACGCCGCAAGCATCGACGCGGACCACGAGTTCGCCTTCACCCGGCTCGGGGACGGGAACGTCCCGGTATTGGAGCGGATTGGTTTCCACCTTCGCTCGACCTTGCAAAACACACGCTTTCATCGTCGAACCCCTTGGGCGGCAAGAGCAGCTCAACATAAGTCTATTGCTTGGGAGCCTTCCGTGGGAAATGCTGTACACTCGATCGCAGAGGCGCGCAAACAAACGTGTTCACCGGAATCATCCAACATCTCGGAACAATCGAATCTCTCCAGGTGCATCCCGAGGGCGGCCGCGTCACGATTCATGCGCCACCCCTTGGGCCTTCGCTCGCGGTCGCGAACAGCATCGCGGTGAACGGCTGTTGCCTGACCATCACGCGAACACACAACGGGCGCTTCTCCGCCGATCTATCGGGCGAAACTCTGAGCAAAACGTCGTTCGGCGCAAGCGACCGGGGCCTTCGCGCCGGTTTGCGCGTGAATCTCGAGCAGCCGCTCACTGCGGGCCAGGAATTTGGCGGCCACTTTGTTCTGGGACACGTGGACGCGGTCGGCTGCGTTGCGCATCTCACGCGAGAAGGCGAAAACTGGTGGTACGGCGTCGAAATCCCCGATGAGTTGGCACGCTACATCGTTCCGAAGGGATCGGTCTCTATTGACGGCATCAGCCTCACCGTCGCGCGGTGGCACAACGGCATCGCGGAAATGGCCATCATTCCTTACACCTATGACCACACCAACATCCGCGACCGAAAGCCCGGCGACGCGGTGAACCTCGAAGGCGACATCCTGGGAAAATACATCGAGCGCTACCTGGAGGCGCGAACCGCTCGGGTTTCCTCGCCACCGCTCGCCGTAGCGCGCTTGATGGAACAAGGTTTCTAGCCTGTAGGGGAGCTTCCCATGCCTTCTCTAACCGGTGTTCTCGAGACGTCCCTTTACGTCGACGACTTGGATCGTGCGTCGCGCTTCTACGAAGAAACTTTCGGCCTGAGGCGCATCGAAAGTGACGACCGATTTCGCGCGTACAGCGTTGGTGGCCGCAGCGTGCTTCTGCTTTTTAAACGTGGCGCGTCGAATCGCGTCGCCGAGCTGCCCGAGGGAAAGTTAGGCCCGCACGACGGCAGCGGCCCTCTGCATCTTGCATTTTCCATTTCTGCCGAAGATCTACCGGCATGGGAAAAGCTGCTCGTCGAGCGGGGGATTGCCATTGAGACTCGTATCCAATGGCCGCGGGGCGGTAGGAGCATTTATTTTCGCGACCCGGACAATCATTCCGTCGAACTGGCCACTCCCGGTCTCTGGTCGATCTACTGAACTGCCGAGCGCTCCCGAGCTTTCTGGCGCGCCCCGCGCCAGTACAGTGTCAAACCCGTAGCCAACGCCCCGATGACCCACAAAAGCGTTCGGATAAGGAAAGAAGTTCGATTGGAGCTTTCTCCCGGCGGAAACACGGACAGCACGATCGAAAGCAAGGTGATGAGAAACGCCACCCCACTGGCGATCCACACGCCGGGGAGGCCACCCGGAATGAGCACTGCCTGCTTGTTCTCGGTGCGGTCCTTGCGGCGCGAGAGCCATAGTGCAGAGGCAAACATGTACAGGAAAGGAATGAAGTAGAGAATGATTGCGGCGTCGACGAGCTGTTGGTAGGAGTCTCGCGTCGACTGATTGATCTGGCTGACGAGCAGAATCACCCCCGAAATGACAGCTTGCACGAGAATCGAAACATACGGCGTCTTCCAGCGCGGATGAATCTTTCCAAACGCAGGCGGTAAATACCGGTCGATGCCCACAACAAACGGCACTCGCGCGATGCCCGCAACCGTGCTGCCAACGCCGCCGGCGTTACCTACGGTGACAAGTACCGCGGCAAGAATCCCAAAGAAACCGACCTTCAGGGCGATCGAGCCCACGGTGATGGCGTGAAAAACGCCGCTGGTCGCGGACACTTCATTCGCCGGCACAAGCACCAGCACCGCCAGTGTCCCCACGATGTACATGGCGGCGATCAGCGCTCCCGCTCCGTAGACCGCCCGCGGCAGGGTTCGCTGCGGATCGCGCACTTCCGCGCTCATCGCCGAGACCAGCTCCAAGCCGGTAAAGGCAAAAGCAATTTGCGACCAGAAATTCACCGTACCCCAGTTCCATGTGGGTAAAACGTTGGCGCTGGTGAAGTGCGTCACCGATCCGTGTCGCATCCCTAACAAGCCGGCGACACCCACGAGAAGCAGCAATGGCAAATATGTGCAAGCGCCACCGGCATTTTGCAGCCATTTACCGACGCGGAGTCCAACGAGGTTCAGGGCCACGGCAACAAGCAGCAGGCCGATCGACACGAGAAGAAGAAAGGCGCGGTCGTGCTCCAGCCGCGCACCGTTTTCGCCAATCACATAAGCGCTCATGGAAGCGCTCGCGAGCAACAAGCCCGGAAAATAGAAAACCGTGTAAACCCAATAGCACCAACCCGCCACGAATCCGTGAAAATCTCCAAAGGCTTCCTTGGACCAGACGTACAGCCCACCTTCGTGCGGAAAGCGAGAGGACAGTTCGTTGATCACCAGGGCGGAAGGAACAAAGAAAAACAGCGCCGCGATGATCCACAGGCTGATTGAGGAAGTACCGTTATATGCGGCGGCGGCAATCCAGCGCGGTCCGAGTACGGTCGCGATGTTGAAAAGCAGGACGTCCCAGAATCCCATCTCCTTACTGAGCTGCTTGATGGGATCGGAGGAAGGGTTTGCGGCCCGGCTCACCGAATTTGGTCCAGCGCAGGAATCAGGTCGTCCTGTTTGCGGAAATTAACAATAAAGGGATCGACGGAACTTTCAAATCCGCCCCAGGGCCCGAAATACGTCACGCGTCCTTCTTGCAGAAAAACAACGGTGTGGGCGAGTTTCTTCGCCAGGTGCGTGTCATGCGTCACCACGATCGAGGTTTTGTGAAAAGCCTCTTTCAGTCGCAAGATTAGGTCGCCCATGTGCCCCGCCATAATGGGATCCACCATGGTAGTGGGCTCGTCGTAGAGAATCGCCTCGGGATTCTGCGCGAACGCGCGCCCGATGGCCACGGCGCGCTTCATTCCGGTGGACAGCTCACTCGGCGGTTTGTCGAGCACATGTTCCACTTCGAGCATGTGCGCGATCTTCGCAACATACTCATCGACGTCTTCCGCAGTCAGCCCCGGCTGGCCATCCAATGGAAACGAGATGTTCTCGCGGACCGTTAGTGAATCAAAGAGCGCGCCGGATTGAAAAACCATCGTCACTTTGCGGCGAACTTCGGCAAACTGTTCTTCGGTATAATCGGTGACGTCTTCCCCGTCAATGATGACCCGCCCGGAATCCGCTTTCAGAAACCCCATAAGGTGTTTCAGCGTGACGGACTTACCCACGCCACTCCGTCCCATAATCACGCAGGTTTCTCCCTGCTTTACCGTGAAGCTGACATGGTCCAGGACGGGGCGCTCGTCAAAGGCCTTACAGACGTCGCGGAACTCGAAGAAATTTGCCGAACGGGAGTCCAGATCATCCGCAACCTGCGGGTCGCTTTCTTGACGAGCGAAACTCAGCTTTGTGGGCCCGCCGCGGGCGATTCTTAGTATGTCGGTCATTTTCCTTGCGCTTCCATGATCCGCCGCGCTTCCTCGTACTCCGCGGGCGTATTCATGTTCCAGAAAAGGCGCCCCATGTCATCAAATCGTTTCCACTCCGTTTCGTCAACAACTTCCATGCTAACGCGTTTCATGGCGTCGGTCACTTTGCGCATTCCATCTTCAAACGAAAGCTGCAACGTGGCTGTCGCGCTCGTGTGCCAGCACGCGCAGAGCGGCTCAAGCCCCAGTGCCGACTGCGGGGCGACAACGGCGGCCCTGGCCGTTAGCGTGCGATCCTTGAGGTAGCTAAGCCACTCGCGCGTCAGAAACGGCATGTCGCAACCTACGATCAGGCACCAGGCATGTTCATGCTTTCTTGAGTGCGCATCCATCAATGCAGTGATGATTCCGCCAAGCGGCCCTTCGCCCGGCCAGTGATCATCCACAAGGCGCTCGCCAAATTCTGCGTAGCGTCCCAATGGCGCGACGATGCTTACCGATCCGGCAACGTTCTTAACCAAGTGGCCCATCCGCGCGAGCATGGTTTCGCCGCTTAGTTCCGCTCGCGCTTTGTCGAAACCAAATCGCGTGCTTGCGCCTCCGGCCATAACGTATCCGTTTATGTCGACCTTGCCCATCGTCGAAATTCCAGCGCAAAATCTCTTTGCCAACAACCAACCAAAAGACTACGGATGAACTACTCATCTTCCAGCGGTTCGCGTCCCGGCCGTCGAATCCCCAATTCCCGCAACTTCTCCTGCAAACTCTGCCGGTGCAACCCAATTGTCGCCGCTGTGCGCGAAACATTCCAGCGATGCGCGGCCAACTGCTTCATCAGATATGCCACTTCGAATTTCCGCTTGGCTTCGCGAAAATCCCGCTCGCCCATTCCGTTATCCGCCTGGTCGCCGTGGTGTTTCAGCGAGAATGCTTCTCCCTCGCGAACCTCCGCCGGCAAATCCGGTACGCCAATTTCTTCCTTGCGGCAGAGCACTACGCCGCGCTCCAACGCATTCTTCAATTCGCGCACATTGCCTGGCCAATCGTATTTCTCGATGGCGGCCAGCGCCTCGCGGCTCAGGCGCACGGTTCGTCCCACCCTTCGGCCGTGCATTTCGAGAAAGGTTTCCGCCAACAGGGCCAGGTCGCCCTTGTGCGCGCGCAAGGGAGGCAGCTCGAGGGTTACCACGCGCAGCCGGTAGAACAAGTCTTCGCGAAATTTTCCATTTCGAATCTCTGCCGGAAGGTTGCGGTGCGTCGCGCTGATCACCCGGACGTCGACGGGAATCGAATGTGTCCCGCCCAGCCGCTCGATGGTCCGGTTTTCGAGTACGCGTAGCACTTTGGCCTGCGTCACAGGGTTCATGTCGCCAATTTCGTCGAGAAAAATCGTTCCGCCCGTAGCCAGCTCGAACTTCCCTTTTTTCTGCTGGGCTGCGCCGGTAAACGCCCCGCGCTCGTAGCCAAACAATTCCGATTCAATCAGCGTTTCCGGCAACGCCGCGCAATTTACCGCGACGTACGGCTTGGCCGCACGCGGCGACCGCGCATGAATTTCTTGCGCCAGCAAATCTTTCCCCGTCCCGCTTTCCCCGAGAATCAGCACCGTCGAGTCCGTTGGCGCCACGCGATCCGCCATCTCGAACGCCCGCCGCATTTCCGCCGAGCGCCCAATCATCGGCCCAAACTGGCCTTCCGTGGCCATGCGGCGGCGCAAAGCGTCGTTTTCCTTTTCGAGTGTCGCCAGCTTCATCAAATTGGCCACGCGCTGCCGGAGTTCGTCCAATTCGAAGCCTTTTACCAGGTAATCCGCCGCGCCGAGCTGCAGGGCCTGCACGGCCGTTTTGGCGGTGTCCAGCGCGGATACGATGAGCACCGGCAGTTCGCTTCCCTGCTCGCGCATCCACCTCAAGAACGACAACCCATCTTGCCCCGGCAGCACGACGTCCAACAGCAGCAAATCCGGTTGCTCGCGCGTCAGCGCCTCGCGTGCGGCTTCCGCCGAATCCGCTTCTGCGATCCGATATTGTGCTTCGAGCGCCTTCCGCAGCCCGTATCTTGCCGCCGGCTCATCATCCACAATCAATATCGTTTTCATGGGTTCTGTTCCTTGCGTCTTTCACTCCGTTACTTTTTTGCGCGCTCGACTGGCAGCGTCACCTTAAATCGCGTTCCATGCCCGTCTTTCACGGGGCTCTCCCACTCCACTTTCCCACTAAATTCCGCTACACGTCGCGCCACGATCGCCAAACCCAATCCGGTTCCTTGTGATTTCGTCGTAAAGAAAGGCTGCAGAATCTTTTCCCGCAGCGCCGATGGGATTCCCGGTCCACCGTCTTCCACCAATATGCATAGATTCCCGCCCTCCTCGACGGCGCTCACGCTTACGCTTCCTCCGCGGGGCGTGGCCTCCAGTGCGTTCACCACCAGGTTCGACAGAATGTCGTTCAGCGCTTCGGCGGTCACCGCAACCTGCACCTGGGCGCCCTTCAATGCTGCGCTCAACTTGAGCCCGCGCCGTTCTGCTTCATGCGAAAAGACGCCCGCCACCTCTTCGATTGCCGCCGCTGCATCACAATGGGCCACGCCTTCCCCTCGGCGCACCGTCGGCCTGCTGAATTGCAGCAATTGATTCAGTTTGGCAGAAAGCCGTCCAATCTCCTCCAGCAGCATCTTGGCCTCGCCGCGAATCGACTCCGGCAACTCGGGACTCTCCAACTGCACCTGCAGAATCGTCTTCATCGAACCCAGCGGATTTTTCAAGTTATGTGAAATGCTTGCCGCCATCTGCCCCACCAGGGCCAGCCGCTCTCGCTCGGCCAATTCCCTTTCCAGCCGCAGCTTCTCATCGATTAAGCGGCACAAATCGAGCGCCCCCGGCAGTTGCTCACACAAGAACTCCAGCGCTGCGCGCGTGTCTCCCGAGATAATCGCACCATGGGGTTCGACGTGAAGCACGCCTTCCGTTTGTCCCCCGCGCAGAATGGGGAACTCGCGCGGATCGAAAGCAAGCGCCGCCCTAGGTTCCTGCGAGCGCGGCTCGGCCGGGCTTTTCCCATCCGCCAAGTCCAGCCACACTTCGCGCAGCTCCAACTGCTCTTTGATCCTCCGTTCGATAAAATGGATGAGTCCGGTCACATGCCCCTGCCGCGCTTCCTTGTGGATTTCCGTGATCAACTTCTGAACGCGGTCCATTTCAAGATGCGCCGTCTGTCGCAGAATTCGTCCCAGCACGCGCTGGAGCGGCTCGATGAAAATCACCAGTACGAACAAGAGGATCGATGCGGAAGCTTCCGGGGGAAGCAGGGGCTCCAACCAATTGCCCACCCGGTGCACCAACCTCAGGTACAGCAGCGCAAGAAAAGTCGCGGAGACGGCATACAGCAGATTCTTCTGCCTGCCGATCTGCAGGAAGTTCTTCCGGTACACCAGGTCCATGAGCACCGCGAACGGCAGGATCGGCAGCAGTGAAAAAACAGTTTCCAGGGCCCCGCTGGTTTGCCGGGGGATTCGATAGGGGGCTACATGCAATACCGCGGTGGCCAGGAACGCTACGGCAAAGAAGAACAGCAGCGTCCAGTGAAAATAGCGCTGCGGCTTATCCGGCGCCGCGGTCGCAAAGCGCCTCTCCCAGCCTGCACACCAAGCCAGCGCGACCGACAGTACGATGGCGAAACCCGTGCCCAGGGAGTTTCCCGGCCCGGTGAAGTCGAAGGCTCCCGCACGCCAAAGCAACGGAATGCGGTGGAGGGCCAGGTCGAATCCTGCAAGGTAAAAAAGCGCCAATACTCCGCGCTTCCATCGCTTAACCCGAAGCAAACCGCGGGTGTCCGCGTATTCCATGTGCAGGTGCAGCAGCAGCGCGGGGGACATCGACAGTCCCAACGAGATAATAGCGATGGCAAAGCCTTCGACCCCCGGAGGTGGTTGGGGGTAATAGATTTGCGCGTTGAGGGCGAGCAGCGAGCCACCGAAAAATAGAAAGAACGCCAGGCAGAGAAAAAAGAACACGCGCTCGAAATTGCGACGTCTGCGGTAGCCAAGAATCACAACCATCCAGAAGAGCTCGACCAGGGTGCCGAGCGTATAGCCGAACAACCGGATATAGAGCAGCAAGTCCACCGAGTCTCATCCGTCGCAATAGTTAGGGTTGGTGAATGCGCGAGCTGAAAACTTTGTGCATCCTACTCTCGGAAAGAAAGCAAGGCAACCGCCAAGTGCAAGGTTTTGCCGGCACTATTTAAATCTTTGCAACAAAAGGCTTTGCTCTAAGTCCAGTCCTGTCGCGGCAAGCCCTGAACTGTCAGGGAAAAACTTGACACGCAAGGCGGTCATGCTATATTAGCAGTCGGTTGCGAGGAGTGCTAAGACGTTCTTCCGCTCCCCTAACCACTTTCAAAAAGCCGCTAGATCACCTATGGAGGTTGTCCAAGATGGCAGTACATCTGACCCCGCTCCACGACCGCGTCATCGTGAGGCGTATTGAAGAGAAGGAAACGGTCAAGGGTGGCATCATCATCCCTGACTCTGCGAAAGAAAAGCCCATGGAGGGCGAAGTCATCGCTGTCGGCGCCGGCAAACGCGAGAAGGGCGAGTTGATCCCTCTCGACGTCAAGGCTGGCGACCGCGTCCTCTTTGGCAAGTACAGCGGTACGGAAATAAGGATTGAAGATGAAGAGTACCTCATCCTTCGCGAGGAGGAGATCCTGGCGAAGCTGAGCGGCGCGGCCAAGGCTGCCGGCTCGCGCAAGTAGTGGTCTGTAAGCTGTAGCGGGTCTTCCGACCCGTGCTCTTTTTTGGGGGTTTCCCGATTTCGAAGATTATCAGGAGGAATGGAGAAAATGGCGAAGCAGATTGTAACGGGTGAGAATTCCCGCCAAGCGATTTTGCGCGGCGTGAACATTCTTGCCGACGCAGTAAAGATCACCCTCGGCCCCAAGGGCCGCAATGCGGTGATCGAAAAGAAGTTCGGCGCGCCGGTCATCACCAAGGACGGCGTGACCGTAGCCAAGGAAATCGAGCTGAAGGATGCCCTTGAGAACATGGGCGCGCAGATGGTGCGCGAAGTCGCTTCGAAGACTTCCGACGTTGCCGGTGACGGCACAACCACTGCGACCGTGCTCGCGCAGGCTATCTTTCGCGAAGGCGTGAAGACCGTCGCGGCGGGTGCCAGCCCCACGGCCCTCAAGCGCGGCATAGAAAAGGCCGTCGAAGTTGCCGTCGAGGAAATCCAGAAGCTCCACAAGGACGTCAAGGGCGAAATGATCGCGCAAGTCGGCACGATCTCCGCTAACAACGACAAGCAAATCGGCGGCATCATCGCCGAGGCCATGAAGAAGGTGGGCAAGGACGGCGTCATCACCGTAGAGGAATCGAAGACCATGGAGACCACGCTCGAGGTTGTGGAAGGCATGCAATTCGACCGCGGCTACCTCTCGCCCTACTTCATCACTGACCCGGACCGCATGGAATGCGTGCTCGAAGATGTCCGAATCCTCATCCATGAGAAGAAGATTAGCTCGATGAAGGACTTGCTGCCTCTGCTCGAAGGCATCGCCAAGGCCGGCAAACCCCTGCTGATCATCGCGGAAGAAGTCGAAGGCGAAGCGCTTGCCACTCTCGTGGTCAATAAGCTTCGCGGCACGCTGCAGTGCGCTGCAGTCAAGGCCCCGGGCTTCGGCGATCGCCGCAAGGCTATGTTGGAAGACATCGCGACGCTGACCGGCGGCAAGGCCATCACGGAAGATCTCGGCATCAAGCTCGAGAACGTGAAGATCGAGGACCTCGGCCGCGCCAAGAAGATCACCATCGATAAGGACAACACCACCATCGTGGAAGGCGCTGGCAAGCCGTCCGAAATCGAAGGCCGCGTCAAGCAGATTCGTCAGCAAATTGAAAACACCACCTCCGACTATGACAAGGAGAAGCTCCAGGAGCGGCTTGCCAAACTCGTTGGCGGCGTCGCCGTCATCAAGGTTGGTGCGGCCACGGAGACCGAGCTCAAGGAAAAGAAAGCTCGCGTCGAGGACGCCATGCACGCCACTCGCGCGGCTGTCGAGGAAGGCATCGTTCCCGGCGGTGGTACCGCGCTTATCCGCTGCCTTGCCGCGGTCGAGAAGCTCAAACTCCACAATGACGAGGCAGTTGGCGCGGGCATCGTGAAGCGTGCTCTCGAAGAGCCCGCCCGTCAGATTGCCCTCAACGCCGGCTCAGAAGGCGCTGTGGTGATCGGCAAGATCCGCGAATCGAAGGAGGAGAACTTCGGCTTCAACGCCGAGACCGGTGAATACGGCGATATGGTGAAAATGGGCGTCATCGACCCGGCCAAGGTCACCCGCCTGGCGCTGCAGAACGCAGCATCCATTGCGGGCCTGATGCTCACGACCGAGGCACTCGTCGCCGAGCTCAAGGAAGAAGAGAAGAAGGCCGCTGCCGGCGCTCCCGGCGCAGGCGGTATGGGCGGCATGTACTAAGCGCCTGGCGCCGGCGCTTCTGCCGGTTCGCTGGGGTCGCTTTATCAGGCTTGCTCGAGACCTCAATCTGTTGAAGAAGGGCGGTCCGGTCGCCGGTCCGCCCTCTTTGTTTTCGCAGGTCATGCTAGATGTACTTCTTTTTCAATTGCCCGCGATTGCGAAGCGATTGCGTGCCGCGGCTCCGGTTGCCTCCTCTCCTCTCGATCGCTTACACTCTCCCTGCCTTCGCCACCGGCTCCTCAGGGGGGAGTCGCTCACAACATGACTGGACTTTTGCAGCGCTTGCTGCCGCGCGAGGAGGGGTTTTTCGGCCTCCTTGCCAAACAAGCCGCCAACATCCAAGAAGGCGCCAACGCCTTGCTCAAAATGCTCGAGCATTACACCGGCGTCCCCGAGCAAGTGCAAATCGTCAAAGCTTTCGAGCATGAAGGTGATCGTCCGCAGCCAGCGCCCATTGAAAGTCGACCGCTGGTTCCGCAGATTGCAGCTTTTTTCCGCCGCTCTTTTCAGCCTGGGCCACGGGACCAACGACTCACAAAAAGGCATGGGCATGATCACCGCCGCACTTGTCTCTAGCGGCCTTCTCCACACCACTGCCGGCGGGAAGCTCCCGTCCCCTTCTGGCTCATCATCTGCTGTCACCTGTGTCACCTGGCGATGCGTGGCGGAACCATGGCGGGCGGCTGGCGCATCATCTTAACCATAGGCCAGCCCATCACCAAACTTACACCCTTTGGCGGCTTCTCTGCTGAGACTGCCGGAGGGATGACCATCGTTGCCAACGCCATTTTCGGAATTCCGGTTAGCACCACGCATACCATAACCGGCGCTATCGTAGGTGTCGGCGCGACCCGCCGCCTCTCTGCCGTTCGCTGGGGCATCACGCGCCGCATCGTCTGGGCTTGGATTCTTACCATCCCGGGCGCCGCCCTGTTTGGCGCGGCTCTCTTCAAAGCGGTGGCCCACCTGCGCTTCTAAGCCGAGCCCCGCCAGCCCCGTCCAGTCTGGCTCCTAAGAAAGGCCGTTTGGCTCTCCCACTCAGGTTCTGTTACATACTGCACGCGATAAGGAGGCTTCTATGAACAACGAAACTGCCCCCGCACGGGAACGATCATCCTCAACATCGAACTTCGCCCTTCTCCTCCTGCGCCTTGCGTGCGCGCTCCCGGTTCTGTATCACGGCAGCGCCATTCTGTTTGGGGCCTTTGGCGGCCCGGGGCCTCGGAGCTTTGCGGCTCACCTGCACCTTCCCGTGATCTACGGCTATCTGGTTGGGTCGGCTCAATTTGTAGGCGGATTGGCTATCCTCCTCGGCGCCTTCGAACGTATTGGATCGCTGTGTGTCATCATCGTCATGATTGGCGCCATCTACCTAGTTCATCTGCCTCACGGCTTCGATATTGGCAAGGGCGGAATGGAGTTCGCCCTCACGGTTCTGCTGCTGGCGCTGGGCCTGTTGATCACCGGCCCCGGCTCTTATTCTCTTGGCCGCATTTTCCCTGGTCCCCTGAAGAAACTCTGAGGATAAGCTGCTCTTCTTCGACAATACAACCCGAACTAAGGGAACAACAACGGAAAGAACTGTCCGCCCATCTTTTGACCTCGAGGAATCACGGGAACGCCTGCCAGCAGCGGCTCATCCGAATTGGACATCACGCCATCCCGGAAAGCGTTGATCACCGTCGCGCGGCGTGGCCGCGGCGTGTTGTTCGCGCCTGAACCGTGCATGGTTCTCGCGTGATGAAACGAGCCTTCCCCTTTTTTCATTTCCACTGGCACGGGCCTGAACTTCTCCTGCAATTCTTCCGGCAAACTGCCGCGGCTTGCTTCCAGCCCGCCTGCCAAAACCGGTTTGGGCAAGTCCGGCCACTTGTGGCTTCCGGGAACATAATGCAAACATCCATTCTCGCGTGTCGAATCGTCCAGCCCAATCCAACAAGTGAGATGGGCCAGCGGCGTCGTTCTTGTCCAGTAGGAATAATCCTGATGCCACGCCACGACTCCCCCGTGCCGCGCCGGCTTGCAGAAAAGCTGGTCGTGCCAGAAGCGCACCGGCCCGCCGAGCAGTTGCGACGCCGGCACCAAAAACGCCGGATTCCACAGCAAATCGTGAAACGCGGGCAGCGCACGCCACGCGCCCAACGCATGAAACAACACGCGCTCTGGGTCCGTCGATTCGTTGGAATGATATTCGTGGAACAAATGCCGCCCCGGATGCTCGGGGTTCATGAGTTGCTCGAGCTCGCCGCGCAGAACTTCGACCTGCTCCTCGCTCAAGATTCGAATCCCTTTCAGATATCCGTTTCCCTGAAAGAATTCGAGCTGTTCTTCGTTCAGGCGATAGCGGTCCCAGTCCTTCGCTCGGGAACCGCAGTCAAGCAACGTGCCAATCGGGCGATGATATTTCGATAAGTCCTCAACCATTTGAGCAATCTCCGATAGCGAAACTTTCCGCCGCTTGTCGGCATGATAACAAACAGAACCCGGCTAGAAGCAACAACCGTGCCAGTGGCTCACGAATTCGTGCCTCACGAACCTACTTGCCAAAACTTGACATCTCTGCTGTTCAAGGGCAAGGTTATTCTCGATTGCATGCGATGAGAGCCTTCGATGGTGCTGCGACTCTGTCACGGATTCACGTGAACCGCCCGCTCGCCGTCGGTGTAGCCGGCAATTCCTTTTGCACTTCGACGTACTGAATTCTACTTAGCACCAGGCCGCAACCCTGGAGGAAAACTCGCAGATGAAATCGCTCAAGATCAGTGTCGTGGGAGTTGCGGGCACCCTCGCGCTGGTTGTCCTGAGAGGGGCTTTTTCAGCTCCCGCCGGCACAGACGGTCCAGCGCGCAGCTTCGCATTTACCTATCTCACCAAAATCCCAGCTTTGCCTCCGGACGACAAGGTTTCACGAATGTGGATTCCCCTGCCGCAATCGGATCGCTACCAAACCATTCGCAATCTGAAGATTGACGCTGCTTTCGCCTATGCCGAACGTCGCGATCCCGAGTATGGCAACGAATATCTCTATGTCCAGGTTCCGTCGTCTGCGCTCAAGGAGCCCTCCGAAGTCCGCGTATCTTTTGAAGCCACGCGTCGCGAGCATCGCGTCTCGCTCAGCGGGCGCTCTGTCGTCTCCCAATCTCGTCCGATGGCGCCCGACCTTCAGCGTTTCCTCCAACCCGACCGCCTCATTCCTCTCCAGGGAACCATTGAAGAGCTTTCTGCGCAACAGACCCACGGGCTGGCGGACCCGCTCGCCAAGGCCCGCGCCATCTACGATTACGTCGTCGTCACGCTGCGTTACGACAAGTCCGGCACAGGCTGGGGTAACGGGGATGCTATCTGGGCTTGCACTGCCAAACGCGGCAACTGCACCGATTTTCACTCTCTGTTGATCGGCATGATGCGCGCGGCCGGCATTCCCGCGCGATTCGAGATTGGTTTCCCGCTGCCCGAGGATCAGCATGCCGGTGCCGTGCCTGGGTATCACTGCTGGGCGGAGTTCTATGTCGAGCCTTATGGCTGGATTCCTGTGGACGCCTCAGAAGCCTGGAAGCATCAGGATAAGAAGGACTATTTTTTTGGCGCGCACGACGACAATCGCGTGCAATTTACCGTGGGACGGGATATTCGGCTTGATCCTCCACAACAGGGCGCTCCTCTCAACTACTTCATCTATCCCTACGCCGAACTGGACGGCAAACCCCTCACGCTGGCCTCCCAGTTCACCTTCCACGACCGCACGAACGCCAACGATAGTGACTAGAAAAACGATGGCCAATCGCGGGTCAATTTCAAGCGAACGGCAGGCTGCGAGCGACAGGAACGGCGGCCCGGCTTGCCTCTTTCTTTTTTTCCTTATAAGTTAGAAGCAGGACGAAGTCCTTTTCCCTATGACCCAAAGCAAATCTCCCTTTGCTACTGTGGAAGAAGCCGTGGAGGAAATTCGCCAGGGCAGCATGATTGTGCTGGTAGACGACGAGGACCGCGAGAACGAAGGCGACCTGGCCCTAGCCGCCGAGAAAATCACCCCCGAAGCCATCAACTTCATGGCCAAGTACGGCCGCGGCCTGGTGTGCATGCCCCTCACCGAAGACCGCTGCGATGAGCTGCACCTCCCGCTCATGTCGCCCATCAACACTTCCGCGCACGGCACCGCTTTTACCGAGGCCATCGACGCGCGCGTCGGCGTTTCGACCGGCATCAGCGCCTCCGACCGCGCCGTCACCATCCTCACCGCCATCGATCCGAAGACCAAACCGCAGGACCTCGCCCGCCCCGGCCACATCTTCCCGCTCCGGGCGCGCAATGGAGGAGTGCTTGTCCGCGCCGGGCAGACCGAAGCTTCCGTGGACCTCGCGCGCATTGCCGGGCTCTATCCTGCGGGGGTCATCTGCGAAATCATGAACGAAGACGGGACCATGGCTCGCGTGCCGCAGCTCATCGAATTCTGCAAGGAACACCACATCAAGATGCTCACGGTGGCGGACCTGATTCGCTACCGCATGCAGCATGAGCGCTACGTCCGGCGCGTCGCAGAAGCGATTCTCCCCACGCGCTTCGGCGCATTCAAAATGATCGCCTACTCAAGCGATGTGGATCACGACCAGCACATCGCGCTCGTTCGCGGTAACCTCGAGGGCAATCCACCGGCGCTCGTGCGCGTGCACTCGCACTGCCTCACTGGCGACGTCTTCGCCTCCACGACCTGCGACTGCCGCGAACTCGTTACGCTATCGCTCGAGGCCATCGCCAAGGAGAATCGCGGCGTGTTTCTCTATCTTCACCACACCGGCCGTGGCTTCTCCGTCGATTCCGCCGAAGAGCCCGGCACCCTGCCGCAAATTCATTTTCATAAGCGCGGCCAACTCGATCGCGAGCCCGCTCGGCAGCGCATGGTGCAGCACGAAAGCGGCATAGGCGCGCAGATCCTGATCGACCTCGGCCTGAAAGATATTCGCGTTCTCACCAACCATCCCAAGAAAGTCGTCGCTCTTGAAGGCTACGGCATCACCATCGCGGATCAGGTCCCTTTGCGCATCGAAGCTGCCAAGTCCCACCAGGTCTTATGATGAATCGACACCGACAAAACGATCACGTCATGATCGAGCCAAGCGAGCCCCTCATCGCCTGCGAACACTCTCCTTGCGGCTTGTCGGGAGGTCTTTCCTGAAGCAGCCGCGGAAGAAGAAGTGCGTGGCCGTCTTTCGAGGGCGCGTTTTTCCGACGGTCCGATATTTGCGCATCGCCTAAGATCTCTGACGCTTCGGTGTGGCGTTCTGGTCCATACGCGCCTACAGCCGGTTGCCTTGGGCGCCGAAGAGTTCGAGGTCCCCGAACAGCGCAGCTTGCGATTCGATTTGCGAGCGGTCGCCTGCCAGCACAATCTGCATGTTTGCCGAGTCAAGATATTTTCTGGCGGTTGCGAGCAACTCTTCGGGGGTGACCGCCCGGACCTTGGCACGATACGTTTCGAGGTAGTCGTCCGGCAGCTCATGCTCCGCGACGGTCGAGAATTGCGTGAGCAAGCCGTCTTGCGTTGCGAGGCCCAGGGAAAACACGCCGCTCAAGTAGTTCTGCGCATCGGCTAACTCAGCGGGTGGAACCGGTAGGGAGCGCAGCTTGTTCAATTCGTAGAAGATCTCTGTCAGCGACGCGGCCACAACGTCGTTGCGCACTGCCGCGGACACCGAGAAGAAGCCGTGCTGGCGAAGGGGCGTCACGCCACTGCGCGGGCTGTAGGTATAGCCTTTGTCCTCGCGGATGTTCATCACCAAGCGCGAATTGAAGGCGCCTCCGTACAGACAATTCGTGACGCCAAGCTTGATCCAATCCGGATGCCTGCGCGTGATGGCGTGGCAGCCCGCCAGGATTTGCGTCTGAACAGCGCCGGGCATATGCACGAGATACACGCGACGGCCGCGCGGATTCGCCGGCGCCGGGAAGGTTTTTGCTTCCGGTTTCTTGCCGCTCCACGCGTAAAAAACCGTCTCGATGGTCTTTTGCATTTCCTGTGTCTCAAAATCGCCGACGAGAAGGAGTAGAGCATTCTCGGGCGTATACAACTCGCGGTAAACCGTGTGCAAATCGTCGAGTCTGTACGCGGCGACTTGCGCTTCGCTTGGCGCTACGCGAGCGTATGGGTGTGCTCCAAACAAAACCTTCCGCAGCCGTTCGCTGGCAAGGAAGCTGGGCTGCGTGCGCTGGAGTTTCACTTCCTCGAGTTTCTGGCGGCGTTCTCGTTCAAACTCCTCTTCGGGAAACGAGGCTTCGCGCGCCAGCTCCTGCACAAGACCAAGCAGCGGTTCCGCAAATTCCGACAGGCCGCTAAAAGAAATAGTGCTGGCGTCCGAGCCAGCGTGTGAGGAGAGGTCCGCGCCGAGGCGCCGCAGGTCTTCTTCAATTGTGCGGCTGGCGCGCTTCTGCGTGCCCGACCGAAGCACGGTCGCGGTCATTTCCGCAAGCCCGATAGAACGATCCGCAACTGCGGCATTTCCCGAGCGAAACAAGAGCTCGCCGTGAAACCTCGGAATGGTGTGAGACTCCGCGAGAATCACTTCCAGGCCGTTCGCAAGCCGCGTCCCGGTGCGCTTCGGCCACGTCACTTGACGTTCGGGAGCAAGGGCGGGCACGCCAACTGCCACTTCCGCGGGGCGCGAACCCATTATGCGGCCTCCTTGACGCCCGCGGGTGATCCGGTCTTCGCCGGAATGCGAAAGACGATCGCGCGTTTTTCGTTGCGCAGATATTTTTTTGCCACCGAGTGAACCTGCCCGGGAGTCACGGCAAGAAATCCCTCCAGGATCGTATTCACCAGCTGCGGCTCATCGTCAAAAAGCGTGAAGCAAGCGAGCAAATGCATCAGGCCGTATTTAGGCAGGTAGTTCCCGCGTCCACTTTCCAGGGTCGCAAAATAGTCCGAACGCCATTTCACCTTGAGCTGCTCAAGTTCATCGGCGCTGATTCCCTTTTCCTGCACCTGGCAAATCACTGCGTCGAAAGCGGCGAGCGTGGCTTCGCTGGAATACTCGGGCTTATGAAGAATGCGAGTGGTCATCTGGCTAGGTCCGTTGTAACCGAAAAGATCATCGATGCCGCCGTCCGCTTCCACAGCGATTTGTTTTTCCAAAACGAGCTCGCGGTAGAGTCTTCCCGCTCTTCCGCCGTGCAGCGCCTGGTCGAGCAACGCCATCGCGCACCAATCCGCGGTGCGCCGCTTCGGCAGCAGGTAGCCGATAGCGATGGCGGGCAGCGTGCCAAACTTCTCTTCGACGTGGCCGTGCCGTTCTTCAGTTTGTTCCGGTTCGCTAGGATCGGCGAATGCCGGTGGAGATCCGGCGGGAATGGTGCCAAAATGCTTCTCGGCCAGGGCCAAGCCTTCCGCAGGTTTGACATCACCCAGAATGAGAAGCACGGCGTTGTTGGGCACATAGTAAGTTTTGAAAAAGGCCTGAACGTCTCCGAGGTGCGCGGCATCGAGGTCCGCGAAATCGCCGTAGAAATTGTGGGCGTTGGCCCAGTTGCGAAAGGCAACTGGCGGCATGTCAAGCCAGGGGAATCCGCCGTAAGGTTCGTTCATGACGTTGACGCGGACTTCTTCCTTTACGACGTCTCGCTGATTTTTCAGGTTTTCTTCGTCAACTTTTAGCGCGCGCATGCGATCCGCTTCGAGCCAAAGCACGCGTTCCAAGGCGTTCGAGGGAACGGCCTGGTAATAATTGGTCACGTCGTAGCTGGTCGAGCCGTTCAGCAAGCCGCCGCTCGAGTTGATCAGCTTGATGTGCTGCATTTTGGGGGCATTCGCGGAACCCTGGAACATCATGTGCTCGAACAGGTGTGCGAAGCCGCTGCGCCCCCGCGGTTCGAGACGGAAACCGATTTTGTAGTACACGCCCACGGTGACGACCGGGGCGGTGGAGTCCGGCGCAACGACAACTTGCAAACCGTTGGTTAATTTCCTGTGTTCTAAGGCAATCTGCAGTCGATTCACGCGCATCCCCCTCGAACCTTGATCTTTGGTTTTGTGGCAGCAGCGATTCTTTCCAACTCCCTGGCGGTGCCGGCAGAATCCTGGGCAAGCACGCGGGCGGCAACCCGATTAAGACCATCATAAGCTTTGGCGATCTCCTCTTGGCCATCGCCGAGCGCGCGCAGGTGCGCCTCTACAATCTTATAATCTCCTCTCGCCAGGGGCCCAGTCCATGACGCACGCGGGCCCACACGCTCGAAATTGTTCAGAACCTGGCGCGTGAGAGGCAAAAGCGCGCGGGCTGCTTCGTTGCGTTTCAAACCGATCGAGATGAGCAACTGCGTCGCCGCTTCCACCAGGACAAGAACTTGGCCCGAGGCGAGCGCCGCGGCCGCGTGGTACAAAATTTTCTTGTCTCCGGCGATGTGCACCGGCGATCCCCCCAGCGCTCGGGCGATTTGCCTTGAGGCGCGCACGGCGACGACGTCTCCCTCGACGGCGAACACTCTTCCTTCGAGGTCCGGCACACCGACTCCGCTGAAAGTCTGCAATGGGTGTATGCTGCCGACAGCCGCTCCGCACTCTTTCACCGGCGCGAGTGCCCGTGAATCAAGCGCACCGCTGGTGTGCAGGACTACTCGGCCACGCAATTCTTCCCCGACGATGCGAGCGAGCTCGCGAGCCACGGCAGCAATCGCGTCATCAGGCGTGGCAATCAGAATGACGTGCGACGCAAGAACTTGACGTGTCAAAGCTCCGTGCGGTTTCCCCGCTCCGATAAATCGCACGGCGCGACGGGCCGCAGGTTCGCTCCGGCTAACGACCACGCCGATCTTCCAGTCCAATTCGCGCAAGCGGCGTCCGAGCGCGCGCCCGACGCGCCCAGCCCCGACGATGGCCAGGGTCTTTTCCATAGCGTGCTAGGATAACCTGAGGGTAACGCCAAGACCAATCTTCATGCATCTTTTGGGAATCTCGCTGTTCGGATGGATCGCGCTATTCTGGCTCACCCACGGCCTCCGGGTTGCCTACGGTGCGATGCGCCTTCCGTGGGTCAGAGATTTCCCTCCCGCGCCCGATGCGGAGTGCCCGCGAGTCTCCATTCTTTTCAGCGCCAGAAACGAAGCGGAAAAGTTGCCCGCGGCGCTCGCAACACTCATGGAAATGGATTATCCGGACTTTGAAGTGGTGGCGGTTGACGACCGTTCGCAGGATCGAACGGGACAAATTCTCGATGCGTTTCGAGCGGCGCATCCACGGCTCCGCGTTGTGCACCTAGACCGGCTGCCCGAAGGCTGGCTGGGCAAGCCGCATGGACTGCAGAAAGCCTACGAGGCTTCCTCGGGCGAGTGGCTGCTGTTCACGGACGCGGATGTGCGCTTCAAACCCGATGTCCTGCGCCGCGCGATTTCGCTCGAGAAAGCGCACCGCCTGGCCCATCTGACCCTGTTGGGCGACGTGGAGATGGTGGGATTCTGGGAGCCGGTGCTTGTGACTTTCTTCGGGCTCGGCTTTCACTTGGGAACGGACCCATCGCAAGCCGCCAATCCGCGATCTTCCCGCTACGTGGGAGTCGGAGCATTTCAATTGGTGCGCCGTTCGGCCTACCAGGCAAGCGGAACGCACCGGCGGCTGGCGATGGAGGTGGTTGACGACATGAAATTGGGCAAAATCGTGAAGCAAGCGGGCTTTCGTTCCGGTTGCGCGGTGGCGCAGAATTTTGTGGCGGTGCGCTGGCACGCGGGAGTGGGCAATCTGGTCCGCGGAGTGACCAAAAACTTCTTTGCGGGAGCAGGCTACGACCTGAGGCTCGTGGCCCTGCAAGTGGCAGTGTTGTTGATGATGGATATTCTGCCGTTTGCGGGAGTGTTTCTCGGGCATGGGTGGATTTTCCGATGCAGCGCGACTGCGGCGGGGATCGCGCTCGGTTTCCACGCGGGTGTGGCGTGGGTAATGCGCGTGTCGCCGCTGTACGCGCTGACGCATCCCTTGGGAGCGTTGCTGTTCTGTTACATGCTGCTGCGATCGACGGTGGTGACGCTGTGGCAGGGCGGGATCGTGTGGCGAGATACGTTTTATCCGCTGGACGATTTGAAGCGCGGGGTCGTGTAGCTTGGCGACACGCCGTCTTTTTCAAATTCGCATTCCACTTTAGGACCTATTTTTTCCATGATTCAAGTGGAAGGGCACTCGCGGCCTTGCTCGGGAGATAGCTCGATCGCGGCCCGGGTGCAAAGGCATCCCGCAGGGCAACCCAGGCCGTCTCCGTCGCGAGGCCACGCGCGCACTGCGGGCGCGTAAGCCACCAGCCAGTCTCTGTCGCAAGCCCGTCGCCCCAGTGTCCACGCCACCGAAGCCGATCTAGGGCTCCGCCGCTCGGGAACTCTGTTCGACCGTATCGGGTCCCGCGTCCGATTGGCGAGAAAAGAGCCCAGCCATGTCCTTCTGCTTGAGGGAACGGATGCGGTCGCGGAGTTGGGCGGCGCGTTCGAATTCGAATTTCTTGGCGGCCTCGCGCATCTGCTTTTCGAGCTGCTGGAGCAATTGGGCGAGTTGTTGTTCGTTCTTGATACCTGCGGCGGCCGCATCGAGCGTGGTGTCGTCGACGGGCAGGGAGACGTAATCGGCTTCGACGATGCGCGCGAGCTCCATATCCACGGACTTCACAATGGACATAGGCGTGATGTTATTTTCTTTGTTGAAGGCCATCTGCTTAGCGCGGCGGCGGTTGGTTTCGTCGATGGCCTGATTCATCGAGTCGGTGCGGCGGTCGGCATAAAGAATGGCGCGGCCTTCGATGTGGCGCGCGCAGCGGCCAATCGTTTGAATAAGCGAGGTGGCGCTGCGAAGATAGCCCTCCTTGTCGGCGTCGAGAATCGCAACAAGAGAAACTTCCGGCAAGTCCAAACCTTCGCGCAGCAAGTTGATTCCGATGAGCACGTCAAATTCACCGCGGCGCAAATCGCGCAAAATCTTGATGCGATCGAGGGTTTCGACTTCCGAATGCAAGTAGCGGCAGCGCACCCCGACTTCGGTGAAGTATTCCGACAGGTCTTCGGCCATGCGCTTGGTCAGAGTGGTGACCAGTACCCGCTCGTTTTTCTCGCCGCGAACACGAATTTCTTCGAGCAGGTCGTCCACCTGGCCTTTTACGGCGCGCATTTCGACCTCCGGATCCACAAGCCCGGTGGGGCGAATCACTTGCTCGACAACCACGCCGCCCGCGCGGGTGAGCTCGTAAGGACCGGGCGTGGCAGAGACATAGATGACCTGATTCAGGCGATGCTCGAATTCCTCGAAGGTAAGCGGACGGTTGTCTAGCGCTGACGGCATGCGAAAGCCGTAATCGACCAGTGTCTGCTTGCGCGAACGATCGCCATGGAACATCCCGCGTACCTGCGGAACGGTTTGGTGGGCTTCGTCAATGAACATCAGGTAGTCCTGCGGCACGTAATCGAGCAGGGTCGGCGGAGCCTCGCCGGGCAAGCGGCCGCTGAGATGGCGCGAATAGTTTTCGATGCCGTGGCAGTAGCCGATGGTGCGCATCATTTCGATGTCGAACAAAGTGCGCTGCGCGACACGCTGAGCTTCAACAAATTTCCCCTGCTTCTCGAGCTCTCTCTTCCACCACTCGAGCTCTTCTTGAATGCCCACAATGGCACGGTCGCGCTGGTCCTGAGGCATGACGTAATGCGTTTTCGGGTAGATGGGGACGCGCGACAAGTCTTCGCAGCCGGCGCGGACTTCACCGGTGAGCGGATCGATCTGACGCAGCGTGTCGATCTGGTCGCCCCACATTTCGATGCGATAGGCCTGATCTTCATACGTGGGATAAATCTCGATCATGTCGCCGCGAACCCGGAAAGTGCCGCGGCGCAAGTCTTCGCTGCGCTCGTACTGGATGTCAACAAGGCGGCGGAGGAGAGCTTCGCGCGAAGTCTGGTGGCCTTTTTCGAGCATGACCAGCATGCCATAGTAAGCCTCCGGCGAACCGAGGCCGTAGATGCAAGAGACCGAGGCGACAATGACGACGTCACGGCGCTCGAAGAGCGAACGCGTGGCGCTCATGCGCAGTTTGTCAAGCTCATCGTTGATGGTTGCTTCTTTGTCGATGTAAAGATCGGCTGACGGAACGTAGGCTTCGGGCTGGTAATAATCGTAGTAGCTGACGAAATACTCGACGGCGTTTTCCGGAAAAAACGCTTTGAACTCGTGATAGAGCTGGGCGGCCAGCGTTTTATTGTGGGCGAGAACCAGTGCCGGGCGATTGGACTGCTCCATGACCTTGGCCATCGTAAAGGTCTTGCCGGAACCGGTGACGCCGAGAAGTACTTGATGCTTGTCGCCGGCTGCGATGCCGGAGAAAAGCTGGTCGATGGCGGCAGGTTGATCGCCGCGAGGTTGGTAGTTGCTGTGCAGCTTGAATTTCATCGAGAGGGTCTCCTGCCGGTTTTGCCAGGCTGGCAGAAACTTTCATTATACGCTGCCATGCAAGCCGCGGACTTTGCGCCGAGACGCCCGGAATGCTCCCGTTAGTGCGGAGGCGGCCCCTGAGCTTCGCTGAGCAGCAGAACTTCGAGATCGCTCTTGGCTTCCAGGTTGTAATGCACGCTATTGGAGCCGTCGGCCTTGGCGACGACAACGTCCATTTGCTGGGTGGCATCTTCGGTGGCGCGCACGACCAGGCCGGTAGTGAGCGAAATGTAGGTGATCACTTCGTTCGAACCTTTGGCGGTGCCCATGGTTTTCAGTTGATGGAGCTTGAAATCTTCGGGCGTGGCGTCTTTGGAGGAAGATTTTTGGACCAACTTTGCGCTGGTGAGCAGCACGGCGCAATTGTCCATCGGACCGTTCGAGAAACTAGCTTCTCCGCTGCGGGAAAGCTGCGCGGGGCGGCAGGGCTCGTTGCGGACGTAATAGGTATCACGCGCCCAGCTCAGCGCGGCGATCGGGGAAGTCGCCGGCTCGGGTTGCTCGACCTTCCACTTATCTCCGATTTTCGCACGCGACGAAGGAATGGCCCAAGCTACGGCAAACCGCGCAAGCCACTCTTGCCAGATCTGCAGTTGCTCGGGAGTAAGGCTGTCGAGGCCGGCGATTTTTTCCGCAAGTCCTTCTGCGGAAATCGTGAATTCGACGGGATTCCCTTCCGGCGAGAGGGGCGGCGCTGCTGAGTCCGATTTCTCACCCGCAGGCTTGGCCGGGACGGCAAGATTGTCGTTCAGGAATTGGCCCCGGGCGTGAATCGCGAATCTGTCGCCGGCCGGCTGCAAATCGAGAACCTCAATCCGGAGCAAACCGTGAGCGTCGGTCTGCGAAGCCGTTGGAGCCAGAGCTAGCGTAACATTGCTCTCCGTCTTGACGTTTTTCGCACTTCGGTAACGGATGAGATAGGTGAGGGTTTGTCCGGCGTGCAGTTGGGGAAGGAGACTGGTGCGCTCGACCCGCGAGGGCGTGGCGGAAGCCGCAACTAGCATGCTCGCGAAAAGAAGGGTCCGCTTCATCGGATTGGACACTACACCGAGGATACCGCGAAAAAGGCCCGTGTGGAGCCTTGGCTCGGAAAACGAATTCTATTTCTCCAGCACTTTCGAGCGGCGATCGACGAAATCGCCCATGGCCTGGTACGCGGCCGGCCAGTTGCGGCTAAGAAGAAAACCGTGAATTTCGTCGGGAAAAATGAGCTGCTCAATTTCCACACCTTTCCCGCGCCAGACGCGCGGTGAGATCAACGGTTTGCGGGAAATAGACCTCGCCGCGGTGAAGGAACAAGACGGGAGAGTTTCAGGTGTTCGCTCCGCAGGGATATTCTTGGCGTCCGAGTTATACGTGGGCCAATCGTTCACGCCGTGAAAGTCCACGCCCGCGGCACAGAGGTCGGAGTTGCGCAAAAAAGCGCCTCAGGATCGGTTGCAGGTGAACGGCTTCTACGCCCTGGTGTTCGCGGAGAAGGTAAAAACAGGCAGGGCGATCGCCGGGGCAGAGCGCTTCATCCTTGCCCTCCGCTGGTCCTGATGGCTCTGCCAGCCGGCCAAGAATGCGAGCATGCCAAAGCTCAATTCACGACTTGGGGTTGGGGCGTATTCTCAACGGTCAGACGGAGTTCATCGAGTGGCCCGGAGACTTTCAGAACATGCCCTTTTGCGGAAGCCTTTTTTGGTTTTGCTCCGGCCGGTTCCCGTGGCTCCATGGAGACACTCAAGTCCGCGTGCGAGCCAAAAGTCAGCGTACCTTGCACGGAGGTTTGCTCGCGGGGGGCATTCAGTTGCAGCCATTGCAAGACCATGCCGCGATTGCGGATCAGAAAGGCGCATTCGCCCGCGGGCCATCGGGAAGTCCCCGAGTGGGCCGCGCCGTCTAGAATGCTGGCCGGCAAATCCAAGCCGTTGAGCTCGACTTGTTTCAGATTCACTAAGCCGCTGCCGTCCAAATTCCGGAGCAGCTCTTCGCGTCCAACCCCAGCGGTCTTCAATTGCAGGTTTCCGGAAGCGGCGCCGCTCAAACGGTCCGCCAGCCCCTCCGCTCCCGGCAATTTCGCAAGATTGACGTGCTCGAGGTCGGCTCTGATTTCGTAGCTCGGGCGTGGCAAGAAGCTGGCATTGATTTTTGCCCGGACCCGGCCACCGGCCCACTCGGCCGCGGAGTTCCGCACGTCCAGCTTCAAATCCCGCAGCGACCCCTGAGCCACAACATTCTCCAGTTTCAGCTTTTCAACGGTCAAGCGAGCAATGCGAAGGCGTCCCTCAGCGTCGACGCGCCGCACGAGTTCGCTCGCGGGCGTTGTGGGAGTAACCGCTCCCAAAAAGGAATGCAGCAGCCGCTCGAGCCAGTTCGGCCGCGCGCGCGGCCCAACCCAGCGATCCAACTCGGCGGCATTCAAATGGTCCACGTTCAGATCGAATTTCCAGTGTGGGCCGCTATCCTCGTCGGTCTTACGCTCTTCTTCTATCTCTCCTACCCAATTCCCGCCAAAGCCTTCGACCCTCAGCAGGCGGGCCGCGCGCCGCCCTTCGTTCCAGCCCAAGCTCGCTTCCGCTAGATCGAGCGGCTGGTTCAAGCCCGCAACCGTCAGAGATCCTTCACTTACCGAGACCGACCCGTTCCAGCGCCCGTGGAAGGGCTCCTTCCATCTCCATTGGGTCACCGCGCTGGCTTCACCCGTGAGTTCCCATCCGTGATTGACCAGCCGGCCCAGAGAAGCGGCAAGCTTCAGAAAATCCTCGATCTTCGAAATATTTCCCTCGATGCCGATGCTCCCGGAGCCCGTCTTCAAATCCTGCGTAAACGTCAGATCCGCGGCATTCTCCGTTGCCGGCGCGGCGCGGCGCCCCTTCGGGACGTTGATTTCGCGAGGAGCACCACCGAGTGCGACACGCACGGGGCCGATCACCATGCGCGACCGCTCGCGTCCGCCGTTGACCCGACCGATTCGCAGGGGCTCGACTAATCCCGGAACCTTAACCGTGCCGCCGTCGCTGGAGAGCGCCGCAGACTCAATGGAGAGCGGCCAGCCACGCAGAATCATGCCCCCGGTAAAGTATTGGTCGGCGGTGATACCTTCGGCGACGTCGGGATGGAAGGCGCGATACCAGGCCAGCAAGTCCGAAGCCTGAACGCCCATCGAGTCCAGGCGCAATTCCATGGGAGTTGCGCTCTCCGAGGCCAAGCGGAACTTTCCGCGCAGGTTCGAGCGTAACCCTTCCACCGCGAATTGATCGGCGACGAAAGCCCCTGTTCCGACGTTCCATCGCCCACCGACGTTCACATGCAAGCCGGGATTATCGGCGCGCTCGCTCAAATCCCAGCGGTGAATTCGCCTCGCGCGCGCCTCGATGGAATAGGTCCAATCGCCTGGGCCGTCATCAGCCGACGCAGCGCTCTTCGCCGTGGCGTCCAAAGTAAACAGACCGCGGACGCCGTAATCTTGACCATGGAGAAGGCGGAAGACATCGGCGAGGGAAGCTTCGCCCCAGCGCAAGGTGACTTCCGCAGGCTGCAAGCGAGTGGAGGTCCCCGCCAGGTCCCCGTGAACGCGAATGCTCCCCGTCGATTGCAGGAGAACACCGCTGCGCCAGGGCTGTGCCTCGAGTTGGAGTTCCCAGCGGCCCGGAGAGACTTGTTCGACGCTGCCGGCAACTCCTATGAAGGCGAACGGAAGTTTCTCCTCTTGATTCTTGAAATCGATACGCCCTTCGTCGAATTCGATTCTTTGAAGGTGATGCACCGGAGGAACCGGGGAGGGCGGCCCGTAAATGCGCGGTCCTTGCGTCGAAGTGTTCTTCGCCGGAGGAAGCCAGCGCTCAAGGTTCCATCGCCCTTCAAAGTTGCGCACCAAAATGAGGCTTGGCCTGCGGAAAGACAAGGTGCCAAATTCAAAATGGCCGCCGAGCAGGCCCGTCCATCGCAAGCCGGCGCTCAGATGCTCGGCGCGCAGGAAATACTCGTAGCCGAATCCGGGGTCTTCGCCAACGGTAACTCCGTCCGCGTAGAGCTGCAGGCTCGGGAAAATGCGAGCATCAAAACTGGTTACCTCAACGGGTCGTCCAAAGGCGCGTTCGAGATGCGCGGTGAGGTAGCTGTGCACGCGATCAGTCCGCACCAGCAAGGAGACGGCCACCTGTAAGGCAACAACCGCCAACACGATGGCGAGGCCCGCCTTCCACCATTTTCTGAGCTTGCTCATGCCGTCCGGAAGTTTAAGGAATTCTGGCCCCAAAAAGTAGCGCCCGCCACGACCGTGAAAGCTGGTCGCTCGCTAATGCACGGTATGAAGCATACGGCTCCATCGCGTTCGCGAAGGCAGGTGCGCGAGAGTGTCGAATACCCCTACCAGCCTCGACCAGAACGTGCTTTCCCCAGTGTAATCGTTGCTCTTCGCTTCGACCGACCAATAGATCAAGAAAGGCCGCCCCATAATCGCGTCGCGGTCCACGAAGCCCCAGAAGCGGCTGTCCCAGCTCTGATCGCGATTATCCCCCATCGCAAAATACTTCCCGGGCGGCACCACAATTTCGCTGCCCTTTACAAAACTTCGCATTTCCTGTGCCCACTCCGGCTGAAGTTGCGAGACGATCATCTGGCTTGCGGACGGAGGAAAGTTGTAGTTCAACGGGTCATAACGGGCCGAAGGATCGTGGACGACGTACGGCTCGTTAAGCATCTTGCCGTTGACATAGACCAATTGATCCACCACCTTCACACGGTCTCCCGGCAAGCCAATTACACGTTTCACAAAATGCTGATGTTCCTGGTAAGGGAATTTGAAAACAATGATGTCGCCGCGCTGGAGCGGGCGGTACGGCAGGAATTTGTCATACCAGGCGCCGGTGCCGCCAAAAATAAACTTGTTCACCAACAAGTGATCCCCGATCAGCAGCGTCCCTTCCATAGATGCCGAAGGAATCTTGAAGGCCTGCACAATGAAAGTAGTGCCGAACAGAGCCAGAATAACGGTAACCAGCAGCGATTCCAGATACTCGGAAAGTGTGGTCTCTTCCCGGCGCTCCCGGCGCTTTTCTGGCTTAGCCACCGGTGTTTGTTCCTGGACTGGGGCCAGTGTTTGCTCAGGCATTCCTGCTTAGCCTTTCACTCCTGTCCGTTCGAGTTGTTCCAGGGCGCTGCGAGCAGCCCGCTGCTCCGCCTCTTTTTTCGTGCTGCCTTCGCCCCTCGCAAGGCATTCCCCGTTAATCCAAACTTCGATCTGGAAGGTTTTTTGATGATCCGGCCCGCTCTCTCCCGCCAGGCGATACTCTGCCGCCGCTTGTCCCCGCCCTTGCAGAAATTCTTGCAGCGCCGATTTGCGGTCTGACTCCGCGATGCGCTCACCGCGTCCTTCAAGCGCCTGCTCGAACAGAACCCGCTGCAACAATTCCCTCGCGGCACTGAGTCCGGAATCCATATAAACAGCCGCCACCACCGCTTCGAAGGCATCGGCGAGCAGGGTTTGCTTCTCACGCCCGCCGGTTTTTTCTTCCCCGCGGCCCAAGCGGAGGTGCTCTCCAAGGTGCAAGCGCCGGGCTGCCGACTCGAGCGAACTTGCGTTTACGATGCGCGCCCGGCTCTTGGAAAGCTGGCCCTCGGACCAGTCCGGAAAAGCGGCGAGGAGATACTCGCTGGCCAGCAGTTCGAGCACCGCGGCGCCAAGGAATTCCAGCCGTTCGTTATCCGACCGAGGTGCGGGATCTCCCGGCGCATCCCCACTGGCTCCGCGCAACTCGGGGATCGCCGAACTGTGGGTCAAAGCTCGATCGAGCAGGTCTCGATTCGAGAACTTGTGACCGAGGCGTTCCTCCAACGCCGCGTC
>Ga0182037_10000010_pt1 | contig 72386 bp, 56 predicted proteins | sample sta12Cox44000082_FD_125974 | JGI IMG/M metagenome (GOLD analysis project Ga0182037, IMG submission 125974) | Lab enrichment of tropical soil microbial communities from Luquillo Experimental Forest, Puerto Rico - statoxic.12C.oxic.44.000.082 | ecosystem: Environmental > Terrestrial > Soil >... | reverse complement strand
TCGTGTCCATCCGCCTTGCGCTGCACTGCCTGCGCGTGCAACCCGGCAATCACTCCGGGAACTGCAGCGCCCTCGCCGTGACCGGTAGCACCTTCAGGCGCAACCTGGGGACCAGGCGCCATGGCCGCTGCGTTCGCACCTTCCGCCACAGCCGCTGGCGCCATAGGGCCGGTGCCGACGGCCGCCCCCGATGTGCTCGCACCGGCTGGGCGCAACAAAGATTCCAGGCCCCGCCCCAACGCCCGCCGTAGCATCGGCCGCGCCCCCACCTTCTCCGGCGCCGCCGGCCCCGACTTATCCGCTCCCGCCTGCTCCGCCACTGCCGTCTTGTCCGCCGCCATCGCTAATCCTTCTCCCCCGAAATGAACTCATCCCCCGTAACAAAGCCGCCCGCTGCCAACCTCATTTCGCTCGTTCGCACACTCTGTCATCCCGAGCGAAGTCGAGGGACCTGACGCTCGCCGAGTCCCCCACCGCCGCCGGGCCCCCGCAGAATTGTCATTCCGACGCGCGAGCCCAGCGCGCAAGCAGGAATTTGCCAGGACACAAATCCCAACTTAGCAGCGCATTCGCCAACGACCAACGAGCAACGAGCAACGACTATCGACCAACGGCTGTCTTTTTGATTTACATTGATATTCGTCAATATAGACGACCATCGATCTAAGCCGTCTTCCCCATCCCATCCACCGGCGCCTCTGCCGCCGCCGGCTCCGCAGCCCCTTCCTTCGCCTCGTCCACGACTGCCGCGACTTCAGCCGAGGCCGTCGTCACCTCGCTCGCCGTCTCCCCCGCCCCTTGCGCCCTGGTAGTGCTCTCAGCCCGCGCTTGCGTCGCAGATTCCGCTGCCTGCGAAAAGTAGTGCGCGATGATCTCCTTTGCCAGCCGGATGTAACTCTCCGACCCGCGCGATCTCACGTCATACAGAAGCGCCGGCTTCCCATGACTCGGCGCCTCCGCCAGGCGAACGTTCCGCGGGATCGAAGTCGCACACAACTTCTCTCCAAAATATTTTCGGAGCTCGGCCATGACCTGCTTGGCCAGGCTGGTGCGCTCGTCGAGCATCGTGAGCACCACGCCCTCGATCGACAGCTCTGGGTTCAACGCTGCGCGGATCCGCTCCACCGTGTCGAGGAGCTCGCTGATGCCCTCGAGCGCGAAGTACTCCGCCTGCATGGGAATCAGCACCGAGTCCGCCGCGACCAGGGCGTTGAGCGTGAGCAGGTCGAGCGCGGGCGGGCAATCGAGCACCACGAACTGGAAGCGCTCGCGCAGAGGCTCGAGCGCATCGCGCAGGCGGAACTCGCGCCGCTCGCCTTCGACCAGCTCGAGGTTCGCGCCGATCAAGTTCTTGTGCGAAGGAATCAACCAGAGCTGCTCGAGCTCGGTCGGCTGAACCGCCTCCTCAGCGGAGGCCGCGCCCATTAGAAGATGGTAAGTGCTGATTCGTTCGGGATCTTTGACGAGGCCCAGTCCGCTGGTCGCGTTCGATTGCGGGTCGCAATCAATGAGCAGAGTGTTGACTTCTGCTGCCGCGAAGGACGAGGCCAGATTGATAGCAGTCGTGGTTTTCCCCACGCCGCCTTTCTGGTTGGCAACCGCGATGACACGTCCCATTGGATTTTTCGGAGAAGCGAGAGCATCCGCAGCATAGTGCGAATCGATTCGCGATTTCAACGACTGATTTCGGTGCAATCGAGTGAGTAGTTCTTTTCGCTGAATCAAAACGAATTAGAAAAACATCCCGAACACATTTCAACAACACAGTGCCTGCTACGTCCGCGATGTTCCATGTGGAACACAAGGTCAGATTGCGAGCCCAGATGCCCAGTCTCCCCAACCAAGGCCCAAAGACTTGGGCCGGTGAGGTGGTTGCGGTCGGTCGAGTCAGTGAGATTCAGGCGAGCGTTCCACGTGGAACACTGCAAGGCGCGCCCGGCGTGTGAGCTCAGGATCTCAGACGGTTTTCTCACTGAAGGATGTCCTGCCAGTTCGTATGGGGTCGCGGGAAGGTTCCACGTGGAACGTTGGGCCTGGCGCGAGAGGAGTGGGGCTTGCTTGACTCCCTTAGGACCAGCGGCTGCGAAGTGAAAGCGGTCGGATTTGTTTAGGCGCGCCCGTGAACACCGGAATGGCGATCAATGTTCCACATGGAACACTTTGTCCGGCTATGAAAGCATCCTGCGGCGAGCTCGAATCTACTGGGCCACAGTCGCGAGTGGGAACGACATCTACGGGCATTCGAACCCCACTTAACCATTTCTGCAGCCGATTACCCCAGTCGTTTACTATTCGATAGGTCTGTCTTATGGCTACTTTGGACCACTATTATCTTATAGGTATTAACTAATTGTGTTACGTCCAAGCAGAAAGCTTCGAGACGAGGACTGAGGAATTTGGAATGGGGCTTGCCATCGGACGTGCGGCAGGAGTCGGGCAGCGACCTGGATTTGAGGCTCACCGATGAGAAGGGCAATGGTACCGCTCCGGGCAAGGCGGGCGGCAGCAACCGGGAGGACCTGTTCGAAGCGTTCGACGGCGCGCAGGGTCACGATGCTGGCCGCTCCCTCGGGAAAGTCTTCGGCGCGACCGGCATATACATCGACGTCGGTCAATATAAGAGCGCGGATGACTTCGCGCAGGAACGCCACTTTCTTGTGCCGTGACTCGACGAGAGTCACGGGGGTTGGGGGTGACCAGATTTTGATGGGCAGACCGGGGAATCCGGCGCCGGAACCGATGTCTACGAGGGGAAGCGCCGAATCCACACCGAAGCCGTCGCTCGGCGGTCGGCGATCATCGGCAAATGCCTGAGAGGCGAGGGGGCGAGGAGACTTGAAGCTGGACTGCGCGCCCTGCGAAGAAACGGCAGGTTCCTCTTCCACTCGCTGGTCTCGCGCGTCGGAATGACGAGGAGATGACGGGAACAGGTGGCGGGCGGCGAAAAGGGATTCGCCGATGTGGCGGGTGACGATTTCTTCCGGTTCGCGGATGGCGGTGAGATTGACGCGCTGGTTCCAGCGGAGCAGAAGATCGAGGTACGTCGATATCTGGTCGAGCTGGGTGGGGGCGAGTTCCCTATCGAGGAACGGGCGCAGCAGAGCGGAGATGCGCGTGCTTTGCACGAAGTTTTGATTGTAGACGGAAGGGGGCGGGCAGGGCTCCTCGCCTGGCAAGAAGCTTACTCCTTGCTCGCTAGGCTCGCGCGTCGGAATGACAAGAAATGAGGGATCAGGGCGAGTTCCCAGTAATATGCCCCGCGTTGGATTGTCGCAAGCCCACTCCCGCGAAAAATTGGTTGACAGTTAAAGGTCTCTCGATATATTGAACCGTTTTAGGATATTGAAACGTTTCAATAGCACTGAAGGCGCGCCTTGGGGCAGGGGCCGATGTCGCTCCTCACCCGCAGCTCCTTCCGAGAGGTGGATCCCATGAACCCATACGATCAAGTTGGAAGCATGAGTCAGAACCCAGGAGCAAACCAACGACCGGGTTCGCGCCACGACTTCTTCTTCATGAGGATGCTCGCGGAAGCCTGCGTTCTCTTTCTGTTGTGCTCGGGCGCGTTTGCGGGAGTCACGGCGAGCATTTCGGGGAGGGTAAAAGATTCGACCGGCGCGGCGCTGGCCGGGGCGAGTGCGACGGCGACCAATACGGCGACCGGGGTGTCACAGACGGTGGTCTCGAACGGCGAGGGTGCGTACACATTCTCGGCGTTGCCCGCTCCCGGGAACTACGAGCTGGTGGTGCGGCAGAAGGGGTTTAAGGAATTCAAGAAGACTGGGATTGAGCTGCACGTCAATGACGCGATCACGGTGGACGCGGTCATGCCGGTGGGAGACGTGGCGGAGGTAATTACGGTATCGGCGGATACGCTGCACGCGGAGACGATCTCGACCCAGTTGGGCGAAGTGATCAAGGACACACAGATCACTTCCATACCGCTGAACGGGCGCAGCTACACGGACCTGCTGGCGCTGCAGCCGGGGGTGGGGAATACCAACTCCAACATCGGGGGCGGGTCGTCAACATCGAACCTTTTTCAGAGCGGCGGATTTCAGCTTCCGCAGGTTTCGGGCGATCAGAATCCCGGGAACCTGTCGGTGAACGGGATGCGGGAATCCGCGAACGGATATCTGCTGAACGGCATTTCGGTGCAAGAGTTCGCGTATTCGGGGACGGCAGTGGTGCCGAACCTGGAGTCGCTGGCTGAGTTCCGCATCATTACGAACAACTTTGATGCGGAGTACGGCAACTTCTCGGGCGGACAGGTCAACGTGGTAACCAAACCGGGTACGAACCAGATCCACGGGAATGTGTTCGAGTTCTGGCGAAACACGGTGCTGGATGCGGCCAATTTCACTGATCGGGGGAAGCGCGGCCCGTGGCATCAGAATGAGTTTGGCGGAACGCTGGGCGGACCCATTAAGCGCAACAAGATTTTCTTGTTTGGCGACTACCAGGAGAACCGCAGGATTGTTGGGGTGTCGACGGGGACCATCCCGGTCCCGACCTCGGCGGAACGCACGGTCACCAACGGCAACTATGATTTCTCCTCGTTGGCCGCGGCTGATGCGTTTTCCTTTTCCAAGACGCTTCCCCCTCCGGATAACCGAACAGTACGGCAGCCTTTTCTGGTGAGTGCTGCGCCCGGAACTCCTTTCTACCAGCAAATTGGAGCGACGAGCGCCAACGAGCCATATTACTATCGGGCGACTGATAACAACCCGGCGGCTAACTACGCTCCTTACGGTCAAGATTGCACAAGCACGAGTGCAATTCCCTGTCTTTTTCCGGGCGGGCTGATTCCCTCGACGATCGTCTCGCAAATTTCCAAGAACGTGCTGGCAGCGAACGCGATCCCACTGGGAGATGGCAACGGCACGTTCTCGACCTCGGCCTTCGCGCAGAACCTGGAGGATCGAAAGGGGAGCGGCCGGGTGGATGCCAACCTCGGGATTGGGACGCTGTTCGGGTACTACTTCATTGATCAGTTTACGCTGAACAATCCATACCCGGTGGCGACTGTGCCGGGATTCAACGCCACGACAAAGGGGCGCACGCAGGTCATCAATATCGGCGATACGAAAGCGCTGGGGAGCAGCGCGGTCAACGAAGCGCGCATTGGGTATCTTCGGGTCCATGACACGCTGAACAGTCCGGGGGGCGGAACGAACACGAAACTGAGCCAGCTGGGATTCTCGACGAACCCCGCGAATGGAGGGATTCTACCGCTGAATGCGTCGACAGAAGGTCTGCCCGAGATGGACTTCCAAAGCTTCAGCATCGGAGTGCCCAGCCGGATTCTGGGCCTGGTCGAAAACACGTACCAGGCCTCGGACAACTACAGCCGGCTCATCGGGACGCACAGCTTGACGTTCGGAGGAAGCTTTCACTACACGCAGCTGGCGGAGCAGCTGCACAACATTGAAAACGGTTATTTCTTCTTCAACCTGGCGTCGGAAACGGGAGTGGACTTTGCTGATTTTCTACTGGGCGCGCCGGGAGCGTTCCAGCAGGGGCAAACGCCGGCGGCCAACACGCGCAGCTACTATCTGGGTGCGTTTGCGCAGGACAGCTGGCGGGCACGTCCAAACCTGACCGTGAATTATGGCCTGCGCTGGGACGTAATCAGCCCCTGGTGGGAGCAGCACAATGAAATTGAGACGCTGAAGCTGGGATTACAGTCGGTAAAGTTTCCGAATTCACCCCGGGGCTGGGTATTTCCGGGAGACCCGGGAATTCCAAAGACCATCGCACCCGTGCGATGGGGCAACTTTGCTCCACGGCTGGGGGTGGCGTACTCGCCAAATGTGGCGGGAGGATTTCTGGGCAAATTGTTCGGAGGGCCGGACCAGACGAGCATTCGCCTGGCTTACGGAATGTTCTACAGCGCCTTCGAGGGCGCGTATGACTTCAGCGTCATCGGGGACGCACCGTACGGCGCTTTTTATTCCTCACCATTCCCGCCGTCCTTTGCCACACCGTACGTGAATCGCGCCACAAATAGTGTGAACTCGAATCCGTTTCCGGCCAATTTCAATCCTCCGCCGACGATTCCCGCGGGTGCATTCGGGCTGATTGCGACGGCACCGGCCTTCGACCCGCGCAATCGGGTGCCGTATGCGGAGCAGTATGAGCTCTCGCTCCAGCGCCAGCTGTCGCGCAGCGATCTGATGACCTTGAGCTACGTGGGCACACAGGGTCATCACCTGCTGGTCACGCAGAACGCCAATCCGGTGATCCACGCGCTGTGCGTGGCCGACCCGAAGTGTACCCCGAACGCCGAACCTTCCTACGACCGAGGCCCGTTCAGCTCGCATAATCCCAGCGATATTGCAAACGGCTTGAACCAGTTCGGCAGCGAAGGGTACTTCTCGGCCATTGGCAACTCTGCCTATCATTCGTTCCAGATCGATTACCGGCACAGCAGCGGGCCGCTGCAATTGCTTTTGGGTTACACCTACAGCAAGGCACTCGATGATGCGTCCGGATTCGGCGAGCAGGTGAATCCGTTCGATGTCCGGCTCAGCCGGGGACTATCGAGCTTCGACATCCGGAACAACTTCGTGGTGAGCTACAGCTACGAGCTTCCCTTGGGAAAGCTTGGCGGACCAAAGCAACTGGTGAATGGCTGGCAGTTGAGCGGAATCACGACGTTCTCCAGCGGCATCCCGGTGTACGTGTTTGAGAATGACGACAATTCACTGCTGGGGACAACCTTTGCGGGCCCCCTGCCGCTGGGTGTCGACACGCCGAATTTCGCTGGAGGGTCGGTTCATCTCCTGGACCCGAGAAAATCGGCGAACAATCAGTATTTCGATACCGCCAAGTTCTCGCCGGAGCCCCTGGGGCAGCTAGGGACATCGCGGCGACGCTTCTTTGCGGGGCCGGGCATCAACAATTTCAACTTCGCGCTGGCGAAGAATACGCGTTTCGGCGAACGGTACAACCTGGAATTCCGGGCCGAGCTCTTCAACATCTTCAACCATGCGCAGTTCGCGAATGTGCAGGGAAACATCAACGCGTCGAACTTCGGGCAGGCGACATCAGCTCGGGATCCGCGGATTGGGCAGTTGGCGTTGAAGTTTGCGTTCTAAGGCTTGGGCTCAATCGAAAGACTCGCGGTTAGCGTCCAAAAGGCGGGCGCGAACCCTTCGGCTACGCTCAGGGCAGGCCCCTGGGACACCATGCGTAGATGCAGGACTCCTTCCACACAGAATCTTCTTGAAAGCACCTTGTTCGGGCCCGCCGAAATCCCCACCCTACGTCGCCAAGGACGCGACGCAAGGGTGGGGCACCCCGTTGTTCCTTTCACGTACTTGGCAGTGCAAATGAGCGCGGCGAGGTTGTAGCGAGGCGGTTTTAGGGCAGGTGGACCGCGTTTCGCACTCCTACGGCGGAAAGAGCGGCGAGGAAGGAGGAGAGGATGGCCAGAGTCCAAAGCACGGCGCGGTGGCATCAATTTTCACGAACCTCGAGCAGCACGATTGCGTCGCGGCCGGTGCTGTTTGTGGAGTGCTCGGATGCGGGGCGGGAGGCGTCGTGGAGCCAGCTTACGGAGCTGGGATATCGATGTGAGTCGGCGGTTACAGGGAAGGCGGTGGAGTCATATGAGGCGTATCGGCATTCGGATTTTCTTTGGGTGCCGGGTGCGGGGTAGGTCACGCGGTCGTTAGCCGTCGTTCGTCGGCCTTCGGCAAAGGCGTCGCAGGGATGGGGTGGGGGGTGATCTCGCACTAAACAGCGCGAGGACAATCTAAGAAACCTTCTTTGCTACACTCGCGTCGGTTTGCGCGGTCTGGGGAGACTCTTTGATCGGAGGGTGCATGTTTTCTGGGGAGGTTGTTCGGGCGGGGTCGAGCCGGCAGGCAGGCGCCCTCCGCCGCCGCCGCAAAGATCGCCGCGGCGGCAAAAGCGACGGCACCTACGAAGTGCGGGGTTGGTTTGAAGGCGGGCGTGCATTTCATTGGCGCTGGAATGCAGTCGGGCGATTGCTGATGGTTTTCGTTCTCGTTTCTCGGCTGAGTTCGTGCGGGGGATCGAGTTCGATGACGCCTCCTCCGCCACCGCCTCCACCTCCGCCCGCATCGAACAGCCCGTTCTGGGGGCAGTGGGGGGCGGGGGCGCAGCACAGCGGGTCAGTGAACGTGGCGGCGCAGAGCTTGAACAACAAGCTGGCAGACATCGTCTACGACCCTTTTGTGGCGGCCGAGCAGAGAGAGTCGTTTGGCGATTTGCTGGCGCACTATCAGGCGACGCTGACTGACGGAAATGACTTCTACATGGAGAGCAAAAGCGGAACATATCCAGCGTGCACGAACGCGGGCGACTGGCAGAACGGCATGGCTTGCGGGCCGAATGCGTGGGAGCAGTTGACTTGGAACGTGACCCGCTACACATGGGAGGGCGGGACAGCCACGCTGATCTGGACTTTCGCGTCGGACTGGAAGCCCGAGCCGAACGCCACGAACGGGCTCGGGGGATGGGAGCCGGTGTTTCATCCGGTGCTGGCGAACGGGTCTCTGTACGTGCCGGGGGCTGGCGGCACCATATATAGGGTGGACAAGAACACCGGCAAGTCGAGCAAGCAGATCGATCCGTTCAGCGGACAGGCGATCGACAAAGCGCACACCTACGTCTCCGGGCCGCTCACCGCGGACGCGAGCGGAAACATCTATTACAACGCGATGACGCTGTCGGACCCAGGAACGACGGACCCATGGCACGGGCATGACGTGGTGGGCGCGTGGCTGGTGAAAGTGACGAGCGCGGATGCGGCGAGCAGTGCGGCGTATGCGTCGCTGGTGCCCAATGCTCCGGCTGCCGGTGGGGTGGACTGCCCGGGAATGTTTTTTACTATTTTTCCGGCGCCGCCGTTTCCGTGGCCTCCGTCACCGACAGCTGTGCCTCCGACGCAGGCCTGCGGCTCGCAGCGGCCGGGCGTGAACGTGGCTCCGGCAGTGGCGGCGGATGGGACGATCTACACGGCGAGCCGGGCGCATTTCGACGAGGCTGTAGCGTACCTGGTGGCGGTGAATCCGGATTTGACGCCGAAGTGGCAGTTGTCGCTGGAGAACCTGCTGCAGGATGGATGCGGGGTGCTGCTGCCAGCGGATGGAACGAGCCTCGGGGCATGCTCTGTGGGGACAACGGTGGGCGTGGATCCGACGACGAACGGGTTTGGGTCGGGGGTGCTGATCGATGAGGCATCGACGACGCCGACGGTGTTACCGGATGGAGGGGTGCTGTTCGGGGCGGTCGATCATTACAACTTTGCGCGCGGACATCTGTTCAAGGTGGGGGCGAGCGGAAATTTTCTGGGGTCGTTTACCTTCGGCTGGGACACGACGCCGGCGGTGTACGTGCACGGAACCACGTATTCGATCGTGCTTAAAGACAACCATTACGACGCGTCGGCGTACTGCAGGAATCCGGCCAGTTCGATATGCGCGGCGCGTGCGCCCGGGCCCTACTACATTACGCAGCTGGATGCCAACCTGAACGTGGAGTGGCACTTTCAGAGCACTACCATCGATGCGACGCATCCGAATGGGTATGAATGGTGCGTGAATGCTCCGGCGATTGACTCGAACGGCGTGGTGTATGCGAACAGCGAGGATGGAAATGTGTACGCAATTCCACAGGGGCATAGCGGGGTGTTCACCACGCCCTTGCAGAACATGTTCTTGAAGCAGGCGATCGGGGCGGCGTACACGCCGCTATCGATTGGAGCAGATGGCAAGCTTTATCTGCACAATGATGGGCATTTGTTTGTGGTGGGCAACTAGGGATCGGGTGATTGGTGATCGGGACAGTGGTTGTTGGTCTTCGGGGCAGTCTTTGGTCGTTTGTTACACTAATCTTTCGACCATCAAGGTCTCACTTGCTGATTCCCGACCAATGAACCCCGGGAGTTCCGATTGGGCTCACTTTCCGACGGCGTTCAAGACTGCCTGGTTGATGGCGTAGATGGTGCCGTCGGGACCGATCAGGGTGGGTGTGTACGCTTCGCCGATTCCGGGCGAGAGCTTCATCTTTTCTGACAGAGTGTTCGTGGTCAGATCCCAGCGATAGAGATAGCCATCTTCACTGTTAACGAGCACTGACTTCGTGTGCGGATCGACCGCCGCGGTGTTGATGCACCACTCGCGAACGGCACCAGGGAAGAATGGAACCGCGTTGGCGTCGGGGGTTGGGCCGAGGATGGTGAGGACTTCTTTCATGACCCGAGTCGAGGGGAAGACGGGATCGGGCTGCGTGTCGTTGGGGTCGAGAATAGCGACGCGGTTATTGCCATCCCCGAGGTTGATGAAGGCATAGTTGTTGTACTTGGTCATGAGCAGATATTTCGACGAGCCGTGATAGCTGGGGAGCATCTTGGCGTCGACAATCGAGGCGGTGTCGTCCCAGCCAAAGCTGCCCGGCGTCTTCTGCTGGGAGAGATCTCGGTTGAAGTGCAGCCGCCAGCCGCGGTCGTTGTGGAACGGGAAGGGATTTTCAAGGACACCCCTGCGTTTGTTACACATATGCATCTGCTTTTTTCCATGCGAACGTGCGAACTCGGGCAAGCGAGCGCACGTTGGCAAAACCGGCAGGTGGGAATTGTCATCCGCTGGTAGCTGTGGGATGGATGAGGCTGCGATCTGGCTGGCAGCTACTCGGATGCCCGGGCCGAGGCTTCGAGATAAGCGCGCAGGGCCTGGAAATCTTCGGGGAGCATGCGGTGAAAGCGGATACCGTTGCCGACCTACGGGTCGCAGGTGACAACCGTGGCCAGGATGAGCAGAGTGTTGTCGAGTTGCAGTTTGACTTCGAGGCGCGTACCGGGAGGAAACGGGAAGATGGTTTCGATATAGCATCCGCTGAGGTTGAGATCGGAGGTGTTGCCGCGGATCGGCGAGGCGCCTTGTTCGGTGTAAATTTCGAGGGGGACTTTGAGTTTGAGGCGCGGGGAGGAGCGGCGGTCGTGGTCGGGTTGGGGCATGCGGTGGGGATTTTCGGAGGGAGTATAGCAAGAGTCGTGGCTGTCGGTCGTCGGCAGGAGCAGATTCCTCCTTTGCTCGCTTCGCTCGCTGCTTCGGAATGACAAGGGCTGAACGAAATTGGGTGAAAGGTGATCAGGGCACCGGGACGGCAGAAACTCCTGTACCGGCCGGCGACGGTCGCAGGGACGGGAGGTCCCCTTCGACCTCGCTCAGGTCAGGCTTTCGACTCCGTTCGGCTTTCGCCTTACTCCGCTCAGGATGACAATCTCTAGGGTTGATGGAGAGTGAAAGATCGCGGCCAACGCTGTCGAGTATCACGTCGGGTTCGGTGGGTAACCAAGGGGCCCGTCACTTCCGTAACCTCGTCATGCGTGAGTGGTCAGAACTAGTCTCGAGGGCGGGGGTTTTGTACCTGCATGACGAACAAAATCAGCAACATGCTCGCAGTTCTTGCGGTGGGGGGACTGATGTTTGTCGGTTCCGCTGCTGCGCAACAGACAGCCGACAACACATCTGGCGCAGGACCGGGCGTCGTGGATCCGGGCCATCCGCGGGTGAACGAAGTCAACCGGCGCGAAGCGAGACAGCAGAAGCGCATCGGCAAGGGCGTTGCGAATGGGACGCTGACTTCGAAGCAAGCCACCAACCTGGAAAAGCGCGAGACCTCAGTGCAGAACCGTGAGAAGGCGGACATGGCGGCTCACAACGGGCATCTGACCAAGGCCGAGCAGCGCGGAATCAATCGGCAGCAGAACCGCATCAGCCGCAGCATCAAGCGGGACAAGGCGGTTACTGAGTCGAAGAAGTAGTAGTTGGGCCAAGTTCAGGGAAGATAGCCGCAGAATATCTGCGGCTTTTCTGTTTTTATCGTCCTTGGTCGTTCGTCCCTTCGCTCAGCTCAGGGCAGCAGGCTAAGAACCGTCGTTGGCAAAGCACAAGAACGGTGGAGTCGTGGAATCCCACGCTAACGTCGCAAAGAGCGCACCGTTAGGATAGGGCACCCGGCGTTGGTCGTTGGCGAAAAAGCAGGTCCTTCGCTTCGTTCAGGATGACAATGGGACATTAGTGAACAAGCTTGGCGAGCGCGGCGCGGAGGTTGTCGGGTTTAAAGCCGAAGGGGCCGGGTGGGCTTTTGAAGACGACGCGATTGTTGGTGTCGATGAGGTAGAGGCGGTCGGGCCATCCGGTGTAGGCGCGCTCGGTAGAGTTGCCGAACTCGTCAAGCACGGCGGGGAACTTGATGCCCAGCTTGCGAACGCAGGATCCGGCAACCTCGGCGCGTTCGTCTTCGTTTTTCGGGCTGGCGAAGACGACTTTGTCTTTGATATTGCTCTGCATCTGCCAGACGTCGCTGGGGTGCGCTTCGAGGATGTAGACCGCCAGGAAAGCGACCTTCCCGTGATAGTCGTCGTAGAGTTTGTTGAGGGCGGGAACCTCCCGCCGGAAGGGCGGTCAGGTGTAGCTGCCGAATACGAGCACGACAGGTTGCTTGGCGGTGAGCGCGGAAAGTTGAATGCGGTCGGTCTTGTCGAGCTTGAGAAGCGAGAAGTCGGGTGCGGCGTCGCCGGGGCGCAGTTCACCAGCGCGAGCGTGGGTCCAGAGGGTTTCGAAAGGCAGGCTCAGGAAGACCACCGCGGCGGGCATGCGCGACATCACGCGCCCGAACTTTTCTGGTGGCTGGTGCATCGCCCAGACAATGTAGCTGGCGAAGACGGCGTAGAGCACGAGGACGACGACCAGGCCGCGGACGAGATATTGCTTTGTGGATGGACTGATCCCCATTTGGGGGGAGATAGTACAGGATTGGTGGGTTGGGGGCTCTAGTAGTTTTAGGTTAGAGGGCGTTGCGGTCGTAGGGGGGCACCCCGGGTAGTCGTTGGTCGTTCGTCCCTTCGCTCAGCTCAGGGCAGGCTAAGAACGGTCGTTGGGAAAATCCCAAGAGAGGAGGCCGTCGTGGAATCCCACCCTAACGTCCGAACGCACGCGACGTTAGGATGGGGCACCCGTCGATCCGGTCCCGGCTCACTGCTGCTGGTTGTTTTCGGGGATGGGGTTCGTGGGGGCTTCTTTCACGACTTCAGGAGTCTTCGTGTCCGAAGCTTTCGTTTCGGCAGGCTTCGCCGCGGAGGCCTTGGCGACTTCCGAGACTTTTCCTTCCGACGCTTTGGCTACTTGTGGTGCCTCAGCCGGCTGCAGTTTGACCGACGCGAGGATCTGTTCGAGGCGGCCGAAGACCAGTGAGCGGTTGACGGGCTTCAGTCCGGCGATGTCGGCGTCGGTGGTGTTCAGTCCCATGCCGAATTCGTAGCAGGTTCCGTTTTCGAAGTGATGGAAGTACTTCGGGTGGGGATCGTTCTTCCCAGCGTTCCCGAAACCCTCGACCATCGCGTACTCTTTGCCGGCAATCTTCACTTTCGAGGCTGCGCCCGGATCGTTTTCCGGATGCTCCACCTTGGGGAAGGCGAAGAGCTCGCATTGCTCCCGCGAAATTGCCGAGTTCACGCTGACGCTGAAGAAGCCGGAGGTAAAGTCGGTGCCAGGATAGGAGGCGCGCGGCAGCTCGATCGCGGCCACCGTGACGGCGCCTGGTTCGATGAAGTCGGTCTGAACCGGGCCAAGTCCGGCAAGATCGCGCTGCGGCTCATCGCCGGTCTTGAGAATGTAGTTCTTGGGATAGCGGAAGGAGACACCGTAGGCGGGCTCGGTGTAGGTCGCCATCGGAGCCCTGCGCTGAACGCGCTTTTTCGCAGCCTTCGGCGTAGGGAAGGGCGGCTGCGCAGCACTCACGGCGGGCGCAGGCGATGGAACGATCGCGTTTTGGGTGATGGGGCTGGTGGGTTCTGAATTTACCGTTGCGCTCTTTGGGGATCCCTTGGAGCAACCGTTGGTGACGAGCAGCAGAGTTCCGGAGATCGCGGCGATGGCCAGGACTCCGGTGCCAAAGAGAAATTTCTCTGTGGCGAAGATGTCTTTGATGTTCTTGTCGGATTTCTGCGGATCGTTGCTGAGGTGCAATTGCGTAAAGTTTGCCATGGTGGCCTCCCGATGCTGGTGTTGCCAGTCGGGAGAGGAGAATGCAGGAGGGGGGCCAGAGGCGCGGATGTTGATTCGGCGGAGGTTGCGAGAGGGTTGGGGGTTTTCCGTGCGTGGACGCCGTGAGACGGGTGTGGTGGGAGGGACACGGGGTCGTCGTCGGTCGTGAGTCGCTGGTCGTGGGCAAACGCACGAGAGAGGTAGAGCGTGGAAACCCACCCATCGGTTATGGGAGGTTCAGGGGTTTTTCTTTTTCGGGTTTGGGGAGTTTGCTTTCGGCGATGACGCTGCGGAGTTGGGCGATGCGGCGCTCGAGGCTCTCTTTGGCTTCCTTGGGGGAGTGGGGCATGTTTTCGCCAAGGATGACGTAGGTCTGCAGGAGCCGAATGGCGGCATCGGTGGAATATCCGGCTTGCATGGCGAGTTTGGCGCCTTCGCGATCGGCGGCGAGTTCACCTTCGCGTCCGTAGCCGGGGAGGAAGGGGTCGACCTTGAGCTTGCCAGTGTCGGCGGACGTGAGGTGCTGCTCGGCAAGGAGCTTGGCGAGGCGATCGTGACATTGATTGAGATCGATGTGTTCGATTTCGTGGCCGAGAACCATGGCGAGTTGGTCCTCGCTGTCCATGTAGGCGAGGATGCCTGCGCCCACGAAGACTTGTCCACCAGGGAGGCCGACGGCGCTGCGGAACGAGGGGCTCGGGTCGAAGCGGATGCGGTAGGGGAGTTTACGCTGGGCGTGAGCCGCAACACGGTCTCCGACGGATTGGAGATATTGGTCGAGCTTGTTGGTTTGCGGAGTGGGCTCCATGCCTTCCTGGGCGATGAAATCGTTGGCGAGGGCTTCGCCGATGCGGACTTCGTCAGCGTCGGAGAGGGTGGGGGGAGCTTGTGGCGGAGGCGAGAAAACTGCGGTCAGCAGGAACAGCACGGGAAGCCAATGTAGGTTCACGTCGGATGGACGAAGTGCGCGGGGTTCGGTGAGCGCAAAAGAACAACCCTGCCCAAGCAAAGCCTGAGCGGGGCACCCGCGATTAGAGATCCCACCCTACCTCGCAAAATGCGCGAGGTAAGGATGGCGCACCCTTACTGAATCAACGAGCCGTTGCCATTGGTGGGCTCGTCGGGCGGAATCACTACGGCGGCGGCCACCCGATCGCCGGGCTCGAGGCTCAGCAGGCGCACGCCCTGCGCCGACCTTCCCGATTCGCGGATGGTCTTCGAGTCCATGCGGATGATCTTGCCGTACTGGCTGATCAGCATGACCTGCGAATCTTCCGAGACCTGCGCGATAGCGGTGACTTTCCCGTTGCGTTCGGTGGTCTTCACGTTGATGACGCCCTTGCCCCCGCGGTTGGTGAGGCGGTACTCGTCGGCGGGCGTGCGCTTGCCGTAGCCGTTTTCCGTGACGGATAGGATGAGCGAGCCTTTTTCAGGGACGAGGTCGGCTGTACTGTCTTCCGCTCCCTTCGCGGCGGCGGTTTCGCCGCCCACGGGCGGGACGCCCGTCGCGCCAGCGGCGCCAGGCTTCGGTGTGGTAGCCATACCGACGATGTAATCCTTCTCGGCGAGGTTCATGCCGCGGACGCCGGTGGCGTTGCGGCCCATGGAGCGAACGTCGTCTTCCTCGAATCGCACTGCCTGGCCTTCGTGCGAGGCGAGGAAGATGATCTGCTGGCCGTCGGTGAGCGTGGCAGCCACGAGTTCATCTCCCTGCTCGATGTTGATGGCGATGATTCCGCGCGACATCACATGCGAGAAATCCTTGAGTTCGGTCTTCTTCACGGTCCCGTTGCGGGTGGCAAAGAAGACATACTTTCCTTCCTCTTCGAGATCGCGCACAGCGAGCATGGTGCGGATGGTTTCGCCGGCTTGTAGCGCGATGAGGTTGCCGATGTGCTTGCCCTTCCCGGCGGGGCCCACGTCGGGGATCTCGTAGACCTTGAGCCAGTAGACGCGGCCCGCGCTGGTAAGAATCAGGATGTAGGCGTGGGTGGAGGCGATGAAGAGCTGCTCGACGAAATCCTCGTCGCGGGTCTTCATGCCGGTACGGCCGGTGCCGCCACGGCGCTGCATGCGGTAGGTGGAGATGGGCGTGCGCTTGAGGTAGCCGGAGTGGCTTACGGTAACGGCGACCTGTTCGTCGGCGATGAGGTCTTCGAGGTGAATTTCGGCGGCTTCGTCTTCGATGACAGTCTTGCGGGCGTCGCCGTATTGCTTCTTGACTTCCTCGAGTTCCTTGACGATCACGCCGCGCAGCTTCTTCTCCGAGCCCAGGATGGACTGGTACTCGGCGACACGCTCGCGGGTTTCTTTCAGTTCGTTTGAGATTTCGTCGATCGAGAGCTTGGTCAGGCGATGCAGTTGGAGTTCGAGAATCGCGTCGGCCTGCTTCGCGGTGAAGGGCTTCTCAGGATCGAGCTTGGGCGCGCGGCCGGTGGTGTTGATGTCGATCTTCTTACCGCCGAAATAGGCAACCAAATTGTCACGAGCGTCTCCGCGGTTGGCGCTGGCCCGGATGATGGTGATCACGTTGTCGAGGTGATCGAGCGCAGTGAGGTAGCCCTCGAGGATGTGCTCGCGGTCCTGCGCTTTGGCGAGCAGGTAGGCGGTACGCCGGCGGACAACATCGACGCGATGGTCGATGAAGTACTGGATCGCCGGGATGAGTCCCATCTCGCGGGGCTGGCCGTGCGCGATGGCCAAAAGGATCATGCTGAAGCTCTCCTGCATCTGGGTGTGCTTGAAGAGCTGGTTCAGAATGATCTGGGGCTCGGCACCGCGCTTGAGTTCAATGACGATGCGCATGCCTTCGCGGTCGCTCTCGTCGCGAATGTCGGCGATGTCGTCGATGACTTTGTCGTTGACGAGTTCTGCGATGCGTTCGACCAGGCGAGCCTTGTTCACCTGGAACGGGATTTCGGTCACGACGATGGCTTGCTTGTCCTTGGTGAGGTTTTCGATCGCTGCGCGAGAGCGCATCACGAAACGTCCACGTCCGGTCTTGTAGGCATCGACGATTCCGGCTCTACCGTGGATGATTCCGGCGGTCGGGAAGTCGGGACCTTGCACGAATTTCAGAATTTCGGCCAGCTGGGCGTGCGGATTGTTCACCAAGGTGATCGTGGCGTCGACGATTTCAGTCAGATTGTGCGGCGGAATCTTGGTAGCCATGCCGACGGCAATACCGTCGGAGCCGTTGACGAGAAGATTCGGGATGCGCGCGGGCAGGACTTCGGGCTCGACTTCGCTGTCGTCATAGTTGGGCCGAAAGTCGACGGTCTCCTTGTCGAGGTCTTCGAGCAGCGCGGTGGCGACTTGTGCGAGCTTGGCTTCGGTGTAGCGGTCGGCGGCCGGAGGGACTCCATCGACGGAGCCGAAGTTGCCTTGTCCGAACACAAGCGGGTAGCGCATGCTCCAGGTTTGCGCGAGGCGGACCAAGGCGTCGTAGACGGCGAGGTTGCCGTGCGGGTGGTACTTGCCCATCACGTCGCCGACGATGCGGGCACACTTGCGGGTGGCACGATTGGGCGCGAGACCCATCTGCTGCATGGTGTAGAGAATGCGGCGATGGACAGGCTTCAAACCGTCACGGACGTCGGGGAGCGCGCGGCCGATGATGACCGACATCGAGTAATCGAGATACGACCGACGCATCTCCTCTTCGATGTTGACGGGTTGAATGTTCAGGGCGCCGGGGGAGCCGGAGTCGCCGCCGCCGGGTGGTGGAGTTAATGGAAGTTCGGGATTCCGATCGTCTGCCATAGAAGAATTCAGCTCTTAGCTGCGAGCTCTTAGCCTTTTAGCTCGCTTCGACCCGACGTGCTTTCCGGTGCCACCTTCGGGGCAACCTTGAAGGTCTTGGTATTCCGGTAAAGCATTGCATTTAAAGGATGTTAATTGGCCTTGGAACAGCTCCCATTATAGCATGCGGGCGGGCTGTTTGGCCGTGGCAGAACGGGTACTTCGGCGGAAAGGGGGCGCTCGCGGGGAGGCCGTCGGACAAGCGGGTCAATCGTGGTTCCTTCGCGTTCCAGCAGCCTGTTTCCCTTCCCGGTTCGCAAAGACGCGATCGGCAGTCGTGTCGTCGATCAGGATGCTTGCGACCATGGCGCTGGCTAAAGCGAGTGCGGCGCAGCAGCAGCAGACCAGTCGGAACGCAAAGACCAAAGCGCTAGCGATATCGAATTTCACTTCTGTCACGAATTGAGGGTCGAGGTTGGTGGGGACTTCGATCGCGGCAAGCTTGATGGTATTGGCGTGCATTGTGGCCCGGACTTGCGGGGAAACGTTGATGAGGGCAAGGTCGCGATCCAGGCGCATGGCGAACGCTTTTACCATCACGATGCCGAACACGGCGATTGCGATCAGACCTGCGACGCGGGCAACGGCGTTGTTGATTCCAGACGCAGTTCCGGCGTGGTCAGGACTGAGGGAGTTCATGACGACGGTGGTGAGTGGCGCCACGCTCATCACCAATCCGAATCCCAGGACGAGGAATGCGGGGAAGAACGTTGCCCAGTAGGACCCACCGATCGAGGGCACCGCAAACAGAACAAACCCCGCGGCTGTGATGGCAGGGCCGACAACGAGAGGGAGCTTCGGGCCAAAACGCGCAACAAGACCACCCGACCAGCGCGAGAGGAAAAACATCAGGAGAATGAGCGGGAGCGCGGCAGCGCCAGCGGCGGTGGCGGAGTATCCCTGGACCTGGATGAGGTTCATGGGGAACACGAAGAGGAAGATGCCGAGCGCGGCATAGAGAAGCAACGTGAGCAGGTTGGCTCCCAAGAACGCCCGAATACGAAACAGGCCGAGTGGGACCATCGGGAACGGAGAGTTTTTCTCCACAAACGGAAATGCGGCGAGCCCTAGGATCGCGACCAGCAGGCAGAAGAGGACCGCGGGATGGCCCCAACCTCTGCTCGACGATTCAATCAGCGCATAAACGAGGCCACCGAGTCCGAACGTTATCAGCAATGCACCCGGCCAGTCGAGATGTTTGGCGGACGTCCCGCGGCTTTCCGGCACGTGCCACAAAGAGATCACGACGATGGCGAGTGCGAGCGGGAGGTTGAGAAAAAAGATCCAGCGCCAGGAGACGTGTTCGATGAGCCAACCTCCGAGGACCGGGCCGAGAGCACTGGTGATGGCGGTGAAGCCGGACCAGGTACCGATGGCCCGTCCGCGTTCAGCTTCGGGGAAGGACGCGCTGATGATGGCCAGGCTGCCTGGGGTGAGAAGAGCAGCGCCGATTCCCTGGATCGCGCGGGCGGCAACAAGCTGCTGAATGAACTGCGAGAGCCCGCAGGCGGCGGAGGCGAGGGCAAACAACACGACACCCGAGACAAACACTCGTCGGCGACCGAAGAGGTCTCCGGCTGAGCCGCCCACGAGAATAAGCGCTCCCAGGAACAGACTGTAGGACTCCACCACCCATTGCACGTCGGTCAGGGTCGCGTGAAATGCGGACTGCAGAGCGGGCAAGGCCACGTTGACGACGGTTCCGTCGACGAAAGCCATGCTACTGCCGAGGATTGCGGCTGCGAGAATCCAGCGCCCGGCTTGCGGGGAACAGGGAGAGTCGGCTGACCCAGAGCGAATGGCGGCTTCATCGCAGGGGGGCTTCATGCACTTCAAAGGATGCTAGCCAAGCGAAGAGGGTTCAGAAGGAAAAATGACAACTCGTCGGGGATTCGTTATTGAAATTCCGGATGGGGCTCTGTTGCGAGTCCCAGCGAACCCGAGGTCCCCTTCGCCTTCACTCCGGGCAGGCTTTCGATTTCGTTCGGCTGACGCCTCACTACGCTCAGGACGACAGAGTGAATCGTGCTGGTTCGATGCCGCCACCGCGCCGGCTCACCTAGAGACCACACAGAAGATGCGTGCTATGGCCGCGTGATGATCTCGTTGGGGGCGGCGGGGAGGCGGAAGGGGACGCCGCTGTCGGCGTTGGCGCGCAGGGTGGCGGGAACGTCGAGCTGGGCCATGGGGATCTTCTTCGTCCAGGAACCGCTGGTCCAGTAATCGCCGCGGGTGTAGATGACGCCGGAGACGATGGTGTAATCGCTGGACTGCTCGCGATGGCCGTCGCGGAAGACGAAGGTCGCAGGGGCGGGTTCGGGGTTTGCGGAAGCAGCGGCGTTCACTGGGGTGCCCGGCTGGGCTACGCGGGCAGAACTGGATTTTGTGGGAGTGGGCGCGGCGTAGTCGAGCGGCGCGGGATTCTTCTGGTTAGAGGATCCACTGCTGCGCCGGACGTAGCGGTCTCCTTGCCATTCGATGAGTAGCGGAGCCGCCGACTTGGTTTCTTCGAACACGGGGCGCGCAGCGGGGGCAGGCTGCTCGGGGGCCTGGAGCACGATGACCGAGGGTACGGCTTTGTCGTTCGGCGGATAATCGTCGAACCACAGCGGAGTTCCCAGATAGAGGGAGCGCGGGAAGCGCGCTTCGTGGGCCGAGCCGAAGCTGGAGATCGATCTGCGCATGGCGCCACCCATTCGTTGCGCAAATGACGGGATCGCCGCTGCGTTCAGGATCAGCAGGGCGGCGATGGCGTGCTTGCGCATGCGGAGGTCAGTTTGCGTCGGAGGAATGCGGCAGGGTGAAGTCGATGCCTTCGTCTTCATTGGCTTTCTGCGTAGCCCGGAGATCGAGATCCGAGAGGGCAATCTTCATGCGATGTCCGGGGGTAAGGTCAAACAAGTTCGATCCCACGATCGCGTAGTTGCCGACCTCCTGGCGATGCCCGTCTTTGAAGATCAAGATGGTCGAAGGCTGGGCGGTAATGGACGGTGCCGGTGGTTCCGTGGCTTTCGAGGCGAGCACGTCTTCGCTGGGCGCGGCTGGAGCGATTTCTGGGCGGGGAATGGCCGCCTGCGCGCCCGGACGGGGAACCGCAGCGCGAGTCGGCTGGTAGTCGTTGGGGACGGGAGCGCCGGAGCCACGGCGATCGAAGATTGTGGGGCCGCCCTGGTACTGCTCGGGGTTTTCGGAAGAGTCAACGGAGGACGGATCTACCGGACCGTCATACGAATCGGGGTACGCGTAGTACGGGACGTAGTAGGGGACGTAGTACGGAATGTAGTACGGATAGCCGTGGTCGTGATGGTGATGATGTCCGGCGCGAGGGTCCTGGGGTAGTTGCTGCGGGGGGTGAAAGTTTACCGGGCCTAGCGGTCCCACGGAGGTCACGCTCGGCGGAACTCCGTTGAAACCGGGGTGTCCTCCGAATCCGAACGAGGTCACCGAGGCGGGGACGCCGTTGGCCTGTGCGGAGACGGGAACAGCGAAGAGTGCGGCGACGAAAAGGGCGAGAACGGGCGTCCAGTACCGCATAGCGCGATGATACCGCAGGTTGGGCGACATGGCATGGCTCCTTTTGGGTTAGATGTTACGAGGCGGAAATTCGTTCTTGGGAAGCCTGGCAGAGGTAATGAGGGGGTCATCGTTCGAACGTAAACGCTTGGGGTGGAAGAGGTTCTAACCGCAAAGATCGCAACGCAAGGACCGCAAAGCGCGCGAAGAAAATCTTAGAACACAGAGGACGCAGAGGAGGAAGGGATCTTCGGTTCGGCCGAGGCGGGGTGGCGGGCAGGAGTGTCCCCTCCCACATCACGGGCTAATGGGCGAACCCGGCGCGGGTGAGTTCGGCGAGGCTCAAGAGGGCATAGACAAGCAAGAGTCCGAGGAGGCAGCCGAAGACGATGGGACGGTGTTTCGTTTCGAGCAGGTCGGCGGAGATCCCGGCGACGAAGACGAAGATAAAAGGCAACGCGACGAGTTGGAAGCCGAGTCCTTGATAGTGGGGAGTACCGAGTCCGAGAACAAGACAGAGCAAGGCGACGAGCAGGGGCGCGGTGTTGCCGAAATAGCGGGCGCGGGGCCAGGCGAGATAGGCCGCGAGAGTGACGGGAAGGGCGAGCACGAGGGCGGGGCTGCCCTGGTCGAGTCCGGCGAGGAGTTCACGATAGGCTGCGGGCATGGTGAAGGCTTGGGCAGTCAGGCCGAGCCAAGTGGCGTGCCGAAGGCCTTCCCACAAGGCGAGCGGGCGAAAGAAGTGGGCAGTGAAAAGTAAGAGTAAGGCAATCACGCAGGCTGTGGTCCAGATGACTGCGGCAGCGCCAGGGCGCGTGGGAGCGAGATACAACATGAAGGCAAGCGCGACGGGTGCGATGACGAACAGAGAAAACTGCGAGCCGATTGCGAGAGCGAGCGAGATGCCGAGCAGCACCATGCGGCGCCAGTTCCAGAGCACGACTTCGCGCGGCGCGTAAAGCGTGTGAGCAACGGCGATTCCGGTGAAGAGGGTGCCGAAGGCTCCCCAGGCGGCACCCATCTCAGGCTCGGCGTACCAGAGCGAAGCGGCGCGAATCATGCCCGGGGAAAAACAGTAGAGAATGAGGGCAATGAATCCGCCCTCATTGCCGTAGAGGCGGCGGGCGACGTACCAGAGGGAAGCTCCGAGCAGCAGTCCGAAGGCAAGGTGGGGTAGGCGGGCTAGCCATCCCCAGTAGAGCAGAGACGCAGAGTCGAAATGGCCGGGCCAGATCAGCAACGGTGCAGAGGCGACCAGGTACCAGAGCGCAGAGTGGTCGGGGTCGAAACCGTCGTTGTCGCGGATGCGAGGGGGAGGGCCTGGGTCAAACGTGGGCTGGGCCGCGACCGTGGCGAGTGGCGTGCGATGCCAGAGGCGCAGGCCGGTGTCTAGCCGGTACCATTCGCGAAGGTCCATCTCGCCGGCACGGAGATTGCGCGTGATCAGCCATGCGCATTGCGCAAGAAACACCAGGAGGAGGACTCCGGCGATCCATTGCGGCTTGCCAACGCGTTCTGACATGAAAATCAAATCCTCCGGAGGCAGGATCGAGTGTTTTACCATGACGGGGCCCGCCGGGGCAGGACCTTCATGACAGACGAACCGCAACCAACCGCATTACCCGAGAGTGGAAAACCGGAAGGCGAGCCGCCTGCTCGGCGCGGATTGCTTTCGGAACAGATAGAGAGCGGGCCCTTTCGGGAAAACTGGAGCGCGGGTTGGCGGCTGGCGACGTACATCGCATGCGCATTTTTCACGGTCTACGTGACCATGTGGTTCGGGACGTCGTTCTTCCACAATGCGGTGAGCGGGCGCACTGCGTTGTGGCAGGAAATGTACGGGGAAACAGCGCTGGCGCTGGGCGTGCTGCTGCCGGGGTTCTTAATGGCGCGCATTGAGGCAACGAAGTTCGATGAGTACGGACTGCCGCAAAAGCAAGCCTTTGGAAAACTGTTCTGGCTGGGCGGGGTATGGGGGCTGACGTCGATCACGGTGCTGATGCTCGCGCTGCGCGGAGCCCACGCTTTCTATTTTGGGCAGGTGGTGCTCCATGGAGGGCGGGTGGTCCGGTTCGCGGCGTTCTGGGGCGTCTTTTTCGTGGTGGTGGGCTTGACGGAAGAATTCGCGTTTCGTGGCTACACCCAGTACACGCTAGCAAAACGGATCGGGTTCTGGCCGGCGGCGGGGGTGTTCTCGCTGGTATTTGCGGCGATTCACTTGCGCAATCCAGGGGAGACCTGGGTTGGGTTAGTGGGGGTGGTCGCGATCGGACTCTTCTTCTGCCTGACTCTGTATCACACGGGCAATCTGTGGTTTGCGGTCGGCTTCCATGCATTTTGGGACTGGGGGCAGACGTATCTATATTCAGTGCCCGACAGCGGGACGGTCGACGTGGGGCATCTCATGCGTCCCTCGTTTCAAGGGCCGGAGTGGCTGACGGGCGGGAGCGTGGGGCCAGAGGGGAGTGTGCTTTGCTTCGCGGTGATTGCGGCGGTGAGTGGGGTGTTCGCGTGGAGGTATCGGGGGGCGCGGTACGAGGTCACGGGTTCGACCGGCGAAAATCCCCGCCCCAGCGGAGCTTGAGCGGGGCACCCACCTGCCGGCGCTACTTTCTCTCGAGTGAGACAAACCGGACGGCTTGCAGTTTGACCAGTTCGTCGAGTTTGTCTACGGACAGGATTCCCACCAACACTTTCTGCTTGGCATCTTCGTGTTTGAGCTCGAATCCCAGCGCTTGCAGCGGAGCGCGGACTTCGGACGAGTCGGCAGTCAACCAGATCCCGAGTGTGATCTTGTTTGAGTTGATGTTGGCGCAGTGCCCCGACGCCCGGGATTTCCGATAGCAGTCGAGCGCTGCCAGCACAGCCGGTTGGAGTTTGCTTTCGAGCAAGCGGCGCTGTTTGTCGAGTGCGGTTGCTGGCCCGTCCGCCCTTGCCTCGGGCATCGCGTCAGGCGTTGCCTTAGGTGCCGGCGGAAGTGCAACGGACACTTGAGGCGCCGCCCCGTGTAATGTGACTATCTCGTTCGAAGCAGCTTGACATGGCATGGGCAGCGCCATTGGCACTCTGGCTAATTGGGCGCTCATCACACTGCCACCAACTCCGGCACCAATACCTCCTGCAGCACCGCCGACGATGCCGTAGGCATATTGCTTTTGATCGCCGAAGACGCCTTCGTGACTCACGCCCTCTGGCATTTCGACGGGAACTTCGACGCGTTGCGGCCGGCCGCCCTTGGTGACGATCTGCTCTTCGACAGCAACGAACGAGGTGAACTGTGTCATCAGACGGTAGTCGAGGCCGAGTTGCGTGATCTGCTCTTTGAGCGCGGGTTTCATGTTGCCCTGCTGAATGCCCAGCCAGTCCTCGGACATTAGGTCTTCGATTCGGCGGCGGGCCCAGAAGCCGGCGAGGGCGTCGAAGGGTGGAGTCGACGAAGAGAAAGTGACAGGGATGTCGCGCACGAATGGTCCGCCGGCGCGGGTGCCTCTGAGATGCACTTTGCCACCAGCCGCTTGGGTGTAGCGGCCGGTGATCACAAGCGGCTGGCCGCTGAATAAATCGGGCAGGCGTTGCGGATAGACATCCGCAACCGGCAGGCCTCCCCAATCGATGTGGAGGTCAGTCAGGAGCGGGGAGCGCACACGCTCGTAGAAGCGATCGGCGGCTTCATCGGCCTGGTCCGCGAGGGTGACGTATTCGACCGCGCCACGACCGGCCTCGGCCATTTTGTCGAGCAGGAAGCGGTTCACGGCGGTGCCGATGCCGAAGGCGAAGACGCGGGCGTTGGGATGCTTCTGCACTTCGCCGACGATTTCCATGTCGTTCCCGACGTAGCCGTCGGTGAGAAAGCAGACGACGCGCACGTGGTCCCGCTGGTCGGAAGGGACGAGCGCGGCGCGGATAGCTTTCATCATTTCGGTTCCGCCGCCGCCGGTGCGAGTGGCGAGCACGGCTTTGGCTTTGCTGATGTTTTCCGCTGTCGGGTAGACGGGCTCGGGGAAAACGATGTGCGTGTCGCCGGAGAAGGTGATCAGGTTAAAGGTGTCGCCGGGATAGAGTTCGTCGAGTGCACGGCTGATCACTTGCTTCGCCTTTTCGAGTGGAAATCCCCACATGGAGCCGGAGGTGTCAAGCACGAAGACGAGTTCCTTGGGCTGGATGTCGGATTCGGGCAAGCGCGCAGGTGGCTCGAGGATCATGGTGAAGTAGCCACCCGAGCCCTTGGACCGGCCAGGGGAAGGTGTGGTGAGAATCGCGTCGGCGATTCTGGGCGCCGGCCACATCGTATTTCAGAATGAAGTCTTTGTTGGGAATGACGGCTTCATCGCGCAGGCGGACGGTGGCCCGGCTCGATCCCTGGCGATGGACGTCGATGTCGTGCGACTTTGAGCGCAGATCCTGGATGGGGACACCGGCATCGAGGGCGAGGTCGATCGAGATGTCGTGTCCGGCGCGTGTGCCTTTCGCGGCGACCCATGGGGTGATTCGCGAAGCGTCAGGAACGCGATTGGTATCAGGCGCCCAACCGCTGCCCTGATGGCCGGTGGCCTGTCCGGGGATGTAGCGCGGGCCGACGACCATGGGGAACACGAATTCGTAGGAGCCTGCTTCGTAGCGCAGCGTCTCGACGTAGCTGATGGTGACGGTGACTTGCGCGCCAGGCACGATGTTGACGACGGACTGGGTGAAGAGGTTGGGCCTCTGCTGATCGAGCAGGGCGGCAACCTGGCCCGTGTTTCTGGCGTGCTCGTAGATGGCACGGGCTTCCTCGCGGCGCTTGATGAGGCCGCGCACGGTTCGGTCGTCGATCTGGATGGTCATGTCATCGACGGCGGCGTCTTGCGGCAGGGGAAAGGTGTAGACGGCTTCGATGTTCTCGCTGGCGGTGTTCGCGAAGATCTGCGTAACGGTGACGCGGGCGAGGAAGCCGCTGATGCCGGCACGGACGTCGGTATGCTTCAGCGGGCAGGCGCCTTGCATCTTGCCGTCTTTGCCGATGATGGTAAGCGCACCGGGGGTTTGGCCGTGCGTTTCGTCGGGGGCGGCGAGCACACCGGATTGCGGGCGGGCTGCGATGAGCACCAGGAGCGTGAGGGCGGGTAGGAGAACGGTGAAGCTTGGGCCCCGGGGATTGCGTTTCATGCGAACCTCCGCGACAGATGATTTTGGGAATTGATTGACCATTGGACTCGGTGTGCGCATGGAGTTTTCTCGTCGGCGTTAGACCGATTCGGCGGCCTTCTGCGGCGCCGCAGCCGTCGGCCACGCGAAGAAGCGGCGCGCGGTCCAGCGGAACAGGCGCCAGCCGACGACAGCGGCACACAAGATCGTTAGACCCCAGGCGAGAATGACGGGCACATAGAACAGGATCGCGGCCATGGTGGCGGCGTAGTCGCCTAAGGCTGCGAGGCCGTTCCGCAACCCAAGCTTGAGCTGATAAAGCGGGCGCCAGTTCAGGCCGAAGACCTCCGTATCGGCGAGCGTGCGCAGCGAGATGCTGATGGCGACGGTCTCGACTTGTTTGCGGAGGGTCTGAAACTCGGCCTGTTGCTGTTCGATTTCTCCACGCACCTCGCTGAGCTTCTCGGCAACCTGGAGAAGATCGTCGACTTTAAACGCGCTCTTCATGATGGTGAGGCATTGGACCTGTTCGGCACGAAGGTTGTGGAGGCGGGCCTGCATGTCGACGTATTGGCGGGTGACGTCGGTGGCGTCGGTCTTCTCGCTCTCCACGCGAGCGGCGAGTCCGCGGATTCGCGCTTTGGCGTCTTCGAAATGCGCGGCCGGAACGCGAATCGTAATGTCAGCCGTGGGTGCGTCCTTGGTGCCTCCGATCTGGGCAGATTCGAGATAGCCTCCCATGCTTTCGGCCAGGCGGCGGATCTGCTCGGCGACGTCAGCGGGACTGTTCACCGTGAGCTCGAGCGAGCCGGTGCGCACGAGTTTGCGGTCGGCCGACGCCGCGGGAACTTTGTCTTGTGCCACCGGAGCGGCGGCTGCGGGGGCTAGAGCTTTCTCGGTGACCTGCCCTGCCATAGGCATAGACACCACAGAGCTGTCGGTGAGTGCCTGGTTTTCGCGTTGGGCCTTTGCGTAAAGCCGCTCGCTCGCGATTCGCGCAGATTGTTTCGCTGCCATCTGACTTCGCCAGAGATTGGGAACCGCAATGGAGGCGGTGATGAGCACGACCAGGCTGGTGATGGCGAGCGGTACGGCGAACCTTTCCCCAGACTTCAGGGTTTGCGTGATGGCTGACATTGTTCGTCTCCTGCCCGGAGAACGGGAGTCTGCATGCGGCTTGCAGGGATTTTGTTTGGGGTGCAGATCTGGTCCGTAAAGCAGACCCAGGTTAGCGCCAAAGGAAGGTCGCGAAGCTGGGGCACCGCGCTGTGAGACTTGGACGTTGGGGCGCAAGGAGCGGGGTGAAGAAACTGATCAGAGGATTCCCTTCGAGGTCCGCGGCTACCCGCGACAAACGCGGGGGTCGCTTCGACTTCGCTCAGGGCAGGCTTTCGACTGTGTTCGGCCACGCCTCACTTCGCTCAGGAGGAACGTGTGTGAGGAGGGTAGACGAGGGCGTCTGTCCTTACGTGTTCCGTGCTAAGGCTTGAGCAATGGTATTGGCGAAACGGGTGGAGGCATCAGCGCAGTCCGCTAAGAACAGCATGGGCTCGATGAGTTCCAGCTCCATGAGGCGGAACCGGTTATCGTCGACGACTCCATCCACGCGGGCATAGGCAGTCGCCTCGACGGCTTGCACGGCGCGTGTGGCGGAAGCGAGAACGTGCGACGGAGGCTCTGTGAGTCGGGAGGTGCCTCCGAAATCGTTCTGGACGCGAAAATCACCGGGCTGCGGTTTCTTCAGGATGGCGTGACTGAACTTGCCATCGAAGAATATCAGTGACCATTCGCCCTCGCTGGAAATGCTCTCCATGAAAGTTTGCACCATGACGCCGGGGCCGCGCTGGAGTTCGTCGAAAAGCGCTTGCGCTGAGTCTGCGGTGTCTTGCGTGACAAGGCGTGTGCGATACGCGGTCGCCGAGATGCGCGGCTTGACCACGGCTTTGTGCCAGCCGAGTTGGTGCAGCTTGCCCTGAAGAGACATCCGGTGGCCGATGCTTGAGCCGAACCCATGATCGTCGGCCCAGAAGGTGGGGACGATGTCGATGCCCTTTGCGTCGAGATCGCGGAGATAGGACTTGTCGGTGTTCCAACGCAGCAGCGCGGGGGAATTGAAGACGGGGATGCGCGCGGAGTCTAGTTTGGCGATCCACTCGAGGAATGCCTTGGGCTTGAGGTGGTAGTCCCAGCAGGAACGGATGACGACGGCTGCGAAGTGCAACCAGTCGGTGCAGGAGTTGTCCCAGACAGCGGGCTCGGCTTCGAGGCCAAGTGCGGCGAGCGGGCGGAGGAGGAGTCGGTCGTCGTCGGTGAGGTGCGGGTATTTGTCGGAGGTGGCGAGGGCGATTTTCACAATCAGAAAGAAAAGGGCGGCCATGGCCGCCCTCCGCTGTCAGAACCGGGGCGAGGGCGCCCGCGCCACGACTAAATATCCAGGTTCTTTACGTCGAGGGCGTTCTCTTCGATGAACTTGCGGCGCGACTCGACGTCTTCACCCATGAGCGTGGTGAAGATGCTCTCGGTTTCGGCCAGGTCTTCGAGCTTGACCGCGAGTAGCGTGCGGCGTTCGGGGTCCATGGTGGTTTGCCAGAGTTGTTCGGCGGTCATCTCGCCCAGACCCTTGTAGCGGGTCTTCTCGTAGCCGCGGCCGCCGGCCTCCTGGACGTACTTGAAGAGCTCGCGCAAGTTAAGCTTTTCGACGACTTCGGGTTCGGCTTTGCGCTTGGTGGCTTTGGCCGCAGCTTTCTTGTCGGCCTTCTCGGTCTTGGCGGTTTTTCCTTCCGCCGCTTCGGTGGCCTCGGCGGATTCTTCGCCTGTCTGTTCGGCGTCGTCGCTGGCGGCTGATTCTTTCGCGACCGATTCGACCATGAAAGGCGGCTCCATGTAGGGCTCAATCTGCTTGAACTTCGCGAGCAGCTGGCGGTATTCGGGCGAAGAGATCAGTTCCCAGTTGATGACGCGCTCAGTGCCTTGACTGCTGACGAAGAAAACTTCCCAGAGGTTGTGCTCTTCGTCGAAGCGGCTGCCGACGTCTTTGAAGCCACGCTCTTTCTGGACCTTCTTCAGTTCTTTTTCTAGCTTCTCAACTTTCTTCGAGGGCGTGTTCTTATCGCCTTCAAAGTCGGTGCGTTTGGCGAGATCGAGCTTGGGTACGAGTTCGGTGACCTGCTCGTCGCGCAGGCGCTTGTTCACCTTGTCGAAGAACCCCAGGTATTCCTTGAGTTGGGCCATGAAGCGCGAGAGGCTGCTGCCTTCGAGCTTGGCGGCGCCCTGGCCGTAGCGGATGACGATGCTGTCGGCGGCGCGCTTGAGCAGGATCTTGTCGAGCGCGTCGTCGTCTTTCACGTACTGCAGGCTCCGGCCTTTCTTGAGGCCATAGAGGGGCGGCTGGGCGATGAAGACGTGGCCGCGCTTGATCAACTCCTGCATGTGGCGGAAGAAGAACGTCAGCAGCAGCGTGCGGATGTGGCTGCCGTCGACGTCGGCGTCGGTCATGAGAATGATCTTGCCGTAGCGGACTTTCGACGGGTCGAAGTCGTCCTTGGCGATGCCGGTGCCGAGCGCGGTGATCATGGCGCGGATTTCTTCGTGCGCCAGCATCTTGTCGTAACGGGCCTTCTCGACGTTGAGAATCTTTCCCTTCAACGGGAGGATGGCCTGGAAGCGGCGATCGCGTCCCTGCTTGGCAGTGCCGCCGGCGGATTCACCCTCCACCAGGAACAGCTCGCAGCGGTCGGGCTGGCGCTCGGAGCAGTCGGCGAGCTTGCCGGGCAGGCCTCCCCCGTCGAGCGCACCTTTGCGGCGGGTGAGATCGCGGGCTTTGCGGGCAGCCTCGCGGGCGCGGGCGGCTTCGATTGCCTTGTTGATAATCTTGCGGGCGACGGTGGTGTTCTGTTCGAAGAAGGCACCCAGCTTCTCGTTGACGAAGGCCTGCACGATTCCGGCGATGTCGGAATTCAGCTTGCCCTTGGTCTGACCCTCGAACTGCGGCTGGGGCAGTTTCACGCTGACCACGGCGACCAGGCCTTCGCGCACGTCGTCGCCCGAGAGGTTCTCTTTGACGTCTTTGAACAGGCCCATCTGCTGGCCGGCATAGTTGATGGTGCGGGTGAGCGCGGTGCGAAAGCCGGACAGGTGCGTGCCGCCGTCGACGGTGTTGATGTTGTTGGCAAAGCTGAAGACGCTCTCGGAGTAGCCGTCGTTGTATTGCAGGCCGATCTCCATGACGACGCCGTCTTTCTCGGCCTCCATGTAAATGGGCTTGTCGTGCAGGACCTGCTTGCCGCGGTTGAGGTGCTTGATGAACTCGGCGATGCCGCCGTTGTATTTGAAATCGGCGTGCTTCGGCTCGCCGGACTTGGCATCCATGTTGCGCTCGTCGGTGAGCGTGATGAGCAGGCCCTTGTTCAGGAAGGCGAGCTCGCGCAGGCGCTGCGCCAGGGTGTCGTAGTTGTACTCGGTCGCGGCGAAGATACCCTTGTCGGGCAGGAAGTGGACCTTTGTGCCGGTCTTGGCCTTCACGGCGCCGGTCTTCTTCAACTTGCTGGTGGGCTCGCCCTTGGAATAGGTCTGCTCCCAGGTGAAGCCTTCGCGCCAGATTTCGAGTTCGAGCTCTTCGCTGAGGGCGTTCACGACCGACACACCGACACCGTGCAGGCCGCCGGAAACCTTGTAGGTAGAGGAATCGAATTTTCCGCCGGCGTGCAGCTTGGTCATGACGACCTGGGCGGCGGGAATTTTTTCTCCGTCGATGTCCATGTTGTCGACGGGAATGCCGCGGCCGTTATCGACGACGGTGATGGAGTTGTCGGTGTGAATCGTGACTTCGATTTTGTCGGCCTGCCCGGCGAGCGCTTCGTCGACGGAGTTATCGACGACTTCGTACACCAGATGGTGCAGTCCCATCTCACCGGTCGAGCCGATGTACATGGCGGGGCGTTTGCGGACTGCTTCCATGCCGCCGAGAACCTTGATCGACTCGGCGGTGTAGTCTCCGTTGCCGTTGGGGGCAGGCTTTGAATTTTTCGCTTTCGCGTCGGCGATCGCGGCGGGGTTCAGCGTCTCTTTTGTGGCCATTCCGCTCCGTGGAAACTTGCTTGGTACAAGGCCCTGGCTGGTGGTACTTATCGGGCGCCCCAGAATGACCTCAAATGATTGATATTTATTGGACTTAGGGGCTGCCCAAGCTGTTGAAATTCTACCATAAACACCGGGCTTTTTCGAGGCGGGAACCGGGGCGGTAACCCTTGATAATAGAGAGCTTAGAGAGCCTTGCTTGGGGTGGTTTGGAGCTGTTCGTGCGCCTGAGGTCTCATTTTGATTTTGGGGTGTCGAAGGAAAGCTTTTCGATCAGCTCGTCGAGTTCATCGGTACTGCCCGCGATGAAGGTAAAGGAGACGACGAATTTGTTTCGCAAAAGCACCAGCGAGGATTGATGCATGGTGAGCTTGCCGAGCTCACGCGTGCAATCGAGGCGGACGAGCGTGGTTGTTCCGACAGAAGTTTCGTAAGGTTCGCCGACGACTTTGAAGCCTTTGCTGGTGGTCAGCTCAGTGAGCGGACCGATGTAGTCGGCGGCAGTTTTGAGTCCAGGATAGGAGGACGCGCTCTCGGCGGCAATCACAACGGCGGAGTTGATGGTATCGCCGACGGCCTCGGGCGGACGTTCAAAGACGGCAAGCAGGAGCTTGGACTTCGAGGAGTCGTTCTCTGGATCCTGCATTTGCTGCGTGCGGTCGACCCAGCCGTAGGGGGTTTTGTAGGTGAGAGCGAAGTCGGTATCGCGGTAGGGGTTGGTGTCGGCTGCGTCGGACCGAGAGCGGGCCGCTTTTATGCGTTGTTCTGTTTTCGCCGAAGCTTTTGAGCAAGACGACTCCTGCGCGGTAACACTCGGAGAAAGCGTCCGCAGAGCGAGAGCAAAGATCATCAGGGACTGAGTACCGCGGCGATGCAGCATCGTTCCCATAGTACAGGAGAGGCTTCGCCGCGGCGGGTCGCATGGAACTCGGTCGCCGGATTCCGGCGCTCAGGCGGCGCGGCCAACCGGTACTGGCTGGGCACAGTGCGAGCAACGCCTGGCATCGAGCGGAATGTCGCTGAGGCACTCCGGGCATTTCTTCGTGGTAGGGGGCTCGTCCTTGTGCATACGGGCCAGGAGCGCGTTCACCGGGGTCACTACGAAGAAATAAATCGCGGCCGCGATCAGCAGGAATGAGACTACGGCGTTGATGAAATCGCCGACAGGAAAGGGAGTTGTGCCGATCGTGAAGCCGAGCGCCTGAAAGTCGGGCTTACCCACGACGGCGGAAATGAGCGGGGTGAGGAGATCTTTCGTGAGAGCCGTGACCACTCCGCCGAAGGCCGCGCCGATCACCACGCCAACCGCCATGTCCACAACGTTGCCGCGGAGGATGAATTTCTTGAACCCGTCTAACATTCGAGCCTCCTGCGAATTGAGGTGGCGGACACTGTAATGCGGAGGGAAGCGTGGGGTCAAGGAGATGCGACTAGGCGGCCTTCAGATAGGTCCATGAACATCACAGAAGGAAACGGGTGTGTCGTCGAAGGTGTATCCGACCACATCCCACCGGAACGCGGGCGGTGGTGGGAAGGGCGCTTCGAGGCCGATGCCAAATCTGAAAGAACGCGGGGTCCTTCGACTGCGTTCGGCTGGCGCCTCACTGCGCTCAGGATGACAGAGGTAAAGTTATACGCCGGCTTCAGATCCTCATGGGCATGACGATGTAGCGGTACTTGTAGTCGTCGGAGCCGAGGGGACGGAGTTGTCCAGCCGACTGCGGATCCTTCAGTTCAAGGCTCACGTCCCCCGAACCCACCGCTTTCAGGAAGTCGAGCAGGTAGGTCGCGTTGAAGCCGATGGTGAGGCTGTCGCCGTTGTACGGGGTTTCGATGGAGTCTTCGGACTCACCAGTTTCGGTGGAGGAGGCGGAGAGCTTTAGCTCGCCTTTCTCCAGGCGCAGGCGGACGGCGCGCGAGCGCTCGTCGGAGAACTGGGCGACGCGCTGGATGGCGGCGTTGAAGTCGTCGCCGTTCAGGCTGGCGAGCTTGTTGTTGTCTTTGGGGAGGACGGCTTCGAAGTTCGGGAACTGGCCGGTGAGTTGGCGCGAGGTAAGCAGCCGAGGACCGATGCGGAAAAAGAGCGTCGATTCGTCTTTGGCGAATTCGATGATTTCGACGTCGGTGGAGTCGACCAGGGACTTCAGTTCGTCCATGCACTTTTTCGGGATGAGCGTCTTCATCTCGCCGGAGACGCCGTCGAACTTCTCGCCGCTGCGCTCGATGTGGGCAAGGCGGTGCCCATCGGTGGCGACCATGGTGATGGATTCGGGCTTAAGCACCATCAGGGCGCCGTTCAGCGTGTAGCGGGTTTCTTCGCTTGCAATTGCAAATCCGGTCTTCGCGATCATGGCTCGCAAGACCTGGGCTGGAATCTTGATGACGCCGGCAGTCGGAAATACCGGGAGGCTTGGGAAATTCGATTTCGCCATGCCGACCATCTTGGTGTTGGAACGGCCACAGCGAATGCTGACCCAGTGATTCTCGAGCAGCTTGATGGTGATCTCGGCGTCGGGCAGCAGTTTGACGTAGTCGTAGAGCTTGCGCGCAGGAATGGTGCAGGAGCCTTCTTTCTTGACCTTGGCGTTGCAGGCGGTGCGCAGGCTTAAGTCGAGATCGGTGGCGGTGAGGGAGAGTTTATCGCCGGAGGCCTCGAACAGATAGTTCGAGAGAATCGGAATCGTCGTCTTGCGTTCGATGACTCCCTGAGTCGCGGTGAGCTCGCTGAGCAGTTCAAACTTGCTGACTGTAATTTCCATGGTACCCGTCGCGGTGGCCACGTCAACCGGCATAACCGAGTCTCCCGTCAGATCGGCGCTACTTGTGTTACTTGGTTATATCAAAACAAAAAGCTAGAAAACCAGCAGTAACCGTAGGCGGTTCGGAAAAGTGGAAAACCGGGGGAAGTTCCGTTTTAGCCTTCGTTTACCGGCTCAAACTTCATGTCCAAAACAGGTCCCGGTAACCGGGGAGGAGCAAGCATTCCAGGTACCGAGATTCCAAAGATGCCCACCTCTTACACAGCTTCCACAAACACTCCACAAAGGGCCGCGAGGAAGACACGCAACTTCCGTGGAAAACCGCGTGATGGCGCCTTCAGCCGCCCAGTTGCTCAGTGAGTTTATTGATGAGCCTGTTTAAATCCTTATCGCTCTTGCGGGCCTCATCAATCTTCTCCACCGAATGCAGGACGGTGGTGTGGTGCTTGCCCCCAAACTGGCGGCCGATTTCAGGCAACGATGCTTCGGTCAGATGCTTGGACAGGTACATGGCAATCTGGCGCGGGTAAACGATGGCGCGCGAGTTGTTCTTCGCCTTGATCTCTACCAGGCGCAGGCCGAACTGTTCGGCCGTGGCTTTCTGGATGGACTCGATCGTGACCTTGCGGGCCTGGGAATCAATGAAATTCTTGAGCACCTGCTGGGCGTAGGGAAGGGTGATTTCGGCGCCGATCAGCGAGGAATGCGCTACCAGGCGGATGAGCGCGCCTTCCAGTTCGCGAACGTTGGAGCGGATGTTCGAGGCGACGTAAAGGGCGACGTCGGTGGGCAGGGTGACTTTTTCCTGCTCGGCTTTCTTCTGCAGAATCGCGACCTTGGTTTCGAGGTCTGGGGGCTGGATGTCGGCGATGAGTCCCCACTCGAAGCGGCTGCGCAAGCGGTCTTCCACTTCGGCCAGTTCTTTGGGCGGCCGGTCGCTGGCGATGACGATCTGCTTCATCGACTCGTGCAGTGCGTTGAACGTGTGGAAGAACTCCTCCTGGGTGCGTTCTTTCTGCGCGAGGAACTGGATATCGTCGACCAGCAGGACGTCGACATTGCGGAACTTGTCGCGGAAGCTGGTCATCTTGTCGTAGCGCAACGAGTTAATCATCTCGTTGGTGAACTTTTCGCTGGAGACGTAGCAGATGGCGGCTTGTGGGAGGCGCTTCTTGATTTCGTGGCCGATGGCCTGCATCAGGTGGGTCTTGCCCATGCCTACGCCGCCGTAGAGGAAGAGCGGGTTGTAGGCCTTGGAAGGGCGCTCAGCGACGGCTTGGCAAGCGGCGTGGGCGAACTGGTTGCCGCTGCCGATGACGAAAGCGTCAAAGGTGTAGCGCGGGTTAAGCTGAGCGGCACCATCCCAGTCGAAACGGGCCTGGGCAGCGGCGGCAGCCGCTGCAGAACCTGACATGGCAGACAAACCGCCGTCATGGCGAACAGGGGTCGAGGCGGGATCGTCGTCAGGAGTGACGAACTTCACGTCCTCGTAATCGAGTCCGAGGTTGTCGATGGCTTCCTGGATGAGGTCGGCGTACTTATCGCCCACATGCCGGAACTCGACGGTCGGGACCCGCACGAAGAGGATGCCGCCGGTGGCATGACTGTAGCGGGTGGGCTTGAGCCAAGTGTCGTAGGAGTGCCGATTAATCTTCTTCTCGAGCGCGTCGAGGATGCGGACCCAAGGATTGGGCGGAAGAGCTGTGCTTGGAACAGACATAAGTACTCATCTCGGGGGCCGGCGGCTGGTGGAGCCCGATGGTTGAAGATCCCGGTCAGAATCTATTTTTAATGCAGAGCGCTCACCCGCCTGCCGAGAACGAGTGAGCGAGAGAAAATTTTGTAAGTAGAACAGGCGGCATACTAGCACAAAACATTTTCGCCGCGTGGAAAACTTCGCGCACAACCATTGCGCGCCCATCGGATTCGAGCGCGAACTTTTCGTCCTGTCAAGTAGCGAATTTATAACTGCAACGGTGATTGTGCAAGATCAGTGCGCGAAACACCACCTCGGAGATTCGCTGCTGGGCGCGGGGTTTGAACGCCTGAACGAAGTGACAGAAAGCAGATGCGGCCAAGAATTTTTACGAGCAACCTTGGCTGAAGCTCTTTGTGGAGCTTTGAGAACTTGCAGTCTGTGATTTTGCGGAGCGGGACTCGGCGCCGGGCCCAGGAGGTGTTTGCCGGGCTCCGCCTGCGTCATTTATACTCAAAATTTGCCCGCAGGCCATTGATCGAATCAGGAGCAGCTATTTTTCATGCCTAAGCGCACGTTCCAACCGAACCGGCGTAAGCGCTCAAAGAAGCACGGATTCCGAACGCGTATGAAGACCAAGAGCGGGGCGGCGGTGTTGTCGCGTCGGCGCGCCAAGGGTCGCAAGCGGGTGTCGGTGAAGCCCGGCTTCCGCGAATAGATTTTCCTATTTCATCCCGGATCGTTATCCACAGGATTGGCTCGCAGGGGTGTTGGCCTGAGCAGCCCGGCATGCACAAGCGGATTGTGAGCGGAACATGAGCGGGAGTCCGCAGCGGGCGGCGAACCTGTATGCGCAGTCGGGCAAGAAGAATTTGCGGGGCGGCCGGCTGCTGCGTCACGCCGATTTTGAGCGTGTGTACAAGCGGGGGCGCCGGCATTTCGCGGCGCACATGACGGCGTTTTATATGCCGCGAACCGAAGGCGACGGCCTGCGCGTCGGCTTCACCGTCGGGCGTGTGCTGGGTGGGGCGGTCGAGCGTAACCGAATGAAACGACGACTGCGGGAATGCGTGCGGCTGTGCCGTCCGGTGCCAGGCCCGAGGATGGATGTAGTGATCAACCCGAAGAAGACGCTGCGCACCGTGGACTTCTCGGTGCTGATCGAGGAAGTAACGCGGGCGTTCGAGGTTATCGGGCGAAGCGCAGGGGAGAAGGCTGCGAAGGGCTAAGGATTTCGGATGGAATTGTCCGTCGGTCAACCAGCGAAGAATTTAGTTCTGGGGTTGCTGCGTGCTTATAAATGGGCACTCTCGCCGATGTTTCCTCCCAGTTGCCGTTATGTTCCCACCTGTTCGGAGTACGCGATGGAAGCAGTCGAGTGCCACGGTGTTTTGGGGGGAAGCTGGATGGCGCTGAGAAGGATTTTGCGCTGCCATCCTTTTGTGAAGGGCGGTTACGACCCGGTGGTTGGAAAAGCTGAGTTCGATGCAAGCGAGAGCGTCCTGGTGCAGGACAGACGCGAAGAGTTTTCGAGTCGCGGGCAGGATGCCCGCGGGACAGCCGGCGGGCCCTTCGACTCCGCTCAGGGCAAGCTGCCGGCGCTCCTAGACGGTACGACCCTTGGCTGAATTTAAGAATCCCCAGCAAGAACCCGGAATGGAGAAGCGGCTGCTGCTCGTCTTTGCGCTGACTTTTGTCATCGTGATGCTCACGCAGCCTCTGCTGAAGAAATACGCTCCCAAGCCACCGGAGCCGGCGTTCCAGCAAACACAAACTGCGACTGCAGTTCCCGCTCCTCCGGCGAGCTCCGCGGAGACCGGTCCGGTCAGCCCTCCGGTTGCTGGAGCGAAACAAGCTTCATCGGAAACGGAGACCGTCGTCGAGAACGATCTGTACAGGATCCACTTCACCAATCGCGGGGCGCAGGTCAAGTCGTGGGTTCTCAAGAAATTCAAAGATGACAAAGGCCAGCCGCTCGAATTGGTGAACGCGGCGGCTGCGCAGAGGTACGGATTCCCGCTGTCGCTTTGGTCATACGACGAAACGCAGCGGAACAGGCTCAATTCCGCACTGTATGTCGCCTCAAGTGGTCCCGAGGGCGCGCTTAGCGCACCGGCAGAAATTTCCTTCGAGTATTCCGACGGTGACCTGGCCGTCAGGAAGACTTTCAGTTTCGACCACTCCTACGAGGTGAAAGTCGAAACATCGGTGACCTCCAAGGGGAGCCCGGTAACCGCGATTCCGATGTGGCCGGCGGGATTTGGAGATGAGACGAGCGCGACCTCGTATGCCGCAGCGCGGATTGAATACCAGAACGGCAACGATGTCGAACGGCTGGCGATCAAGAAAGTGACGGGGGGCGCGACGGTTCGGGGTCCCTTCAACTGGGCCGGAGTCGCTGACCAGTATTTTGCTGCTGTGTTCCTGCCCGAAGATACAGCGAATGCTGCGCTGGTAACGTTCCGTGGAGCACTCGACAACGCGCAGGATCCCAAGAAGGCGAACGAAGTTTTGGGCGCGGCCGTGGGACGGCTGGGTGGAGCGACGGTCGAGCGCATGTATGTCGGTCCGAAGGCGCTCGATGTGCTGGAGAAGGTGCAGGTCGCGGGGCTGCCCGCGGGTTCCGAAGCGGACCTGCGAAAGCTGGTGGATTTTGGCTGGCTGGGTTACATTGCGCGGCCGTTGTTCCTGTGGCTGAAGTGGACCTACAACCACATCATCCCGAACTGGGGCTGGGCGATTGTTCTGCAGACGGTGATCATCAACGTGGCGCTGTTGCCGCTGCGCATCTCGCAGATCAAGTCGATGCTGAAGATGCAAAAGGTGGCGCCGCAGATCAAGTCCATCCAGGAGAAATACAAGAAGTACAGCATGCGGGATCCGCGGAAGCAGGCGATGAATGAGGAGATCGCGGCCCTGTACAAGAAGGAAGGCGTCAATCCAGTGGGCGGCTGCCTGCCGCTGGTGATCCAGATGCCGTTCCTGTTTGCCTACTACCGGATGCTGGGTGTAGCCCTGGACCTCCGGCTGGCGCCGTGGTTGTGGATTCGCGATTTGTCGTCAGCCGATCCCTACCACATTTTGCCGATTGCGGTGATTGTGAGCATGGTGATCATGCAGCGAATGACGCCGCAAGCGGGCATGGATCCGGCACAGCAGCGCATGATGAACCTGTTCATGCCCCTCATGCTTGGCTATATCAGCTGGTACCTGGCGGCGGGACTGTGCCTGTACTGGTCGGTGGGAAACGTGATCCAGATGGTGCAGCAGCAGGTGATGAACCGCACGACGTTGGGCCGTGAGATGCGCGAGATGATGGAGAAGCGGGCGAAGAAGAAGGACAAGTGAAGCTGTCAGCAAAGGCGGTTGAGGTGAAGTTTTGGAGGTACGCTCCGGGAACTCGTAGACTTGTTGGAGGTTTTCTGAGCTGATGGCTGAAAGCTGAGAGCTGTTTTCCTATGCCGATTCCAGACAAGATTGCCGCCGCCAACAAGATCAATGAGCTCCTGCGCGGAGTTGTGGCCAACGCGGGACTAAAGTTGAAATACCGGATCACGGTGGATCCTCCGCTGCCCGAGGAACGCGACTGGGAGCGCCCCGAGATTCTGGTGGAGTTTGCCGGGCCTGATTCTCCGCTGATGCTGGAACGTGGAGCCGAATTGCTGCGCTCGATTGAATTGCTGGCAATCGAGATGTTGCGGTTGCCGGGCAACGAGCACGAGAAGATTTCCTTCGACTGCATGAATCACCGCGCGATGCGGATTGAAGAGTTGCGGATGGCGGCTACCGTAGCAGCCGAGAAGGTCCGCAACACGGGCGCGCCCTACAAGTTCGCGCCCATGTCGTCGCGGGAGCGACGCATTGTGCATCTTGCGTTGCGGGATGAGAACGACCTGCGCACCGAGAGCGAAGGCGAAGGGATGCGGCGGTGTCTGGTGGTGTATCCGCGGGACTACAAGGGCGGCGGGTCGGCGCGGCGGCGATAGCCAAATCAACAGCGATAACCACAGCGGCCACAGCGGAGCAACGACGACTCACGGCATGCCCTGATGCGAATCGTGACTTTTTCCGCGCGTCTCTGACGTCGTACCCCTTCCCAAATCCATTTGTGAGACAGGTTCTCAGAGCTGAGCGTGCGGTTCGCGGGTGGGGGCACCCACGCTTCTTCCTCGTTACAATCCTGCTGTGAACCTCGATGACACCATTGTTGCCATGGCCACTCCGCCTGGGCGCGGGGGGATCGGGGTGGTGCGCTTGGCTGGGCCGGAGGCGCGGTCGATCGTCGAGCCTCTGTTGCGCCTCAAGCATCCACTGGAAGCAGGGCGGGCGGTGTTCGGGGAAGTGGTGGACTGGGAAGAGGTGAACGCAGGGCGTGGCGCCCAGCTCGGCCGAGAAGTTGAAATGCGGACAACAGTGTCGGCGCCACACGATTCCAAACCAGGCGCTCGCATCGATGAAGTCGTCGTGACCTACTTCGCCAAGCCACATTCCTACACGACCGACGACATTGTGGAGATCTCGGCGCATGGGGCGCCGGTGGTGCTGCGGCACATCGTAGAGTTGGCGGTGGCGCGGGGAGCGCGGCTGGCGGAACCGGGCGAGTTCACCATGCGTGCCTTCCTGAATGGTCGAATGGATTTGACGCAGGCCGAGGCGGTGCGGGATCTCATCGAGTCGCAGACGCTATTTCAGGCGAAGGTGGCGTCGCAGCAACTGGAGGGCTCCCTGTCGCGGCGGTTGAAGCCGATCAAGCAAGACCTGGTCGGGCTGATCGCACAGCTCGAGGCAGGGATCGATTTTGCCGAAGACGACGTTGCGATTCTTCCCGACGCGACGATTCGGGAGCAGATCACTGCGGTGAAGGCTCCGCTGGAAAGCCTGTCGGCTAGCTTTGCCTACGGCAAGATTGTGCACGAGGGATTCACGCTCGCGATCGTCGGGCGCCCGAATGTCGGCAAGTCGAGCTTGTTCAATCGGCTGGCGGAGAGAGAGCGCGCGATTGTCACCGCGACCCCGGGCACAACACGCGACCTGGTGACGGAGACGGTAGCGATTGGCGGAATCCCAGTGAAGCTGGTCGATACGGCGGGTATCCGACGGGCGTTCGACGAGGCGGAGAGCATCGGGATCCGGAAGTCGATGGAGGCGCTCGCGGATGCGGACCTGGTCCTGGTTGTCTTTGAGGCTGGAGCTGCGCCCGGAGCCGAGGACCAAGAGTTGCTGGCAGAAGTGAGCGGGCGGGCAGCGATCGTGGTGGAGAACAAAGCAGATCTGGCGATCAGTTCTCAGTTCTCGGTTCCCAGTTCTCAGTTAAGGCAGGTTCGAACTTCGGCGTTGACCGGAGAAGGAGTGGACAAGTTGAAGGCCGAGATTCTGCGGCACATCGGCGGCGAGTCGGGGGCACAGATGGAGAGTGGCTTTCTCACCAATGCCCGGCATAAAGGGTTAGTGCGCGATGCGCTGGCATCGCTGGGTGCGGCCGATGCCGCTGTCGTCGGCAAGATTCCTCACGAGATGCTGCTGATGGATCTGTACAACGCGCTGCATTCGCTGGATGGGATCACGGGCGCGACAACGAACGACGACATTCTGAACTTGATCTTCTCTACGTTTTGCATCGGGAAGTAGGGACTTCCGCCGACCAGGCTTTCAGAAATCTCTTGCAAGACCGGCTTGGATTTGCGCGCTTGGCGTTTACTTGCTTCCCTGGAAAGAGCCCGTCCCCCCGAAGCGTCCCCTTATTTAGAGGTTGGAGATGAAGTCACTCTTGCTAGCCCTTTGCTTTGCGTGCCTGCTGGCCGCAGCTCGAGCCGAAGATGAAAAAATCGTGGTGCTCGACATCGAGGGAGCTTGGTGGGACGGGATGGGTAAGGAACTAGGCTTCGGCTCCGTCATTAATTCCATGTGTGTTTTTGGTCAAACGGGATCGCTGCAAATTGCAGAAGCCACAACGTAGCAAGCTTGGAATTCGGTCGCAAGAACATTACAAATGCGAGGTCCTCGAAAGGTGGAGGAACGAGTCTGATATGCAGAAGAATGCATGAAAATCCGCGGCTTGGAGAATTTGTCTGCACCTGATACATTCCGTCGGAACTGCAGGCAGGAGTTCCCGATGTCCTTGGTAGTGAAGCTGGAAGACGACCTGGGGGAGCACGGAGAGTGGGTGATCCTGCACGGGATCATCCCCATCGGCGATGACCAGTCGTTTCCCATGTTGCGGGGGATCGATCCCTTTGGCAAGACGGTATTCAATCATCTCCAGGCAGAGACATTTCTGGCAGAGTGGGAGCGGGTGAAAGACCGAGCGAAGGATGAATCGCAAAGCGAGGCCTGGCAGAAGGTGAAAGAAATGGCCGAGGCTTGCAAGTCAGACCGGGACCTCTATTTGAAGTTCATTGGGCACTAGTTCGAGCTAGTTCACCTATCCCTTCGATAATCCGGAAAGCGCTTCTCGAAACAGCGCATCGAACGCAGGCGTCTTGACGACTTTAGCGGCTGCGGCCACGCTCTTCTCAGCGGCTGCGCGTTGATACCCCAGGTTGACCAGGGCGGAGAGCACGTCCTCTTCGATCGGAGAGACCTCGGGGAGCTCGACGGCCTGCCCGGCGGCGGCTGGCGGCAGTTTATCGCGCAGCTCCAGCACCATGCGCTCGGCAGTTTTCCGTCCGATACCGGGAATGCGTGTAAGTCGGGCTACGTCGTTGCCGCGAATGGCCCCGGTCATCTCCTCGGCGGGCATGCCACTGAGAATCGTGATCGCGAGCTTGGGACCGATTCCACTGACGGTCAGGAGTTTCTCGAAAAGAACCTTCTCGCTCGGCTGCAAGAAGCCGTACAGAGCGAGTTGGTCTTCGCGAACATGGGTATGGATGTGAAGCGCGACCTCGCTACCCGCCGCGGGCAGGCCTGAAAAAGTAGGCACGCTGATCGTCACGTCGTAACCAACCCCGCCCGTTTCCACAATTGCCTGGTTCGGGTGTTTGACGAGCAACCTGCCGCGCAGATGAGCAATCATCGCCAGACATTGTAGCGAGAAACGGAAGATCAGCGGCCAGCAATCAGCACTCGGCATTCAGCCAGCCCTGACGAACGGTTCAGAACCGGAACAGGTAGGAGACTTTTACAAAGAAAAGGCGGCCGTCGTTGATGAGGTGGTCGCGGGTGCGAAGTAGTCCGCCGGCGGGTGCCAGATGCAGTGCAGGGTCGATGTTCTGGAAATCGGTGTTGTATCCCACGTAGACCGCGGTTCCCGGGTGAACGAGATAGGTGATCAGGAAATCGCCATTTAGTTGCTTGGTGGTGGGCAGTGAGGTGAACGCAGGGTTGGCCAGGGTGGCCGTGTACTGCAGGATCATGCGCACCGAGAGTTCGCGAGTGAGCTGCCAGTTCCACTTTGTGCGAATGATGTGATTGTTGAAAATGGCCAGGTTCGATTCCCGGTCGCGCAAGCGGGAGAACAGGTACGTATTGTCGATGCGGATGGCGGAGGTCGGGCGGACGGAGACGGTCGCTCCCGCGTTGTCAGAGCGCGCAAGGAACGGCGGGCAGTTGGTCGAGAAGACCGAGGGTATTCCCGGGCAGGCCAACGGAGTGGAAGCCACGGGCGGAACGAAGTTCACGCCATTCCCCCATGTGTAATAGCCCTGCAGGACCAGCCACTTCAGGAAGCTGGTACCGAGCAGCAGCGTGCTGTTGTGCTCGTGATAGTCCCGGTTGGCTGCGAGCGAGGAGTAGTCCACTGGGCGAAGCTGCTCGTGGAAGTCAGTGTAGGGGTAGATGGTGAGAAAGCTTTGTCCCTTGAAGCGAAATATCAGAGAGGGATCGGTGAGCAGGTCAAGGCGGGTCCCGTCGTGTCCCCAAACCCAGTCGGTGTGCATGGAGGGACCCCAGGCCAGCAACGGCCCACTGCTGGGGCGGAAGCGGTAGTCGAACTGATTCGAGAAGTCGCGAATATCCACGCGGTTTACAAAGCCAGGCAGAGTCATGAATCCCCGGCTGATGTCCTTGTAAGTGCCCTCGTAGTTGGTGTGAACACCGGAGAAGGTGGTGTCGAGCAGTGAAGCAGGGCCGGCCTGATAAGCAAGACCGGGAATTTGCGTGGAGCTCACGACCGATTGCAGGGTGGCGGTCCAAGTGGGCGTGAACTTGATGCGCGCGTCGAGCCCGCCGATGCGGTTGAACCCACTCGCTGCCGGATACTCCTCGTCGGTGAAGATGGCGCCGATGCTGGACTGGTTCCACAGATCGCGAGCCACGCGGGCGATGGTGAAGTATTGTCTGCTGCCTGCGAGGGGCTCGGAGGGAGCTACGGTAAGGCCGGGAGCGCGATCGTCGGCGGTCAGCAATCCCAGGGAGTAATGCCCGATCTTGCCAGTCAGCCGAGCGCCATAGCTGGGATTTACGATCTGCCGCGTAAAGAACAGATCGATAGGTGTGCGGAAGAAGTCGGCGTTCTCAATAAAAAAGGGCCGCTTCTCGGGAAAATAGACCGCGAACCGCTGATTGACGGTGACTTGCGGCTCGTCCGATTCCACCTGGCTGAAATCGGGGTTGGCGGTCAGGTCCAAAACCAGGCTGTCGTTGAGCACGATCTTGGAATCGAGGCCGAAAGTTCCACCGATGGCGCGATTTTCGAAATGGGGATCGTTGGGATCGCGGGCGTCGAGGTCGCGGAAGGAATTCAGCAGGCCGTAGGGGATGATCTGGATGTTGCGCCCGGGAGAAAGGCCCTCCAGCCCTGTGAGTGCGGCGGCTTGTCCGAGTCTGCCTTCGAAGCGCTGGGAGACCTGGGGCCAGAAGGCATTTTCGTTCTCGCGCACTATCCCGCGATAGAGAATGATTCCCCAGGACTGCTCGCTGGTAGGACGGAAGCGAAGACTCTTAAAAGGTATCGCAATCCAGACGATGTAGCCTTCGGGTGTGAGCTGACCGCGCGAGTACCAGAGCGTGTCCCAGGATGTATCGAAGTTCCCACCGACGTCCTCGTGCGGAGCTTCGGTCCAGATGGCGTCCCATTGCACGCCCAGCGGATTGACCTGAAAGGCATAGGCGCGGCGCCGATCGTGGAAGGTGTCGAGCATGACCTCGACTGTATCGTCATCGAGGACGTCTTTCCGTCGCGCCTGGTGGGCACGAACTTTCCCGGGTTCATCGAAGCAGACAAAGACGACGTACAAGTGCTTTTCGTCGTACCCGAGATAAGCCTCAGTTTTCTGAGAGACCGGCTCACCGTCGTGAGGATCGCGCTGGACGAATCCGGAAACGCGGGTCATCTGGCGCGCCACTTCGCCTTCCGGTTTCATGAGAGCAAAGTCCTCGAGCGAGGGGGCGCGCGAAAGCCGTGGAATGACTATGGCCGGAGGTCCCAGTTCGCTTTCTGCTCGGGATTCTGGTTCCTGCGAAGGAGGATTCTGGTGTTCTGTGGGGTAAACAACCTGGGCGTGGGCCGAATGGGGACTCGTGAGCGCGATGCTGCAGCGGGCCAGCCAAACAACAATAAGGATGGATAACCGAACCCTGTGCACCAAAGCCGGCCCCGAACGGGAATTAACTCGCGCCATCCTGCCCCCCACAGGATGAACTCTGCACGATACACCATCGCAGTGACATCCCAAAGAGGAGTAAGTGCGCAGGCCGAGGTCGCTGTCGAAGCGTCCCTTAAAAAAGGCTGGTCTGCCGGCGCGTGGGGGTAATTCCGAAGTGCTCGTAGGCGAGCATGGTGGCAACCCGGCCCCGAGGAGTGCGGTTGAGAAAGCCGATCTGGATCAAGAACGGCTCGTAGATCTCTTCGATTGCATCGGGTTCTTCGGCCAGGGCTGCAGCCAGCGTGTTCACGCCGACTGGACCGCCCTGATACTTCTCGATGATCGTGAGAAGCAGTTTGCGGTCGACCTCGTCGAAGCCATGGCGATCGACTTCCAGCATCTGCAGCGCAGCCTGCGCGGTTTGCTTGTCGATCTTGCCTCCACCGCGGACCTGGGCGTAATCACGGACGCGGCGCAGCAGGCGGTTGGCAATGCGAGGTGTTCCACGGGAGCGACTGGCAATCTCGTTAGCACCTTCGTCGTCGATGGCGACGCCGAGGATTTCCGCCGAGCGCTCGACGATGATGCGGAGGTCCTTGTCGGTATAAAACTCCAGCCGCAGCATGATACCGAAGCGGGAGCGCAGCGGCGCCGAAAGCAACCCGGCGCGGGTGGTCGCGCCAACGAAGGTGAAGGGTTGCACGTCCATCGTGTGGGTCCGTGCCGAGGGGCCCTGGCCGATGATGATGTCGAGTTTGTAATCTTCGAGCGCTGAATACAGGATTTCTTCGAGAGCAGGCTGCAGTCGGTGAACCTCATCGATAAACAGAACCTGTCGCCCCTGCAGGTTTGTGAGGATGGCAGTGAGGTCCCCTTTGATCTGGAGGGTCGGGCCGGAGGTCTGCTGGAAGCTGACGCCCAGCTCGTTCGCGATGATGTTGGCGAGGGTGGTCTTGCCGAGGCCAGGGGGGCCGTAGAGGAGAACGTGATCCATTGCCTCGCCCCGGGAACGGGCGGCTTCAATGGCGACGGCGAGGTTCTCTTTGACTTTGTCCTGCCCGATGAATTCCGCGAGCCGCTGGGGGCGAAGCTTCAGTTCAAATGAAGAGTCGTCTTCGACTGGCGCGGCAGACACCAGGCGGCTGTTCAGCTGAGGAGTGTTCCGGAGCGTGGCCACGGTAAGGCGATGGTAAAGCGAAAGCCGAGGGTGATGCAACGGGAGTTTAGGAGCAGATTCTCCTTACGGTGTGTGACGCTGACGCCGGCCCGTCGGGTGATCTACAATCGGGCCGTGTTCTCGAAGAAAACGAGACTCGCGGCTAGTACGCTTGCGTTTTTGTTGGGCGGGAATGCGTTCGCACAGACCGCTGGAGCACTGAATGCGCCGGAGAATGCTCCTAAGCCCGGCGATGCGACGCTCGTGACGTGCGGAGACAAGCCTCCTCTGGCCTCGCGCACGGTCAAGGGGGATGTGCTGGTGGCGCCCGACGGAAAGCATCGGGCGTACGCTGAGGTAGAGGCGAGCGCACTCTATCCACAGCGGCCCAGCGGGTATGGCGGACCGCTCTGCATCAACAATTCGCGCCTCTATGTGAGCAGTGAGGCGGGGGATTTCAAGCTCCGCTTTCTACAAGAGCCAGCCGACGTCGAGACAGGCAATTCCCTGCGCCTGATCGACTGGTCGAGTGACAGCCGGCGGCTGCTGGCCGAGTTGACGGAGTGGCAGTACGAGCAGCCGGGCGTGACCCATTCGGTACTGATCTACGACAGCCGCAACGGGACTTTTCAGCAGCCGGACTTTGCGCACTTGCTGGCAAGGCTGTATCAGCGCGAGTGTGCGTTCAACTTTCGCGTGCTAGGATTCGCGAGCCAGGGAACAGTTGCGCTGGAAGCGTCCCCGCTGACGCCCGAGGAGGAAGAGGTGGCAGGCATTTCGAGCTGCGCGAAGAAAAGGACCTATTTCGAGATGGATCGGGCGACAGAGGCTATGATCTCGGTTCCAGAACTGCCGAAGCTGCAACACAACGCCAAGGACGAAGCGGGCAAGTTTGCTAACTGAGCACTATCCCCATCCAGTTGACCAAGCAGCGCGGCGGAAGAAAAGAAGGGCGGTTTTCAGCCCCCTTCTTGCCTGAGTAACACGGCTGCACGGGCTTTTGTTAGGAGTGAGCGGTGGGGAGCCGGTCAGGCAACTGAGATCGCTGCACCGCGGCGCAATTTCGCCGCCCGGACTGTGTTGGCCATCAGCATCGCGATGGTGAGCGGTCCCACGCCCCCCGGAACAGGCGTGTATGCGCCGGCGATTTCAAAGACGGCGGGGTCCACGTCTCCGATGAGGGTGGATCCGTTTTTCGCGAAAGCTTGCTCTCTCTTCTCATTCCCTTTGAAGAAACGATGGAACTCGCCGTAATCGGTAATTTTGTTCATGCCGACGTCGATTACGGTGGCGCCCGGGCGAACGAAGTCGGTGGTGATCATGCCGGCGCGCCCAATGGCCGCGACCAAAATGTCAGCGCGACGGCACACGGCGGGCAGATCGCGTGTTTTCGAGTGACAAACGGTCACGGTGGCGTTCCCGTTGAGAAGGAGCATTGCCATCGGTTTGCCAACGATGTCGCTGCGTCCGACGACAACCGCTTCCTGCCCCGCAACCGGGATGTTCGAGCGGCGCAGGATCTCCATGATGCCACCCGGAGTGCAGGGCACCAGCCCCGGCCTTTGCGTGGACAGGAAACCCACGTTCATCGGGTGGAAGCCGTCCACATCTTTGGCGGGGTCGACCGCCATCAGGACTTGTTTGGAATCCACCTGGGGCGGAAGGGGAAGTTGAACGAGGATGCCGTCAATGTCGTCGCGCGCATTGAGCCGTTCGACCAGGTCGAGCAGTTCCCGGGTACTCGCAGTTTGGGAGGGGGTATGTTTTTCGCTGTAGATGCCAACTTCTTCGCTGCTTCTTACTTTCCCGCGAACGTAAATCTCGGATGCCGGATTGTTGCCCGCGAGAATAACCGCCAAGCCGGGACGAACGCCAGACCCGGCAAGGGACTTCACTTCAGTTGCAACTTCGGCACGAATTCCTGCGGCGATCTTGGTGCCGTCCAGAACGGTGGCGGCCATCCGGGTCCTTTCGAGCAAAGCAGGCTGCAGTTGATTTTAAACCGCAGCGTGGAGTTGCAGCGAGGCGGTGCTCTCCGCACAGCGCTCTGCTGAGCGGAAGAGCAAGTGGGAGGATTCGAGAATGGGGCAGAGACACGATCTAATAAGTTGGCTTTGAAAGCTTTGCAGCGGCCGCGAAATAAGCAAAACGATCGACATGCCACTGAGCGAGAGCCGCAGATGAACCGCCTTTCAGGAACTTGAGCTTATCTTTCTGATCGGGACTGATCAGAAACAGAAAGCATGGGAGACCCGAAACGAGTCTCCCGGTGACGCCTTCGATGGGAGGGCATCAACGGGGCGTCGGAGAGAGATCGGAATTGGCGCCGGCAGTCGCCTTTTCAGGCGTTTCGAGTTGGAACAAGCGCTGGACTGCAACTGTCGTCCGCGCTTGCTCACTCTTTTCTGGAAGGTCCTTGAGTTCACGGGGAGTTCACGGGCCAGCGAACCAGAAATTTTACGAGTAATGCGACCTGTCACATCGGACAGCAATGCGTCCTCATCTTTCGAGAACGGCCCGCACTCTTCTTTAAAGGACTCCAGTTCCTGCCGGCAAATCTCGTCAAGGCGACTGCGCAGGGCAACGATTGTAGGCACGATCCGTTCGGCCAGCAACCGGCAGCGAAAGCCGCTGGCTTCCTCCTCCACGAGCCTGCGCCCCACGATCGCAGCCGCTTCCCTCTTTCCGGAACTGTGCTGAACGACCTTCTCGAGGTTGTCGAGGTAGTAGAGAAAAATCCCCGGGATGTCGCGCACCGCCGGGTCGATATTGCGCGGCATCGCGATATCAACGATCACAAGTGGTCGCGAGGGCCGTTGCTTCATGATCAGCCCGGCGTCTTTCGCATTCAGGATTGTGTATGGACACGTCGCTGAACTGATGATGAGATCCGCTCCGGACATTTTCTGGAAACGATCTTCGAAACGAGCCACCGTACCGCCGAGACTTGCGGCCAGTTCGAGGGCGTGTTCGTAGGTGCGATTGACCACACAAATCGACTTGGTGCCCTGCGACGCCAGATAGCGCGCCGACAGCTCGCTCATTTTGCCCGCCCCCAGCACGAGCACGTTCTTGTCGGGCAGGGTGCCGAGAGCTTGGCGCGCTAGCTCCACAGCCGCGGTGGGTACGCTGACCGCGCCATTACCGATCTCGGTCTCGCTGTGAGCGCGCTTAGAAAGGGTGAGAGCTTTTTGCATCACCGCGTCGAGAAAACGTCCCGTGCTGCCGGCATCCTGGGCCAGTTGCCAGGCAGCCTTCATTTGCGCGACGATCTGAGGCTCTCCCACGACCCACGAATCCAGGCCGGAGGCGACACGGAAAATATGGATCAAAGCCGCGTCATCGAGCAGGCGATAGAAATGTCTCCACTCACCAAGCTTCAATCCGTACTCGGCTGATAGGAATCGCAACACGGAGTTTGCGGCCAAGCTCGCATCGTTCGCCCAGACCAGGAACTCGGTCCGATTGCAGGTGGCGAGCACAAGGATTTCTTCGACGTCTTCGGCGAGGATGAGCCGGGAGAGGGCTTTACTGCGGCGGTTTTCGCTACCAGAAGCGCTCTCGGACAGCCACCGGAGCGGTCCGGTGATTCAAGCCGATGACCATCAACGTCGGTTCCAAAAGCGGCGACTCCAAAGCGCTTGGCTCTGGAATCGCAGCCAAGGTGCCAAAACCGTCAGGTTCGGGGCAGGGTCTCAGCACAATTCGTTTTCAAAGACTTAGCGGCATCTTCCGAAAAACAGTGCGATCCGTCTTCGGCACCGAATTTGTGGGTTCTCACCCGCGGCTCGCGTTTTTTGACCCGACCCCTGGAAGATCGTCCGCTTGCCGACTGTGAGGTATTTCCTTACACTTCAAGCGCATAGGGTGAGGGATGGATATGGTCAATGGTGTGCGAAGAAGTGCCAGGGAGGGTGTGTTCTGTGCCCTCTTCAATGGATCAGGAGACGAAAGCATGAAGAGCATCTTCCGGACCTGTATTGTTGTGCTGGCGGTAGCGTTCGCATGTTCCACCTGGACGTTTGCGGCTGATGCGGCTGCGGACTACAAGGCGAAGTGTGCCTCCTGCCATGGGGCTGACGGCAAGGGCGACACTGGACCCGGCAAAGCCATGAAGGTGAAGGATCTTGCTTCCGACGAAGTGCAAAAGCTGTCGGATGCCGACCTCACAGGCGCGATTGAAAAGGGCAAAAAGCCGATGCCCGGCTATGAAGGCAAGCTGAGCAAGGAGCAGATCGATGCCCTGGTGAAGTACATTCGCGGGATGAAGAAATAGGAACGGTCTGCAAGGTGAAGTGATTGCCGGTGCCCGGGTGGGCGCCGGCTTTCTTTTGGTGCGCTGCTTCGTCGATCCAGACGGGCGCACGATCGGTCGCAAAAGTTGTATACTCCGAACCCTGCGGTATTTCTCCCGTTCAAACCTGTAGACGCGGCGTAAACCTCTTTCCAAAGCCTCCCTCGAAACGAGATGGCAGGCCCAACCCGGTGGTGGCGGCCGGTGCCTTCCCGTCACTCGGAGGACAGGGATGCACGACGAAGAATCTCGCCGAAAGAATCCCCCAGACAAGAATGAGACCGACAGCGGAGTTTCGCGCCGTGAGTTCCTGAAGATCTCAACGATCGCCGCGGCGGTTCCGGTGATAACCGCTCCGAATGTTGTGATGGCAGGGGGCGCAGACGTGCCGGTGCACGGCCCGGGCAAAGTTCCCTTGCAACTCAACGTGAACGGCAAGGTGCTCAAGGCCAGCCTCGAGCCGCGAGTAACACTGCTCGATGCGCTGCGCGACAATTTCGACATCACGGGGGCGAAGCGGGTTTGCGATCGTGCGCAGTGCGGGGCCTGCACCGTGCTAGTCGACGATCGCGCCGTCTATGCTTGCTCCGTTCTGGCAATCGAGGCACAAGGAAAGAAGATCACGACGGTCGAAGCTCTGATGGATCAAGGCAAGCTGCATCCGATTCAGCAGGCATTTGTGGACAACGACGCTTCGCAATGCGGGTTCTGCACCCCGGGCTTTGTCGTGGCTTGCAAGGCCATGCTCGACAGGCATCCCGATCCGACTCCGGAAGACATTCTGCACGAACTGAGCGGGAACCTGTGCCGCTGCGGTACCTATGCGGGAATTCGCGGCGCGGTCGCGCAAGTCGCGCGGAAGGGAGCGTAAAGCGATGCCTGACTATAAATGGCCCGATGCCGAGCACCGCACGCTGATCGGAAAGCGGACTCTACGCGTGGACTCACCGGACAAAGTCTCGGGGCAGGCACGCTACACCTACGACGTAAAGCGTCCGGGACTGCTGTTCGGAAAAATGCTGCGTGCCCCCTATGCGCATTGCAAAGTCGTCAGTATTGACATCAGTGCGGCCGAAAAGATGCCGGGTGTTAAGGGAATCCAGATCGTGCAGAAAGCCGGTTCGACCATTCACTGGGCGGGGGACGAAGTGGTCGCAGTAGCGGCGGTGGATGAGGCAACGGCCGAAGATGCGGCCCGCGCCATTCAGGTGCAGTACGAGAAGCTTCCGCATCTGGTCAGCGACGCCGAACCGCCAGCCGGCGCCGGCGAAAGCCAGGGCCCGCTCAGCATCGATGACCTCGGCGACATGCTCGACAACCAGGTCCCCGAGCGCCAGATCATCTCTATGATCCAGGAATACGGCATCAGCTTTACACCCACCGACCAGGACGTTAAGGAGGCCAAGGAAGAAGGGGTCCCCGCCAGCATCATCGAAGCGGTACAGAAGGCCACCGTGCATCCCGAAGCCGCTGGCAAGACCACTAAGTCCAATTATGTGAAAGCGGCCAGCCAGACGCAGGCTGATGGCGAAAAGGCGTTTGCGGAATGCGACGCAGTCGCCGAGGGGCTTTACGGCGCTCCCGTCATCACCCACTGCTGCATGGAGGCCCATGGTTCGACTTCAGAGTGGACCGATGCCGACCACCTCTTCGTGCACATGTCGACACAAAACGTGTCGGGCATTGCCGGGCAGATGGCGGAGCCGCTGAAAGTTCCTGCGGCGAACATCCGCGTGCACCAGGACCACGTAGGCGGTGGATTCGGCAGCAAGTTTGGGCCGGATCGCTGGGGGATCGTCACGGCCGAGCTCTCGAAGAAGGCCGACGGCAAGCCGGTGCGGATGATGCTGGAGCGTGACTCGGAACTCAAGGTTGCGGGAGCGCGGCCGTCCGCGTATGCACGTGTGAAAGTCGGCGCGAAGAAAGACGGTACGCTGGTCGTCTGGCAATCGCAATCCTGGGGAACGGGCGGTCCAGGTGGCGGAGGCATGCCGCCGATTCCGTATTGCTTCTCAATCCCAAACCAGCGGAAGGAGCACACGGCCATTCGCAACAACATCGGACCGGCGCGGGCCTGGCGGGCGCCGAATCATCCGCAAGCGGCGGTGCTCACGATGTGTGCTCTGGATGATCTGGCCGCCCAGCTCAAGATGGATCCGTATGAGTTCTTCCTGAAAAACATCGAGCTTACGCGGCTGCCCCAGGTCTATAAGGACGAGTTCCCAATCGCGGCTGAGCTCATAGGCTGGAAGGAAAAGTGGCGTCCGCGCGGCATGAACCTTTCCGGCAACATTGCTCGAGGCGTCGGCCTCTCATTGCACACGTGGGGCGGACGCGGCCACGCCAGCGATTGCGATCTCTCGATCCATCCGGACGGGTCGGTCGATATCAAGATGGGCACCCAGGACATCGGCACGGGCACGCGGACTTGCATTGCCGTGGTGGCGGCTGATGCTCTCGGACTGCGCGCCGAGGACATCAAGCTGTACATCGGCGACACGCTGTATCCGCCTTCGGGAGGATCGGGAGGTTCGACAACTCCGGGTGGCGTGAGTTCGTCCACTCGCCGCGCGGTGGTGGATGCGCGTGATGCGCTTTTGGCGAAGGTGGCGCCGGCGTTGAAGGCGCAAGCCGAAGACCTCGAAGCCAGGGACGGCAGGGTGCAGGTGAAATCCGATCCGAGTCGGTCACTGACCTGGAAGGAAGCTTGTTCGAAGATCGGGGCGACTCCCATCACGGCCCACGGTCATAACGATCAGGCGGCCGCGAAGAACAAGCCGGACCTGACCAACAGCGGCGTGGGCGGAGTACAGATGGCCGAGGTCGAAGTTGACATCGAGACCGGCATCGTCAAGGTCACGAAGATGGTCGCGGTGCAGGACTGCGGCCTGATCATCGACGTACGTCTTGCGGAAAGCAGCGTGATGGGCGCGATGATCATGGGCATCAGCTACTCGCTATTCGAAGAGAAGGTGATGGATCCCGCCACCGGCCGGATGCTGAACGCAGACATGGAGTTCTACCGCCTGGCCGGATTGAATGACATTCCCGAATTGAAAGTCCACATGATGACCGGCCAGGGCTACGACGAGCGCGGTGTGATTGGCCTGGGCGAGCCGCCGGCGGTCTCACCGGGTGCCGCGATTTCGAACGCGGTGGCCAACGCCATTGGCGTGAGGGTCGGAGTCCTCCCCATCACTCCGGACAAAGTTCTGGCCGCGATGAATTCCGCTCAGAAGGCAGGTGCATGATGCGAGCTTTCGAATATGTCAGCGCCACGAACACGAGGCAGGCAACCAGCCTGCTGAGCGCCAGCTGGGGCCAGACTGAAGTCCTCGCTGGCGGAACTGATCTTCTGGCTCTGATGAAAGAGGATGTGGTCACGCCCAAGCGTCTGGTCAATATCAAGGAGATCAAGGAACTTGTGGGTATTGAGGTTGGCGCGTCAGGACTTCGGATTGGTGCTCTGACCCGCTTGGTGGAGATTGCCGAAGATGCAGGAGTGAAAGACAAATACCCGGCGCTTGCGGAGGCGGTCCGCGATGCGGCCAGCCCCCAGGTCCGCAACATGGCGACGCTGGGAGGAAACCTCTGCCAGCGGCCGCGTTGCTGGTATTTTCGCAATGGCCTTGGGCTTCTGCCCAAGGACCAGTCCGGCATGGACCTCGTCGATGCTGGTGATAACCGCTATCACGCGATTCTGGGTAACTCGGGCCCGACAAAGTTCGTGAGCCCGTCCACCATTGTTCCGGTGCTCATCGCCTACGGAGCCACCGTCCGCCTCGAAAGTCCCAAAGGACGCCGCGAAATCCCTTTGCTGAAGTTCTACGTGATCCCCAAGAACGACAGGGAACGCGAACACGATCTCCAACCCAACGAACTCGTGACCGAGGTCGTGCTGCCATCGGCCGAGGGTTGGAAAGTCGCCCACTACGAGATCCGCCAGAAAGCTGCCTTCGACTGGCCGCTGGCCGTTGCCGCTGTAGCCCTGCAAGGCGATCCTTCCAACGTGCAGTCGGCTCGCGTTGTCCTCGGACATGTTGCCCCCACGCCCTGGCCTTCGACCGAAGCCGAAGCCGTGCTCAAGGGACAGAAGATCACCGAGGATACCGCCAAGAAAGCCGCGGACGCTGCCCTGAGCACCGCAAAGCCCCTCACGCACAACGGCTACAAAGTCCAATTGGCACGGGTCTCGGTGAAGCGAGCCATCCTGAAAGCTGCCGGAGGTGCTGCATGATCCGGAAACGCGAGCGCTTCGATACGAACAGCCCGAACCTGTGTTCGTCGTTGCGGTGGAAGGGACAGTTCATCGCTTCTGAGCCGGATACCAACGTGCAGCCCTGCAACGACGGCCTGTTCTGGTGCATGCACACGCAGACCTGTATTGGGCCCGATGGAGAACTGGCCGAGCCTGGCAACTGTTCCTCCAAGCACCGCTCGTGCCACGGCACCAGGGAGTGCGAGTAGATCTCGATGGCATCGACTACCACCCATTGGACAGCGTCCCACTACAGGGTCGCCGAATCGGCGGTCGGGATCAAAGGAATGCGTCCTGTCGCGCGAGCAAATTAACTGCGTCAGTGGCCGAGTCGCTTTCGCAGTGTCCTTGATTTGCTGACGGTAGTCAGTGGTTATTTTCAACCCCCACAGATAGATGAGGGGGCGGCCGCGCACATTTTCCAGATCGCGGTGGGAGCTTTTGTTTTGGTGCTTCCGATCTATGTGAGCACCGCGAACTGGCATCGCCCTTGGCGCAGCGCACGACCGGTCATGATGTCTGGGGCAGCTCTAACCCTCGCGTTTGGTGCCCTTTATTACCTAGAGCGCTACCGTCAGCGTGATCCTGCTCTCTCCGCTTAGAAAGGCGCCTTCAACCCTTCTGGCCTTGGATGTTGGATAATAGAGGCGGTCCGTGGTCGCCTCTGACTCGCGGTTCTCTTCACTTCGGGGTTTTCGACATGAAGCGTTATGTGTTCCTTTCCTGCCAGCCGATCGTCTCCGCTATCTTTGTTCTGACTGTCGCTCTGAGTCTGCCACTGGCGGCGCAGGACTATAAATTCACAATTTCCACGAGTCAGTCGTGGACGGACACCGGGGTTGAGCTTCGGAGCGGAGACTGGGTTGGGATCACGGCTACGGCCGGAAGCGGAGGGTGTGATCCGGCGGGCGTCTCCATGGGAGCTTCCGCGCCAAACCTTCCGCTGTCCACCGCGCTCGCTGGTGCCCTGATTGCGCGCCTGCAAGAAGCGGGCAGTCCCACCCTGGTGGGAAACACCCAGCGTCTGCACGTGCCTCAAGATGGCCACCTGTTCCTCGGAGTCAACGCCAGCGGCGCTCCCCCTTGCCAGGGCAGCTACGTGGTTAAGGTTCACATCACGCCTCAGGATACAACCCAAACTCCATCCGGCAGCGCGGAGGCCGCGGCAGCCGAATCTCTGGTGGGTTCCTCTGCGAAGGCGTCGAGCACGGCTCAGGGTTCTACGACTACGGCCAGCCCCGGCGGTGAGAAAGAGGTAAAGGACATCAAGGGCGCGCTGACCACGGCCGCGCAAACGTGGCTGTCAGGCCAGTTTGGCAAAGGGACTCCCTCGAGCGGCCAGCCGACCTCATCCGCTGCCACCTCCGGTGGCACGACCAGCGGTTCCGGAGGCAGTACAACTACCACCGCTGCCGTTGCTGCGCTGAAGCTCTCAAATTCTCCCCTGGACTCGCAACTGCGTCAGCACCTCGACAGCTTGCCGCGCCGGGTGAATGATCAATTCCAGCATCAGGGCGACATGGTGAACTTCGTGATCATCGGTGGCCTCGAGAAAGTGCAGGATGCCCTGACCGCGGCGGACTGGCACCTTGCCGACGTAGACGTAAGGCAGTCCGTCCTGAAGGCCGCCCTGGAGACTTATGAGAAGAAGGCTTATCTCAGCATGCCCATGAGCCAGCTTTATCTGTTCGGGCGGATTCAGGACTACGGCTATGAGCAGGCTGAGCCTTACGCTGTCGTCGCCAGCCGTCATCACTTCCGCATCTGGAAAGCTCCGTTCCAATGGAACGGTCAGGACGTGTGGGCGGGCGCCGGGACGCACGATATCGGATTCGAGAAAGACCAGCGAAACGGAAGCGTAACCCACAAGATCGATCCCGCCGTTGACGGCGAACGCGACAATATCGGCGGAACATTACAGAAGACCGATAAAATCAAGAGCCTGACCTACTATCTGCCGCCTGATCCCGTGCAGGACGCACGCAACGCAACCGGCGGCGGGTACCATTCCGACGGACGAATTCTCGTGATCCAGTTGCAGTAGAGGTTGAGGACGCCGCGGAAGCCATCGATACTGCTCGCTTGCAAAAGCACAAGACGAGCGCGTTTGTGGAATCCCATCCTGACGCCGCACAAAACACGGCGTTAGGACCAGGCCGCCGGCTCAGCCCGCGCTACTGAAGCTTGGCGTATTCCTGTCGGGCTTTTTTCAGCAGCGGGACGTCCGGATCGGCGTCCTTCCAAAGGGCAAGAAAGTCCTGATAAGCCATGCGGCTTTTCTGCTTGTCGCCCTGGAGCGCATAGGCCCGACCTAAACCCAGTCTTGCGAGGGAAGAGAGAGGGTCGCCGAATACGCTGCGGGAGTCGATGACCCGTTGAAACTCCTGCGCGGCCTGCGTGCCCTGTTTCGCCTGAAGGTAGACCAGACCTCGCGCGTACAACACCCCTTCGTTCGATCGCGCATACACCATCGCTCCATCCAGAAGATCGATGGCCTTGGTTGGCTGTCCGGCATTCATGGCGACAATTGATTTAATTAGCGGAATGGTGACGAACTGCATCAGCGTGTCGTAGGGCCGCTGGAGGGAGGCGTCATTGGCGATTTCGAGAGCGCGCTTGTCTGCTTGCAGCAGGCTGAGGGTGATGGCGGAGTTCAACGCAACATTGGCAGAGGGGGTACCGTTCAGTGCCCGGTCGGCGGCTTGCTGCGCGAAAGATCGGAATCCGACCAGCGCCTCCCAGGCCGAGCGCTGCGCATCACCGCCGGCGGCCGCCTCCGGAAGGTTGTTCGAGTTGGCTGTGTCCTCCATCTGGTCCATGAGGGATCGCATCTGCTGGAACTCGCCATGGCCTGCCGCTAACGCGGCTCGCGTACCCAGGGCCAGCAGCTTGCCGCCTGCGCCGGAGTTTTCCGTCGTTTTGAGCTCGCTCTCCAGGGCTGTGGTGTCGTTCTGGTTCCAGGCAATGCCCGCGAGCATCCAGTGCAATTCACCGTTGCTAGGGACCCGCTTGAGGCCAGCTTGCGCCGTGGCCTTGGCCTCATCCATGCGATTCAAGCCCGCGTAGGCGAGGGCAAGGTTGAAGTAGCCGCTGACGGAGTCAGGCTCCAGCTCCACGGCTTTGCGGGCTTTGTCCAGAGCGTTCTCGTACTGCCCGAGCTGATTGTAGATATTGGAAAGGTTGTTGGCCGGGGTCGAGTCGCGCGGGTAAGTCTGCTCATAGAGCTCAAGAGCGGTGATGCCTTTGTCATACTGACCGCTGTCGGCGTAGTAGTGCGACATGATGTAAAGCTTCTCGCGCTCGCTGGCGCGGTCGCGCAACTCGAAAGCCTTCTTGCGGTTCTGTTCCGAGAGCTGGGATTGGCCCAGGTTGTTATACGCCGTTCCCATGCGGGCATAGGCCGTCGCGAAATTTGGATCCAGCTCAACGGCGCGCTGGTACAGGGCAATGGCAGCCATCTCGTCGCCGGCTGCGTGTTTTGAGTCCCCCAGGGTAAAAGCATGGAGCGCTTCCAGCGAGGGCGTGGTCACGTCGGAAAGCATCTTGTCGTAGCGCTGGACAGACGCCAGCGATTCCCCAAGTTTGCCGCGCAGCTCCGAATCGGCCTTGTGCAGCGCGTTCAACACCTCGCCTTCGCTGCCAGCGCTAGTCTCAGCCCGTGCGAGCACCTCACCCGTGGCTGCGTTCAGGGCCTGCATACTGAGCACGTACTGATTCCCGAGGTTGGCGATGGTGCCAGTAAGCATAGCCTTCACACCGGCGCGCTGGCAGATCTCGCGGCCCGTTTCGAGGCTGATGCGCTCGTCGGGCGCCCGGCCCATGAAGCGCAAGGTTTGCCGGGCCTTCGCCTCGGGAAAGACGTTGAGGTACGGCGATTGCTCCAGGTCGACGGTGACGGCTTTTTTCAGCGTCGTGTCCCAGACGGGGTCCGCCGTCGTGTTCACGAAGTCCGTCAGCAGAATCGCATCTTTTTCGCTGAGCGCTCTTTCGCGCTTCATGTAAAGGAAGGAAACGGCTGCGAGGACCGCCGCCAGGAGCCCCAGCGCGGAAAGATAGCGGGCAAGCCTTGCAGTCCGAGCCCGGGCAATGGCCGGCGCCGGCGTCACGCCCGGGACCACGACCGCAGATCCAGAATTCAATTCCTGCTGAATCGACCTCAGGTCAGCGAGGACGTCTTTCGCGTGCTGATAGCGGAGATCCCGCTTCTTTTCGAGAAGCTTCGTGATGACCGATTGCAGCTTCAAGGGGACCCGCGGGTTGAGGCGCGCTGGGGCGACCGGGGCCCGATTGAGCAGCGCCTCGAATACCAGGGCCGGAGTTTCCCCGCGAAAGGGGACATTCCCGGTAGTCATCGCGTAGAGAATGGAGCCGAATGAGAACAAGTCCGAGCGTTCGTCGAGGGGTCTACCGCGAGCTTGTTCGGGCGAGATACAGGACAGCTCCGATACGGCAGATTCCTGGCTGCCGCGAGATGCGGTCGCCGTGATTCCCCGGGTGGTGTCTTCCAGAGAACCTTTGTTTTCCTGGGTGGAGGTGGCGATGCCGAAATTCAGCAGCTTCACCGCTCCCGAGTTAGTGATGAAGATGTTGGCCGCGCGCAGATCGCGGTGAACGATTCCCTGAGCATGGGCGGCGCGAAGCGCGTCGGCCACCTGAATCGCGATCTCGAGCACTTCACTGATCTGGCGAGGAGCGGCGGTCAGTGTCCGCTTTAGCGTCGCGCCTTCGAGCAACTCCAGGGCGACGAAATGGCGGTCCTCGGCCTCGCCGATTTCGCGGACTGCGCAAATGTTTGGGTGATCGAGGGCCGAAAGCGCAGCAACCACGCGCTCAAATTCGGCGAGCGCAGCGGGGTCTTCCAAGGCCTTGGGAAGAAAACGGATGGCCACGCGCCGCCCGAGTTTGGGATCCTCGGCAGCAAAAACAGCGTTTCCTCCCGATCCTCCCAGCTGAGAGAGGACACGGTAATGCGCGATGGTCTCAGCAATCATGAAACAGAGTTTTTTTCGTGCGGGTTAAATTGATGGTAGGCCCGTACTCGCGAGCAAGTCAACGCGCGACCGGGGACAGCTATATAGAGGGCGGGAAAATTCCTACACCCCCATTTCGCGCGACGGAAGCGGGGATCGAACACGTACGCGGTTTCGGACACAGGAAAGAGTGGGGGGTTTTCGGAAACGGGAACGAACCCGAACACGGGATCGGTCGGGAATCGGGGGTGCCAAGAATGCGGGGTTAACGTTTGGGTAAACGGGGCCGGCGTGAGGATGGAGAGCCCAAGGGCGAGGAGGCTGCGTCGATTCGGTGCTCAGGCACACGGGGCCAGATCTCATTGACGGATACTTCCCTCGAACCGAGCATCTCGAGAAATCAACCGACCACTAGCAGAGGGAACTCTGGGGATGGAAGGCTCTTCCTCAGCGATGCTCAAGATGCTGGTCGCGGCAACTGTTTAGGGTCGAAACGCACTCCTTTCTTGCACCTGGTTAGAGTGATGGCGGCAATCTTCTGTGCCAGGGCGAGACGCGCCATGCTGGACCGCATTCCTTTCTCTACCAGGGCCGCATAAAATTCCTGCAGCAGCCCAGGGCGTTCGATGGCCGAGATGGCTGCCCCTTTTAAGGCGCGGGTTTCCATGCTTCCCGTGGTACACCCCATGGATTTGGTTGCTGCCTAGTAGCTCCGCCAAATTGCGTGCATCTGACCGATCGTTCTGGTTGCCATCCCTCATCAGCGCGTTCTTGCAAGGATCGCAGACCACCAGCCGGCTGACATGCGGCGGTGTTGGCATCATCGGTGACCACGAGCCAGACCCCCGAAACAGAGAATCAATAGAACCGATCTGCAGAACCTAAGGATCTCGGTGACACACCGGTTCCTCGCCATAAGCCTCTCCATGACTGGGTTGTTGGAGGCCTGGAGCCGTTACTTCCAGTTCCTGACTTACCGCGCTACGAGAAGGGGGATGTCGCGGGCTTCAGTGTTTAGCCGCCCGCCTTTTTCCGACACTGCTGGTGGCAAGGACTCCCTGATTTCCGCCTGCACTGATCACTACCGTGTCGATTTCCGCTCCACCGTTTACCACAACGAAATTCACGACCACAGTCGGGCGGCCGTCGGCGAAATTGATGGTGAAGGTACCCGTACAGTCGGAGTTCACCGTGTAAGTTCCAGTGGCGCGCTGGTGGCTGAAATCGGACACCACGTGGCCGCCGATCGTGATGGTGTCGACCTGAGTGAACCCGCCGTTCCCATCAAATTCGGTCATCGCCACCCCGACCTGCGGACCGACCGGACCGAGGCCTCCGAGTTTGTTGCCCTGGACAGCGAAGCCATAGGTTCCGGCAATCAGCTGGTTGTTGCAGTACTCCGAGTCACCCTGCGCGTAACCCGACTTCACAGCAGCGAGTGTCAGCAGAAGCAGTGCGGACGCATTGACGATCAGTTTCTTGTTCATAGAATCCTCCTCTCTGATTTGCTGATTTCTTGAGTGCGGCCCCCAGATTTCAGAAGCAGCCCCAGAATTGGGCGTCTTCATAACCCACAGCAGAACGGTGATCAATCGATCGGGGATAAAACTTTGCTGACTTGCTAAACAAAGGTGCAGAAAGGGGTTGCTCGGTTTGCTGAACAGAAATTGGGATAGAATCGAGTTCCGTTTGGGGTGGAGTTATGGGTGTGCCGGCCAGTTCCAGCCGCCGAATTCGGACGGGATTGTTTGAGATCGACCTTGTCTCGGGCGAAGTTTACAAGGACGGTCGCAAAGTGTCCCTCCAGGAACAGCCCTTTCGGGTCCTGGCGGTCTTGCTTGAAAGTCCCGGAGAAACCGTTACCCGGGAGGAGTTGCAGTCGCGGCTGTGGCCGGCAGATACCTATGTAGGCTTCGATGAAGGACTGAACACTGCGATTCGGAAGCTGCGGGTGGCTTTCGGAGATTCGGCAGAAAACCCAAGATTCTTTCAGACAATCCCGCGGCGTGGGTACCGCTTTATCGCACCTCTCCACGAGGTCCCTGGCTCCCTGCAGACCGAAGAGACCGTTGATGACTTGACCGCCAGCTCATCCCGGCCTCCCTCTCCGAGTTTCAAGACGCCAGTGATTCTGATCTCAGCCGCGATCCTGCTTCTCCTTCTATGTATGGCCGGATTTTTGGCATATCGACGCTCGTCTCGGAGCCCAGTCTCTATGAAACGAGTCATGCTAGCGATCCTGCCATTCCAGAATCTGAGCAACGATCCACTGCAGGAATACTTCAGCGACGGCCTTACCGAAGAAACGATCACGGATCTGGGCCAAGTAAGTCCGGAGCATCTGGGCGTGATCGCACGCACCTCTGCGATGGCATATAAGCATACCAGTAAAACTGTCGACCGGATCGGCAAGGAATTGGGGGTCGACTACGTGCTTGAAGGGAGTGTGCGCCGTGAAGGAGGAAAGGCGCGTGTCAGCGTCCAGCTCATTCGAGTCAGCGATCAAACCCACCTTTGGGCGCGAAACTATGACCTAGAGCTGCACGATGTGCTGGAGATCGAGAGTCAATTGGGTAATGACATTGCTCAACGAGTGCAGGTGAACCTCGCGCCGCGAGCGCAAAATCAGTTGTCGAAAATGCGTTCCGTGGATCCTGAGGCTTACGATCTTTATTTGAAGGGACGTTTCTACTGGAACCAGAGAAACCCTGCAGCGATAAAGGAGAGCATTGGGTATCTCCTGCAAGCGACGAACAAGGATCCCAATTTCGCGCTAGCCTATGCGGCACTTGCCGATGCCTACAATTTCACCAACATCGTGGGTCTTTACTCCCCGAAGGAAAGCTTCCCTGAAGCCAAAGCTGCAGCGACCAAAGCCATATCGCTCGACCCCATGCTTGCCGAAGCACATGCGGCTTTGGGCATGGAGAAATCTCATTTCGAGTTCGATTTTCCGGGAGCTGAGCGGGAGTTTTTGAAGGCAATCGAGCTGAATCCTAGTTCTGCTTATGCTCACCTTTTTTATTCGAATTGCTATCTCTCTCCCATGGGTCGAACTTCCGAGGCCATTGTTGAAAATAAAAGGGCGCTTGAACTTGATCCCCTTTCACTACCCATTAACAACTTCATGGCAATCACCTACGTGTTTGCCGGGGACTATGAACATGCGTATCGGCAGTTTCAGGCAACCATCGCGATGGATCCGACGTTCGGCCTGGCGCACGAGTCCTTTGCGTCTTATCTAACCGAGACCGGAAAATTCGAGGAAGCGATCCAGGAATACGAAAAGGCCAAAGTCGTGGCAGGGGCTAATCCCGAGCAGGCTACGGCTGAGGCGGCCACGATGCGTGCGGCTTTCAAAGCAGGAGGAGCCAAACTCTTTTGGCAAAGGAGTCTCGAGCTCATCCTGCAGTCGATGCAACGTCCAGAGCAGGGATTTGTGGCGGCCGACATCGTGGCTGGCGCCTACGCTCGCGTCGGCGCCAGAGACAAGGCGTTCGAATGGCTGGACAAGGCTTACGAAGAGCGCGACGGTGCGGATCTGGCCCTCTTGAAAGTCGACCCCGCTTGGAACAATATTCGGAGCGATCCTCGATTTGCCGATCTGCTCCAACGCCTGGGCCTGCCGAAATAGGTGGGCGGCCAAAAGCGGGACATACTTCCCCTCCCCAGTTCGAGCGCGAATAATATGCCCTGAAGCTCGATGTAGGGATCCCCGCTTCCACTCCCCACTCGCCCCCAATCCCTAGCCCCCGCTCCCCCCAACCCGTGCTCGCGATCGGCTCCGATCCCGTGTACGCACTCGATCCCGTTTCCGTCGCGCGAAACGAGGGTGTAGGAATTTTCCCGTCCTCTATAGCTATCCCCGTCAACGCGCGACCTCCTGGCAAAAATCGCCCCCCAGAGCTGGTTCCGCGATTTCAGCTTTTCTTTCGCTGCATCCTGGCCGAAAATATAGACATCGAATTTTGGGTGAGGTGTTCCATGCGTTTTGCCCTGCCTGCTCTGCTCACAGTTGCGATCTTACTTCTTTCCAGCGGCCTTGCTGCCCAGCAGATTCGCGGCGACTACATTGAAACCCGCAGCGCCGACGTATACACCGGCCAGTGCTTCGCCAATGGCGAAGTCAACCTCGCGGGCAAGGAGGCGATTCTTGCCTGGCACGTGCAAAGTGGAAGCTGGGACGGCGTCCCGCTTGACGGCCTGACGGTGGCCGCGGCTGTGCGTGCGCGGGCAACGTTGGGGGATCCCTACGGAAACCCGTATCCCGCGCAAGCAGTGTTGCTGATAGATGATCGGGCCACTCCACAGCAGAGTGCGGCGCTGGCGAGTTTTGCCCGTCGCATGGGGGGCGAACTGCTAACGAATGTCGATCAGACTCTCTCGGCGCCCATGGAAATGGTCGTCAACCACGAGCACCATGGCGTGGCCCTACTGCGGGCCGGGCAATTTGCCACCGTGCAAACCCGCTCGCTGGGCGACAAGGACCACGTGTGCGGGAACGAAGTGACGTTTTACCCGCCACTCACGCCCGTGGCCCACTCCATGCCGGCGGTTGCGGTGACGGACGCGTATCGCGGTCCCGGACTGGGAGAGTCGTGGGACAGCCACGGCCGACGCAGCGCTTTTGTGGGTACGTTCGTGCGCTAGAATCCGGACGTGACGTCGTACAAAGATTTCTGTAGTGGAATTGCATCGCGGCGGTCGCGAGCTTCGACGATCGCCGCGTTCGTGTTTTCGGGATGCGTTCTGCTTTCGGGCTTGACCTTCGCCATGGCTCAAGCTGAGTTGGGAAAAGTAGAAGAACTCGGGCCTCCACCCGAAGGCCAAGTGCCTGGACCACTTCTTCGGAACCTGTCGCAAAAGGGATATCGAGTCACACTCGCAACCGGCGGCTCGGCGATCGAAATCTGGTACTGCAAGGCAGTGGCAGTGCAGCCAAAGGGCGCAGGTTCCGACGCAACTTACGACCGGATTCCCGAGTCGACCCTTTTAGGCATCCTGCATTTTACGAAGAATGGCAACGACTATCGCGGACAATCCATTGCGACCGGATACTACACGCTGCGCTATGCGCTCATGCCAAACGACGGGAATCACCTGGGGGTTGCGCCGGGACGGGACTTTCTGCTACTGATCCCCGCCAGTGCTGATCCCGGTCCGCAAACGCCTCCCACTCTGCCCGAGTTAATTGCACGCAGCAGCCGTGGGGCGGGAACCAAACATCCGGCTCCTATGAGCCTGGTGCCCGCTGGGAGCGAAGGGCCTTGGCCAGTGCTCACGAAAGACGAGCAGGGCGATGTTGTATTCACCACCACCGTACATCTTGTTAGTGGGGAAGAGCTACCGGTTGCCTTGGTTGTGAAAGGTTCGGCGCCGCAATAATCCGGCTGCATTTTTCAGAGCGGAGATCCTCGCGTTCGATTCCACGTTGCCGATCGCAACTTTCGCTGTTGTTTTTCACATCGCGCAAGCACCTCCCCACACAAGGCGCTGATTCCAAGAGAGACCGATAGTACGCGCGACCCAAGTGGCTGACAATCAGCGCGGCGCGGGTTGCGATTCGCATCTGGGGGCTGTTGCAGCACTCCGCAACCGCTCGGTTGCGGTTTGTATTAGCCCATTCGCAAGCACCTGATTCCAGAGGTTCATCGCCGTTGGCATGGATCCATCGCGAAACGACAGAAGTTTGGCGTGACGATTGCCTTTGACGATAAGCGGCGAGTGGCCCGGAAACGAAAAAGACCGGAAACGATGGCCCTTCCAGAGAGGTGATGTATGACAGTGCTACTGGTTCTGACCTTCGTAACGTTCTTGCTGATCGACCACTTTCACAGCCGCAAGCAGGTGGTGTTGCCACCTGCAGTGCAGCCGGTGAAGCGCGAGGCTCTGCCCCGGCTGGCGCCCAGCCTGGTGGGTGGCTTCCATGTTCCCGAGAAACTCCGCTTTCATCCCGGCCACACCTGGGCGCTGAGCGAGAGTCCAAGCTTGGTGCGCATCGGTCTCGACGAGTTTGCGTCCAAGCTCACGGCAAGCTCGAGCGCATCTCGCTGCCGCGGCGCGGTCAATGGATCCGGCAAGGGCAGAAGGTGTGGACGCTGCATCGGGACGGCACGTCGGTCGACATGGTCTCTCCGATTGAGGGCAGCGTGGCCGACATCAACGAAGCGGTGGTGCACAATCCAGAACTGGCGCTGACGGATCCCTATGGCGAAGGCTGGCTGGTGACGGTGCAGTCGCCCGATGCCAAGACCAACTTCCGCAATCTGCTCGGTGGGGCGCTGGCGCGCTGGTGGACGGAAGAGTCAGCCGGCCGGTTGCAACGTCTGCTGCCGGCGACCTTGGGAGCGCTGGCGCAGGACGGCGGCGTCGCGGTCGACAATCTCGCCCCTCAGATTCCTGACGAAGATTGGGCCACGTTGGCCAAAGAGTTCTTCCTGTCGTAACGGGCCACAGCAAGGAAGGGCCGCTCGCCACCTCCGGATTGAGGTCAAGATCGGCCGCAGCGAGACTCGGATGCAAGGCAAACCAGTCCAGACTCCGAGAGCGCCGCGGCCGAAACTTTTGCTGAACGGGGGGAGAGAGGCCAGCGACGCCATGCTCGCATGGAGGCTCCGCCTTTAAGACCGGTTCGTATTCGGGAGTAATTCCACCGGCTTGCCGTGAGGCGTGTGGCGATAGGCATTGGCCCAAGCTTCCTTGCGTGCGAGAAGCGCTGCGGTACTGGAGAGTCCCTTTGCAGCCACGAGACGCTCAAGGGCGGCCAGCCAATGCTCGTAGTAGTGGGAGCCATCATCTGGCTCACCACGGGCGGCCGCAGATTTTAGCTCCGCGGCGAGCGCCGCTGCCCATTCCTTCCATGTGAAGTGCCCTTGCTCGGAAAGCTTCACCGCCAAAGCAAAGGCCTGCGCCTGCCAGGGTTCGGCAAAAACCGGTCCGCCCTCATCGCGAGGCAAAGCCGGCAACGCGGCAAGTTTTTGGGACGTCGAATCAGGCTGGCTCAAGGTAGTCATCCCAAAGGTCCACGTAAACGGAGTCTTGCGCCGCGGCCTGCTCGCCCCACAATTCGCGCGCCGAAAAGCGAACCGAGTACACATGCTGCGGCTTTTCTCCGAGAAAGTGTGCGTTGGTGTCTGGAAAAACGAAGACGCCGTGGTCCCGGTCGATCGTCCCTCGCTTCCCTCGTGTGTAACGCGGCAGACGAGTGTGACCGGCGGGGTGCATATTGCGGGCGCGCACTTGCTGTCCGACCACAAAGCGCGCGGACACGGGAAGGTCACGGCTGGTCGGTATCCCCTTGGCAACCAGCTGTGCGGCGTTGTCTGCGGTCAGGGCTGGAGTAGCCGTGGGCTGCTTGGGATCGGGTGTGGCGTTCTCGATTTCGGCCTTCGAGACCAAACCACTCTTTGGCAGCATTTCGAGAAAGGCGACGAATTGCCTGGCGTAATAGCTCAACTCGAGATAGTCCGCGGGGGGGACCATCTCGACCTGATAGCGTGTAGCATCGATATTCCACTTGCGCCAAGCTCCCATGGCGCGCCTTAGAGCAAAGAGTCGGGCCTCCCAGGCTGCGTGAAATACGGGCTCATCTTTTTCGTACTCGATGGGCCCCATGTCATGCATACCGCCCATGTCATGTACGCCGTTCATGCCCGACCTCCTTCGTGCGGCAGCGTCACTTTAGCCACGCCCACCATGGAGTCGCGCGTAATCAGGGGGGCCAGCTCATCTTCACTCATCTTCTCGGTTCCGCGCGGGCGCTCCGGAAGCACGAGATAGCGTACCTCGGCAGTACTGTCCCAAACTCTTACCTCAACGTCGTCCGGAAGGTTCAGGCCGAATTCGCGCAGGACCCCGCGCGGATCCAGGACAGCGCGTGAGCGATAGGGCGCAGATTTGTACCATACCGGCGGCAACCCAAGGACCGGCCAGGGATAGCACGAGCACAATGTGCAGACGACCATGTTGTGGATCTTGGGCGTGTTTTCGACCACGACCATATGTTCGCCTTGCATGCCTCCGTAGCCAAGTTCAGCGATGGCGGCGTCCGCGGAAGTCAGCAGCCGTTGCTTGTAAGCAGCGTCGGTCCATGCCCGCGCGACAACGCGCGCCCCATTCCGAGGCCCAATCTTGTGTTCGTAGGCATCCACCAGAGCGTCCAGAGCAGCACGATCCACCAGTCCTTTCTCGACCAGAAGTGACTCCAGCGACTTCACCCGTAGGGCAAAGTCGGAGGGAACGGTTTGATGTTCGTGGTTGTGGGAATGTGAGTGCTCGTGATCGCCCGTCATCGCTGCTCCCGCGGCACTTGCCGCCGTGGTCAAAAAATCGCGCCGAGTTGTGGTCACTTTCCCCCTCCGGTCTTGGCGCTTCCGTTGGGTCGCTTTCGCTTCGGAATCCCGCGATTCTCGATGACCCGAAGCTGTGCTGTCAAGCAAGGCGGAGTGCGCCGCGGCCGGATCCGAGCCGAGCGTCCTCGGAGTCAAACAACCAACCGCATGGTGGGCCCAAGTGCTTGTCTTTCAGTGGAAATGCGTGTGACTCCGGTCACAATTCGATGTGCGGAGGGTCACGGCTGGGCCCTCTGTAACCGGCAGAAACTGACTTCGGAGGGTAAGGGAGGATCCGGTCATGATGCTTGCCTACCGACTCGTCCGCCTGATCGAGACTCACTCCGATGGGCTCGCCGCCAGCCTGCTTAAGCGAGTGCAGAACTCGGAGTTCACCCGCGATTACCGCAATGTTCCGCAAGCAGACCTCGAAGAACGAGTACACGAAGTTTATCGCCACCTGGGCGACTGGCTGCTGGGCAAGAGCGAGTTCGACATCAAGGAGCGTTATCAGGAGATCGGTGCTCGCCGGTACACCCAGCACGTGCCGTTGAACCAGCTCGTCTGGGTGATCGTGCTGACCAAGGAAAATCTCTGGGAGTATCTGAAGAACGAAGCCGGCATGGAGCGCCCGACCGAGGTCTTCGGCGAGCTGGAGATGCTGCAGCTCCTCGACCAGTTCTTCGATCGCGCGATTTTTTACGCCACGCTTGGCTATGAGGAAGCGTGCGTGCACACGGAAGGGAACAGCGTACACGCGCCTGTTTGAACGTTAGAGGAGAAAGCCACGATGTCTTGGGAGATCGAGTACCAGAAGAAGCTGAGGACCCCGGAGGAAGCGCTACGGTGCGTGCAGGCTGGCATGCGGGTCTACATCCAGCCAGGCTGCGCCGAGCCGGAAACACTGGTTGAGGCCTTGATGCAGCGTGGACCCCAGGTGCAGGAGGTTGAGATCGTGCACATGATGACCATGGGCACCGCGCCCTACGTCGCTCCGGAGATGGCCGGACACTTCCGCCACAACGCAGTGTTCATCGGCGCCAACGTGCGCGAGGCCATCAATGAAGGCCGCGCCGATTACACGCCCATGTATCTCAGCGAGATCGAAGATCTGTTCGAGAGCGGGGCCATGCCGCTCGACGTGGCCTTGATCCAGGTTTCCCCGCCAGACTCTCATGGTTTTTGCAGCTTCGGAGTTGGCGTCGATACCACGCTTACCGCGGCGCGACTGGCGAGCTATGTCGTGGCCCAGGTGAATGACCAGATGCCGCGCACTTACGGCGATAGCTTTGTCCACGTGAGCAAGATCGACGCGGTGGTGGAGTCTTCGCGGCCGCTGTGCGCGATGCAGCGGGTCGAGGCCACCGACATGCAGGAGGCTATTGCCCGCAATGTAGCCGGACTGATCGACGACGGCGCTGTTCTGCAGACCGGCATCGGTGGGATCCCGGACGCGGTGCTCCCGCTGCTCATGGACCGCAAAGATCTCGGGGTGCACAGCGAGCTTGTCTCAGATGGGGTGATTCCGCTCATTGACGCGGGCGTCATTACCGGGGCCCGCAAGAACTTCAAGCCGAGGAAGATCATCCTCGGCTTTGTTTTGGGCACCCAGAGGCTGTTCGACTACGTGGACGACAACCCGATTTTCGAATTCCACCCGACCGCCTACACGAATGATCCGGCATTGATTGCCCGCAACGACCACATGGTGGCGATCAACTCGGCCCTGCAGGTCGATCTGACCGGGCAAGTATGCAGTGACTCAATCGGCACCTACTTCTACAGCGGAATCGGCGGGCAAGTGGACTTTCTGCGGGGAGCTTCGCGCTCCAAGGGCGGCAAGCCGATCATTGCGCTCCCCTCGACCGCCAAGAACGGAACCATTTCGCGCATCACCCCCATGCTCGCGCCGGGTGCGGGTGTGGTTACTTCGCGCGGTCTGATCCGCTATGTCGTGACCGAGTATGGAGTGGCATACCTACACGGGAAATCCATCCGCCAACGCGCGCAGGCTTTGATCGAGATTGCACATCCCAAGTTTCGCGACGAATTGTACGAGTACTGCGAGCGTACCAGGTGGTTGCAGCGTCCGCAGGCAAAGGAACCGGCGACTTCGAGGTGACTATGGCAACGGTGGCACGGGGCAAGGTTGCTGTAAACGATCAGGAGTGCAAAGGCTGTGGGCTCTGCGGAGTCGTGCCCGCCGAAATGCCTGGAACTGGCGGCCGGTCTAAGTGCTTACGGCGTCCATCCCGCGCGCTACAAGGAGGAAGGCTGCACGGGATGCGGAATTTGCTTCTACTGCTGTCCGGAGCCGGGCGCGATCACCGTGTTCCGGCTCGCGCCGCCTGCCAAAGCCGTAGTTGCGCAACCAGGAGACGGCCATGCGGCACCTGTGTAAAGGCAATGTCGCCATCGTGAAGGGGGCGATCCTGGCTGGATGCCGCTCCTTCTACGGATATCCGATTACTCCAGCCAGCGAAATCGCCGAGGCTGCTGCTCTTTATATTCCGCAGGTAGGAGGCACGTTCCTGCAGGCGGAGAGCGAAGTCGCCGCCATCAACATGGTGTACGGCGCGGCTGCATCTGGGGCCCGCGTCATGACCGCATCCTCCGGCCCCGGACTCAGCTTGATGCAGGAGGGTATCTCCTACATCGCCGGCGCCGAACTGCCGTGTGTCATCGTGGACGTGGTGCGCGGTGGTCCGGGTCTCGGCAACATTGCTCCCGAGCAGAGCGATTACTTCGCCATGGTGAAGGGCGGAGGGCATGGGAGCTACCGCAATATCGTGCTCGCTCCCGCCTCGGTGCAGGAGATGGCGGACCTAACCATCCTGGCATTTGAGCTGGCCGACAAGTATCAGAACCCGGCGGTCGTTCTGGCTGACGGCTTCATCGGCCAGATGATGGAGCCGCTGGAGTTGGAGTATCGGGAGATCGCGGCTCCCGAAAAACCGTGGGCAGTGAAAGGCACTGCGGACACGCGCAAGAACCTCGTGAGCTCCATCTTCCTCGAGCCAGACCATCTGGAAGACCACGTGCGCAAAATGGAAGCCAAATACAGGCGCGCACAACCGGAAGAGGCACGCTGGGAACTCTATGACACCGACGATGCCGAAGTTCTGCTGCTGGGCTACGGCATCACCTCACGCGTTCTCCGCTCGGCGGTCGAGACGGCGCGCTCTCAAGGCCAGCGGGTAGGACTGTTCCGCCCGATCACGTTGTGGCCATTTCCGTCTGAGGCCCTGGCAAAGGCCGCGTCCGGTGTGCGCCAGGTGCTGGTCGTCGAGCTCAGCAACGGGCAAATGGTCGAGGACGTGCGCTTGAGCCTGAACGGCAAGGTGCCCGTGGATTTCTACGGCCGCTGCGGGGGTAACGTTCCCTCCGTGGAAGAGATTCACACAGAAGTCCTGGTGCGCATGAATTCCATCGTTGAAACAGATTTGGCGGGACGATTGACACACGCGCGGTAAACGAGGCAGCCATGGCAGACGAAATAAAGACGCTGCTCCCAGAGCACGAACTGACAAACAACGGCTACGAGGTCATCCACGAGAAGTCGCCGCTGTTTTATGACCGCTACGAGCGCAAGAGCGACCTGCAAGGGCAGACGCACTATTGTCCCGGCTGCGGCCACGGCGTCGCGCACAAGCTGATCGCCGAGACTTTGGAAGAGCTGGGGTTGCAGGACCGCACCATCTTCGTAAGCCCGGTCGGCTGCTCGGTGTTTGCCTATTACTACTTCGATGTGGGCAACGTGCAGGCAGCCCATGGCCGTGCCCCGGCCTGCGCCACGGCGATCAAGCGCACCTGCCCCGACAAGATCGTCATCTCTTACCAGGGTGATGGCGACCTGGCCGCCAT